>SKEG01000080.1_pt1 | contig 112954 bp, 95 predicted proteins | sample 4826631 | NCBI WGS metagenome assembly SKEG01 (sample SAMN11008815, study PRJNA524170) | human gut metagenome | biome: Human fecal sample; material: Feces; isolation source: fecal sample from pouch patient p26, p34, p50 | host: Homo sapiens | place: Israel: Tel-Aviv | collected 2016-11-02
ATTATTTCTGTATGCTGCACTGTTTGTCTGCTGATTGCCAGTTTGGTTTGGTTTCATGGTTGGGAGGGAGGTAAAAACAGTGAATAAAAAGTGCCTGTTTGCCGTGGTAATTGTGCTTGTAAGTCTTATATGCTTATCGGCCTGCGGTGCGCTCCGCGATACCGCCGATAAAAATAAGGCGTTAAATGAATCTCTGCCGTATTATGAGCTGAACGCCGCAAACTATGATGAAATTTCATATAACGGCCTGACATATACCATAACGGATGAATGTCTTGAAATGTCAGAACTGCAAGAAGAAATCGGGCAGGTATCGAAACGCTTCAAAAATGTGGCGGGGGAAGATTTCAGTTTCGGCTACGTTTACAGTATTGTGGATGTGGATATAAGCAATGCCGTAGCTGTAAATATCAACAATGAATATCGGAAAGCTGACATTAAAAATAATGATGAGTAACCTCGACAATGTGGTATAATGGGGCGGGAGGTGATTTTTTGACCCACTTACTTGTAGTTGACGATGAAGTTTCTATCTTGGAATTGATTAAGAACAGTTTGGGGAAAGATGGATATTTGATAACAGTCTGTCAAAATGCGGATGATGTAGACATCAAAAAGCTGCATTTCTATGACCTCATTCTTTTGGATGTGATGATGCCTGGCACAGACGGGTTTGAGTTTTGCAAACAGATCAGGAATATGGTAGACTGCCCGATTCTCTTTCTGACCGCAAAGACATTAGAGGAAGATATATTGTTTGGATTGGGCATCGGTGCGGATGATTATATTACGAAACCTTTTCGTATTCAGGAGCTTCGCGCCCGTGTCGCGGCACATTTACGCAGAGAAAAAAGGGAGCATCACAGCACACTTTCATTTGAGCCTGATATAAGATTTGACCTTTCCGCAAAGGTACTGTATGTTTCAGAACAGCCGGTTCCCCTTACCAAAAGCGAGTATTCAATCTGTGAATACCTTGCGAAAAACCGGGGACAGGTTTTTGCAAAAGAACAAATCTATGAAGCCGTTTTCGGGTTTGATGGAATAGGCGATAACTCTACGATCTCAACGCATATAAAAAATATTCGTGCGAAATTGGAGCATTTCAAAATAAGTCCGATCAGCACCGTATGGGGGATAGGATATAAATGGGAGTGAAAAAGAAACCTACATTGAAAATATTGTTTCGCCAGTTTGCTATCTCCCTCATTGTCATGCTGGTAGCGGCAATTATTGTCCCTGTTGGTTTGGAGGGACTTGCTATAAATGCTGGATTAGCTACAAGAGCAAATCTAAGTGAATTGCAGGTAAAAGAGATCATTCCAACGCTGACGATTGCCCCGGATATTACAAAGGTTGTGATTCCACAGGGATGCGGCTACTTAATTCTGGACAAGAACTTTAATGAGCTTTACAGCAATATGGACGATGATGAAAAAGAAATTGCCCTGCTGTACGCAAAGGGAGAATATATTGAATATGCTACGGGGAGGCAGTTTGCACTTGTTGTCCGGGAAAACGAATTTTGCGTTTTAAGGTATTATATTGGTTCTCAATTTACAGTGTCATGGCTACCGGAATATTTTCCATCTCCTGACACGCTTGTGTTTATCCTGATGGCTGTAAATTCGCTGCTGGTCATTATCATACTGACCGCCAGATTTGCTAAGAACCTGCGTACACAACTGACCCCGCTTTTTGAAGCAACTGCGGAGGTTTCAAAGCAAAACCTTGATTTTGAAGTAGGACACGCCAAAATCAAAGAGTTTGAAGATGTCCTTGCATCTTTTTCAGATATGAAAGATAATCTGAAAATTTCGTTAGAACGGCAATGGAAAACCGAACAGACACAGAAAGAGCAAATCGCCGCGCTTGCCCATGATTTGAAAACGCCTCTGACGGTTATTCAAGGAAATGCTGATTTACTCACAGAAACAAATCTTGATGATGAGCAACGATTATACGCTGGTTACGTCGTGGAAAGCTCCGGCCAGATGCAGTCATATATTCAAACCCTGATTGATATATCACGGGCGGCGGTTGGTTATCAGCTCTATATTGAAAGTATAGACTTGCCAGCGTTCATGCAGCACTTGTTCGGTTATATGGAATCACTATGCCGGACAAAAGAAATCCGGCTGCAAATGAATACTGTTTCACTCCCTCAAATGCTGAAATTTGATAGGATGCTGATAGAACGTGCTATTATGAATGTTATCAGTAATGGGCTGGACTACTCCCCGCAAGGCGGAACGCTTTATGTGGATGTTCAGAGTAACAACGGTTTCGTGGAAATTTCAGTCACAGACGAGGGAACGGGGTTTTCTAAAGAGGCATTATGCCACGCACAGGAACGGTTCTATATGGGCGATCAAAGCCGCAATTCAAAGTTACACTTTGGTATGGGTCTATATATTACAAATTCGATTATGGAACAACATAATGGTCAGCTTATTTTAGAAAATTCAAAAGAAACCGGCGGCGCAAAGGTTACTATGAAACTTCCTTGCTGATTTTCCGATAGTGTAATGGACGTCTTTTATGTCCGTCCATTTTTCAAATCTTTATGGAATCTTCAAAAATTCCTCTTATCATGTATCTAAAGAAAAAAACATCTGCCCAGCGGCAGAAAAGAAAAAACCGCTGCTGGGCAGACCCATTTTCACGCTTAATTTATATTCACTGGTGGCGGTTTTGAGAAATCAAGGCCGCTGCTTTCTTTCTGTCATTCCCAGCAGTTAAAGGCATGGCGGCCCACGGGAGGACGCCGCCATGCTGTTTTACTATCATTATAATCTAATCCACTTCTACCGCTTAAAAAAAGCCTTTCCCCGCCACGGGAATATTCCGGCTATGAGTATGAACTATACCATGTAAGAAAACAACAAAACGCTTCAAATCGTCGCCCGGTAGGTTTACGACCTGCCGGGCGATTTTTGTCGATTTTCGCGGATTCTCATTTCCGGCAAAAAATCAGATGGAAAAGGAGGCGGTCAGCAGACCAGGGCCAGCATAGGCCCCTGACAACGGACAGGATCATCCTGCTCACTCCCCACGGAAAGGGGGTGAGAAGATGAAAGTTACCCCTGATGATTACGGGAGGCGCTGCCAGTTTGACCATTTTTGCAAGCTGGTACTGTATGTACCCTGAAGCCGTTGACTACTTCCGGGAAAGGAAGCGTCAGCGTGGCTGGGAAACATCCTTTGAAACGCTGCCGCTTTCGGAACTGGACACGCTATGCACGATAGATCAGTACCCCAGCGACAGTTTTATATTTCCGGCCTATACTTGCCAAGTTGCTCCATCTGCTCACCGGATTTATAGGTGAGATTCAGGATCAGATATCCATTTACATTCGTGTACGTTATATAAATAGGACATTCGCAATCTGCTTTCGCTACTTACTCATGAATGCTCTCATCACATTTTCTTTAATCCACTTTCACCATGAGGATTTCATTATTTACTACATTCCATAACAAGCTTCTCACATCTGTCATATCCAAGCTGTGAACTATTCAGACACAACGTATAATTACTGGCCTTTCCCCATTTCTGATCGGTGTAAAAATTATAATTCGTCATACGCCTTTTATCTGTATCTGCCATCATTTTGACAGCTTCCTTCTCTCCTACATTATATAAACCCATAATACGCTGTGTTTTTTCCGGCATATCCCCATGGATAAATACATTCAGTACATCATCCCTATCTTTCAGAATATAATCTGCATTTCTTCCGATAATCACACAAGATTCCTTATCAGCCAGTTCTAAGATAACCTTTCTCTGTACCTCATACACCATGTCTTCTACTGATTTTCCTGTGATATCACGTCCGGCAAATGCATATGCAAACAAGCCTTTTTTCGGAGACAGTTCCGCACTTTCCTGAATATATTCCGGAGATAAACCAGACTTTTCTGCGATCTCATTGATAATGTTTTTATCATAATAAGCGAGTCCCAATTTTTTCGCTAATTCTTCTCCGATAAAGCGTCCGCCGCTTCCAAATTCTCTACTGATCGTAATGATTCTTTTCACCATTTCCAGTTCCTCCTTAATTCAAAACATCTACTTTATTTTTTCTAATTCTCTTTAAAAATACATATCCTACAAAACAGGAAACTATTTCAGTGATCGGAAATGCCCACCAGATCAGTGAAACTCCCATCTGATCATTTCTGACAAGCATAGAAAAGATTCCAGCCAGCGGCAAGATAATAATAAGCTGTCTCAAAAGCGAAATAACCAGCGATTCCACACCACCATCCAGTGCCTGATAAATGCCCTGATAAGCAACATTGATTCCTGCGAACAGGAAACTTATAGAAATCACTCTCATTGCTCCGATAAAATATTCTCTCGACTGTCCCGCATTAAACAGCGTTGCAAATGCCCCAGGGAAAATCTCTGTGATTGCAATTCCCAGAATCATTAACACAATTGTATAGATCAGACCATATTTGATTCCATCCTGAATTCTCTTCTTACTTCTCATTCCATAAGCAAATGCAATGATTGGGGTGATTGCATCTCGCAGACCAAAAGCAAGAAACAAAACAAACTGCTGTACCTTATAGAACAGACCATAGGCCGTCTGTGCTGACGGATCGAACTTCAGGATCAGGTTCATTACATAAACCATAATGGACATCAGCGCCTGAGCAATGATTGCCGGAAGTCCGATTGCATAGATCTCCTTGATAATTTCGCCATCTGGCTTCATATATTTCGCCCCATGCTCAAATTCCTTATTTAATTTGATATGAAAAATGAACAGTAATACTGCTGACGCTACCTGTCCAATTACAGTTGCGTAGGCTGCGCCTTTCACTCCCATTTCCGGACAAGGTCCAATACCGTAGATCATGATCGGATCAAGGATGATATTTACAACCGCTCCAACCACCTGACCAATCGTGGAATAAAGAGAACGGCCTGTTGCCTGAAGTAACTTTTCAAATAGAGAAAAGAAAATAATACCAAAAGAAATCACGCAGCATATTCTCAGATAGCTGACCCCCATCTCAAGTACTTCTGTATCTACTGTCTGCGATGAAATATATGCTTTCACCCCAAAGATACCAAACAATAAGCAGACCACATAAATGATCACTCCCAGAAACAGACTGTTTCCTGCTACCTTTGCAGCTTTTTTACGGTCTCCCTGTCCAAGTGTCCTTGCAAGAAGTGCATTGGTTCCTACACCGGTTCCAATCCCCACTGCCACCATAAGCATCTGCACCGGAAATACCAGTGTCAAAGCATTTAGTGCTACCTCACTGCCTGCTTTCATATTTCCCACAAATGCACTGTCTACAATGTTATAGACTGCCTGCAATGCCATAGATAGGATCATCGGGATTCCCATTTGGACCATCAGCTTATTTACCGGCATCTCCTTCATCTTGTTGCTTTCCGCCATTTTGTTTTAACTCCTTTCTTTTTAGCACAAAAAAGTGCGCACCTTGTCATATAAGCTGGACTTACGCTGACACGCTACACACTTTTTCATGGCGATATTCATTTTTGCAAAATGAAAACGAGTAGCCGGTAAACTGGATTTACGCTTACTTGCTACTCGTTTCTTGTAATTATATTGCCTCTTTTTCAAAAAGTCAAACAAAATTTTTCTTACATTGCCGCAACCAACTTTCCCGCAGTAAGTGCAGCTCCATATGCAGCCTCTTCTTCATATTCAGGAATCTCCATCGGCATTTTGAACATTTCTTCTGCCAGTCTTCTCATCAGCGAGTTTCGGCGAATTCCGTTTCCGGAGCCAGTCAGGCGTGTGGCCTTTTTTCCGGTGAGCTGACACATCTGCTCATACTGCTCATGCAGTTCGTTAAGGATCCCACAGATCACACCGACCGTCAGTGCACCAGGATGAAAATTCTCTACACCGATCCCTGCGATCATACCCCTGTGAGACGGATCACTTCTTGTCCCTGAAAAAGCCGTGTCTACTTTCCATGCAGCTTCTTTTCCGTATGTTTCAATAAATTTTTCTGCCTGCTCCTGCATCCGGGAATACAGTCTTTCTTCAGTTTCTGCAGTTTCTCTGTAAAACTGTTCCAGCATCGCATACGCACGACCACCACACAGGGAAGCTCACACGAGGATATAGCTGTTTTCGGTACAGGGGCGAAGCTCCACACTGCCGCTGCATTCTATAAACATCTCTGTCACTAAGGAAACCTGGCTGCCGGTTCCTACATTCAGGAGTACGGTATCTTTAAGATCCCGGACGGAACCAAACAGACTCGCCTGATTGTCACCGATCGATCCCATTACCGGCACACCGGCTCTTGTTTCTCCGACTAAAAAATGTCCCTTTCTTACTTCCGGCAGATAAGAAGTATCTACGCCGGCCTGCTCCAGGGCTTCATACAGAAACTCCTGTTTTCGCAGGTCAAAGCAGCCCCAGCTTGCCGCCATATCAAGTCCGATAACAGGGACAGTATTTTCACACAGCCGCATAGCAATATAATCACTGATCGTCGTCATCCTTACAGCATCCTTCGGGATCTGATCTTTCTTCTGAAGATAAAAATGTGTCACTACACCATATCCGGACGCCGCCGCACCTACTCCCTGCAAAAGCTCTGCACAGGTTTTTCCGTTTTCCAGTGGAATCTCTCCGCTTCCATCCTACCAGGTATAGAGAGGACTCACTGCCTTGCCGGAAGCATCCACATACAGCATTCCATGCATCTGCCCTGTAAACCCTATTCCATCTGGCAAGCCATTCTCCTTCTGCTGCTTTATAAGAAGCTCCCGGACGATCTCATAGATCCGTTCCGGATCCTGCAGCTTCTGTTCTGGCTTACTGCTCTGCAGAAAAGAATTATGCTCCACTGTTTCCTTTGCAAGCAGCTTTCCCGTTTCTGTGTCTGTCATTACGACACTGACTGTTGTTGTGCCGATATCAATCCCCAGGATCTTCATCGTCTGTTTCCGTCCTTTTCTATGATCTTTACTATAGAAACTGTCATCATATGAGATGATTATATTATCGTTTGAGGATTAATGCTATCTTTTTTGGTTTCCTGCTCAGGTTTCTCGATTCTGAGCATGCGATATCCAATTCCTATGTGCGTCTGGATATATTGTACACCGTTTTTTTCAGGCTCCAGTTTTTTCCGCAGTGTTGCCATAAAAACCCTGAGAGAAGCAACATCGTTTTCCGAGCAGCGTCCCCAGATCTGCTGAGTAATATATGTATGTGTCAATACTTTTCCAACATTACGGGATAAAAGGCAGAGCAACTTATACTCAATGGGCGTCAGATGCAGTTCTCTGTCCTTCAGGAATGTGCAGCCAGCCGTGTAATCTATCTTTAATCCACCATTTTCAAAAACAGATGTTTCCGGCTGTTTTCCTGACTGCGTTATGGCAAGCCGTCTTTGGCTGACACGGATACGCGCAAGTAATTCTTCTACTGAAAATGGTTTTGTGATATAATCATCTGCACCCGCATCCAGTGCCTCTATTTTGTCCATATCTTCACTTCTGGCACTGATCACGATGATAGGCATATTCGACCAGGTACGGATTTTCTTTATTACCTCTACTCCTTCCATATCAGGAAGGCCCAGATCCAGAAGAACGATATCCGGATTATGTGATGAAGCCTCCAAAATGGCCGAAGCCCCATTTTCTGCAGCCAGATATTTATAGTCATGTGTTTTTAATGTGGTAACGATCAGGTTCCGTATGGGTCTGTCATCCTCAACCACCAGAATTAATGTCTTATTCATTTAATGTCACCTCGCTTAATGGTAAAGTAAAAGTAAAATTACATCCATGCGGAGCATGATCCGAAAGAACCAGTGTTCCATCGTGAGCTTCTATGATCGAGCGGCAAAGTGCCAGGCCAAGCCCCAGACTCCGTTGGCTGTCTGCAACAGTTGTTTTCCCTGTATAAAACATCTCAAAAATATGTGGCTTCATTTCATCCGGGATCCCGGGGCCGTTATCTTCCACGCTTACCTGTGCTTTCCCGGCTTTTTTGAACCCCCGAATGCTGATGACAGAGCCTGACGGCGTATATTTTATCGCATTATCGATCAAATTTACCAGAACCTGTATAATAAGATGCACGTCCATACGTGTAAGAACAAGTTCTTCACAGTCCGCCACGATCTTATACGCATCATGCTTCCGGCTGACATGCCGGAGTGACTCTGCTATTACCTCATCCAAAAGCTGATCCGTAAATTTAAACTTCAATCTTCCATCATTGAGCCTGGTAATGGAAAGCAGATTTTCCACAACTCCGATCAGCCACTCTGAATCCTCATGAATGTCCGTGTAGATCTGATACCTTGTAGCTTCATCCAGACGGTCACTGTTACTGAGAAGCATATCTGCATTTCCGGAAATAGAACAAAGCGGAGTACGCAGGTCATGGGAGATCGCCCGAAGAAGATCGCCACGCAGCTGCTCATTTTTTGCTAAAACCGCATTTTTTTCTTTTTCTATGGCATTTTGTACATTCTCCATTGCAAGTGCACATTCATTTATTACAGACAGCAGGATGCTGTATTCATAAGAGTCCAGTGTTTCTTTCTGCAGAGGGATCCCGATTACGCCATAAACATTATTCCCGCTTCGAATTGCCAGATATAAGCATTTTGCCTGTGAGAAATACTGTGTGGATGCGCCGGCACGCTGTCTGTTTTCATAAGTCCATCTGGCCGCCTGTTGTTCTTCCTGTGTCAGAAAATCCTCTGTGCTCTCTTTTTCCCCGGAAAAAAGCTTTCCTTCTGATAAAGTTCCATTTTCCACAACATATGCCGTGATGCTGCGGTTTAACAGGCGTATCAGCTGTGTACAGGTAACTCCGAGGATTTCTGTCTCACTTTTTGCCTTTTGCAGCAGACGATCCGTATCAAACAGAACCTGTGTGCGAAAGGCAATCTGTGAAGACAGCTTTGCATGCATTTTCAGCTTTGCCGCAAGGGTTCCTGTAAGTACGGACGAAATAAGCATTATGAAAAATGTCACCGGATATCCCACCGCATATGTCTCAAAAGACATCCTTGGCTCCATCAGGAAAAAGCAAAATAAGAATACACTTAAAAAGGAGCCGGCTACACTGCAAAGATAACCATCTGTCACGATCGAAGTGATCAATACGCCCAAAATGTATATCGTTACAATATTTGTATCTGTAAGATCCAGTTTCTGAAACAGCAGGCCGATCAAAGTGCATACTGCAAATATAAAAACCGTCAGCAAGTAATCTTTTGCAGACGGTTTTTCCACATACCATGCAAATGGCCGTTTCGGATAGGTTCTGTTTTTTACTGTATCCTCCATTTTCAAGCACATTCTGTCATTCTCCTTCTACTGCTGTTTTCTGGAATTATATCACGCAGCTGTTCTGTGGTCAAAATTTTTTCTTCATGGCAATGAGCTATATGCGGAAGCACTTCTGAAGAGCTCTGTATTCTCCTAATACCAGTAATTTATCATTTTCTGCAAAATATGTTTCCGGTGAAATTGCAATACTGAATTCCTCTTCATTTTTTACTGCCAGAATATTAATATTGTAGCGTTTTCTGATGTCAAGTCCACCCACTGTTTTTCCAACCCATTCTTCCGGCACTTCCACTTCAAAAATTGCATGGGAAGCGTCCACCTCCATATAATCCAGTATATGATCATCTGTATAACGGAAGGAGGCCCATTTTGCCACCTGCTTTTCCGGATAAACTACCTTATCGGCACCATTGCGTAAAAGAAATTTTTCCTGAACATCACGTTCAGCTCTGGATATCACCAATTTTGCACCCAGTTCTTTTAGAAGGGATGTTGTTTCAAGAGAATTTTGAAAGCTCTCTCCAATGGTCACAAAACAAATGTCATAGTTTCCAATTCCAAGGGACTGTAAAAATTCAGCATTGGTGCTGTCACCAATCTGAGCATTCGTCACAAATGACAGTACTTTGTCCACTCTTTCTTCCTTCCAGTCAACTGCCATAACTTCATGTCCCAGCTGATTGAGCTGCATGGCAATATGTCTTCCAAACCTTCCAAGTCCAATAAGCAATACATTTTTCATAATATTATTTTTCTCCTTCTTATCCAACTGTGATTTTTTCCAGAGGGAGCTTTGCATTTCCCTTATTTCTTCCGGAAAATACCGCATAGATCAGGGTCAGACCACCTACACGTCCCAGATACATCAGTATGATCAGCACGACTTGTGAAAAAACATGAAGTTCCGGTGTGATTCCCAGAGTCAGACCTACCGTACCAACAGCTGAAGCAGCTTCGTACAGACAATCTAAAAGCGGAAGGCCTTCGTACACACTGATCGCTATTCCGCCGCCAAAGAACAAGGCAAAATATAACATGGCTATTGTCGCTGCATTTTTTATCACATGATATTCAAGTCTTCGCCCAAAAGCTCCTGCATTTTCCTGACTTCGAAATGTCGCAATTGCATTTAAAATAAGTACTGAAAAAGTTGTTGTTTTCATTCCACCTGCTGTAGATCCCGGTGAACCACCAATTAGCATTAACAATATCATAACTGCTTTTGATGCCTCACTCATCTCTGAAATGTTTATAGTATTAAATCCGGCAGTTCTTGTCGTTACCGATTGAAACGTTGCTGCTAACAGGCGTTTTCCCATGGGTAATTTTGTCAGATCACAGATATAGAAAAAGACTGCCGGAAATAAGATCAGACATGCGGTAGTCATGAGAATGATCTTGCTTTGCATGCGGTAGCGTTTAAAGTTCAGTTTATTTGTATAAATATCATCCCATGTGAGAAAACCGATTCCTCCTGTAATGATCAACAGCATAATTACCAGATTTATAAGTATATTTCCTGAATACCCAGTCAGCGATGGAAACATACTGGAATCTGTCCCCAGAATATCAAAGCCGGCATTACAAAAAGCAGAGATTGAATGAAAAACTGACATCCAGATTCCCTTTTTTCCATAATCTCCCATAAAAACCGGCAGCAGCAACACCGTCCCTGCAGCTTCGATCAAAAATGTTCCCCTCAAAATAAACCTTGTTAGTCTGACGATTCCTCCGACTTTTGGAGCTGAAATTGCATTCTGCATGGTGCTTCTTTGCATGAGGGATATTTTCTTTCCGGAAAGAAGGGAAACAGACGCAGCCACAGTCACTACTCCAAGCCCACCTATTTGTATGAGTGCAAGAATGATCGTCTGGCCTGCCAGGGACCAGTAGCTTCCAGTGTCCTTTACCACAAGACCTGTAACACATACCGCCGAAGTGGCTGTAAAAAGTGCCTCATGAAATGGTGTGATCACTTTCTCCGCAGAAGAAAATGGAAGCATCAGCAGAACGGTTCCCAAAAGGATCACTCCTGCAAACCCCATGATAATCAGCTGAAAAGATGTCATATGTTTTTTCTTATATGATTTTTCCGGCATAAATGATCAGAACTCCTTATCAATACTTTTAACAGTGCTATCCTCGTAATGCATTTTATTATATATAACTACTTTCAAAGATAGTATAAAAGTCTCTGCTTTCGTATTAAGATTTTATAAAGATATGATATTGAATTGAGAATTATTTTAACCGAATCAAGGAAATTACCTGCTTTGATGATCCTAAGCATTACCTTAATACTACAGTTTTTTAATTGTAAACTCATTTTATATTTACAGTTGACATTCAATATTTCTATGTGATAAAGTGATACCCGTACAAAAAAACTCAAAAGGAAGGTATTGACATGAACACTGCATCATGCGAAAAAGAAGCTCCATCGCTTTCCAGAGATGAAGCCATTGCAATTTTAGATACTCCGGACGAAGAACTTGAGGCACTGATCGACCGTGCCAGCAGTTTACGTTACAAATATAAGGGAAACCGGGTAAGCATCCACATCCTTACCAATGCCCGCAGCGGTAACTGTTCCCAGGATTGTGCCTACTGTGCCCAGTCATGTCGTTCCACTGCCGATATTGATAAATACAAATGGGTAGATGAAGACAAATTATATCAGGACAATGATTTCGTAAATGATTATCATTTATCCAGACATTGTATCGGACTGAGTGGTATGAAATTTACAGATAAAGAGATCGAGGAGCTGGCCCGCAGGATCCGCAAAATGAAAGAACACGGAACTCATCTCTGCTGCTCCATAGGCTTTCTCACAGAGCACCAGGCAAAAATGCTCAAAGAGGCTGGTCTTGACCGGATCAACCATAACCTGAACAGCAGCCGTTCCTTTTATCATAATATCTGCAGTACACATACCTTTGACCAGCGTGTCCGGAATATCCATATGCTTCAGGGACTTGGTTTCGAGATCTGCAGCGGCGGTATCATTGGCATGGGTGAAAGTAAGGAAGACGTTGTTGACATGCTTCTGGAATTACGTGAGATCCAGCCGGAAGCACTGCCGATCAACTTTCTTCTTCCGATCAAGGGAACTCCTCTCGGAAATGCAGATATTTCCCAGCTGACAACAGAATACTGTATGAAGGTCCTCTGCCTAGCAAGACTTCTTGTGCCTAAAGCAGATATCCGATGTGCTGCCGGAAGAGAAGTTTATTTTAAAGGCGAAGAAAAAAAACTACTCAGTGTTGTAGACTCTATTTTTGCTTCCGGTTATCTTACAGAAGGTGGCCAGGGAATCGAAGACACTCTCAAAACCATTACGGATGCAGGATTCACCTATGAGATTGAATCTGCGTAAGCATCCTTATGGACATATGACCTATCATACACACTTACAGCATTTCATTACTTACCCGAACCAGTAAATATATTACCTTTTTCAAAGGAGGCTCTTTCAATATGAACCAGACAAATACTGTCTCTGCACCACGTACAAAAACCTACGAGATCACCATGACCGCTCTTATGGCAGCTGTCACTTGTATTCTTGCGCCGCTGTCCATTCCGATCGGTCCGGTTCCGATCTCATTTACCAATCTTGCCATTTATCTGTCCCTTTATCTTCTCGGATGGAAAAAAGGAACCATCAGCTATCTGATCTATCTTCTGCTTGGACTTGTAGGTCTTCCGGTATTTTCCGGATTTACCGGCGGCCCTGCAAAGCTGGCCGGTCCTACAGGCGGATACATCATCGGCTTTATCGTTATGGCTGTTATTGCCGGACTGGTAATTGACAACTGCCATAAGCCTCTGATCCAGCTCGTTGGTATGATCGCAGGAACAATTGTATGCTATCTTTTCGGAACTGTATGGTTCTGCATCGTTGCAGATTCCACTTTCAAAGCAGCTCTTGGAATCTGTGTAATTCCGTTTATCCCGGCAGATCTCATAAAAATGATCATCGCCATGATCATCGGACCAATGATAAAGAAACGAATCCGATAAGCTGAAACTCTGATACTCCAAAAAAAGGCAGCAGGAAATGTTGGAAATTTCCTGCTGCCTCTTTATCGCGTTTCATTTTTCTTATCTGAGTTTTTTCTTCAGTTCCTGGATCAGTTCAAAATAATCTCTGTGCTTCATCTCCGGGAAAGCCTTAATGATTCTTCCCTGGCCGAATACCGTATGGTTTGTGATAGAGCTTGACAGCTCATCAAACTGTGCCTGAAGCTCCGCTTTCTTCATTCGAAGCATTTCGGCAGATTTTTCTCTCTGAGCCACAGTCGCATCTCTGAGCTCTGCCTTAGCAAGAGCAACCTGAACCTTTCCCTCTCCCACCTTCTGTGCTGTATCAATGGTAGTTGTTGCCAGAGTATCACTGAGCTTATCACTCACGATCCGCAGATCCGCACGTACCTTATCCAGTCGAGTAAGCTTTTTATTCAGTCCGCGGATCACCGCCACTGTTACAATAAGATCAGCCAGATACACCGCATACAGAATTGCCATAACAACCCATTCCAGTGTGGAAGGTGTATGAGAAGCCTGACGCTCCACATACTTCTGAAAAACCTTTACGACCATCACAATGGCAAGTCCCCATATCAGGGAAAACTCAAGACAGATATAGCCGTGAAAATTCAGCGGCTTATTAGAATAATCCCACCATCTTGCATGGAAGCATACATCCAGAAGCCATCCGGCAACCAGCTCTACCGCAGTTGCAAGAACGATCCCAAACAGAAAGATCATTCCCTCACTCATCTGATGTCCGCCGCTCTGAAGCGTATTAAGCAATGCAAACACGGAAAGTACACCAAATCCGTACACCGGGCATACCGGACCGTTGAGAAATCCCCGGTTTATAACCTTTCCTAAGGTTACTGCATGGAAGATAACTTCAACGACCCATCCTCCAAAAGAATAAAACAAAAAATACAGACATATCTGAAAATACGTCATCCCGCAAATCATCCTGTACTCCTCCTTTACAGCTGTCAAGATTCCGGCAGCTATTTCAGGGGTCAGTACCATCACCTCTGCCGGGGTGATTCTGATTATATCATATCACCCCTCTCATTTACATCCCTTTATCCGGTCATTCTTCCGAAACAATTTCTTTTTTCACACGGGTAAAGTACAGAAAGAATCCGATGTTCAGAATGATTCCCACTGTGGTAGATACCGGTGCTGCAAGACCGATCTTTGTCAGGCTGGCATCCGGCTGGATACTCATAAAGTACGCCATTGGAAGTCGTACCAGAAGCGTCTGGATCAGGCCCTGGACCATAACCCATATGGTCTGGTTGTTTCCGTTGAAATAGCCTATCATACTGAACAGAACAGCCGTTACCAGTGTCTCCGGAGCAAACCCCTTCAGATAATCAAAGCCCTTTTGGATAACGCCGGCATCTATTGAAAAGAATCCTGCCAGCACATCACCCTTCAGCAGGATCAGGATAAATACCAGGCATCCCACAGACAGGCCAACTCCAATTCCCGTAAGCATGGATTTTCTCGCACGTTTCGGCTTTCCTGCTCCTACGTTCTGTGAAACAAAGGAGGCCATGGACTGCATCAGGGAGCTTGGAACCAGCATGGCAAAGTTTACGATCTTACATGCAACTCCGTAACCGGAGGATGCTTCCAGACCCAGGCGATTGACAAATGCGCACAAGGCCAGAAATGAAATCTGTGTCAGGAATTCCTGAAGTGCCAGCGGCAGTCCGATCTTAAGAAAACGTCTGCACTGAGGATTCAGCCGGAAATCTTTTTTTGTAATGGTAAACGGAAGCTCCTTCTTTATCAGCAGAACTACTGCAAATACAACACTTAAGGCCTGAGCAGAAACCGTAGCAATAGCTGCTCCTGCTGCATCCATATGTAAGCCGGCTACCAGTACCAGGTCTCCGATCACATTTACAATACATGCCACCAGCACAAACAGCAGCGGAGATTTACTGTCACCAAGGCCACGGAAAATAGCAGACAGTAGGTTATACGCGACAATAAAGAAAATTCCGCTGCCACAGATCCGTACATAAGATGCAGTCAGCGCTACCGCTTCTTCCGGTGCCTGCATCAGCATGGAGATCGGATGTGCAAAACCTACCATAACAATAAACAGCACGATAGAAATCATGGTAAAGACGATCGCAGCCCCACCGATAACGGAGCCGATCTGCTCCGGTCTTTTTTCTCCAAGATAACGTGCGATCAGAACTGTGATACCCATAGCAAACTGGATCACTACAAAGGTAACCAGATTCAGTACCTGACTTCCGGTGGAAACCGCTGACAGTCCGGATGTGGAACCGAATCTTCCAACTACAAGAAGATCGACCGCACCATAGGCAGCCTGCAGGATCAGCGCACCGAGTACCGGCATCATAAATGCAACCAGCTTTTTCAGGATATTTCCCTGGGTAAAATCTGCCTTATCATTTGTCATAATGTTCCCTCCTGTCACACATGATCTGATAAAATTTCCCGATGGTCCGGATCATATTGTCTGCTTCTTCTTCGGAAATCTCTGAAAGATAGGGCGCCAGACTGCTGAAATAATCCTGATCATACTTCCTAGAAAGCCGCTCTCCTTTTTCTGTTATGGAAATGTAAGTAACGCGCCCGTCATCCGGAGACGTAAGCTTCTGAAGATATCCCTTTGCCTCCATTTCTTTCACTGTTCTGGTAACACCCGGACGCGGCAGGTTCATGGCATCACTGATATCAGAGAGCCGGATATCCTTTTTTTCCCGCTGCAGAGAATGGATCACATCCAGATACTGTATGTAGGATGGCATCACCCCCTGGGGCAGTGGCGGAAGCATATCCCGGATTCGCTTTGCCTGATAAAACGCATCAAACATCCGCTTGATCTTTTCATTTGTCATAAAAAAACTCCTCATATAATTATCTTAGTTAATTACCATTGATAATTATACGAGGAATTTATGGTTTGTCAAGCATGTTTTATTTTTCTGTTACAGAGTAGCATTCTATTACAGAGTAGCATTCTATTACAGAGTAACTTTCTATTAATCTATGCTTCTAATGCCTCTTTCAGAGAAGCTTCAAAGATCTCAATTCCTTTCTCCATCTGCTCATCGGTCATAGTAAGCGGTGCAAGGTTCAGATATCTGGCCTGTGCCATCACGCTCTCGGCTTAAATGTTCTGCATCCAGAATAGAGGAAGACAACTGCTCTGCGGCGTTTCTGTCCTTTTCCTCCAGCACGAGTTTCCGGCTGTCGTTGGTGACACTGGGATTTGTCAGAACTACGAATTCTCCTCCATGGATATAGTTATTCAATCCTGTATTCACTTTTGATGCACTGCAGGCAGTCTGCAAAATAGCCCCATCGTACAGACTACTCCAGACCGTTTTCCCCTGCTTTCAGCTTCAGAACTTCTGTAAGCTCCGGGATCTGCATCATATTTCTACTTTCTATAATTCATAAAACACTACTCCTCCCACTGATACTGCTTCATATCTACACATCCATTTGCCTTAAACTCCACACCCTCGTCTTCCAGAAGCATCTTCTGCTCTCTCCAGCCTGGTGCAGTACGCCCTGCATGGTTCACAACTCTGTGGCAGGGATACTTCCCGTAAAATTCTGCCACACCTAAGACTTTTCCTACAAGACGTGAATTTTTATCCCGCCCGATCAGACGTGCGATCTGTCCGTAGGAGGCCACTTTTCCCTCAGGTATCTCTTCCACCACGGACAGTATCTCGTAGATTAAATCTTCATCCAGTATTTTTCCCATAATTATTCCTCCGAAATCCTGCTGGCAATTTTCATAGCATGCTTTCATAAATAAAATATCTGTCTTTTCGTGGACGCCTGCACCAGACCGTCCTCTCAGCCTGAGTTTTACAGTGCAGTTCCTTTCTTTGGAATAAACAAACGGCTCATATCTGTATGTTCCAGCTTGAGAAGTGAAATTTTTTTGTCAATTCCTCCGGCATAGCCCGTCAAGCTTCCATTTGTTCCTACGACTCGATGGCAGGGAATGATAATGGAAATTTCATTATGTCCAACCGCACCGCCTACTGCCTGGGCGGACATATGGGAAGTGTTTTTCATCACTGCAATTCTGCGCGCAATTTCTCCATATGTGATCGTCTGTCCGTAGGGAATCTGTAATAAAATCTTCCACACTTCCTGTCTGAATACTGAACTGGTGGGATGAAGTGGCGGAGTAAATTTCGGTTCTTCACCGGAGAAATATACATCCAGCCATTTTTTTGCTTCTGTGAGAATTTTCGTTTCCTGTGGAACATAATCTTCCGGAAGTGTATTTGCAAAATATTTCTGTCCTTCAAACCACAGACCGGTAAGTCCGATTTCATCTGCGGCAAGTAAAATATCTCCGATTAGCGATTTATATTTGCATGTGTATACCATATTTCCCCCCACATTCATTTATCTCTACAATTTCTTCTATAGGATTCCTCTTAATTAACGCAAATGTCACATGCGCGTCCCCTCTGCGATTTCCTCGACATTGTGAGTTTTATCCCAACAAGCAGCAGGAGATTTCTGATATTCTTGACAATTTATAATATTATACCATTTTTGTTTTGAACATGCTATAATGCTGTTGCTGCCGAACCTCCAGCTGAAAGGATGTAAAGTCCTATGACAAGTTCTATAATTACTTTCTTTGTTTCTGTTATGGCAACTGTGGCTAGGCTGGACAGAAACAACAGGCAGTAACAGCCTAAAGGATTACCCCCCTTACATAAACGGAACAAAAACCCCCGGAAGTCTCGACCACTTCCGGGGGTTTTGCTTTGCCCATGATAAGCATAATTACTTTCTTCAGCTACACACATCATAGTCCATTCACCGCAAAAAGTCAATTATTTTCATTCGAAATATGATATAATGCAGATACAATCCTGAATGAAAGAGGTGAGCACCATGCAGAAATATGTTGCTTTGTTCTTTACCCTTCTGGCCGGGAACATTGTTGGCCACTACATCTGTAAATGGCTGGACCGCCGCCATGAGCAATAGACAACAATATAAGAAAAAGCGGCAGAACCTCTATTTTTGCAGGCTCTATCGCTTTTTATCTGAATTCCCCTCAAAAAATCTCTATACTTTATATCAGAACAGTCCTGTGATCTTACCGCTCTCGTCTACGTCGATCTTGGTTGCTGCCGGTACTTTCGGAAGACCTGGCATGGTCATGATCTCACCGGTCAGTGCAACAATAAATCCTGCACCTGCGGAAATCTTAAGATTTCTTACTGTTACCTCGAAATCTGTCGGAGCACCAAGCTTTGTCTGGTCGTCTGTTAAGCTGTACTGGGTCTTAGCTACACAGATCGGGCAGTTGCCAAATCCAAGTGCCTCCAGCTGTTTCGCCTGCTTCTGGGCATTTGCTGTAAGAACAACTTTCTTTCCACCGTAAACCTTCTGTACGATCTGGTTCAGCTTGTCCTCGATGGAGCCTTCCAGTTCATAAGCATATGTGAAATCATTCGGTTCTTCAACAAGACGGATCACTTCCTCAGCAAGCTTAATTCCGCCTTCGCCACCTTTTGCCCATACCTCAGAAAGTGCTACGTTTACGCCAAGCTCCTTGCATTTTGCTTCCACAAAATCAAGCTCTGCCTTGGTATCGGTCGGGAATGCGTTAATAGCTACCACACATGGAAGCTTGTATACATTTTTGATATTGCTTACATGCTTCAGAAGGTTCGGGATACCTTTTTCAAGAGCCTCAAGGTTCTCATTGTTAAGATCTGCTTTTGCAACGCCACCATTATATTTCAGGGCACGTACGGTTGCTACGATAACAACGGCACTTGGTGTAAGACCTGCCATACGGCACTTGATATCCAGGAATTTCTCTGCTCCAAGGTCAGCACCGAATCCAGCCTCTGTGATCGCATAATCAGCAAGCTTCATAGCCATCTTTGTAGCGGTTACGGAGTTACATCCGTGAGCGATGTTTGCGAATGGTCCGCCGTGAACGATCGCCGGAACATGCTCCAGTGTCTGAACAAGGTTTGGTTTCAGGGCATCCTTCAGAAGTGCTGTCATAGCACCCTCTGCGTGGAGGTCTCCTGCTGTTATCGGTTTCTGCTCAGCAACCTTGCCATAAGTGTATCCGATGATGATTCTGGAAAGTCTCTCTTTCAGATCTTTGATATCACTTGCCAGACAGAGAACTGCCATGATCTCAGATGCTACGGTAATGTCATATCCATCTTCACGCGGCATACCGTTTGTTCTTCCGCCAAGTCCATCTACTACATTACGAAGCTGACGGTCGTTCATGTCAACGCATCGTCTCCAGGTGATCTTTCTCGGGTCAATGTTCAGCTCATTGCCCTGGAAGATATGGTTGTCGATCATTGCTGCAAGAAGGTTGTTTGCCGCACCGATCGCATGGAAATCACCGGTAAAATGAAGGTTGATATCCTCCATCGGAACTACCTGTGCATAGCCGCCGCCTGCCGCACCACCTTTGACACCGAATACCGGTCCAAGGGATGGCTCACGAAGAGCTACCATAACATTTTTTCCAAGTCTCTGCATTCCATCTGCAAGACCTACCGTTGTAGTTGTTTTTCCTTCCCCGGCCGGTGTCGGGTTGATAGCTGTCACAAGAATCAGTTTGCCGTCTTTTTTGTCTGTTTCTTTCAGGAGATTATAGTCGATCTTTGCTTTGTATTTACCATACTGCTCCAGATATTTGTCATCAATACCCGCTTTCTCTGCAATCTTGGTAATTGGCTCCATTGTGCACTCCTGTGCAATCTCGATGTCACTTTTAAATCCCATAATGTTCTCCTTTCTCCGCTGCAACCGTCTGCATCTTTTATCCCATAAAAAAGAGCAGTATCTGAAGTTTTTCAAATACTGCCCAGACGGTCGACTCATCGAATCTCCGGCTCCCTCGTGGTTATCCCACAACTCCGTCAGTCACCGAAGACTTTATTAATTTGATGATTGAATACTAACATATTTATTAGTACTTGTCAAGAAATTATCAAATTATTTTTTCACTTTTAAAGTGAGCTAAGTCTAATTTTCTGAATCATTTCCGTTCTATGTATTAGTTTTCTCTCCAACATTCGTACATATCTTTTTTCATCAAATCCTCTGTTATTTAATCGTATCTTGTACTGGTCATCCGTTAATGCGACTGTCCAGACGCCATAAACATATTACCACACTTATGAAATCAAATCTGCAAATCCTGTAGATACCAGGAATAATATCAGCATTACAACCGGCACTACATAACGGATCATAAAGCGATATAACCCTGCCCGTTTGAAGTGTTCCCCATTTCGTTCCACTTCTCCTATGATCCAGTCAGGGCCGATCACCCAGCCGATCAGAATGCTTGTCAAAAGTGAGATAAACGGCATCAGAAAACTGTTGCTGATATAATCCATCACATCCAGAAGCTGTCCAACGGAACCATTTGGCAGTTTAAGTTCAAAATACAGTTTGTTATAACCAAGGCAGATCAGTACTGCTGTAACAAGAGAATAAATTCCGACAGCACCACACATTTTCTTACGTGGTTTATGATAAAGTTCCATGCAGTTTGCAACCAGTGTCTCCATGACAGACACGCAGGAAGTCAGTGCCGCAAATCCCATCATCAGGAAAAATGCAATTGCCACCGGACGGCCAAATACTCCCATGGCATCAAAAACCTTTGGCAGTGAGATAAATATCAGGCTTGGGCCGGAAGCCATTCCATCCTTTCCGAGAAATACAAAAACAGCCGGTATGATCATCATTCCTGCAAGAAACGCAACGCCGGTATCAAAGATCTCAATCTGATTTGTTGCTTTATTTAAATTAACTTCATTTTTCACATAAGAACCATATGTAATCATGATTCCCATAGATACACTTAAGGAAAAGAATAACTGGCTCATCGCATCCAGAAGGATCTCCAGGAAGCGTTTTACCGTCAATCCATGAAAATCCGGTTTGAGGTAAACAGCCAGCCCCTGCATACCGGTGCGAACAGTTCCATCCGTATCAGTATGGGACAGTGTCAGTGAAAAAATGGCAATGATCACGATCAGAAGAATCAGCCCCGGCATAATGATCCTGGAAAACTTTTCGATTCCCTTTTCCACACCACGAAATACGATCCAGGCAGTCAATGCCAGAAAGATCAGCATAAATACAACAGGTGCAATATCTGATGTAATAAATGATGTAAAGTATACATCTGAAGCCGCATCTTTCCCATCAGAAATAATATAAGTAAAAAAATATTTTACAATCCATCCACCGATAACAGAATAATAGGTCATGATCAATGCCGGAACCATAAACGTTAAATGTCCTAAAAATTTCCACTTTGGATCAAGAGATTCAAAAGCCCTCAATGCATTTTTCTTTGTCTTTCTCCCAAGTGCTACATCCGTTGTCAACAGTACAAATCCAAAAGTCAGTACCAGTACCAGATAAACCAGCAGGAAAAGTCCTCCGCCATCTTTGGCACAGAGATATGGAAATCTCCAGATATTTCCAACTCCTACTGCACTTCCGGCTGCCGCCAGGACAAAGCCTATTGAGCCGGAAAAGCTGCTTCCTTTTTCTTTCATTTCAATTTCCCCTCTTCAAGTATATATTTGATATAGGCTGAAACCTTCAGCCTAACAGCCATATCTTACCTTAAATAAAGATAAGTGCAAATGGCAGAAGTTTCTTTTTACGAAATTTTATTTCAAAAAAGTTTCTTACTACTTTACAAAATACCGGTTTTTCCGATATAATCGTATACAATAAAAATTAATAAGAAAAATAGATAGTATGAGGAAACAAAATGAGTAATTTTACCTGTTATGTAGGTGAACAAATAAGAAAATACCGAAGAGCCGGAAAGATGACTCTGCAGGATTTGGCAGATGCCATCCATAAAAGTCGAGCTACCGTATGCAAATATGAAAATGGAGATATCTCCGTTGATATCGAAACTTTATATGAGATCAGCCAGATTCTCCAGGTATCTATGTCCCAGCTTACCACTGGTCTTCCTGAAACAGCCAGTAAACCGTCCAATGCACCGGGAAAAGGACAAAAAAGCCCATTTTTTCAGGCACAGCGGCTATATTTTTACTTTTACGATGGACGCTATCAGCGTACGAAGGATGGCGTCATCGATATTTATGAAAAAAAAGGCGAATCCGGAAAATACGAAGCAACCTTAACGATCTGTTCTGTTTCTGCCAACGGAAGAAGCAGTGAGATTTTTTACACCGGAAAAGTTCTTTACAGTGATATGCTGATCCGTTTTTCCTTTGTAAATCAGTATAACCCACTGGAAGAAGATCTCCTGTACATTTTTAATCCTCTGGAGCTTCGAGATTTTACAACAGGACTTTTGTGTGGGATTTCCAGTGCGGATCTGATGCCCTGCGCATTCAAATGTGTGATCACTTTAAAACCACAGGAGCTTACCGAAGCGTTCCGCCACCAGCTGCTTTTTACAAAAAAAGATCTGAAGCGCTGGGAACAGCTGAATATGTTACTGATAGATAATATGGAAAAGTAGTTTTCTGCAAAAAACGGTACACCTTATATTTTATAAGCTGTACCGTTTTCGTATTTTTCTGTATCAGGGTTTGCCTGCAAACCCACACCGGATCGCCTGTGTCGGACATATCTTTTTACATCTTCCACATCGGATACATTCTGTACTGTTTGGATTTTCCGTCGGATCGACCTCCATCTGGCAGATATTCCTGCATTTTCCGCAGTGAACACATTTTTCTTTATCTACTCTGTAACGAAAAACGGAAACTTTATTAAATACCGAATAAAAAGCTCCCAGCGGACAGATATACTTACAGAATGGCCGGTATATCATAATTGATAAGATAATGGTGATCACCAGGATTGTATTTTTCCACATGTACAGCCAGCCTACTGCACTTCGCATGGATTTGTTCAGCAGCACCAGAGGGATACCTCCTTCCAGTGTTCCTGCCGGGCAGATCAGCTTGCAGAAATATGGTGCTCCCTGGCCCATGATATCTACTACAAACATGGGAAGTATGATCACAAATACAAGAAAGATCACATATTTCAGTTTTCGCAGAAGCTTATCTCCCCGAAATGTCCGGATCTTCTTTGGAAAAGGAATCTTGTTCAACAGATCCTGGATCAGTCCAAAGGGGCAGAGAAATCCGCACACCAGTCTTCCAAGCAACGCTCCTACAAAGATCAGAAATCCAGCTACATAATATGCCATCTTGAAGTTCCAGCTTCCGATCACAGCCTGAAGGGAACCAATGGGACAGGCCCCTCTTGCCCCGGGGCAGGAATAACAGTTCAGCCCCGGAACACAGACATTTTTCAGTTTTCCGGTATAGATCTTTCCAGTCACAAAGCCTGATATGTGACTGTTTGTAAGGGCCGCCCACAATGCCTGGATCCCATGCCGCGGCCATTCATTTATTTTCATCTTCTTATTATCCAATGCCAATACACTCCATACAGATGTTGATCGCTTTTGTAAAAACTACAGACACTTCGCCCCTGCAGATTCCCAGTATCATCAGTAAAATTCCCAAAACCGCCAGAGCAGGTCCGATCCACCTGGATTCTGTTATTTTCCGAATCATTTTTCCACTCTCCATAATGATCATCTTTTACTTTGAAACGTTTTTAAGCTCTTTTTCCACGATTTCCTTCCATTCGTCCAGTGTATGGCTTCCTGTATAGGTATCGCCTACAATGTTTCCATCTTTGTCAACAAAAAATGTTTCAGGAAATGCGGAAATCCCCTGCAGACGGCCATTCATCATAGTAGTATCCGGTATCAGGAACGGATACTCTGCTTTTGTTTTTTCCTGAAGAATGCCTGCTTTTTTTACTGCCTCCTCGTCCTGATTTCCCTTTTCATCTGTAGTATCAAGCACCACGCCTGCTACTCCGACGCCTTTCTCTTTCATTTCTTTATAAAGCTCCTGAAGTTCCGGAATCTCTTTTACACATGGTGAGCACCAGGTTGTAAAAATATTTACCAGCGTCAGGTCATAGTCACTGAATACTTTTTCTGTATATGTTTTTCCATCTATTCCTGTTGTTTCAAATTTTCCTACAGATTTTACATCCTCCGGGTTGACGCTGGTATCCTGTGGCTGTTCAAACACGGAAATATTCTGATACGGTGTCATTTCCGTAATGTCGGTTTTGATCTTTTCCAGCTCCTTTGTCAGCTTTTCATCTGCATCTTTGTTAGTGCTCAGATAATATTTGTATTTCCCGTCACTGCTGCTTCCAAGCTCTTTATGCTCTGTACAGCCTGTGATCTCATCCAGCTTTTTCTGTGAAGCTTCGTCATAAACGCCAATTGTACCAATTCTGTCCAGACCTGCCACCCAGTCGTCATATCCGGTTCCCATCTTCTGTATTTCGGCATTTTTCTGTTCCTCTGTCATTTTGCTCCAGCTTACATAGGCATATGTCACTGCGTTGGTCTGATTCTCAAAATCTTCCGTAGTAAGCATTGCAATGCTCTGATCCTTGATCTGCTTTAACAGCTCCTTCGAAAGTGAAAGCTTCAGTCCCAGAAACGGATATTCATAAGAATCCTGTGCCTTGCAGGTTACGTCGGAAGGCTTAAATGTACCTGCCACCAGATCTGATGAAACTGCATCTCCATCCACCGCCATTGCCTCTCCGATATCTGCTGTTTCCGTGCTCTCTGCCGCTGTTACCGGCACACTTCCAAATGCAGATATTCCTAATACCGCTGCTGCCATAAGTGCTGTTATTTTCTGTGTTCTTAATTTCATTGTTTATATTCTCCCTTCTGATATCACCGGCCCATATCCGGAACCGACGTATATTTTATATGTAAATCTTGCTCTCTGTAGCCTTACTATATCATCCCCTGTATAAAATCTCTGTTAAGAAATAAAAAAATTTACAGGAATTTTATGCTATACATGATATGATAGATAACAAAGCAAAATCAACTGTTTTTTAGGAGAATTTATTATGCATATATTGATAATTGAAGATGAACAGCAGCTTTGCCAGTCTATTGCGGAGGGGCTTCGCATGGATGGCTATGAAGCGGACACATGTTTTGACGGGGAGGAGGGACTGGAATTATGTCTGGTGGAAAATTATGATCTCATCCTTCTTGATCTGAACCTTCCAGGCGTTGATGGGCTGGAAATCCTGCGCCAGTTTCGGGAATCCGATACTTCCACTCCCGTTTTGATTCTCTCTGCCAGAGGACAGATCCAGGACAAGGTAGAAGGGCTTGATCTCGGTGCCAATGACTATCTCACAAAGCCTTTTCATTTTGAAGAGCTGGAGGCACGGATCCGAAGTCTGACACGAAGGAAATTTATCCAGCAGGATATATGTCTGCAATGCGGACGTATCAGCTTTGATACCCGTACAAGAAAGGCCAGTATCGATGGTCTTCCTCTTTCTCTGACCCGAAAGGAAAGTTCTCTTCTGGAATATTTCCTTCTTCATCAGAACCGTATCATAAGCCCGGAAGAAATGATCGAGCATATCTGGGACGGAAGCGTCAACAGTCTCAGCAATTCCATTCGTGTCCACATTTCTTCTCTTCGAAAAAAGCTGCGCACTGCTCTCGGCTTTGATCCAATACAGAATAAGATCGGCCAGGGTTACATTTTAACGGAGGATATACAATGAAAAAAATAACCGGAAAGCTATCTCTTCAATGGCGTCTGACACTGATCACCGCACTGCTTATGACAGTCACCTGCATTCTGATGTATTTTTTTATCAGCCAGTCTGCAGTTGCCGGAATGGAGGATCTGGGAGATTACATGATACGGATCGATAACACAGATTCTGCTCCCATCACCTTTAATATGAATCCCTCCGTCTTATTTCCGGAGCTTTCCGATCAGCTGCAGCTGACCAAAAAACTGTTTCTCACCAAAGGACTCATGGTAACAGGGATCATCATCCTTCTCAGCAGTATCTGCACTTATTTTATCAGCCGTCAGGCATTACTTCCGCTTCGCAGACTCAGCCAGGAGGTAAACCAAATAGAGGTCCAGAACCTTTCAGAGGCTCTTGAAGTTCCTGCTACCAATGACGAAATTTCCCGCCTGACAATTTCATTTAACAAAATGCTCGCACGCCTGGATGAGGCCTTTACTGCTCAGAAGCAGTTTTCTGCCAATGCAGCCCATGAGCTGAGGACTCCTCTTGCCGTTATCCAGACAAATCTGGAGGTTTTTGCCCGCAGGGAAGCACCTGCTTTAAAGGATTATCAGGAGATTTTTGCCATGCTCCAGGAACAGACCGGGCGACTTTCCCATCTGGCTGAAATCCTCCTGGATATGACCGGTGTACAGACTGTTGAACGTTCCGAAAGGATTTCACTGGCAGCACTGACGGATGAGGTTTTCTGTGACCTGGCTTCTGTAGCGGAACAGAAGGATGTTGAACTGATCCAGCAGGAGGGAGACTGCATCATTACCGGAAGCTACCTGCTGCTGTATCGCGCTGTGTACAATCTTGTGGAAAATGCGATCAAATACAATCACTCCGGTGGAAAAGTAACCGTAAATATCCATCTTTCCGAAGAAATAACAGATACATCCACCTCTGTCAATTACGTCTTTCTTGAAGTCTCCGACACCGGAATCGGCATTCCTCCTGAATATCAGGAAAAAATCTTCACCCCGTTTTTCCGTGTGGACAAATCAAGAAGCCGCGCTATGGGAGGTGCCGGCCTGGGGCTTGCACTTGTCAGTGAAATTGTCAGACAGCATAACGGACAGGTAAAAGTACTGGAAAGCAGCAAAAAAGGCAGCATGATCGCAATCATGCTGCCAGTCTGAACATGTTTGTATTACATTTACTTTATATGCTCATGAACGCAATCGCTTTGCGATCTGCGTTCAAATCCGAGTATATTTTCTCAACAATACTGTCTGTATCCATTTCGCAGGTAATAGCCTGTTCCCTGAGAACTGAAGAAAAATCTTTTTCTCTCCACCATCTGCGCATATCTTTTTCACCAAATTCTCTGTTTCTTGTATTATGTCGTCTCACGGTTTCTTCAAACGACAGATCAAAATAATCTCCCATCCGCCTGTTCTGCATTTCATATTCCAGGATGATCTTTCCCACACTCTGGGCAATATCCACAAGAGAAGCTCCCTTCCACCGGATGTAAAACAGCGGGAGCTGAAGCGCATTGGCTTTGTCGATCATCTCCTTCGGGACGGGTTCTTTGTCATCGGTGATTGAAATCCCAAAGCCGGAAATTCCAAGCCCATACAGTTCTTCCATGGCTTTCCCGGCTTCTTCCAGGTCAAACCGGACATAGTCTACCACACACAGGGCAAAATTCCCCTAGTTCATATGCTCCTCAAAAGGCCGGGTCTACACCATATAGGTCCATGTGACAGGTCTTGTGAGCCCCTCTTCTCCGGCGATCAGCTCCACTCCGTCCAGCTGCAGCTCCAGTATATCCTGACAGGTGATCATATGCATCAACTCCTTATTATTGCAGTATTTCACACGCTCTCATCCATAAACAGGCAAATACGATATCTGATTTTCTCATCCTTCAGTTATCCTAGCAGAAATATCTGATTCCGGCAACTCAAAAAAAGCCTGGAAGAAATCAGCCACAGGCATTTTATTTCTTCCAGGTTTTTCTGTTTTCTGATTCTCAGTCAGCTGTCTTTGATCCGGCAGCTGATACAGCTCTGCATCCAGTTACATTCAGACTCATTCTGCCTGTGGTTTGCTTACCTGTGCTGTATCATTCTTTACTCCGGCAGATTTTTCGACATGCTCTTTCACAAGATTCCGTCCAAGCAGAGTCAGGCATACAAATGCGATCACTGCAAAAACAGCTCCGATCCCAAATACCACGTTCATCTCATAACCTTTGCTGCTCACCAGACCGGAGATCGCCGGTGCGCCAAAGGTTGCAAATACAATGCCGAACATGACAAATCCGTAATTCTCCCCGGTGTGCTTCATTCCGAAAATAGAGCTTGTCAGGGACGGAAAGCTTCCCATGATGCCGCCGTAGCAGCCGTACATCAGCACAACAGCAACCGTTACTGCCAGGGATCTTGATACAGCGAGAACTCCCATAGCGATCACTGCCACGATCAGCACTCCTTTGATGCAGACGATCCTTCCCACTTTATCTGCCAGTGTCGGAAGCACCAGTCTTGCTCCCGCATTGACAATGGATCCAAGCATAACGGCGCTGACTGCCACTGCAGACGGAATCCCAAGGTCGATCTGATAGGTCTGGGATACCGGTGAAACCATAAAATAAGAAATCAGTCCAAAGAACATGGTCGCAAGAAGAAGATAAAAATTTCTTGTACGCATCATCTCTCCGGATGTATACTGCTTCATCTCCGATGTTCCGGACTTTGCCGCAGAGCCACCTGCGTTCACCAGACTCTTATCGGGTGCCTGAAAAAAGATGCTGCACAGGATCCAGGAAACTGTGATGGCTGCCCCAATGATCAGAAAGGTTTTCTGCACGCCCTCTGCCTCCAGCAGCTTTCGACTCAGCGGCGCCAGGAAAAATCCGCAAAGTCCGTTGGCAGTTACCACAACACCGGAAGCAAATCCGGTACGGTCCGGGAACCATCTCTGCACAGTTGCCAAGATCACCGTGTAGATCATTCCCTGTCCAAATCCCTGCATCACGCCATAGGACAGATACATAGGAAGCGGTGTAGGAACGATCAGAAATGCGGATGCCAGGATTCCTGCCGCAAAGATCCCGCCTCCGATCCATACAATCGTCTTTTCCTTAAAGCGGTTCTGCATCCTTCCGCCTACGATATTTCCGAATACAAAGGTGCTCAGTGCCAGATAAAAGCACATGGATGCCTGTCCCTGGCTCCAGCCTGCCTGCTCCATCACATAGGGCTGGTAAATAGACCATACATGGGGATATCCGGTAAAAAAGATCGCGAAAGCTCCGAATATCATAGTCAGCAGACGCTGTTTTTTCTGTATTCCTGTCATAATTTCCTCCTCTGAAAAAGATTTCAGGCCTGCTCTATATTCTCTGCTCACAGAATGCAGCCTGTTTCTGTACACACGATCTGCACGTTTTCCTGCACATTAGCTCCGCTTATATTTGATATTTTCTTATTTGCGTGCTATTCTTCTTTGTTTGCGTGTTAAATGCGTGTTAATTATGTTGTGTGTATGTTATCACACGCAGTCTGATTATGCAATATAAATTTACAGCTTTTTCTGTTTTCTCGTTTTTGTCCAAATTTTCCTGTTATTTCTTTGTATATTATTCACAATGGCTGTATTTCGAGCACGCATATGCACGCACATGTTTTTTATTTTAGATACCGTCTTTATACGTTTTTTCATTTTATATTTCTTTATTTACGCAAAAAAGCACGCCATGTAACAGGCGTGCTTTCGTGATTTTATATGATTTCTGTTGCTTATTTGATTATCTTCAGCTCATATTCCCTGGTTCCCAGACCGATCTTTTCTGCCTGATCCAGGGTTGCCTTCCACTCAATATTCGGATTGGAATCCTTAAAGTGGTCATGGTGACAGTGCCATCCCGGCTCTGCCAGATGCTCTCCAAGCTGGCTGTTAGCGATCGGTGTTGCCTTCAGGCAGGCATCTGCACAGGCCTGATCCAGTGCAACCGGGTCAAAGCTTGCGAACATTCCGATATCCGGAAGGATCGGCGCATCATTTTCACCATGGCAGTCACAGTTAGGGCTGATATCCTGTACCAGTGCAATATGGAAATGGGGACGTCCGTGACAGACAGCCTGTGCATACTCTGCCATCTTGCGGTCAAGAAGCTCGTTTGCACTGCTATTCGGATTGTATACGGCATCATAGCTGCAGGCCCCGATACAGCGACCACAGCCTTTGCATTTATCGTAATCGATAACTGCTTTCTTGTTTACATATGTAATCGCATCACTTCCGCACTCTTTCGCACAACGGCGGCAGCCACGACAGACTTCTTCATGGATGGCCGGCTTTCCGCTGGCATGCTGCTGCATCTTTCCGGCACGGCTTCCGCATCCCATACCGATATTCTTCAGAGCACCGCCAAAGCCGGTTGTCTCATGTCCCTTGAAGTGGCTGAGACTGATAAAAATATCTGCGTCCATGATAGCATGGCCGATCAGGGCAGTTTTACAGTATTCTCCGTTCACTACCGGAACTTCTACTTCATCGGTTCCTCGAACTCCGTCACCGATGATGATCTGACATCCGGTTGTGATCGTGTTAAATCCATTAAGATTTGCACAGTCCAGATGCTCCAGTGCGTTCTTTCTGCTTCCCGGATAAAGGGTATTACAATCTGTCAAGAACGGCATTCCGCCCTGCTCCTTACAGAGATCTGCTACTACCTTTGCATAGTTCGGACGAAGGAATGCCATATTTCCAAGCTCTCCGAAATGCATCTTGATGGCTACGAATTTTCCATCCATATCGATATCTTTGATTCCTGCGGCAACGCAGAGTTTTTTCAGTTTGTCCAGCTGACTGGTTCCCACCGGGCAACGAAAATCAGTGAAATAAACTGTTGATTTTTCCATTCTGGTTTTCCTCCTGTTTGATCATTTCAAAATAAATTTACCCTTTTCCTGACAATATGTCCAGTTTTTATACTAAAAATGTATAAAAAATGCGCTACTCTACTCTCGAAAAAGGATCTGCGAAAAATACCGGAACTTTCCATCATTGGTCCAGCACTGCATTCCCACAGCATCTGCCATCTTCTGCGCATCCACACAATAGGCAGACATACAGGAATTATGCTTGTACGGTCCGGCGCTCATGATCAGAATATCTGTTTTTCCGCACTCTTTCATCTTCTCTGAGAGCTGCTCTGTCAGTTTATTATGTGCAAGTTTGGCTTTTCTGTAATCCATGAGTCTGTCCTGCGTCGTCTGGAGCACCAGAGTGTTCTCATAATCCAGGGCACGTTCCTTCATTTCTTCCACAGTCCCGCTTTCCGGTGGACATGCGGGATTTTTATCATAATTACCACAGGCATTTTCTTCACAGAAAACACGGTATTCCGGCACAAACACCAGCTTATCGGTTTTCATGACCGCCGCATCGGAAAAGCCAAGCTTCTTTGCTTCTTCAATAAAATCCATTTTTCTCTCCTACGCTTTTTTCTTTTATAGTGCCACATTTTATTTGTTTTTACAAGCTCTGCCTTTCACTCTGCCGCCAGGCGAATGAATTCCTCCATCTCTCTCGTCTTAAACTTATTCTTATGGTAAAAGATCTGCCGGTACATGGATATCTCCACATCTTCCACATGTAAAAGGGCAATTCTTCCTTTCCGGATATCCCGCTCCACAGCCAGATAGGGAAGAAAGGAAAGTCCGTGGTTCTTTTCCAGCATGCGGATGATAAAAGCGGTATCGCTGATCTCCAGTACCGGTGACAGGGCCTGCTTCTTAAGCGCCAGCTGCTGATCCAGGGCCTGGCGATAATTGGCATTCTTTTCCGTGAGAAAAAAAGGCTCTTCCAGGATATTCTCCATCTTCAGCGTCTTTCCCGCAAACTCCGAATCTGCAGAGGCCACAAATACTACCGGCTCCGCCTTCTCCATGACCTTCACCCAGTTCTGGTCCCACCTTGGAGTATCCAGTATATAAATAAGATCCAGCCCGTTATGCTCCATCATCCGTATCAGCTGCTCCGGTGTATCAATAGTCACCTGCATATTTACTTTCGGGTGAAACTCACGAAATTTGCTGAGAACAGCCGGAAGCTTTGCTGTGCAGAGAGATTCAATAGTCCCGATATGTAATGGATTTTTCAGTTCCGCATCATCATTCATTGACTTTTTTGCTTTATTTACGTCATATAAGATCCGGCTTGCATGCCCCATAAACTCTTTTCCGGACGAAGTAAGCACCACACGCTTTCCGGTTCTGTCAAAAAGTCTTGTTTCCAGCTCATTTTCCAGAAGACGGATCTGGACAGTGATCGCTGACTGGGTGTATCCCAGAACCTCTGCTGCCCTGGAAAAGCTCTGAAGCTGTGCTACATGTACAAACGTCTCCAACTGACGGATTTCCATGATTTTCTCCCTTTTACTATGAAATTTTTTCATCGTGATGATGAAATCTGTGAATTTGCCTTATTTTTATGTCAATGTTACAATACAATCACGAGGACGTCAATCGTATTTTTGTGCAAAATGAATAAATTCATACTTAGGAGGAAAGAATCCAAATGGAAAAGAAAAAAATCAAGATCGGACTTGTACCGAAGCTGATCATTGCCATCATCGTAGGTATCCTGTTCGGCCAGTTCCTTCCGGAAGGCTTCTGTCGCTTTGTTGTAACCCTTTCCGGATTTTTCAGTACCTTTCTGAAATTTGTCATCCCGCTGATGATCCTTGCCTATGTGACCATGGGTATTGCGGATCTTTCACAGGGTGCTGGGAAGCTTCTCCTGATCACAGTGGCTCTGGCTTATGGCTCCACTCTGATCGCAGGTTCCGCATCCTATCTGGTATCATCCAGCCTGTTCCCGCACTTTATGAGTGAAGGTGCACTGGATCAGATCGCAGCTACCGCAGACGCATCCCTGACACCATTTTTCTCCATCACACTGGAGCCGGTCATGGATACTCTTTCTGCTGTTGCCCTTGCCTTTGTCATGGGACTGTGCCTCTCTTCCATGCGTGGAAAAGAAATGGGAAACAGCCTTTATAACGGAATGAGTGACTTTTCCAAGATCATTGATAAGGTTCTTCATACCATTATCATCCCGCTGCTTCCGCTTTACATCTGCGGAACCTTCACAGATATGACTATTTCCGGAAAAACCTTTGCCATCTTAAGCATCCTCTGGAAGGTATTCCTTGTTGTTATCATCATGCACCTGATCTGCATTACGATCCAGTTTGTGATTGCAGGTACTGTCAGCAAAAAGAATCCTTTCACTCTGATCAAAAATCAGATCCCGGGATACACAACTGCTCTGGGAACCCAGTCTTCCGCAGCTACCATCCCGGTCAATCTGGAATGTGCCAAAAAGGACGGCGTGTGTGAGCAGATCCGCAACTTCGTAGTACCGCTCTGTGCAAACATCCACATGGCCGGTTCCATGATCACCATCACAGCCTGTGCTACTGCAGTCTGCCTTATGAACCAGCTGCCCATCAGTCTTGGGATCATCGTTCCGTTCATCATGACTCTCGGTGTTGCCATGGTTGCATCTCCCGGTGCTCCCGGTGGTTCCATCATGACTGCCCTTCCATTCCTTTACATGGTATTCGGAGCGGAAGCCGGTGATCCGGACGGTGCCATCTGTGCTATCATGGTTGCCCTTTACATTACCCAGGATTCCTTCGGAACTGCCTGCAATGTATCCGGTGACAACGCCATCGGCGTGATCGTTGACACCATTTATAAGAAATTTATTGCAAAAACACCACAGGAGAATTAAGCAAAATGTCTTTTATCAGTGTATTTGACGTTATGGGTCCCAACATGATCGGTCCTTCCAGTTCTCATACCGCAGGGGCTGCGCGTATTGCTTTCCTTGCCCAGAAGATGATCACGCCGCCCCTGAAAAAAGTAGAATTCATCCTTTATGGTTCCTTCGCCAGAACATACAAGGGACACGGTACAGACCGTGCCCTCCTTGGCGGGATCATGGGCTTTTCCACAGATGACATGCGTATACGGAATTCTTTTGATATTGCCAGGGAACAGGGGATCGACTTTTCCTTTACTCCAAATGAAGCGGAAACCGATGTCCATCCCAACACTGTAGATATCCATATGGTCAATGAACAGGGACAGGAAATGACAGTCCGGGGGGAATCGCTGGGCGGCGGCAAGGTCCGCATTGTGGAGATCAACCACGTGAAAGTGGATTTCACCGGCGAATACAGTGCCATCATCGTGATCCATCAGGATACTCCTGGTGTTGTGGCCTACATCACCAGATGCTTAAGTGAACGTAACATTAACATTGCCTTCATGCGCCTCTTCCGTGAATCCAAAGGAACCACAGCCTATACGATCGTGGAATCCGACGGTCATCTCCCGGAAGATATCGTAGAAAGCATTCACCGGAACACCAACATCCATGATGTCATGGTTGTTCAGATGTAGGGAAAAGGAGGATGTGTTTTATGGATTTCAAAAATGCCAAGGAACTTCTTGCTCTCTGCCAGGAAAAAAAGCTTCCGATTTCCGAAGTAATGCGCCAGCGTGAGATCCTTCTCGGTGAAACCACTGCTGAAATCGTGGACCAGCGCATGGACCGTGTTCTGGAGATCATGAAGGATGCTGCTTTTTCCCCCATCAAAGATCCGGTGATATCTATGGGCGGACTGATCGGCGGTGAAGCCCGAAAGCTCTGCGAATTTCATGACCTTGGAAAAAGCCTGTGCGGAAATGTTCTCGGAAAGGGGATCACCTACGCTATGGCAACCCTTGAGACCAACGCTTCCATGGGACTTATCGTTGCCTCTCCTACTGCCGGCAGTGCCGGGATCGTTCCCGGAATGATGCTTGCTCTTCAGGAGGTCTATGGCTTTTCCGATAAAAAAATCCGCCAGGCACTATTTAATGCAGGCGCGATCGGCTATCTTGCCATGCGTAATGCAACAGTTGCCGGTGCTGTTGGCGGATGTCAGGCTGAGGTCGGAATCGCTTCTGCAATGGCTGCTTCCGCTGCTGTGGAGCTTCTTGGCGGCACTCCGCTGCAGTGTACCTATGCGGCTTCCACCGTTCTTATGAATATGCTCGGTCTTGTATGTGACCCGGTAGGCGGCCTGGTGGAATATCCCTGCCAGAACCGTAATGCAGCCGGTGTTTCCAATGCTCTAATCGCAGCGGAAATGTCACTGGCCGGTATCCCCCAGTTCATCCCGCTGGATGAGATGATCGATGCCATGTATACTGTGGGCAAAAAGCTTCCTGCAGAGCTTCGTGAAACTGCTCTCGGCGGTTGTGCAGCCACACCGTCCGCCTGTGAAAAGTGTCATCTTTGCAGTTGAAATGCAACTATGGCAGAGAAAAAGCAGTTGGATATCTTATGCCCCATTTGTTGCACAGCTCTATATTGAATAATAACTTCATAGTTTGCTCAGTCAGATAATAAAACGGAGAATTCCTTAAATTTTTCTTTCGGGAATTCTCCGTTTTATTTTTTATAAATCCTAATTTATAATTTCATGTGTAAATATCTTTTATTTCTCCAACACCGGGATATTCTCCTTTTCTGATACAGTAATTTTACAGGTTTGTCATAAAACAGGCATTCTGATCTCGCATTCGCTGATTGCTCAGATTTTTTCGATTTTATTTCGTAATCCCAGCATTCTGTGATCCAGATTAGCAATTTCTTCTGCATATTTTTTTAATTCTGTTTCAATTTCCGCATTGTCTCTTTTTTTATAATACAATTCATATTCTAACACAGACCAGTAATCCATCGCAATGGTCCGAAGCTGTATTTCCACCAGTTCTTTCTGTTCACCTTCCGCAGAGTAGATAGGTACTTTCACGATCAGATGAAGACTTTTGTAGCCGTTTTTCTTTGGATTTTTAATGTAATCCTTTATCCGGACGATCTCGATATCCTTCTGCATTTCCAGGGATTCTGCAACCTGGTAAAGCTCATCCTCAAACGGACAGACTACACGGATGCCGATGAGATCTTTCAGATTTTTTCTGGCAGTCTCAAAATCCGGTTCCAGTCCTTTTTTCAGAAGTTTAGCGTAAATACTTTCAGCACTTTTTATCCGGTTGGTGATCTGACTGATCACAGTACGCTTTTTCTGTCCGGAAAGTTCTGCGTTAATCATTTTAAGCTTCGCCATGAGAATATCTATAGCCGCCTTGCAGCGGAGACGATAGTCCGGATCCTTGATGTAACTTGCAATGGCTGCTGTTTTTTCTGCCGCCAGTTTAAGATGTTCCGGTTCTGCTGAACTCAACTCCTGAGCCTGCTCTTTTCTGATCTTCTTTGATTTCTTTTTTGACATAGTTTTTCCGTATGTTTTAATTTTACTTTCTAACTGATCTATTGTGTACCTTTCTATCTTATATGTAACTGCAGAAGTTTGCATCAAATCAAAGTAAGACTATTGTTAATTATCTGCAAAAAATCCTTCTGAAAATCTGAATATCTCAGTTTTTCCAGAAGGATCTTTTTTACATCTTTATTATTTTACAGGAACTCCGACTGCAGCGCATCGTATCCGGTCTCACCTGTACGGATACGAACAGCGTTGCGTATCTCATAGCTAAATATCTTTCCATCGCCGGGATCACCGGTAAACGCTGCTTTCTGAATCGCATCAATGACTTTGATCTCCCAATCCTCCGATGATACCACAATTTCAAACTTGATCTTCGGTTTCAGAAATACATCGATCTTAGAACCACGGACATACTCTGTGTAACCACGCTGTGTTCCGCAGCCCATGATCTGGGTTACTGTAAAACCGTTAACCTGGATCTCATTTAACGCTGCTTTTACATCTTCCATTTTTTCTTCTCTTACGATTGCTTCTATTTTTATAAGCATACGATTTCCTCCATTTTCACACGATCATTGCCGGACAAATTCTTTTATCAGTCAAATCCATTAAATGACGGATATGCATTCTCTCCATGCTGGGATGCATCCAGCCCGACCATCTCTTCCTTCGGATCTACACGAAGCGGTGTAAAGATACGCACGATCCCGATACAGATCAGAGTTCCCACAATGGCAACCGCAATGGTGATCACAATACTCAATACCTGCGCCAGGAACAGACGGTGATCTCCAAACACAAGGCCATCCCATTTTGCAACAGAGTTAATGGAAGTTTTTCCGAAAAGACCTGTTGCGATTCCTCCCCAGATACCACCGATACCATGGCAGCCAAAAGCATCCAGGGCATCGTCGATCTTCAGCTTCTGTTTCAAAAGGATCACAGTAAAGTAACAGATCGGGCTTACCAAGATCCCAATGATAAAGGATGCCCATACCGGTACGAAACCAGCTCCCGGTGTAATGGCTACCAGTCCGATAACAAGACCTGTGGATGCACCAACCAGTGTCGGTTTTCCCTCGCGGATCACCTCGATCAGCATCCAGGTCAGCAGTGCACAGGCAGAAGAAATGCTACTGGTCATAAAGGCATGTGCCGCAAGGCCGTCTGCCTTCAGCGCACTTCCTGCATTAAAGCCGAACCATCCGAACCACAGCATGGCTGCCCCGAGAAATACAAACGGGATATTGTGCGTACGATAGGTTGCTTTTGCATAGCCTCGTCTCTGTCCAAGATAAATGGCAAGAACCAGTGCACTGACACCGGAACTGATATGTACCACATTTCCTCCTGCAAAGTCCACAGAGCCAATGGCTGCCAGAAATCCACCGTCTCCCCAGACCATATGTGCCATTGGATAATACACAATCAAAGACCAGATCGCAATAAAGAAAAACAGCGCCTTAAAACGCATTCTTCCAACCACGGCACCGGTGATCAGTGCCGGTGTGATCATGGCAAACATCATCTGGAACGCCACAAATACCAGATGCGGGATCGTATCCGCATAAGGTCCCGGCTCCCAGCCTACGCCATTCAGCGCAAACCAGCGAAAATCTCCGATGATCCCGCCATGATTTCCTCCAAATGCCAGCGAATATCCAAACAATGTCCACATAACTACGGACAGTCCCATGATCGCCCCACAGGCCATTATGGTATTTACCACATTTTTCCTGCGGACCAGTCCTCCGTAGAAAAACGCAAGCCCAGGTGTCATAAAGAACACAAAGGCTGTACAGATCAGTATAAAGCCGGTATCTCCTGCATTCATCATTCATTTCCTCCTCGATTCCCTCAATTATTCTGCAACGCAAAAAGCGCCTGGAAACTCAATTTCCAGACGCCTTTGTCATGTCAGTTAGCATAGCAGATAATTTGTGGGTTTTCAAGAGTTTTTTCGCTATTTTTCTGTTTTCTTACAGAATTACTATGTTTTATGTGGATATGAAATTTATTTTCGGCAATCTATCCGGTTATAAATATTGGAGAGATTTTATTTTATCTCTTACTGTACTATAACACGGACTATGCTCAGAATCAGCAGATGTGCCGGATAAAAAATATAGAAAAACCACTTGGAAAACTTCGGTGCTTTTTCGGATTTTTTGCCATTATAGAAGCACAGGATGATGATTCCTGATGCTACGATCCCTGCTGCCGAAAACAGAGCATGGATCATTGCCGGTCCGGCTGCCATTTTTTCCACGTAGGAGCTGTAGTTAAACAGCACAAAAAGGGCAGCACCGACTCCGTACGCTGTTATCATCCTCTTCCTGTTCCCCCAGCTCTCATGGAACCAGATGGTAAAAACCGGTGCCAGGATTGCCCAGTCCGAACAAACGGATAGTAAAAGAAGCAGGATCAGAAGTGGAATTCTCCATTTACTTGCCATCATCCTTTCCTGAACAACCAGGATCATAAAACAGATAAACAGAGTAAAGATCATATTCAGCTGTGAATTTCCAAAGGCTATCATATAGGGAACCTGGGAGATTCCGGCAAAGATCAGAAGCCTTTCACCGTATTTTCTCCGGGAATGTGTATAGTAAAAACCTTCCACAAGAAAATAGCACATGGTAATGGCTGTGAAGTAGCCAATGTCTATAAACACTTCCCACAGGATCGTGTTTTCCGGCAGAAGCACGTTGGCGATATGATTCAGAAGCATGGTAAAAATTGCCAGATATTTAATGGCATCCCGGGTCAGTCCCGGCTTTTCTGTTGTTGGCATGATCTTCTCCTTCTGTGCAGAAAAATTTTCAGATCTTTCACATCTTCTGCACAATATAATACATTTATCTTACACTGATTTTCTGACTCATACAACTTTTTTTGTTATTGCTGGAGTTGCCTTTTTCTTAAGGTAAGCTTATACTGTAGAAAGCGTGCTGTATTTTATATGGCAAAACTTCTCAGCAAACACTGTAAAACAATAAATTCGGAAAGGAATTATCGATCATGATCCAGGATATCGCACCACATACCTATCACAATGAGTACAAACCTGTGGCCCCGGATAAAGAAAGCCACATCCTCGCCTATGAAGAAGGAAAGATCCTTATGAAAAAAGATGGCGAGACTATGACTCTTCCAAGCTTTGGAGAGCTGGAAGGAAAAGTTGAAAATCTCTATGAGAATTATATCTATCTCTTCTCCATTGACGAAGAGCATTTTTATCTGATCCCGGATCTTGACACCAGTCTCCTTCCTGGTTATCAGTTTGAGATCACAAGAGTTCTCCGCACAGCAGAGCCACAGTATCTGGCTTTCGCAGGAATCACCGGATATCAGCTCTTTCAGTGGTACAGCAAGCGCCGTTTCTGCGGCTGCTGCGGCAAACCGATGGTACATGATAAACATGAGCGCAAGATGATCTGCCCTGCCTGTGGAAACGGTGAATATCCGGTGCTTTCTCCGGCTGTGATCGTAGGCGTTACCAACGGCGACAAGCTGATTCTCTCCAAATATGAGGGTCGAACTCACACCCGCTACGCCATGATCGCAGGTTTTGCCGAGATTGGTGAGACCATCGAGGAGACCGTTCACCGTGAAGTTATGGAAGAGATCGGCGTAAAGGTCAAAAATCTCCGCTACTACAAGAGCCAGCCATGGTCCTTCTCCGGAACCCTTCTGTTTGGCTTCTACTGTGATCTGGATGGCGACGACACTCTGACTGTAGACCACGATGAGCTTTCCATGGCCTCCTGGTTCGACCGGGAAGACATTCCGGATGAAGGAGATAATATCAGCCTTACCAAGGAAATGATGATGGCATTTAAGCATGGAAAAGCCTGAAGTATCGCTTGCCTGATTCCGTAAACAATTTTTCGTAACCAATTTCACAAAAAACACCGGCCATTCATCTGTAACATGTCCTGTCCAGGCTGCCAGATCATCTCTGACATCTCAGCCCCAGTACATATTCCGATGAATGCCGGTGTTTTTATTTTCTATTTTTCTATTTTTCTTCCGAGTCGGAGCAATCTGCCTAAAACCGTTTTATTTCTCCGGTGTCAGATGCCAGATATCTCTGTTGTACTCTTCGATGGTTCTGTCTGAAGAGAAGTATCCTGCTTTTCCGATATTTACAAGCATTTTCTCTGCCCATGCGGTTCTGTCCTCATAATCGGACAGTGCCTGATCTTTCACCTTCGCATAATCCTCGAAGTCAAGAAGAGTCATGAACCAGTCTTTGCTTACGATCTCATGATGCAGTCTTCTTAAATGCTCCTCACTTCCAATAGAAAGAAGCTCGTTTCCTACGATAAAGTCTACTGCACGACGGATGCGCTCGTCTTTCTCATAAAAATCTCTGGAGCAGTAGTCCGCCTTTTCATAGTGTTCGATAACCTGCTCACTGGACTCTCCGAAGATATAGATATTATCCTTGCCTACCAGCTGGCTGATCTCCACATTTGCACCATCCATGGTTCCCAGTGTTACAGCACCGTTGAGCATGAACTTCATGTTTCCTGTTCCGCTGGCCTCCTTGGAAGCAAGAGAGATCTGCTCGGAGATATCGCAGGCAGGGATCAGCTTCTCTGCTGCACTTACGTTGTAGTTTTCCACCATAACAACTTTCATGTACGGAGAAACCTCCGGATCATTGTTGATAAGCTCCTGTAAGCAGAGGAGAAGGTGGATAATATCCTTTGCGATAACGTATGCAGGAGCTGCCTTTGCACCGAAGATAAAGGTTACCGGGCGCTGCGGCTTCTCGCCTGCCTTGATCTTCAGGTAACGGTCAATGATGTAAAGTGCATTCAGCTGCTGACGTTTGTACTCATGAAGACGTTTGATCTGGATATCATAAACACTGTGTGTATTGATCTCTTCACCTGTGTTGGCTTTGATAAACTCCGCACATCTCTTCTTTGCATCCTGCTTGATCTTAAGGATATTTGCAAGAACGTCCTGATTTCCCTTGAAGCCAAGCATCTTGTCAAGCTCAAAGGAATCCTTGCGGAAGCCGTCACCGATCATGGATGTGATGTACTCTGTCAGCGGATGGTTGCAGTGAAGGAGCCATCTGCGGAAGGTAATTCCGTTTGTCTTGTTATTGAATTTCTCCGGATAGATCTCATAGAACTGATGAAGCTCTGTCTCCTTCAGGATATCGGTATGAAGGGATGCAACACCGTTGATGGAAAATCCGTAGTGGATGTCCATATGTGCCATGTGTACCAGGTCGTTCTTGTCGATGATGGCAAGATTTTCCTGCGGATATTTTGCTTTGATACGCTCGTCCAGCTTGCGGATGATCGGCATCAGATCCGGAACAACCTCCTCAAGATAGGAGATCGGCCATTTCTCAAGTGCCTCTGCAAGAATGGTATGGTTGGTATAAGCGCATACATGAGATACGATCTCGCATGCCTCCTCGAACTCGATTCCACGCTCTGTAAGGAGACGGATAAGCTCCGGAATTACCATACTCGGATGTGTATCGTTGATCTGGATCACTGCGTAATCGGCAAGGTCATGAAGATTGCAGCCTTTTGCTGTTGCCTCATCCAGGATCAGCTGTGCCGCATTGCTTACCATGAAGTACTGCTGATAGATACGAAGCTTTCTTCCTGCATCATCGCTGTCATCCGGATAAAGGAACAGTGTCAGATTGTGGAGCAGATCCTTCTTATCAAAGGAGATTCCCTCGCCCACAATGCTCTCGTCTGCAATATCAATATCAAAAAGGCGAAGCTTGATTGCTTTGTTCTCATAGCCTGCAACATCAATATCATACAGTGTGGATTTCAGCATAAAGCCCTTAAATGGGACATAATAGGAAACGCCTGCATCTGTAAGCCAGCTCTCCGGCTGGATCCAAGGATTCGGTGTCTCAAACTGAAGATGATCCTTAAACTCCTGTTTGAAAAGTCCGAGGTGATAATTAAGTCCGATTCCTTCTCCCGGAAGTCCCAGAGTTGCAATGGAATCCAGGAAGCATGCTGCCAGACGGCCAAGTCCGCCGTTTCCAAGAGATGGCTCCGGCTCGATCTCCTCGATCATGGAAAGCTCTTTTCCGTTTTCTTTAAGATATTTCGCAACTTCATCATAAACGCCCAGATTGATCAGGTTGTTGGAAAGAAGCTTACCGATAAGGAACTCTGCGGAAATATAATAAATTTTCTTTTTTCCTTCCTGGTAGCCGCGCCCCTTCAGCTGCTCCTTTGTCCAAGAGAGAAGCCCGTGATAGATTTCCTCGTTTGTACAATCTTTTACATTTTTGTTATATTTATCTTCAAATACTTTGCTTAATGTTTCCATTTTTGATCTCCTTTCATGGATCTTGATGGGATGAAATATGTTTTTACAAGGTTGTTTGCTTTGTTTTTGATGATATTAGGATATCACGCATTTCTTTTCAAAAATATAACAATCCTGTCATGATATGCAAGATATTTGTCAGACTGTTTTTCACTTTTTACTGTAGCTCTGCATAAAAACGTAACCGATACATATGCGGTTGCTTCGGGAGCTTTCTCAGATCTGTCTCATACTCTTCCTGTACTTATGCGGTGAAACCTTATTGGACTGCTGAAATTTCTTTATAAAATAACTTGTACTGTTAAATCCCACCTGCATGGCGATCTCCGTCACAGGTGCATCGGAATGCGTAAGAAAATACTTCGCCTTCTCCATACGGAAGTCATTGATGTATTCCACCAGGGTTTTTCCCGTATACTGGCGGAAAAGCTTCATAAAATAATACTCACTGTAATTGGAAAGTCCGGAAAGCTCTGAAACGGTAAGATTCTCCTGGTAGTGAAGGCTGATATGATCCAGCACTTCCTTTACTGCTGCAAGGCTCTTGTTCTGCTCTGTGCTTACCGGGATAATATAATGCTTCGTCAGCATCTCATAAAAGAAATCAAAGAACAGCATTTTCAGCTTCACATAGAAATATGGCTTCTTCTCCGTATGACAGTCATGGATCTCCAGAAAAATTTCCCGAAGCTTCTCATATCCGGAATCTCCTTCTTCTATATGATGGCAGAATTCTGCCTTGTTTTCTATTAATGGTGATACCACACATTCCTGGCAGATATCTCCCGGCTGACCTGCAAGGAAGCCCAGGCTAAAAACCACACTCTTATAATAAAGAGGCTTCTTAAGATCCGTGCGCATACTATGGAGAACTCCGCAGTTCACGATCAGGATATCCCCCTTTTTCAGGCGGATGCTCTCCCGGTTCAGTCTGGCAAAGCCACTGCCTTTTTCAATATACATGATCTCCATCTCACTGTGCCAGTGGTCATACAGTGCATGAAAGATCTCACAGTTCGCCATATAGGTTTCCACCGGCAGCTCAAAGGAACCGTGAGGGCTTAATTCTTTTAAATTATCATCCACTTCGGATACGTGAAGAGGATTTTTTGCGGATGTGTCTGTTTCTGGCATGATTTCCTCCGTGATCAATATCTATCCTGCGAACATTTGCCTTACGCTGGATATACAATCCTTGCATGATGATTCTGTTTGACTCCCTTAGTGTAAAGGATATTTACAACCATGACAATATTATATTTTCCTGTTTTCTTTTTTATGACGTTACGGTTACTCTGTTCTCAGCAACACGCTTCGCGATGCACTTCCATAAACGGCAACCTTGACTTTTCCCCTTCCAACTGCTATATATAATATTTAGAATAAAATAATTTGACTTTAAAAGGAACGAAAACTACCATGAATCCATTAAAAAAAGCTTACTGCCGGGTTTTCCAGAATGTCTTTAAATTCGCCCTTCCACTGCTTCCTTACCGCAATCCGAAGATCATCGGAAGCGTCAAAGGTATTCCGGAAGTTCTGGAAAAAAGAAACTATAACAATGTACTCATCATCACAGATGCAGGGATCCGAAGCCTTGGCCTTACAGAAAGACTGGAGCAGACACTAAAGCGAAGCTGCATCTCTTACCACATCTACGACAAAACCGTTGCCAATCCAACAACCGTCAATGTGGACGAAGCCCTTCACATGTATCTGGACAATGACTGCCAGGCGATCATCGGCTTCGGCGGAGGTTCCAGTATGGACTGTGCAAAAGCCACAGCAGCCCGCATTGCCAAGCCACACCAGTCTCTTGCTCAGATGAAGGGAATCCTGAAGATCCACAAAAAGCTTCCTCTTCTCATCGCCATCCCCACGACTGCAGGAACAGGAAGTGAAACAACACTTGCTGCTGTCATTACCGATGCAGAAACACGGCACAAATATGCCATCAACGATTTTCCGCTGATCCCACGCTACGCAGTCCTTGACCCGAAAGTGACTTTAAGCCTTCCGCCGTTTATCACAGCTACCACCGGCATGGATGCCCTGACTCACGCAGTGGAAGCCTACATTGGAAATTCCACTACACCTGGCACAAGAAAAAATGCCCTGGATGCTGTCAGACTGATCTTTGAAAATCTGGATACCGCCTACACAGACGGCAATAATATTGAAGCAAGACGAAATATGCTCCGCGCCTCCTATTTCGCAGGCTGCGCCTTCACCAAATCCTACGTTGGATATGTCCACGCAATTGCACATTCCCTCGGCGGAAAATATAATGTTCCACATGGGCTTGCCAATGCAGTGATCCTTCCTATGGTACTGGAAACATACGGAGATCCCATCACTCACAAACTCCGCAACCTTGCCGTAACTGCCGGTCTCTGCGATAAACATGAGGACGATAAAACTGCTGCCCGGATGTTTATTGATGCAATAAAAGATATGAAAAAACGCTTTGGCATCGGAGACTATATTCCGGAAATCCAGGAAACAGACATCCCGGAGCTTGCCCATTACGCAGATAAAGAAGCCAATCCTCTGTACCCGGTTCCTGTACTGATGGATGCCGGCGAACTTGAAACACTGTATTACAGACTGATGCCTCCAGCAGGCAATTGCTAAAACAGCCATTGGCATAGAAAGATTTTTTCGATATTTCGAATACAGTTTTTTCAGAAAGGACTACAATTCCATGGAAAAAGAACAGATCAACCAGCTTTTAGATAAACAGCGCCAGTACTTCTACTCCGGCGCAACTCTTGACCTTGATTTTCGCATCAGCGCCCTGAAACGTCTCCGCGCTTCCATCCGGAAACACGAAGATCAGATCCACGCCGCGCTGAAAAAGGATCTGGGAAAAAGTAATTTCGAAAGCTATATGTGTGAGACCGGACTGGTGCTCTCCGAGATCACACATATGCTGAAAAATATCCGCTCCTACGCAAAAGAACAGACCGTTCCAACTCCACTGGCACAGTTCCATTCCCACAGTTTCCGCAAACCATCCCCCTACGGTGTTGTTCTCATTATGAGTCCGTGGAACTATCCGTTTCTTCTCACCATAGAACCACTGGTAGACGCCATTGCAGCCGGAAACACAGTCATCCTGAAACCAAGTGCCTACTCACCGGCAACAAGCGAAGTGATCCGTCTTCTCATCCATGAATGTTTCGATGAAAAATACGTTGCAACTGTCACAGGCGGACGTGCGGAAAACACACATCTTCTCAGTCTGCACTTTGATTACATCTTCTTCACGGGAAGCCAGTCTGTAGGAAAAGAGGTCATGAGAAAGGCTTCCGAACACCTCACACCAGTCACTCTGGAGCTCGGCGGAAAAAGCCCCTGCATCGTGGATAAAACCGCTAATCTCCGCCTTTCAGCAAAACGTATCGTATTCGGCAAGTTCCTGAACTGCGGCCAGACCTGCGTGGCTCCGGACTACATCTACTGTGATCCGGAGATCAAAGATGCCCTGGTTGCAGAGCTTCGCAGACAGATCTCACGCCAGTATGGAAAAGAACCACTGAAGAACCGGAATTATGGAAAGATCATCAACGAAAAGCATTTCGACCGTATCAATAGTCTGATCGATCCTGCCAAAACTGTCTGCGGCGGTGGTTCCAACCGTGAAACACTTCAGATCGAGCCGACGGTTCTTGATAACGTAACCTTCGAAGATCCGGTCATGCAACAGGAAATCTTCGGTCCGGTACTTCCGGTCCTCACCTATGACTCTCTCGGAGGTGCCGTAACAAAGATCAATTCCATGGCACATCCGCTGGCTCTTTATATCTTCACCGAAAATGAAAAAAATGCCCGGGAAGTTACTTCCCGATGTGGTTTCGGCGGTGGCTGTATCAACGATGTCCTCATACATCTGGCAACCAGCAATATGGGCTTCGGCGGCTTTGGTGAAAGCGGCATGGGCTCCTATCATGGCATCGACGGCTTCCGGACATTCTCTCATTATAAGAGTATTGTAGATAAAAAGACCTGGATTGATCTTCCTATGCGGTATCAGAAATATCGGAAGATTTATGAGAAAATGGTACGGTTGTTTATGCGTTAGATATAAAGGGAGGGCGCTGCCTGATGCATCGCCCTCCTGTTACTTTAGATTTTCTTATTATTTTTCCCAGATGATCTTTACCGGCATGATCCCGGTCAGTTCTTTGCTTTTTTCATCAGGCTGGCTGCAGCCTGCATAAATTTCAAATTTCTTTCCTTCTTCCATCCGTTTTCCTGTTTCATCTACTACGGTGAATGCTTTTTCCCATATTGGGATTTCTATTTTTCGGCATTCTCCCGCCTTCAGGAATATCCGCTGAAAACCGGCCAGCATCGGATTGGGAATGGCATTTTTGCTGTCGATATTTTTTACATAGATCTGAACAACATCCTCTGTATCATATGCACCGTTATTCTGCACTTCTACCTCCACGTTTATCTTCTGTCCACACGTTTTGACCTCTGCTTTATCTACTGCCACCTTACTGTACGTCAGACCATATCCAAAAGGAAACTGTGCTTTTCGTTCCATATAGCGATATGTTCTGCCTTTCATGGAATAATCGGTAAAATCCGGAAGTTCTTCCAGGCTTTCATAAAATGTCACCGGAAGTTTTCCTGATGGCGAGATTTCTCCAAACAGTACCTTTGCCGCTGCCTTCCCGCCCTGGCATCCAGGGTACCACAGCATCATGACGGCATCAAATTTCTCTGCCGCATATTTCAGATTAAGGTCACTTCCTGCCAGCAGACAGAATACTACCGGTTTTCCGGTGTCTGCGATTGCTTCCATCAGTTCTCGCTGTACTCCGGGAAGTTCAATATCTTCTTTATCTCCCGATACATAGCTGTTTCCGGTGTCTCCCTCTTCTCCTTCCAGTGTCTCATCCAGTCCCATACATAAGATCACCACATCGCTGTTTTCCGCAACCACCTTTGCTTCCGCAATACGATCTCTGGTAAACGCAAGGTGCTCCGTCCGGTCTCGGAACAGATCACAGCCTCTGGAAGTAAGGATCCTTACATCGTCTCCCACATAATCCTGGATGCCTTCCTGTATGGTAATATACCTGGAAGCTGTCCCGTGATAATTGCCGATCAGCGCCTGTCTGCTGTCCGCATTTGGTCCGATGATCCCTATTGTTTTCAGTTTTTCTTTATCAAGCGGAAGAATCCCGTTATTTTTCAGCAGAACAAAGCTTTTTTCCGCTGCTTTCTCCGCTGCATCCAGATGCCTGGGAGATTCTACCTCCAGATAGGAGATATTGTCATATTCGCTTCCATCAAACAACCCCAGCAGATACCTTGTGGTAAAAAGCCGCACTGCTGCCCGGGTTATGGTTTCTTCTGTGACAAGCCCCTTTTCGTATGCCTTCATAATGTGAAGATAAGTATTTCCACAATTCAGGTCACAGCCATTATTAATAGCCAGTGCTGCAGATTCAACGGCTGTATCCGTTACCATATGGTGTTCATGAAAATCACGGATTGCCCAGCAGTCTGATACAAAATGCCCCTGAAATTTCCATTCGCCTCTGAGTTTTTTCTGTAATGTGGGACTTCCGCAGCAGGGTTCCCCGTTTGTCCGGTTATAAGCTCCCATAACCGCTTCTACTTTGGCTTCTTTTACCAGACCTTCGAATGCCGGCAAATACGTTTCTTCCATATCTTTTGCGGATGCTTCCGCATCAAATTCATGACGGAGTGCCTCCGGCCCGGAATGTACTGCAAAATGTTTGGCACAGGCTGCTGCCTTCATTGTATCCCCATTTCCCTGAAGTGCTTTTACAAAGGAAACTCCAAGTTCTTTTGTAAGATACGGATCTTCCCCATAAGTTTCATGGCCTCTACCCCATCGTGGATCACGGAAAATATTGACATTAGGAGACCAGAACGTCAATCCCTTATAAATATCTCTGTCACCGTTTACGGAATATGCATTATACTTTGCTCTGCCCTCTGTTGCCACGATACCGGCCATCTCTGCCACACTTTTCCGGTCAAAAGCTGCCGCCATTCCGATCGCCTGTGGAAAAACCGTTGCCTGCCCTGCTCTGGCAACACCGTGAAGTCCCTCATTCCACCAGTTATACGCCGGAATTCCCAATCTTTTTATTGCAGGTGCATCGTACCTTAACTGACTGGCTTTTTCCTCCAGAGTCATCCTGGCAACCAGCGCTTCTGCTTTCTTCTTTGCTTCTTCCCGATTCATCCCCAATTTCCTCCTCACCTTTTTTTATATCATCTATCATTTGGTCTCTGACTGTCAAGTAGATATTTCCTGCAATTTTTCCGGCCTCTGTTCAGAGCAGAAAAAAAATCTGCTTTACCCTTTCTTTGGGATAAAGCAGATTTTTATTACACTTTGTGATCTGTGTTCCGATTTCAGCCGGGAACTTATCTGATCGCATCCTTCATCTCTTTCACATAAGCCTTCACCTTCGGCACGCAGTCTTTGCCGTAGGCACCACAGAGCTTCACGATCGCAGATCCTACAATGGCACCGTCTGACTGATCTGCCATTTTTTTTGCCTGCTCCGGTGTGGAGATTCCGAATCCTACTGCACATGGAATGTCTTTCTGAGCTTTTACTAATTTCACCATAGCTCCTATATCTGTGGTAATGCTGGTACGCATTCCTGTTACACCAAGGGAAGATACGCAGTAAACAAAGCCTTCCGCCTCTTTTGCGATCATGGCGATCCGCTCATGGGAGGTCGGTGCGATCAGGGAGATCAGGTCAAGGCCGTACTGTTTGCACACAACATCAAACTCTTCTTTTTCCTCAAACGGAACATCCGGAAGGATCAGTCCATCCATTCCAACTTCCGCTGCTTTCTTGATAAAACGCTCTGTTCCGTAAGAAAATACTACGTTTGCGTAGGTCATGAATACCATTGGGATTTTTGTATTTTTACGGATTTTTTCTACCATTGCAAAAACTTTATCTGTAGTCACGCCGCCTGCAAGTGCCCGGACATTAGCTTCCTGGATCACAGGTCCCTCTGCGGTAGGATCTGAGAACGGGATCCCAAGCTCGATCAGATCTGCTCCTGCTTCTTCCATTGCATAAACCAGCTGCTCTGTTCCCTCCAGAGACGGATCTCCGCAGGTTAAAAAAGGAATAAATGCTTTTCCGTTTGCAAATGCTTCTGTAATTCTCTTATTCATGAATATCCTCCCCTCTGTAGCGGGCAATTGCCGCACAGTCCTTATCTCCACGTCCTGAAATGGTAACTACCATGATCTTGTCCTTTCCAAGTGTCGGTGCGATCTTTTTCGCATAGGCCACTGCGTGGGCACTTTCGATCGCAGGAATGATTCCTTCTGTTCTGGAAAGATATTCAAAAGCCTCTACTGCTTCGTCATCTGTAACAGGAACGTACTCTGCTCTTCCGATATCATAAAGGTGTGCATGCTCCGGACCTACACCCGGATAATCAAGACCTGCGGAGATGGAGTATACCGGTGCGATCTGTCCGTATTCATCCTGGCAGAAGTAAGATTTCATACCATGGAAGATTCCAAGACGACCGGTTGCGATGGTTGCCGCAGTCTCCGCAGTATTCACGCCACGTCCTGCTGCCTCACAGCCGATGAGACGAACGTCTTTGTCCTCAATGAAATTGTAGAAGGTTCCGATAGCATTGGAGCCGCCGCCCACACAGGCCAGGACAACATCCGGAAGTCTTCCCTCTTTTTCCAGCATCTGTTCTTTGATTTCCTTGGAGATCACGGCCTGGAAATCACGTACGATAGTTGGGAACGGGTGCGGTCCCATAACAGATCCCAGTACATAATGGGTATCTGCAATACGGTTTGTCCATTCACGCATGGTCTCGGAAACGGCATCCTTTAAGGTTGCGGTTCCGCTTGTGACTGCATGGACTTTTGCTCCGAGAAGACGCATTTTGTAAACATTCAGTGCCTGACGTTCCGTGTCTTCTTTTCCCATGAATACCTCACATTCCATTCCCATCAGTGCTGCTGCGGTTGCAGTTGCAACACCGTGCTGGCCGGCTCCTGTCTCTGCGATGACACGGGTCTTGCCCATTTTTTTTGCCAGGAGCACCTGACCAAGTACGTTGTTGATCTTGTGGGCTCCTGTGTGGTTTAAGTCTTCTCTTTTCAGATAGATCTTGGCTCCGCCAAGGTCCTCGGTCATATGTGCCGCATAGTAAAGACGGGATGGTCTTCCTGCGTATTCATTGAGAAGCTCTGTGAGCTCACGGTTGAATTCCGGGTCGTTTTTGTAATGGTTGTATGCTTCCTCAAGCTCCAGAACGGCGTTCATCAGTGTTTCCGGGATGTACTGTCCGCCATGGATGCCGAATCTTCCTTTTGACATGTTATATTTCCTCCTTTATGTTCCTTACTGCGTATACTGCTTCTAATATTTTATCCGGGTCTTTGTGACCGTCGGTTTCTACACTGCTGCTTAAATCTACTGCCCAGGGGTGAAGCAGATGTATGGCCGATTCCAGATTTTCACAGCCCAGACCTCCTGCCAGAAACCAGGGACGTTTGATCGCCGGTACCAGACTCCAGTCGAAAGTTTCTCCTGTCCCTCCTGCGCCCTGATCCAGCAGAATATAGTCTGCTTCCGAACGGATCGCTTTCTTTATATCTGCTTCTGTTTTTATGGAAAAAGCCTTTATCAGAAGCTGGTCTGTCATGGTCTTAAGCTGTCTGATATAATTCTCGTCCTCCTGGCCGTGAAGCTGTGCCAGTGCGATGGTTCCCTCGTTTAAAAGCTGTGCGGGAAGCTCCACCGGTGCATTGACGAATACGCCTACCGGCAAAATGCTATCATCCAGTTCTTCCCGGAGAGCCTTCAATTGCTCCACGGTGACGTTTCTTTTGCTTTTTGGGAATTCTACAATGAATCCTGCAAAGTCCGGTTTAGCCTGGTTCACTGCCTGGATATCTTCCGGGCGGGTCAGGCCGCAGATCTTGATTCTGGTTCTGCTCCCATGTTTCAACGGTTGTTCTCTCATATTCAGCCAATCCTGCCCTTTCTGTCTGACCCTGCCCCTTCCTGTTTCGTTACTATTTGCTGCTGGTCAGCTCTGTTACTTATTTGCTCTATTCTTTCGTTTGGCCTTTATACAAGCGCTCCACCATTCAGATTTTCCAATGCAGCTTTCTTATCCGGGCTTCGCATCAGAGTCTCACCGATCAGAACTGCACCTACCCGGTTTCTTTCCAGGATAGCGATATCACCTGCGTTTTTGATTCCGCTCTCAGACACAAATACCCCATTGTCCGATGCCAGGTTTCGAAGACGGATGCTGTTATTCATATCAACCTTAAAGGTTTTCAGGTCACGGTTATTTACACCGACGATCTTTGCACCTGTCTTTAATGCTCTTGCCACTTCATTCTCGTCATGAGCTTCCACCAGTGCATCCATTCCCAGAGTTTCTGCTAACTCTCGGTATTCCAGGAGTTCCTGGTCATTTAAGATAGCACAGATCAGAAGCACTGCCGATGCACCGAATGCTTTTGCCTGATAGATCATGTACTTATCCACCGTGAAGTCCTTCCGAAGGACCGGAATATCCACTGTTTCTGTGATCTCACGGAGATAAGTATCACTTCCCATGAAATAAAATGGCTCTGTGAGGCAGGAGATCGCAGATGCACCTGCTGCCTCGTATTCTTTCGCAATTTCCAGATACGGAAATTCCGGTGCGATCAGCCCCTTGGAGGGGGAAGCTTTTTTTACTTCACAGATGTAGGACATACCCGGCTTTTTCAACGCTTCCAGAAAGGACGGCTGCTGTGGTGCTTTTTCTGCCAGGGTTTTCAGCTGATCCAGGGGAAACTGACGTTTTTCCTTCCGGATACGTTCTCTTGTTTTTTCTGCGATTTCCTCCAGAATGTTTTTTTCGCTCATTCTTTGTTTGTCTCCTTGATATTTCAGTTCAACTCTCATTCGGCACTTTCAAGAAGTCTGACAGATTAATGTTTCCGTTCGTATCTCTTCCGATAGGGATTGCCGATTTCTCTTCTGCCGCTATTATTTTCAAATCTCGTTACTTAATTTGATGAATTCCTCAAGCTTGGCAGCAGCTGCACCACTGTCGATCAGATTTTCAGCCATTCTTACGCCGACTTCCAGGCTCTCTGCCTTTCCTGCGATATAAAGTGCTGCACCTGCGTTCATGCAGACCGCCTGACGCTTCGGGCCTTTTTCGGTTCCGTTTACAATGGCTTTTGTGATCTCTGCGTTCTCTGCCGGTGTGCCGCCTGCCAGATCTTCTTTGCTGCAGCGTGTATAGCCGAACTGCTCCGGTGTGATCTCATAGGACTGGAACCATCCGTCCTTGATCTCGCACACAGAAGTCGGTGCGCTCATGGAGATCTCATCCAGCTTATCCTGTCCGAAAACCACCATTCCGCGGTTCACGCCAAGCTTCATCATAACCTGTGCCAGCGGCTCTACCAGAGACTGGTCAAAGACTCCCATCAGCTCCATGTTTGCGCCTGCCGGGTTGCTTAATGGTCCGAGGATATTAAATACCGTGCGGATTCCCAGCTCTTTACGGATCGGTGCCACATATTTCATGGCAATATGATAATTCTGGGCGAACAGGAAACAGATGTTGATCTTTTTCAGGATCTCTGCACTTTTTTCCGGCGGGATGGTGATCTTTACGCCAAGTGCTTCCAGAACATCTGCTGCACCGCTCTTGGAAGATGCTGCACGGTTTCCGTGTTTTGCTACCGGAACGCCACCTGCTGCGATCACAAGAGAAGATGTCGTGGAAATGTTAAAGGAGTTTGCTCCGTCACCACCGGTTCCTACGATCTCCAGAACATTCATATCGTGGAGAAGCTTGATGCAGTGTGCACGCATTCCGGCTGCTGATGCAGTGATCTCATCAATAGTCTCTCCTTTCAGGGAAAGTGCAGTAAGGTAGGATGCCATCTGTACCGGTGTTGCCGCTCCGTCCATGATCTCATTCATTACGGCTTCTGCTTCGTCATATGTAAGATCTTCTTTTTTTGAAAGCTTGATGATTGCTTCTTTGATCATTGTTGTTTCCTCCTGTTCTGTAACGATTCTATCTTTTATGGATTGCTGTTCTCTGTCTTATCTGTCTCTGATAACCTTCATAAAGTTCTCGATCATTGTTTTTCCATCCGGTGTCATAACAGATTCCGGATGGAACTGTAATCCGAATATCGGATATTCTTTATGCTCCAGTGCCATCACCTCTCCGTCCTCAGCCTCAGCGGTAACAACCAGTTCCTCCGGTAAGGTATCCCGGATAGCTACCAATGAGTGATATCTGGCTGCCGGAAAAGTTTCCGGAAGTCCTTCAAACATCCGGCTCTTTCCAACTTTATGTATCTCTTTCTGCTTTCCGTGCATCAGCTCTTTTGCGTAGGATACTGTCCCTCCGAAGGCTTCACAGATGGACTGATGTCCAAGGCAGATACCCAGGATCGGCAGCTTGTCTTTGAAATATTTTATGGATTCAATACAGATTCCCGCATCCTCCGGTTTTCCCGGACCAGGGGAAAGGATCAATGCCTCCGGCTTCATGGCCTCCAGCTCTTTGATGGTCACTTCATCATTTCTTACCACTTTGATATCCGGCTCCACAGAACCGATCAGCTGGTAAACATTGTAGGAAAAGCTATCATAATTATCGATCAGTACTATCATTCCAGTCCCTCCTGTGCAGTTTCAATTGCCTGTACAACGGCTCTTGCCTTGTTGCAGCACTCCTGAAATTCACTTTCCGGAATACTGTCTGCTACGATCCCTGCTCCTGACCGGATACAGATCTCACCGTTTTTCTTATAAACCAGGCGAATGGCAATACAGGTATCCAGGTTTCCGGCAAAATCCAGATATCCGATAGCACCGCCGTAAATGCCTCGCTTGCTCTGTTCCAGTTCCTGGATGATCTGGCAGGCACGGAATTTCGGTGCTCCGGAAAGTGTTCCTGCCGGAAGGATGGCATCCACTGCATCCACCGCATCCCTGTCATCCCGGATCTGGCCGGTAACTGTGGAACCGATATGCATCACATGAGAAAAACGCTCGATGCACATATATTTTTCTACGTTCACGGTACCGATCTTACTGATCTTTCCGATATCATTTCGACCAAGATCCACCAGCATGTTATGCTCGGCACGTTCCTTCTCATCAGCCAGGAGTCCTTTTTCCAGCGCCAGGTCTTCTTCTTTTGTCTTGCCTCTTGGTCTTGTTCCTGCAAGCGGGAAGGTACTTAATTCTGTTCCTGCAAGCCTGGCAAGTGTTTCCGGGGAGGCTCCTGCAATCTCAATATCATCACTGGAAAAATAAAACATATACGGCGAAGGATTGGTAGCCCTGAGAACACGGTAGGTATCAAACAGACTTCCCTCTGCTTTCGCTCGCATCGGATTGGAGAGCACCACCTGGAAAATATCTCCTTCGTGGATGTAATGCTTCGCTTTCTCAACCATCTCACAGTATTTTGCTTTCGGGAACTGCGGCTCAATGGAAGATTTCAGTTCCAAAGACGGAAATTCCTTCTGTTTTCCGTTTCGGATCAGATCTGTCATCTCTTCTAATTTTGCTTCCGCCTTCTGATAGGAATTTTCCGGATCATCCGTCATCACCCCGGTGATCAGAAGCACCTTCTGTCTGTAATGGTCAAAGGCGATCACCTGGTCAAAAAGCATCAGATCCATGTCCCGGAAATCCTGTACTGTCTCGTCGGTAAGCTCCAGCTTCGGCTCGCTGTACTTAATATAATCGTAGGAAAAATATCCTACCAGACCTCCGGTAAAGGTCGGCATATTTTCCAGCACCGGGCTTTTGTATTCTTTCAGGATCTCCCGAATAGCATCTCCCGGATGCTTCACCTGCTGTACGGTTTTTTCTTCAGTTCCGTCCTCATGGATCCTGCGGATCTGAAGCTTTCCGTCTGTACAGGTGATCTCCATGGATGGCTCATATCCCAGGAAGGAATAGCGTCCCCATACCTCTGTCTGGCTGGCACTTTCCAGAAGATAGCAATGTCTGCTGGCTGTGCGTAAGGTCCTCATGACTTCTACGGGTGTAAAGCGGTCGGAATACAGCTCTCTGCATACAGGGATTCGCCGGTATTCGCCTGACTGTGCGAGTTCTTTGATTTTTTCTAATGTTGGATACATATACAGGCCCTCCTGAGTTTTTCATTCCTTACCGGAGGACGGGACATTCGTGATCTGCATTCGCTGCTTGCTCATGAAATCAAGAAAAGCCCGTCTCCGACAGAATCTGGTTCTGTCAGGGACGAGCTCTAAATTCAAAATCACCCGCGGTGCCACCCTGATTCACGGTCTGACCCGTGCACTTGACGGAATACCTTCATATTCCCGGCAACTGACGTATGCCCTCACGTCACAGAATACTTGATACCCGAAAATATCTTTCCCTGTGCCCTCTGCGGTCCATTTGATAAACTGCCTCTCGACCCGGCTCTCACCCTCCCGGACTCTCTGTGCGCGCACGAATATCTTTATCTCTGCTTCAACGGTTTAGTGGTTTAGTGGTTTACTCAATTAAACTTTTTCTATAAAATAGCACAGCTTTTCTGATATGTCAATACAAATGTTGAAAAAAATATCATTTTGTTCTATAATTGTATAAAAGTAATTGTTATAAATATCACATAAGAAAGGAGTTTCACCAGAAAAACACTATGGCTGAAAGAAATACAAACACCTGGCTGGATACCCCCGATCCACAGGTTTTTATCAAAAATTCCGCAAAATTTAATGATCTGATGATGATGTATCGATGTACGGTCCGTGAGGTACGCACCAAGCTGGAAGTCCTCAACGATGAATTTTCATTGGAATATAAACGTAACCCGATCTCCTTCATCAAAACAAGGATCAAAAAGCCGGAAAGCATTTACAAAAAGCTCAAAAAGCTCGGCTATGAGTTTACTGCGGAGAATATTCAGAATCAGCTGAATGACGTGGCAGGCATCCGTGTTGTCTGTGCCTTTATCGATGATATCTACACTATTGCAGACCTGATCACCAGGCAGGATGACATTACCGTCATCCAGGTAAAGGACTATATCAAAAATCCAAAGCCAAACGGCTACCGCAGTTATCACATGATCGTGGAAATCCCCGTATTCTTCTCCAAGGGAAAAACTCCCATGCGTGCAGAGATCCAGATCCGTACCAACGGTATGGATTTCTGGGCAACTCTGGAGCATCAGCTACGTTACAAGCAGAATATCGAAGAAATGGACGGTTATGAGGATGTCAGCAAGGAACTGCTGAACTGCGCCCGCGCTGTGATCGATATGGATAACGAAATGCAGCGGATCAAAAACAAGATCGGACAATTCCATGATATTTAAAAAAACATGTGAGGCTGTTACAGCCTCACATGTTCTTTCTCACTGTTTTTGACCCGGAACGCCCGTGGTGTCATGTGATAATGTTCCTTGAATACCCGATGAAAATAACTGTTATTTTCATAGCCTACAGCCGCAATGATGTCACTGACAGGCAGATCAGTTTCACACATCAGCTCTACAGCCTTGTTCAGACGTTTTCTCTGAAGAAGTTCCTTGAAATTAAACCCTGTGCTTTTCTTGATCATCTTACTGAGGATATGCATGGGAAGATGCAGACGACCACAAAGCTCCGTCAGCGTAGCAGTCCGGTATTTCTGTTCAATATAATCCAGTGTTGTCATAGAGATCATATTTTCGTACTGATTGGGCAGACGCATCTCCACATTGAGGATATTGTTCTTCTGATTTCTGATGACGGTGTTGGGATTTCGCCGGAAATCCTGTCAACTATCCTTTCCGGAAAGGGAAAAAGCCAGTCCGGCGGCACAAATATCGCAGTTTATAACACCCACCGGCGTCTTCAGATTCTTTATGGAAAGAATTACGGACTTACTTATTCCAGCAAGCCTGGAGAGGGGACAGAGGTTGAGATCCGCTTCCCTGCACATCGTGAAAAGTAACTTATGTTCCACAAAAATCTTTATTCAGAAATGAGGTATGACACTATATGAATACACAGCCAGAAGCTCTTTTATATAATTTTAACGACCCGGAACGGCTTCGCCAGATCCGCCGCTATCTGAACCGTCAGAAGGTTAAGACACGGATCGTCACTGCTCCGGAATTTCTTCATCCGCTGGGATATCTTTTTGAGATTCCGGGATTTCATCCCTCATCCCAGTTTAATCTGGGAAGCAATTTCAGTGATGAGATGATCGTGCTGAAGGATTTTTCCAGTGCACAGATGGATGGTTTTCTTGCTTTTTTCCGTGAAAACCAGATCCCGCCTGTTGCACTGAAGGCCATGCTCACACCGGTAACTCAACACTGGTCTTCCGTCCAGCTGCACGATGAGCTTTCCAGGGAGCACACACTTATGCATAAAAAATAACTGCAAAACCAAAATCTGCCGAATCTGCCTGCTGCATTTCCGGCAGATTTTTTCATCTTATTTTTCCCACTGAAAAAGGAGGCCGCTCCGCGCAGTCTCCTTTTTTGAATATGTTTTAGGTTGAATATATAAGAAAGAATTTATCTTGTCACGATATCTACCGGTACGTTAAAGATTTTTGCAACCTTCAGGATCGTATCGATGTGTCTTCCTGTAGCAGCTGCCATATGATGTGTCGGGCCAGCCTCGCTCTAGCGGTTAACGAACTCTCTTGCTCCGCATGTGAAGCGTGTTCTCATGTTTGTATCACCGAAGGAAAGGATCGGTCCTTCCTCGTTTACGCCCTCAGCTACAACGAATTTGAAGTTTCCGTCTTTATCCTGAGTGATCGCAAGGTAGGTCACCGGACCTGTGTACGGATAGAACTGCGTCAGATATCCGCCGCCTGTTTTGCCATGGAATACTTTTACGATCTTCATGGTTGGCTTCTTGTCAGAGATGTCCGCGTCACCGCTTCCGGAATGTCCGATGATGCAGATGTCGTCATTGAAGTCGATGGAGTACATCTCAGAAAGCTGACCTGTACCGGAAATTGTCTTTAAGATACTCATTGCCATGGCAACCTTCATGTCACCCTCTACCGCACATGCAGTACCCTGTTTGATCAACATGGAAAATGCCGGGATCAGCATACTGTCAAGGACACCTGCTTTACCCTGTGCAAATCCGTCGTAATGAGAAGCGATCATTCCAAGATGCTCGTCTTTTACCCATTTCTCAAAATTGTGTTAACTAACATAATAAGACCTCAAATTATTTATGCTTTGTATACTTTAATACCGAAGGACTCATGGATGGTTGTACGAGCCTCCTCGATCGTTTTAAACTCCTCGGCCTTCAGCATCTGTGCTGTGATATTACCGATTGCAGTAGCCTCACCAGGGCCTGCATGGATTTCTTTCTTTGTAGCTTTTGCAGTCAGCTCATTTAAGTATCCTGCATTGGAACCACCGCCTACGATATGGATACGGCTGTAGGTTCTTCCTGTCATCTCCTCGATTTCTTTTGCGATCTTAGCGTAGCAATCTGCAAGGCTTGTATAGATAACGGTTGCAATCTCGCCAAGAGTTTCCGGAACCTGCTGTCCTGTTCTGCGGCAGTAGTCCTGAACCTCTTTTGTCATGTTCTCAGGAGAAAGGAAGCACTCATCGTTTGCATCTACTCTTGACGGGAAGTCTTTTGCCTCCTCAGCCATCTCGCAGATCTGTGCAAAGCTGTACGCATCATCAAACTCATGACGTACAGACTGGATCATCCAGAGACCCATGATGTTCTTCAGATAACGGAAACGTCCTGCATATCCACCCTCGTTTGTGAAGTTCATCTCACAGCTCTTCTCAGAGCAGTCTGCTTCTTTTCTCTCGATTCCCATCAGAGACCATGTTCCGGAACTGATATAAATGAAATCGTCATCATTTGCAGGCACAGCCAGAACTGCAGACCCTGTATCATGTGTAGCCGGTGCTACAACCTCAAGATCAAAGCCAACTGCTTCCTTCACTGCGTCTGTTAAATGTCCGATGCTTGTGCTAGGCATGATCAGCTTCTGGAATATCTTTCTTGGATATCCCAGCATATCGATCAGCTCATAATCCCAGTCCTTGGTTGTCGGGCATACAAGCTGTCCTGTGGTTGCCTCTGTGTACTCGCAAGTTTTTTCGCCTGTAAGAAGAAAATGGAAGTAGTCCGGTACATGAAGAAGTGTCTCAGCCTGCTCCAGATACTCAGGATGTTTCTTCTTCACTGCCATCAGCTGATATACTGTATTGTAGATCGCTTTCTGGATACCGGTTCTTGCATACAGATCCTTCAGGGAAATTGTCTTATAAACTTCCTCGTCCATTCCCTCTGTACGATGATCACGGTAGCCTACCGTGTTGCCAAGAACCTTGTCATCCTTGTCAAGAAGTACGAAGTCAACACCCCAGGTATCAACGCCCATGCTTACCGGGATCTTGCCGATCTCTTTACATTTCTTAAGACCGTTTACGATCTCGTTGAAAAGGCGGTCAAACTCCCAGCAGAGTTCTCCGTCTTTCTTAACCATACCGTTCTCAAAACGATAGATTTCTTCCAGGATCATTTTTCCGTTTTCCATATGTCCCAGAATGTGACGTCCGCTGGATGCTCCGATATCTACTGCTAAATAATATGTTGCCATTTTTAAATCCTCCTCAATATGTAAGCTTCTGATCACTTTCATATCCGATGTTGTATTTATCATACATCAGGATCCTTCCGGTGATAAGAACCTCTTTTGTCAAAAAAAGTGTCTTTATTTGCAAATAATACAGCGATTATTTATGAACTACTACATTATTTATTTAAAAAATCCGCTGACTGAATCAGCCAGCGGATCTCTTATTTCATACGTCCGTGAACGCAATCCGCGTTCATTATAACTTCACGATCTTATCAATTATATGATTAGTCATAAAGGTTAGGAGCGATATCCTCGTCTTCCATATTTGTTGCATCATACCAGTAACCGTCTGTAGGAACATCCTCAAGCTCCTGGCCGTTTGCTGCTGCTGTCAGAGCGTAGATTGCATAGTATCCCATCATAAGAGGAGACTGTGTAACAGCACCGATGAATGTGCCATCTTTAACAGCTGCTTTGATGATAGAACCAGCATCGAAACCAACACCAACTACATCACCGTTTGCCGGGTCAGAACCAAGAACGTTAAGGTTAGCATTTGCTGCAAGAACACCCTCTGCGGAAACCTGGTTAGAACCGAATACTGCGATACAGTTCTCCTGGGAAAGGATTGCCTGTGCCTCTGTGGAGCAGAGCTCTACAGTTGTCTGTGCCGGAACAGCTACCTGGATAACAACGTCAGCGTCTTTAGCGTCTGCGTCAGCACCCTCTGCTGCGTTTACATAGAACTCGTTGCCGCTTACTGCTACAGTCTTGCCATCAGCCTGAAGAAGCTCGATCATCTTGTTGATGAATCCAGTACCACGCTGCTGAATGTTCTGAGCTGTTGCATCCTGGTTAACCTCACCGATGATAACCTGTCCGTCAGCATCTTTAACAACGTCTTTAATGGAGTTGTACATATTCTCAGCTGCTACTGCACCAGCCTGTGCGTTGTCTGTACAAACCTCGCATACTACAGATCCTTCCGGAGCATCAGCGATACCTGTATCGAAAGTTACAACCGGGATACCTTTTTCTGCACATGTCTTAAGAGCATCCTGAACAGAAGATGTATCGCAAGCTGCAAGTCCTAATCCAACAGGATTGGAGCCGATAGCTGTGTTGATCATGTTAACCTGGTCAGCGATATCGGACTCACTGTTCGGTCCCTGTGCTTTATAAGTAACGCCCAGCTCCTCAGATGCTTTCTTCATACCTTCCTGAGCTGCATCCCAGTATGTGGACTGGAAAGATTTAACCATCATCGGGAACTCATAAGCTTCGTTTGCTTTCAGTCCGTCGAACTGTGCGGTAGGATCCTCAGCTGCTGTGGAATCTGCGGACTCCTCTGTTGCTGCATCTTCTTTCTCCTCAGCTGCAAAAGCTGCTGTTGCGCTCATGCTTGTTACCATTGCTGCACAGAGCATTAATGCCATAACCTTTTTTGCTTTCATATAATATTTCCTCCTTAAATATATTATATAGTTTTTTTATGTTCATACGCCATTGCTACCCCTTGGCGTTTCACATCTTTGATAATGGGTACTGTCACATTTCTCTGTGAACAGCACCCTTTTTCACATTATATCTCACTGCTTATCAGTGTGCTGCTTTTTTCTCTTTCAGGATATCGATCAGAACGGCTACGATCAGAACGATACCAGTGATGATCTGCTGCCAGTTTGCCTGCAGGCCGATATATGGAAGACCTGTTTTCAGAAGCATGATGACGAAGATACCAACGAATGTACCGATCACGGAACCATATCCACCGGTAGCTGCTACACCACCAACGAATACACCACCGATAGCATCCATCTCAAGTCCGGCACCAGTACCAGGCTGTACAGTAGGTGTTACTGCTGCGTATGCGATTGCTGCAAGACCTGTAAACAGACCGCAGACAACGTATACCATTACGTGATAGAACTTTGTATTGATTCCAGAAAGGGCTGCTGCCTCTTTGTTGGAACCGATCGCAATTGTGTAACGACCGAATTTGGTGTGGTTCAGGATGTACTCCATAAGAAGAACCAGAATGATCATCCACAGGAAACCGAGCGGATAACGTGAAGCACTTCTTCCTGTACCAACGGTTACTTTAAAGATTGTGTGGAACCATCCACCGTCCTGTGTAAGTCCCGGCCAAGGTGTCGCACTGCAGAGAGATCCGGCACCACGGGTAATCATACAGGTACAAAGTGTTGCCAAAAATGGCGGCAGGTTCATAACACCGATCAGTACACCGTTCAGTGCACCGACTGCGATACCAAGAACAATACAGATCAGCATTGCCAGAGCTACCGGGCAATTGTTGTTTCTGATCAGTGTTCCTGCGATCAGTGCGTATGCTACCATACCAGTTCCGATTGACAGGTCAACACCACCAGTGATAAGCGGGAATGTAACTCCGATCGCCATAAGAAGATCGTAATATGAGAAATCCAGCATACTCAGGATCGTGGTGTACTGTCTGAATTCTTTACTCAAGCCTGAGAATATTGCACACAGGACAATGATAACGAGCAAAACAATAAATCTCTGATCACTTAAAATACTTTTTTTCTTCTTAGTCATGACTTTCCTCCTTAATTGATATTCCGTGTGGCCTTGTCCATGATGTTTTCCTGGGTTGCCTCGGAGATATCAATACATCCGGTAACTTTACCCTCACACATGATGATGATACGGTCACTCATTCGGAGAACTTCTGTCATCTCAGAAGAAATCATGATAATGGATTTGCCTTCTGCTGCCAGTCTGTTCATTAATTTGTAGATTTCGTTCTTAGCACCAACATCGATACCTCTGGTAGGCTCATCGAAAATAAGGATGTCACTGTCTCGTGTCAGCCATTTTGCGATAACTACCTTCTGCTGGTTACCACCGGAAAGGTTAACTACCAGCTGGTCTGTAGTAGGTGTCTTAGTTGCAAGTTCGTTTACATATTTCTCAGCAACTTTTTTCTCTTTTGCTTTGTTGATAAAGATACCATTGGTAAACTCTTCCATTGTTGCCAGTGTTGTATTCTCTGTTACAGATTTCTGTACAACACAGCCGTATCTTCTTCTGTCCTCTGACAGATAACCGATACCGTATTTAACAGCATCCTGTGGGCTGTTGATGGTCACCTCATGAAGCTGACCGTCTTTACCCATAACGGAGATCTTACCACTCTGCTTCGGATCTGCTCCGAACAGTGCTCTGGCTGTTTCGGTACGTCCTGCACCCATCAGTCCTGAGAAACCAAGGATCTCACCTTTTCTCAGCTCAAAGCTTACATCCTGAACCATCTTGCCTGCGTTCAGATGCTCAACCTTAAGAACTACCGGTGCATCTGCCGGAACTGCACTCTCCTGCTTCGGATCCTCATAAATAACACGGCCAACCATCATGTTGATGATATCTTCTTTTGTACTGTCTTTTGTGATGAGGGTTCCTACGTAACCACCATCTCGCATGACTGTTACACGGTCTGTGATCGTTTTGATCTCATCCATACGATGTGAGATATACACGATACCGAGATTTTTCTTACGAAGGTCACGGATGATCTCAAACAGATCTGCGATTTCCTTCTCGGTAAGTGCTGCGGAAGGCTCATCGAAGATGATGACCTCAGCTTTATGAGAGATTGCTTTTGCGATCTCACACATCTGCTGTTTTCCGACTGTCAGATTCTTCATCTTTTCCTTCGGATTGATCTCAATGTTCAAATCCTGGAAAAGCTTCTTTGAATCCTCGATCATTTTTTTGTCATCGATACGGAAGCCCTTCTTCGGCTCACGTCCGATAAAGATGTTCTGAGCAACGGTAAGATCACCTACCATGTTCAGCTCCTGATGTACGATTACAACGCCGGCATCCTGTGCCTCACGTGTATTGTGGAATTCTGTTTCCTGTCCCTTGTAAACGATGGAACCTGAATCCTTCTGATAAATACCGGTAAGAACCTTCATCAGTGTTGATTTACCGGCACCGTTTTCTCCCATAAGTGCATGTACTTCGCCGCGTTTTACTTCGAAATTAACGTGATCCAGAGCATGAACTCCAGGAAAGGACTTATCAATGTCCTTCATAGTTAAAATAACTTCACCCATTGTCGCATCCTCCCTCTAAGATCAGTTCTTTCTGCGTCTTGCAGAAACGTCGATATAAACTGCAACGATAACGATGATACCTGTGATGATCATCTGCTGTCCTTTACCAAGACCAAATGCCATGATGCCCTGCTGAAGAAGAGAGATGATGAATACGCCGATTACAGTACCGCCGATGGAAGCAAGTCCACCAACCATGGATGTACCACCCATAACGCAGCCTGCAATAGCCTCGTTGTTGTACTGATCGCCATAGCCAGGCTGAACAGTTGTGTATGTAGCTACAAAGAAGAGTGCTCCAATACCTACCAGGAATCCGCAGATCACATAAGCAAGCATTTCCCATTTCTTTGTGTTAACACCGGAAAGGCGGACAGCCTCTTTGTTGGAACCAAGGCAGAGGATGTAACGTCCCGGTTTTGTGTTGTAAAGAACGATACCGCAGATAACTGCCATTCCCAGGAAGATAATGATTCCTACAGGGAAGCCGTTTACGGAAACGATATTACGGAACCAGCCGTTTGCATCGCCAGCTGCCGGCCAGCTTACGGACTGTGTTTTTGTGAATACAGAAGCAATACCTTTTGCAATGTTCATGGATGCCATGGAAATAATGAATGGTGGCACTGACATGTAAGAAACCATCCAGCCATTGAAAATACCAAAGCAGAGACCGATCAGAATGCAAAGGATCATGGCAACTGCACATGGAACCTTGTAAGATGTCATGCAGTAACCGGATACCAGTGCACAGCAGAACATTACAGGTCCGATGGAGAAATCAATTCCTCCTGTAGCGATTACGAATGTAACGCCAAGTGACAAGAAGCCCAAGAAGTATACATAGTTCAAAGTAGACTTGATACTATCAACAGCCGGAAACTTGTTTCCAAGAACTACTTTAAAAACCAGGAACATAAGAATCAGAACACAGACAAGAAGTATTCTGTTCAATCCGAGCTTCTTAACGATTGGATTTTGTTTTAAGTTTTCCAATTTTTACCCTCCTCACGTTTTGCACGTATCTTGTGTTTTCTTGGTTATTATAATACCGTCAAAAATCAATAATTGTAATAGAATATCTTTCAAAAAAAGGTTAAATATTTACTGTATGGTAAATATTTAACCCTTTTCTTTGTGCATTTATGACTATTTACGATGTAAGATCACCATATGTTTTTAACGTATTAAACGGGAAAAGCAGTTTTTCGATCTCACTGGTATACATATTGTCAGGAGTCACAAGCTGGCACCCGGAATTAATATTCTTCTTATAGTCTTCTCCACGCAGCATCTTAACAGTTTCCCGAACACCCACATACCCCATTTTAAATGCCTTCTGTACAACGATTCCCTGGAAGATTCCGTGTTCCATCAGCTGGACGGCCTCCTGTGAGCTGTCTACTCCCACCACCCTGATCCGATTCTCTGCTTTTGCTGCCTTTACTGCTCTTGCAGCACCTACAGAGGAATATTCATTCATTCCCGCGATCATCTTGAGATCCGGATATTTTTTCATCAGCTCTTTTGTAAGCTCATAGGACTTGTCATACTGAGAATCACAGTATACCACATCTACGATATTATCCTTCAGACTGCCAAGTCCTGTCCGGAAACCTTTTTCTCTTTCAACTGCCGTAGATACACCCTTTACATGTGAAACGATCGCAATCTGATCATCCGTTCCCACAAGATCCTTCGCAAACCTGCCAAGGATCTGTCCCGCTTCCAGATTATCGGTCGCAACGGTAAGATCCTGGACCTCTTCCTGTGTGTAGGAATCAATAAATGCGATATGTATTCCCTGTTCCTTTGCCTTCTTCAAAAGCTGGTCGGATTCAGTGAAGCTGGACGGCGAGATCAGGATCGCGTCCGGTTTTTCTTCTGTTGCCCTTTCGATCAGCTTGTTCTGCCCATCCACATCATTCTCTTCCTCAGGTGCCCATACGCGGATATCTGCATTATATTCCTTTGCAGCCATCTCCGCCCCCTGGATCAGCGATGTCCAGAAATCGTTGGTACCGTCCACAACCTTCGGAATATAGATCAGCGATAGTTTTCTCTCTTCTTCTACCTGTTTATAATAGACTATTCCGGCTACAAGCCCCGCCACAAGGCAGATGACCACTCCTAAAGTCAGGAGTTTTCTATGTTTTTTCATATTGATTCCTCCTGTATTCCCGGAATGGTGATCGTGGCAGTGGTTCCGACACCTTTTTCACTTTCATAGGTGATCCCGTAATTTTCTCCATAATAAAGCTTCAGACGTTTCTGTACATTGTAAACACCCACACCATTGGAATGATAATTCACCTTATGCTTATCATAAATATGTGACAATGTTTCCTCATCCATACCTACACCGTTGTCAATCACCTGAAGAACTGCATTTCCGTCCTTCATAAAGCCTTTTACCTGCAAAAGTCCCTTACTCTCTTTATATTTCAGTCCATGATAGATGGCATTTTCAATGATCGGCTGGAGAACCAGCTTGATCAGAGGGATATTTAATATAGAAGGTTCTACATCGATCTCGAATTCCAGCTTGTCCTTGTAACGCATCTTCTGGATCGTAAGATAACCCTTGGCATACTCCACTTCCCTTGCAAGAGGAACCACTTCATCTTCATTACTGATGCTCTGACGAAGAAGACGCGCCAGGGATGCTGTCATCAGAACAACCTCTTCGTACTTTCTGCCCTCTGCCATCCAGATGATCGAATCCAGGGTATTGTAGAGAAAATGAGGATTGATCTGGGACTGAAGGGCCTTAAGCTCACTTTTTCTCTTTGCTTCCTGTTCCTTCACGTTCTGCTCCATAAGATCCTGTATCCTATGTGTCATCACATTGAAAGATTTCGTCAGGCTTCCGATCTCATTCTCTGAATCGATCTCCACATCTGCTCCGTCAAAATGCCCTTCCTGTACTCTGGACATGGAATCTCTGAGACGCTGAAGAGGATATGTAAGACTCTTTGCCAGAAATCTGGAAAAAAGCAGTGCCACGATCATCAGAAGTGCGGAAATAAGCACATAAATACTCTGTGCCTGATTGCTTTTGCGCAGAAGCTCGCTGACGCTCATACAGCCCACAACGGTCCATCCGGTTTTATTTGATCTGGAAATGGAATACAGCTTTCCTCTGTTTCCCTTTTCGGTACGCACCGTATCTTCTTTTGATTTCACGATCAGGTCGATATTCTCAGTCTGCAATTCATTGTAAAGCTGCTGCTGTTGGGGATGGTATACAATATTTCCGCTTTCATCCAGAATGAATGCGTATCCCTTTTTCCCGATCGTATTCTGATCACAAAGTTCACTGATGGCACTGTAATTCAGATCAATAAAAAAGACTCCCTCTTTCTCACCACTGTTGGAAAAATTACGGATTCCCCTGCTTAAAGTGATCACCCACGGACGCTCTCCGCTGATGATGTGCTGTACATGAGAAGATGTAAGAAGCGGGCCTTCCGGCTTCTGTAAAGCTTCCAGATACCACTCCTGGGTGGAAAGCTTCAGATCCGGATTCACAGACTGTTTGCCGTCGTTGATCAGCTTCCGTCCATTACTTCCAATGATCCCAAGATTTCGGATATCACTTCGTCCATCCAGAATAGTCTTGAACTGATTGATCAGACGCTCTCTTGTTCCATTGTCCACATTTTCACCAAAAAGATATTGCTGTACATCCTCGTTACTGGAGATCATATAGGCTATATTTTCCATGTAATCAATATAGGAATCAATATTCTGATTCATCTGCTGCACGATATTCTGGGTGTAGACAGCAGAATTTTCAAAAATAGAATTGCGGGTATATCTCATGGAAACACCTGTTATGACCAGCACCGCACTTAAAAGCAGCACCGTCACTACCGCAAAGATCGCACTCTGGATACTCTTAAATTTTCCTATGATCTTTGCCGCAAACCGGATATCTCTCATTTACGTTTCTCCCTTGCATATTCTGTTGGTGTGCAGCCGGTCATTTTTTTGAAGGAGATCCCAAAATAATGGGGATCTGCAAATCCGACTTTCTCGGCAATTTCATAATTCTTCATAGTTGTATTCTCCAGAAGTTCCTTTGCCTTCTCCATACGGGTACGGATCAGAACCTCTGTAAAAGTCTCTCCCGTAAGATCCTTAAAGATCGTACTGAAATAGCTTGTACTGATATTCAGATAGGAACAGATACTGTTCAGGCTTAAATCCGGATCCATATAATTCTTCTGGATATAATCCAGGGCAAGTCTGGCCTGACGCTGTCCGCTGGAGCTATTTGCATCGGAAAGTGTCTGGAAAATCTCTCCGATATGATTCCTGACCAGTTCAACAGCACTGTCAAAAGAATTCTGCTCCGTAACCTGCTGCAGAAGTGCTTCTCTTTTGGAAAAAAGCCTGTTGTCCGGAACCATATCCTCACAGGTCTCATCTGCTGCACGGATGATCTGCTGAAGATACACGCAGGCACGACTCTTATCCACCCGCGCTTCCTTGATCTCAGAAGAGATCTGTTCCAGAATATGCTCTGCGTTTTCCTTTTTACCCGCTTTCAGAGCAGCTGGCAGCTTCTCTACATAAGCTTTAATGGAAAGATTTTTTTCCTCCGGCTGTTCTTCCATATCAATAAGAAGGCTTCCTCCAAGAAGATAACGATATTCAATAGCTTTCTCTGCAAGTTCATGGGATGCACGAAGCTCCTGCTGAGTTCTGGCCCAGCTTCCCACACCGATAGAAATATCCAGCGACATCAGTTCCTTCAGCTTATCCTGGATTGTCCTGCAGATCTCCATGATCTTGTGTTCAAACTCTCTGGTACGGTTTCCCATGAAAAGAGCACCGACCTTGTTATTTCCAGCCTGATATGCCACTCCTGCTTTTTCTTTGCTGATGATCTCATCACTGATATTAAAAAGGACAAAAGACATCAGTGCACTCTCCTGGCGTTTCTCCGCAGTAAGCTGACTGCCGTCCGAATACAGATCCAGATCAAAAACAGCCACACGATAGCATGCTGCCTCAAGATCGATTCCCAGTGCTGCAAGCTCTTCCAGACTTTCCTGCCGTGTCTTGATATTATCCACAAAGCCCTGCAGCGCTCTGGAACGGATCACAATGGCGTTTTTCTGATAATTCTCGGAAGTCTGTGTCAGACGTTCCAGCTTCTCTTTTTCTTTTCTTTGCTGGTCCACCTTCTCCTTCATTTTTCCGATAACATTTCTGAGTTCCATGGCGGTCACCGGCTTCAGCATATATTCACTGACACCATACTGGATCGCCTTCTTGGCATACTCGAATTCTCCGAATCCACTGAAGATCACGATCACGATGTCCGGATAATTATCATGGAGAAAACGGCTCAGTTCCATACCATCCATATATGGCATAAGGATATCTGTAAGCACGATATCCACCGGATGGTTCTGTACAAATTCCGCTGCTGCTTTCCCGTTATCACAGTCTCCTACCAGCTCACAGTCCATTGCTTTCCAGTCAATATTCTCCCGGATCGCATCTCGAACAAGTATCTCATCATCTACCAGTAAAATACGATACATAATTTCTGTTGTCCCCCTCTGATCAGTTTCTGTTGTTTTTATTGCACATCCCCCTGACAGATCCTTCCCCCCGTCTCTGTCATTTTCATTGGTAAGATTACTGTCCTTTCTGTGAACAATAACTGTTAATTCTTTTTATATGTTAACATGTTTGGTTAAAATTTACAACGGAGTTTCTTAGTCCAAATTAAATACAAAGAAATCCCGCATCCAACATATGGGATACGGGATTTTCCTGCATATTTTTATTATTTTACGATAACGCCATCCTCATCCCAGAGGTCATGCCAGTCATTTGCACCATGCCACAGGAATACCTGGCCTTTTACAAGACGGTTGCCTTTTTCCAGAGTTGCGATGGTTGCCATTTCCTCATCTGTAAGTGGATCCTCTGTGACACATTTCAGGTTGCTTGCATAGTTGTGGACAGAGAACGGAATGGAGATCTCGCCTCTCTGATGTGCCCACTTCAGAGCGATCAGAGCCGGGTGAACCCCATGTGCTTTTGCGATTGCCTGCATTTCCGGTACTTCCAGATCTGCAACATCCTCCGGGCAGATATCTCTCTCAGGTCTGCGCGGGGAACCGATCGGCATGTAACCTACCGGCTGGATGTTATGTGCTACCAGATAATCATAAAGCTCCTGCTGCTGGAAACATACGTGAAGCTCAAGCTCACAGGTTGCAGGTTTGATCTTCATAAGCGGAAGAACTGCCTCAAGCTTCGGAATGGTCATATTGGAAATACCGATGTAGCGGATCTTTCCTTTTTCTACCAACGCCTCACACTGGCGGTATGTATCCATAAACTCCTCCACACTGAAGGGTTTAGAATCCGGATTTCTGGAATCCACATCACATCCCGGTGCATGATAGTTCGGGAATGGCCAGTGGATGAAATACATATCCACATAATCGCACTGAAGATCCTTAATGCTCTTATCACAGGCTTCCTCTACTCTTCTGTGCATGTCGTTCCATACCTTTGTCATGATAAAAAGATCCTTACGCTCTACAACACCTTCGTCAAAAGCGTCCTTAAATACCTGGCCGATCTCATGCTCGTTTCCGTAGCATGCGGCACAGTCAAACATACGGTAGCCACTGCGGATCGCGCCTGCAACAGCTGCAGATACATCCTCTGCGGATACACGGTCGGAACCGAATGTTCCCATTCCGACACACGGGACCTGCTCGCCGGAAGGAAGTGTCACTTTCGGCACAATTGCCGGATTGATAACTTCTGCCATCTTTACATCTCCTTTTTTATAAAAATTTTTTTATTATAAGCTTATCTTATAAACGCCTGATCTCGATCTTCGGAAGAAGAGCCTCCATATCCTCCATCACAAAGAATCCCGTTTCCTCGCGCATGGCTGCCGCCGCTGAGATCGCACTGGCTCTTTGCAGAGTCTCTTCCAGGGAAAGTCCCTCACTTAATCCAAGGGCAAAGCCTGCGATCATGGAATCTCCGCAGCCTACGGTATTTACCGCATCGATCTTCGGAACCACCGCACGGAAAATCCCTTCCTCTCCGACTGCCAGGGAACCATCTGCTCCAAGCGAAACCGCCACGATCTCCACACCACCGGCATGGATGGCTTTCGCTGCTTCAATGATATCGTTGATATCGTCACAATGCTTGCCTGTCAGCATACGGATCTCATCAATGTTAGGCTTGATCAGTGTCGGTGCTGCCTTGATCCCCTCTTCCAGAAGCTTGCCGCTGGTATCCAGGATCACCGGTTTTCCGGCGTCTTTCACAATCTTCACAAGGCGCTGGTAGGCACTTCCGTCAAGTCCCTTCGGCACGCTGCCGGACATCGCCACAACAGAAGCGTCTTTTACAAGCTGGCGGAATTTTTTCTCAAAGCCCTCAAAATCTGCCTCTGTCAGTGTAAATCCCGGCTCCAGGAATTCGGTCTGTACATGATTCACCTCATCCCAGATGTTGATACAGGAGCGGCTCTCCGCATCTACATGGTAAAAAGCACTCTTAATGCCAAAGGGTTTCAGGGCAGCTTCTATATAATTGCCTGCGTGGCCGCCTACAAAGCCGGTGGCAACCACTTCAGCACCGTAAATGGACGCCGGCTTGGAAACATTCAGTCCCTTTCCGCCGGGAACGTAGGTACATTCACGCACACGGTTCACTTCGCCCACTTTAAAATCATCCACTACATAACGCTTGTCAATGGCAGCGTTTAAGGTTACTGTCAGGATCATATCAGTCTTCCTCATTGGAAAGAAGGATCTTTCCTTTTACAAGGCCCGGTGTCTTGAACAGCTGGAAGGCCTCCTGTGCCTGGCTCATCGGGATTTTCTTATAGATGAAGCCCGGGTCAAACTTCAGCTGGCCGGTTGCAAAATAATGCGCCGTCAGCTCCCACTCACGTCCCGGATATGGTGCACTGTAGGACATCCAGGAACCGGTAAGCTTGAACTCCTTACGGTTCATGTTCTCCCACTCCTTCGGTGTAAAGGTAAGGTTTTCATGAGGAGTACCAATGAAGCATACATGTGCCTTGTTTGCTGCAAGCTCAAATGCCATATGCATGGTAGGAACCTGTCCTGCTGTCTCAAATACGAAGCCGTAGCCCTTTTCACCTGTAATGGCCATGGCTTTTTCCATATATCCCTCTTCCTTTGTGTTGATCACTTCATCTGCGCCGAGACGCTTTGCAAGAGCAAGTCTCTCATCGCTGATATCAAAGACCACTACCTTCTTGGAGCCGAAGATCTTTGTCCACTGCATGGTGAACATACCAACTGTACCGCCGCCAAGGATCGCCACATACTCACCGCCGTGGTAATCGTTCTGGAATACACCGTGGATAGCTACGGTTGCAGGCTCAAACATGGCTCCCTGCTCATATGGAACATTATCTGCGAATGGTACTGCATTCTGCTCAGGAACCACTACATAATCTGCGTTTGCTCCCTGCTCTCTGGAACCGATGAAGCTGTAATGCTTGCAGAGAGAGAAATTACCCTTCTGACAGTCGTCACATTTCATACAGGGAAGAAGTGGTGCACCGGATACACGGTCGCCGACCTTCACCTTGGTAACGCCTTCTCCCACTTCCACCACATCGCCGGAAAATTCATGTCCAAGCACGATGGGATAAAAATGTACGCCGTGATTTAATACACGCGGGATATCAGATCCGCAGATTCCGGAATATCTTACCTTGATCTTCACATGGCCAGGTGTTACCTGAGGTTCTTCCACTTCCTGATACTGAACATCCTCATTTGCTACTACTACTGCTGCTTTCATGATCACTTTTCCTCCTCATTTCTCATCATAGGTTCAAGAGATTTATAGAGATTTAAATAGGTTTTATAGGTTTTCTCATAAACGTCCCAGTTTTCCGGGTTCGGTTCATGTCTTCTTGTTTCCTTTACCGTAAGACGGATGGCCTCATCATAATCCTGATACATTCCAACGCCAACACCTGCCAGAATCGCTGCACCAAGTGTTGTTGCCGTATCAGAGGACGGCACTACGATGGGTTTTCCTGTGATATCGGATTTGATCTGTGTCCAGAGAAGAGAATTTGCAGAGCCTCCCATTGCACGGAGAACTTCCACATCTGCTCCTGCTTCCTTTGCCACCTCAAGGTTGTGTTTCAGAGAAAGTGCTACGCCTTCCATACAGGCACGTACCATATGTCCCTTGGTCTTGGCAAAATCCAGTCCGTAGAATACGCCCTTCGCATTAGGATTCCAGATCGGGGAACGCTCACCGGACATATATGGAAGAAATACCACTCCGTCACTGCCTGGTGCGACCCTTTCCGCGATCTCATTGAGCTGGTTCAGAGAAGAGCCTTTTTCCCCTGCTACAGAGCGCTCATAATCTGCAAACTCACGTTCAAACCAGCGCATGACACCACCACCTCCGGTGGTTCCTCCCTGAAGGAGCCACTGTCCCGGAACCACGTGATAGCCAAGGATCAGTCTGGGATCTGCCTTGTACGCATCCATGCAGATGCTCATTCCGCCGGCCTGTCCTCCCTGCTCCTGTGTTTCACCCGGATGGATCACTCCAGCCCCCAGTGTTCCGCATGCCGCATCCAGACCACCGGCAACAACCGGTGTTCCCACAGCAAGGCCGGATTCCTCCGCCGCCTTCTCTGTAACTGTTCCCACAACATGATCACAAGCACAGATCTCAGGAAGAAATTCCATGGGAATCCCAAGCTTTCTGCACATATCCTCATCCCAGGCTGCCTTTCTCATGTCAAAGCAATGCAGGCCATAGCCCTGGGAAACATCCTGGCTCATCACACCTGTCAGCTTATATGCAATGTAGCTGTTAGACTGCAGGATCTTGTGGATCCTTTGGTACACCTCCGGGAGATTTTCTTTATACCAGAGGATCTTTGCAGTTGTGTAGGACGGCTGAAGGGAATTACCGGATACTTCAAAAATCTGCTCTGCCCCGATCTCTTCATTCAATCTGTCACAGATAGACTGTGCTCTGGTATCCATCCAGATCGGAGTGTTTGTCAGTACATTTCCGTCCTTATCCATGGCAATGGCTGACCAGCTCTGGCCGTCAATACCGATGCCTGCGATCTCCTCAGGTGCTATCCCCGCTTTTTGGATGGCCTTCTTTACCGCCTGACAGACAGCACTCCACCATTCTTCCGGATTCTGTTCTGCCCAGCCCTCCTTCGGATAGTAAACCGGATAATCGCCGTTGGCCGCAGCCACAACCGTTCCCGATTTTTCAAAAACCGCAACCTTACAGGCACTGGTGCCGATATCAATACCTAATAAATATGGTTTCATTATAGATTCTCCTTCTCCTCCAGCACACGGACGGATTTTCCCATGATGATCTCTGCGCCAAGCTTCTCCGTGATCGGTTCTGTTTCTTCACTTGCAGCCCCTTCCAGCCGTTTCAGCATGATTCCCGCTACTTCTCCGGCAATCCCCTGTGTAGGTTGTGCCACAATGGTAAGCTTGGGATTGCATGCTCTGGCAAACTGCAGATTGTCAAAACCGATCATAGACAGCTGTTCCGGGATCTTAAGACCCAGCTCATTCATCCCGATCACCGCCCCCATGGTCATCTCATAGTTGGTAACAAACACAGCCGTCATATCCGGATTGTCCGCAACAAGCTTCTCAATTCCCTGCACACCGCCCTGAATGGTATAATCGCCATGATAGATCAGAGATTCCCGCACCGGTATATTTTCTTTTTCGTATGCATTGCGGTACCCCTGGAGACGTTCCTGAGCTGTGGAAATTTCCTCCGGTCCGCCAATGATCCCGATCTTACGGTGTCCTGCCTGAAAAAAAACTCTCATTGCGTCCTCAGCCGCTTTCTCGTTGTCTACAAGAACACTGTCACAGGAAAGCTCCCGGATCCTGCGGTCAATGAGTACGATGGGCTTTCCGGTTTTCTGGAATTTTTTCAGATGATTGCCTTCCGCATCCACCGGCATGCTGATGATCCCGTCCACACGCTTCCGGCTTAAAAACTCCACTGCATCCCGCTCCAGTCTCTTATCGGTACGGCAGTCACAGACAATAGTCGCATATCCGTGACTCCTTAAGACATCCTCCATTCCTGTGATGATCTCCGCGCAAAAGGTATTGTTAAGCTCCGGGATCACCACGCCGATGGTCTTGGTAGCATTAGTCTTAAGCCCTCTGGCCACCTCATTGACCTCATAATGCAGCTCCTGAATGGCCTCCTCGATCTTTATTCTGTTTTTTTCTCTTACGTTTCCGCCGTTAAAATAAGAAGAAATCGTTGCGAGCCCAAGTCCGGTCCGCCTGGCAATATCTTTCATGGTTGCTGCCATACTGATCACTCCGTTTCTGTTTTTTTACAGAAGATCATTCTGCCTTTCCATCACAGCCGCAAACCTTCATACGCGCCTCAACCAGCTCCTTCACTGCCTGGATCGCTTTCTTTCCGTAGGCCTTCGGGTCGATGGTGTTCTCATTCTCTGCAAAGGTCTCCTTCACTGCCCTGGAATATGCGGCACGAAGCTCTGTTGCAAAGTTAACCTTGCAGATACCACGTTTTACACAGTCGCTGACATCCTCATCACTGAGTCCGGATGCCCCGTGAAGAACAAGGGGGATATCTACGACTTCGCGGATCTCGCTTAAGCGTTCCTTGTCAAGAACCGGTGTTCCCACATAGAAACCATGTGCGGTTCCGATGGCAACTGCCAGGGAAGTAACACCTGTACGCTCCACGAATTCCTTCGCCTCCTGCGGGTCGGTGTTAGTGTCTGCCTCAGCCTCAAGATCATCCTCTTTACCACCGACCTTACCGAGCTCAGCCTCACATGGGATATCCAGGGCTGCTGCCACATCCGCAACTCTCCTGGTCTCTCTGATATTATCCTCAAAATCCAGCTTGGAACCATCGATCATCACAGAGGTATAGCCTGCATGCATTGCCTGCATCGCAAGCTCAAAGCTGCTGCCGTGGTCAAGATGAAGGCATACCGGAACGGAAGCCTTGGCTGCCTCTGCTGCTACGATCGCAGCGTAAGTCTCAACCGTACCATATTTAACAGTAGAAGGGGTTGTCTGGATCATAACCGGTGCTTTCAGCTCCTCAGCTGCCTGGATGATCGCCTTCACCATCTCCATATTCTCTGCGTTGAATGCTCCTACTGCATATCCGCCCTTCTGTGCCTTTAACAGCATTTCCTTCGATGTAACCAGTGGCATAATCTTCTCCTCCTTGGAATCATTGTGTTTGTTTTGTATTATTTCCTCATTTGGTTCAGAAACCGAAACGTTTCCGTTTGAGTTCATCATAGCGCTCCATACCTTTTCTGTCAACCATAAAATTTTCATCATTTACAGGAAAATATTCCCTTGAAAAGGAGACCAAATACCGTTAGATTAATTAATAAGAGTTCTAAAGCCTGTGGCCGGGCAGGTCTGTCTGATACTACCGGCGTCATAACAGTTTCGGAAATCCATGTATCCTGCTCTGATCACCTGAGCCTGATGCTATAATTTCCGAAATGCTGTAAGTACACAATGATCTTAGGAGGATATGAACTATGTTAAAAGGAATTCCAGAAATCTTATCACCAGAATTACTGAAGGTTTTATGTGAGATGGGACACAGTGACCGTCTTGTTATCGCTGACGGAAACTTCCCTGTAGAATCCATGGGAAAAAATGCCATCACCATCCGTTGTGACGGACATGGCGTTCCGGAGATCCTGGATGCCATCCTGAAGCTCTTCCCGCTGGATACTTATGTAGAGCATCCGGTAAACCTGATGGAAGTAATGCCTGGCGATAATGTGGAGACACCGATCTGGGATACATATAAAGAAATCGTTTCCAAACATGACGAGCGTGGCGAAAAAGCCGTCGGAAACATCGAGCGTTTCGCATTCTATGACGAAGCAAAAACTGCATACTGCATCATCTCCACAAGTGAGAAAGCACTTTATGCCAACATCATGCTTCAGAAAGGCGTTGTGATCAACAACGACTGATCTTTCTTTTGAACTGCCTGATATAATCATATATAATACACATATTCAACCAAAACATAAAACGCCCGGATCTGGAATGTTTCAAGCCAGATCCGGGCATTTTATATTTTAACACTTTTATCTCTTTGCTGCTTTTGCGGCGTATCCTCCGCAGAGTACTTTTCCACCGGAGGTTTTTATCCCTGCACGCACCGCATAGTAATACGTTTTTCCCTTCTTTGCGGTCTTATCCTCAAAGGAGGAGCTGCTGCCTCCGGAAACTGTACTGATCTTTTTCCATGAACCCTTTCCGGTCTTACGGTAGATCTGATAGCAATCTGCTTTCTTCTGCGCTTTCCAGCAGATCTTCAGCCCTCTGGAGGTCTTCCTGACACTGGATATCTTCTGAAGTTCCGGATAGGACAGGATATAGCTGCTTGCCTGATATCCTCCGAAAACTTTTTTCCCGTCTACATTCTTATATGGCCTCACAGCATAAGCGTAGGAGGTGATTCCCTTAATCTTCGTGTCCTGCCAGGACAATACTTTGTTGTTCACGGTTCCGATCCGAACCCAGCTTTTCCCCTGGAGTTTCCGGTAGATATGATAGCCACTGGCTCCGGAAACCTTCTTCCAGGATACCCTGTTACATGGTCCGCTGACAGCCGTAGCCACTGCACGGGCCTTCCCCAGCTCCGCTTTTGCTGATAACGGCGAAGATGCGGCTCCATAAACAGTCTTCTTTCCGGAATGTACATAAGAAGCCCGGATCCGATACGTATAAGTGCTTCCTGTTTTCACTGCAGTATCCTGCCAGGTCACTACATCTGCTGTCACGGTTGCCATTTTTTTTGAATTTCCGCTTTCATCCCAGCGATAGATAGCATAACGATTGCAGCCGGGAACTGCTTTCCAGGAGATCCGTATCCTGTTAAATGCCTTGGAAACCAGTTTTACACCTGTGGTCTGACGAAGCTTCACCGTAACCTTACAGGTAGCTCGGATTCCCCTGGCATTTTTTCCGTAGCAGGTTATGGTTGCTGTTCCCGGATTTTTTGCAGTAACAACGCCGCTTCCATTTACAGCAGCCACACTGGTATCTGAGCTTTCCCAGACAATGCCGGAAGCATCCATCTCGGATCTGGTAGCTGAAGCATTCAGTGTTTTCTGATCTCCGGAATACAGACTTATCTCAGAGGAAGAAAGCTGCATCCTCGCCGCACTGCTCAGAGTCCTGGTATGCGCCTTGATCCTCGGAGTTACCGATGGATTAAATTCAACTGCATCCATCCAGGTATCCTCCGCGTTATATCGCAGAAAGCTCTGACCGGATACGATAGACGGAGAAAAGCTGCACCAGCCATAACTGACCTCTGCCTCTACACAGTATTTTATATATGTGCTTCCTGCATTTGTCACCACAATAGAATACAGACTGTTCTGGCTGAGCAGAACCTCCGGGATCTGAAAGGTCATAACCCCAGCCATCGGCTGACTGCAGGAAATCGGTGTGGAATATGCCGGTGTTCCACTGGTAGGGTCACTGGCATCCTTCAGATTTGTGTATACCTGCACAGTATAGGAATTATTGGCAGACATGGAGCTAAGCGTCACCTCACCAAGCGATTCCGCTTTTCCATTTCCTGCACTGGCACGAAAAACCGTGGACAGCTGTTCCCCTGCATACATGCGGATAGAACCAAGTCCCGACGTTCCGTCATAAAAATAATTGTTGCTATATTTCGGTGTATTGACAGCCGTAGCCGCAACCAGCTCACTGACAGACTTATCCTCATAGGACATATAAAAATATCCGGATTTTCCCCAGCCTGTACCCCAGCTGTTCTTGACGATCCAGGCTCCGTCTCCCTTTACCTTGGAAGATGCCCGGAAATTCTTCGCAGAATAATTGTCATCCCAACCCACCACTGTAACTACATGATTCACGTTCTTGGTGCTGGTAGGATAGGAATAGGCCGCTGTACTTGCATTGTAATAGGCATTCTGTGCATTATACATCACAGTGACCGAATTATTTGCAACCAGAAGCTTCTTCATGGCATTTACGGAATAATCGGAAAAATAGGCATTTTTCAGATAAGCAGCTGCATTGTACGCCTTGGATGCCGCCGGAGTCACACCGGTTTTCTGTGTATGCGTGGAATCTGTAGCCAGAGGCACATCCCCTTCGGTTGTCATTCCAGACCAGGTACTCAGAAACATGGAAGCCAGAAGATCATTTCCGCCCTCATGATAATCTGCGTTTCCTTTATCATCTGTCCCCATATGCTTATTGACATCCCCGTAGGTATTTCCAAGCGGGTCATTCTTTCTGTTTGCAAAAAAATACGCCAGATGCTCTTCCGACAGATCATAAGCCCCAAGGCCCTGGGTCAGAAACGAAGTTTCCAGAAGAGAGGCCATTCCAAATGCCCAGCACATACCGTAGGGCTCCTGATTCTTTACGGAAGTGACATATCCCTGATCCGCTGCATTATAATAGGGCGGATAGGCCGCAGCTCTTCCCATCGGTACCTCATCCACATCATTTCCGATCTCCACGGCGGTGGAATAAGAGGTCAGATTATCAAAGGGTGCCAGCTGTTCCTGCTCCTCTTCCTCCGTAAGCGGACGGCCCTTGATATATTCGATGCCGGACTCACCACTGTCTGAGGCATCCCCGAAGCTCTCCTCACCGTCGCCAAAGGTATCCTCCTGGGAATCAGAAGACAATCCTTCTGATGTTTCGGGAGTCTCTGTATCCTCCTCGGAGCTCTGCAAAGCTACATCCTCGGTATCCCCGTCGGCTGCCTCTGCAATATCCTCTGTCTGTTCATCCGGGATACCGGTGTTCTCTGTGGTATTCCCTTCTGCGGTCTCCGTCGTATCCTCTGCTTCCGCCGACTGCGTCTGTGTATCTTCAGACCATTCTTCATTGAAGCCTTCCGCAGAATCACTGAAGCCTTCCACATCGGCTGCCATGACCGGAACCTGGCTGCCCGCAACTGCCACACACAAAAGAAGCGGCAGTAATTTCTTCCTGACAAGCTGTAATCTCTTCACAAAATTCTCCACTTTTCTTATATTGATCTGGTTTATCTGTTAACGTTTCTTCAAATGATAACCCAGAATTCCGATTACTGCAAGTACTGTTGCGATCCCGATCCAGATAAACGGACTTTTATACCAGGAATTTTCTTCTTTAAAAGATGTCGCAGCTGTGCCATTGACCGGCTTGGTGACAGCTTCATCCGCAGATTCCCCACCTTCTGTTGTTCCATCCGCTGCAGGCGGTCCCTGGACCTCGCCGCTCTGAGCCTGAGAACTACCTGTGCTGGCCGTCCCTGCAGGTGGCCCCTGAACCTCACCTCTCTGAGCCTGAGATTCATCTGTGCTGGCCATCCCTGCAGACGTTCCCTGTCCTTCGCCATTCTGAGCCTGAGAGCTGCCTGTATTGTCCGTCCCTGCAGCCGTTCCCTGTCCTTCGTCTTTCTGAGCCTGAGAACTGCCTGTGCTGGCCGTCCCTGCAGACGTTCCCTGTCCTTCGCCGGCTGCGGAATCCTGCGTATCGGATGCGTCTCCCTGATTCACTACAGAAGTCTCTTTCTCCGTGCCCCCTGCGATTCCGGCCTTCGCCAGCTCCGCATCCTTTGAGGGCCGCAGCTCCTCCAGCGGCACATAACCGTATCTGCCATTATACTTTGTATATCCCCAGGTCTCACCATTCTTCTCTGTCTCCCCTTCGATATGCAGGACAGTACCATCCCTTACCGTCTTATCATTGAGCTTTTCACCTTTTCCGTCGGTGGACGGATAGATCTCCACACCAACTCCACCGGAATCCACCGTCATATAATAATCTGTGGTATCTGCCGGAGCTTCCACCTTCACCACAACCGACTTGTCCGCATACACCGGAACACTCATACTCAGCACCAGCATTCCTGCCAGAATCACACCTTTGCACCTTCTCATTGCTCTTTCCTCCCTAAAAAAAACTCACTGTCATTCTATATGCATAAAATCCCCTCATATTTCTCTTTTGCCTTGGCTCCGAAATATAAGAGGATCTTATCATTTGTTATATCCAGTATCTTTTTTATGTAAGCTCCCGCTCACACATATCCAGCGCAGAAGCGATCACCGCATCCATGTCATAATATTTATATTCGCCAAGACGGCCGCCGAAGATCACCTTCGGTTCCTTCTCTGCAAGCTCCTTATATTGTCCGTAAAGCGCTCCGTTCTTCTCATCATTGACCGGATAATACGGCTCATCTCCAGGCTTCCACTCGGAACTGTATTCCCGGCTGATCACCGTTTTCGGAAGATCATTACCCTCCTCATCCTTTCCGAACTCAAACCATTTATGCTCGATGATGCGGGTCCACGGAGTCTCCACATCCGTATAATTCACTGCTGCATTTCCCTGGAAATTAGGTTTATCCAGTGTTTCATTCTCAAAACGCACAGAACGATACTCCAGAGTTCCCAGCTTATAGTCAAAATACGCGTCGATGGCACCTGTGTAGATCACCTTCTCCGCCATTGCATCGTACTGCTCTTTTTTCTCCAGATAATCCTCATTCAGCCGTACCTCGATACCATCCAGCAGATTGGCAACCATCTTCGTATAACCACCCACCGGGATTCCCTGGTACAGCGCATTGAAATAGTTATTGTCAAAGGTCAGACGCACCGGAAGCCTCTTGATGATAAAAGCAGGAAGCTCCGTACATGGACGTCCCCACTGCTTCTCCGTATAGCCCTTGATCAGCTTCTCATAAATATCCGTACCTACAAGGCTGATAGCCTGTTCCTCCAAATTCGAAGGTTCCGTGATCTCTGCTGCCTGCCGCTGCTCCTCGATCTTTGCCGCAGCCTCCTCCGGAGTCACCACGCCCCACATCCTGTTAAAGGTATACATATTAAACGGAAGACTGTACAGCTCCCCATGATAATTGGCAACCGGACTGTTGGTAAAACGATTGAAGGTGGCAAACCGGGTGATATAATCCCAGACCTTCTTATTATTGGTATGGAAAATATGCGCACCGTATTTATGCACGTTGATCCCTTCCACCTTCTCTGTATATACATTTCCCGCAATATGCGGACGCTTGTCGATCACAAGCACTGACTTCCCGGCACGCTTCGCCTCCTGTGCAAAAACCGCACCGTAAAGACCGGCACCTACGATAAGATAATCGTACATTGCTTTCATTCTCCCTGTTCTTTCATTGATGCTGTTATTTTAACACCGGAAAAGGGTAGCTGGCAAGAAGCCACTGTAAAATCCCGATAAAATATCAGATATCCGCTTCTCAAACACCAAAATGTATGATACCCTGTAACTGGATCAGATAATAAACTACTCTGATCACATAAACAGATCGAAGGTGGTGAAACCTATGGGTACAAAGGATACCATCACCAAAGATTACATGGCTGACAACCGCGTTTTTGCGGATGTGTTCAACCATATGCTGTACAAAGGAAAAAACGTCATAGACCCTGGCACTCTTCATCCACTGGATACCACAGCTCTCGCTGTCCCCTACGGATCCGGCACTTCAGAAGTTCCTGTCCAGAAATTCCGGGACGAATTCAAATCTCTTAATGTTATGCATGATGATTCAAGGATCTATCTTCTCCTGGGGATTGAGAACCAGTCGGAACCTCACTTCGCAATGCCGGTCAAAAACATGGTCTATGATGCATTAGAATACGCAGGGCAGGTAGAAAATTCTGCCAGATCCCACAGAGAAGCGAAACAATGGCCTTCCACATCCGGAGAATATCTCACCGGCTTCTACAAGGATGACCGGCTGATCCCGGTCATAACCACAGTCGTGTACTTCGGTTCCGACACCTGGAACGCTCCCAGGAGCCTCCACGAAATGCTCTCTGTCCAGGACCCCGAAATTCTTTCCATGGTCCCGGATTACCGGATCAATCTCTTCTCACCTGCCGAGATAAAGGATGAAGAACTTGACAAACTCCAGAGCAATCTCAAAGAAGTCATGCTCTTCATCAAATATTCCAAAGATAAACGGAAGCTTCAGGAGCTTACCTCACAGAGCCCCGGTTTCCGGTCACTCGAGTTCAAAGCAGCCCGGGTCATCGACTCCATAACAGGTATCAACTTACGTTTCACAGAAACAGAAGGGAGTGTTAATATGTGTCAGGCTGTTCAGGAAATGTGCGATGATGCGCGTGCCGAAGGCCATCAGGAACAAGCTATGCTGACAGCACAGCGTATGCTTCAGGATTCAAGATTCTCCCCTGAAGACATCTCCAAATTTTCAGGCCTTTCTCTTGAGGACGTGCTGAAATTACAGAAGAAATAGTTCGTATTGAAAATGCTCAGATCCTTTGTGGGGGATCTGAGCATTTTGCTATTTTACAATACCAATATTACTTTATATCACAGAACAGTTCTTCTTTATAAACACCACGCTCCAGCATACCACGAAAACTCTCTTTTACAACCGCAACATCCTCTTTATAGGTCATGCCATACCATGTATCATTAGTCCGCAGCATCTTAACAGACATCTTATCCTCTGCCAGAAGTTCACCGATAAAGATTGGAATCAGATACTCGGCTTTCTGAGGATTACCCGGTACTTCTTTCTCGAAGAACTCTTTGAAGCCCTCTTCCAGCACATCCAGAAAATCAGGAGTCAATCCCCACATATTCATAGATACCAGAGAATTCACATCGACAGCCACACCGTCTGCTTCTGCTCCGGTTGCTGTCTTTACAATGTTCTTTGTTTCCACAACCTCTGTCAAGTTATTTCTCTCATCCATCTTGCAGATACCACGGGTCACACCACCGTTATCGGACAGCGTGTTCTTCAAGACAAATCCTGCCATGCAGGATTTGCCACCATTCACCAGATACTCATGGACAGCCTTAAAGCCCTCCTTGCCATAGTAATCGTCCGCATTAATCACAATGAACGGGGTTTTTATTATATTTTTCGCTGCAAGCACAGCCTGACCAGTTCCCCACGGCTTTGTACGGCCTTCCGGAAGTTCTCCCGGAATATCGTTGATATCCTGGAAAGCGTAGTCTACAGTTACATTATGAGCGGAGCAAATAGATGCAATGCGATCACCGATAGCCTCTTTGAACTCCTTCTCGATATCCTTACGGATGATAAAGACCACATGATTGAAACCAGCTTCAATCGCATCATGAATTGAGTAGTCCATGATGATGTGGTTAGCATCATCAACCGGTTCCAACTGTTTTATTCCTGTTCCAAATCGGCTGCCGATACCGGCCGCCATGATAAGTAATGTTGTTTTCATATCTCTCCTTACTGTGCTCGTGCTGCTTTAATTGGACATACCTTGATGCACTGATAGCACCGCACACACTTGTTTTCATCAATCTGCGGATATTCAAAGTCTTTAGTATCTCTCACGCAAAAAAATAACACCTATCTTTCATTATTTTCCTGTTCAAAGCAATACTTCATAAATTCGTCATAGCTTTTAAACTTAGGAGCATGCTCTTTCATATATAGAAATGTTTGTTCCTCACTATCTCCAAGTCGAATCTTTTTTTCAAAGACAGTGTTGTTTGTAACAGATTCACTTGTTTCAAATAACATAAAATATTCATGGAACACCGCTGGTTCCGGCATTTTACGGTATCGCTCATAGTATCTTCGAGCAAGAAGTTTTGCCTCGTCTAATTGTTTATCTCGCCTTTTCATGAGAAATTCATCAATGTTCATTATGCGCTTCGCCGGCACACCGGCATACACACTATTCTCTTCGCAATCCTTTGTTACTATACTTCCAGCTCCAATGACAACATTATTACCTATTTTAACATTTCTCTCAATAATGGCATTCATTCCTATGAATACATTATCACCTATTTCAACAATACCGCTTGCGCCAAATACCCCTCCCCGATAGTTTTTGAGAACTGACCATGAATAATCATGAGTCAAAATCTTAACTCCCTCAGTTATCCGTACATGATTTCCTATTGATATCATCCAAGGATATTGTTCATCTATCAAAGTTTTTGTTGGAACATATACAATGCAGTCATCTCCTATTTTCATACCAATAGCTTTAAGATGCTCAACGTAAGACTCTGAATCCGACTTTGCACCATAGACTGCTTTTTTTAGCACCTTTTTTAATTGCATAATTGTGTTTCTCACTTTCCCTTTTATTATTCTTTACGTTTCTTAGATATCTGACAAATGAATGCAATTATAGTTGCTCCACCCGCACAAATAAAACTATGACTTAAAATTATGATAGCTTTCTTTATATAGCACAAGCGAACAGAATGCCACGAAATACATATGTACAAAATATATAGTTTCACTCATTCCTCTTAAGTGCATATAAAATGTGCCTTTGAAATCCCACCTTTTGCATGCATATATTATAAGCTCAAACAAGAACCTGAACGTTGGCAAATCCAATATTTTTGAGAAGTACTGCCTCCCCCGATTAAACTGAAGCCTACTTTTACTATGTAGATTGCTCCGACAAACAAGCCATTTGTCACAGACGGCTTCAACTCATCTGCCTGATCTATCTCGCCTATCAACATTCCAAAAGACAGAAATACCAATGACTGGAACAAGCCATTTCTTGTTGTTGCAAACAGAGAAAAATACAACTCAATAGGTCTTTCCAAAAATAGAGATAAATTTTCTAAATGGCCATTTAGCATAGTCAGTCCGATTCCTACCAATATGTAAACACACCAATGCCGGAAATTTGTTTAATTGAAAATCTTTTTAATAAAATATCAATCAAAAGCAGCGCAAAAACCAGACCATTCAAATACCATAGTGTCCAAGAGTAAAAATTTTCTCCTACAAAAACAAAATTTCGTAAGCAAAGAATCAAATATGTCGGATCTAGCCCGCCCTCAATTATCCATCCTCTTATAGTTAGCGGAAGATAAATGGCAGACCACATAAAAATAAATTCGCAAAATCTTTTTACAACGAAGTATCAATTTGTCATGCAGGCTTTCTTCTGATGCTTTAACAATTAAAAAATATCCTGTACACGCATAAAAGAAAGGCACCGCATAATTAGAAATGTCGTAGTAAAATAACCTGTCCAAAAGATTACTACTCGCCTGAAATGGTCTGGTATGTATTCCAATCACTAAAAACGCACAAACAAATTTCAGTAGATCAATTAACTTATAATTCGAATCTATGCTTTTCTCCTTTATATTTTCCACCGCAATTTTCCTCTCACAAATCGCAATACACAGCATCGAAATATTTTCTTAGTTCTTGCATAAGATTTTGCTTTTAATTTTCTCGATAATTTCAAATATCAGCGCATTCTTCATTGCCATATTTACAGCAGCGTATACAATCGCGCCACAAGCTACTTCAATGAAAAGACCTACTGTGTTCGGTAATCTTAATTGCATAAGCATAAGTACGCTTACAGACATTATCGCTGTACTAAACAGCCCTGTTACAAGCGCTTTTCCATTAATACTAAATCGTACTTTCTTCTTCATGTAAATAAACTGGATTGCGTTGGTAACCAATTCACTTAATACAGAAGCTATTACTGCACCATTTTGCAGCAACATAGGAATCAATATGGCATTTGTAATAACGTTAATCGCCGATGCAGAAGCAGCTGCCGGAAGAATAATTTTTTCACTTTTGGTGCTATAGACCAGTTGATAGCAAAATAAATCTCCAAACCCTTTAATTAAAATCAACGGGCACATCAACTGTATTGTCAGTGCAGCCGGTGCAAATGCCTCGCCGTAAAGAAATTGAACGGTTTGATATGCCACCAAAGCCATACCAACAGCTAATGGAAGAGTCATCACGCATAAGATTTGGAATCCCTTATCCAGTAATCGATAAAAGCCTTCCCGGTCATTGTCATAATAGTAACTCAGCCTAGGAAGCAATGCTGCTGTGACTGCATTTGCCATAGTAAGTACCATGTTGATGGTCTTTTGCGCATACGAATAGAATCCAACAGACTCATCCGTCGCCATCATATTCAGCATCGTCACATCAATCTTATTATAAATACTGGACAAGAATATAATGCAGGCAATTAACAAAACCGGCTTTATATGCTTTTGAATTCTAATACTAGAAAAATCAAATCTAACAAACTTTTTTGCATGGATAACATTGAATATATAATTTCCACCTGTTGCAAGACTTGAAATCAATGCATACGCAACGTAGTCCTGCCGAGTTTTAACAAATAAAAAGAGTGCAACAAGAGAGATGCCCTTTATTAGCAGACTTCTTCCAGTAATGTAGCCGTATTCTTCCAATCCCTTATACATCCAGTCAATGTTCAGGTAGTTGAAAAAAACAGCCAATCCGCAGGCAGCATATAATGCCCATTCACCGTTAAAACCAGCATTTATAAAAACAAGGCCAAAGAATCCTATTACTGCCAACGTTGTAGACACAATGTTCAGTAATAGGAGCTCTGTAAACAACTTATTACTTTTGCGTTTATTTTCTCTAACTTTCGCAAACTCTCTCACGCCGTAGGATGGGAGTCCTAAAGCAGCAATCGTCACAAAATAAGACGCAATATTCTGTGCAGATGCAACCTTACCAACGCCAACCGGAAGAAGGATTCTCGATACATATATCGATGTCACAAACGGAAACAGAATATTTGCAACGGTATATATAATATTATATATTGAATTTTTCGCTAATGATTTCTGCATTATTTCATTTACATGGCAAATGTTCTGCCATCATTTCCTCCGTTAAGATATAATAAATTCACATACTTTTATTTTCTGTCGGCAAACAATAGAGTCCTATACTGCATCAGCAAAAGCTAATCTTATACTCTATTCGGCTTGCCTCCCCCCCGAATGATTTTGAGTTTTATCAGGCTTTCTTTTAATTTCTGCTTGTAATATACTTTAGGCGCACACTTTGAAACAGCTTTATAAAATCCTTTATCCAAATTTTCAAAGAAACTTTCACGTGTTTTCGGAGGAATGGAAGGATGTCTCAATTGGTGGTTCGCCTCTATTGCTTTTTCAACATCAACTTCTTCTAGTCGCAGTCCAGATTTTTTAATCAGTTCCATGCCCTTGTTTGTCTGACATAAAATTAAAGATATACCTTTTCCCTGCTCACTATTCGGTTGATTGCTTCCCCAAGAATCTCCAATCGTAACATCCGATACTCTACCTAATGTTGCATACTGGCAAAAATAGCAATTTTCTGTGTAGTCTAAAGATGTAAGGAATGCATACGTGTACATATCCTGAACGCCATTCGGTGTTATTGTTTTATACTCATCATTCTCATTTTGCGAAGACAGTCCAAAATTGGTCTTATTTCTGAAGCGAATCTCCCTCAACTGCTTGATGTCAACACCTTTTTCACGCAATGCAAGGGTCAAAATTTTCGGTGAGGGCGATCCATGACAAATCAAATCTACAGTATAAAGATTCTCACTTATATTTGCAGGCATCATCTTCGTATAATTTTTAATTGCTGCCACTTGACAAGGCAAGCCAATAAACTGGACCTTTTTTCCATTTTTGATTTTTTCGATAACTTTATCATAAATACCAACTGGATTACTTTTCACATATTTTGATCCCGCAAAACGAATTAATTCATCTTTTTTATTAGTTATGTCAAAAATGAATTCTCCATTTCTAAACAAGCAAGCTGCAACATAGCCGCCATCATCAACGAAACACTCCATCATTGCAGATGCGGCGCCACCAGAAGACGCTTTTATTCTGACATCATCTGGTGCCCAGCCTTCTTTCCAATAAATAGGTTTGTTCAGGGGCACTTTGTGATTATTCGGACAAACTCGCTCACAGGCTCCGCAACTCACACATTTTCCTTCATCAATAACCGCATTATATGCCGAAAAACTATCCTGAATAGATATGGCCTCTTTTTTACATTTTCCTACGCAAGCCATACAACCTGTGCAAAAATTCTGTTTACATACAGTTCTCATCACCTAGTTAACTCCTGCTTTTCCACTTAACTTCCTGCAAAACTGCTCAAGTCTTTCAACTTCCGCTTTATAGGAGATTTTTTCAAAATCCAAGTTTTTCATTAATCGTTCATTGTTAGGATGTTGAAGTAAATAATCGATTTTTCCTGCGATTTCATTTTCATCCATCGGATCATAAATCACATCCTGCTCCGTAACATTTAACAACTCCAGAGCTCCTGCCACATTTGTTACAAGAATGCTACATCCACACAGTAAAGCATCAAAAACAGAAAGTGCAAAAGGTTCATAGACCGAATTTAAAACATACAATTCGCTTTTCATCATTTCTTCATAAAGTTGTTTCTGTGGAACTAATCCTTTAAACTCGATATTTTTTTCCTTTGGCAAAGCATCAGGATGATAAAGATACCCATAGACCATCAGTTTTTTACTATCATCTAATTTTGCAACAGCATTTGCAACAACTATATTGTTTTTTAGCTTTCGATCTCCACCTACAGCTATGATTCGCCCCTTTTCTCGTGGCATAGCAATATAATCAAAATCAGCCTTATCAACACCATTATGTAGATAATTCATCCGATCTGCGCAGAAAGAATACTTTTCCTGAATCATTTTACTATAGCGTTCTGACACAGCCAAAATCAAATCCGAATTATTTAGAAAATACTTTTCGTATTTTAGAGCTTTTTCGTTTGGCGATATCTGATTCAATTTAAATTCAATTTCATTGCAACCGTGCATAATATAAATAGTTTTCTTGCCGAGGAATTTCCCCAACTTTGAAGAATACATTCCAATTTTTGACAGACCGGAAACAACAATAACTTCGCAAAAAAGTGTCTTAATTATTGAATTCAAATACTTGCATAACTTATTATTACTAAACGAAGTACAAAAATTCGGTGATAGATGTTTCACAATTCCCTTATTCACATTTGCCGGTCCTGTATTTTCATTTGTATTACCAATAAATAAATATTTTCTCATTCAATCACCTATATTTTTTCTTAAATATTGCAAGGATTTCTCTTTTTCCCTTTCTATAATATTTTGAAAGTTTTTCATATCCTTTTTCATTTTATATTTCTCATCAAGTTTTGAAATCTCCATCACCATATGTTCTTGCATTTCGATTTTTTTCAATAAATCGCCCAACTTATTTCTATTACTTTCTCTAACTAATACTGCAAATTTTTTTGAATATTTTGAAGCAAAAATTGTTCCATGAAAGGTATCAGTAAACACAAAATCTGCCCTTGCGAACATCTTCAAACATTGAAACGGAGAACATACAATATAATTTTTAATCCAAAACTGTGGTGCACCAACCGCCACAGGTGTCAAACAATGTTTTCTGCAGAACTGAGTAATCTTTCTTATTTCTTCTTGAGTATGAATTCGATTGTAATATGAGTAAATCACACAATAGTGTTCTGGTACTCTAGGCATTTCAACATCTTCAAGCTCATCGTCAAAATTATAAATTAGAACAGGATCAAGATTGTCTTCAATATCTGCATCTGTAAGACTTGCAACAAAATCATGTGTATTCTGATCTCGCGTGGAAAAAGAAGTTACACCTTTAAAAGCTTCACTTATACGTTTAGCTACTTTTGTCGGCAAGTCTTTGTAGCTTGTTGAACCGCACGAAGCCGCATAAGTAATAACCCGATTTGCTTCTGAAACATTTCCAAAAAGTTGAGATGTAAATCCCCATCCATTTGTATTTAAGCAATTGAAAACTTCATCACTACCTATAATGCATAGATCATATTTATTGCTCTTCTTTTCAGTTTCCAAGCAGTTTACTCTAAACTCATTGAACAATCGATTTTGTTGATTGCTCTTGATTTTTATTGTAAAACGATTCAATGTGTATTTGTCTATCTTACTTATCTTTCCAAAAAGTCCGTCCTTTTCTCTCTCCGCAACATACTGTTGCCTGATTCCATTTAATAGATTGTTATCTTCTTCGTTAGATGCGATGTCCAAAAATTCAACTTGTACATTCATCTCCTCAAGTATTCTCTTTAAAGCAAATGATTGAAGTAACGATCCCATATTGTCAACCATTTGCATTGATAAAATACATACTTTCATTTATCCAATAGTCCTCACTTAATTTTTCATCATATGTTGTTGGTTATAATCTTTGCTTTAGAATCATCTAAAACTATGTCGTCAGCAATTAAATAAAAATACACGAAACTGCTATATACCTCCAACATCTGTGATTCACAAAAAGAATAAATTGCAAGAAGTAGAGCCACAGACATTATCATATAATTATGACGTTTGATAGCTTTTTTCATTAATAAAATATAACCTATTAGTATAATAACTGTTGGAATCAATCCCATAACTAATAGAGTTACCATATAGCTACAATCGCATGTAACGCTCCAGTTATACCATCCATGAATATTATTATAAATTGTTCCTGAATTATCTCTCAGTGTTACATTTTGACCAAATAACTTTATCCCAAACTTGTTGAGAACATAATAATTTAAAAATAATCTATTTGTAAAAAACAAATCTAGTGTTTTCAACATATTACTAGTTTCAAGAAATCTTGCAGACAGATATGTGAAAAGTATTACCAATAATTGGCTATATGTCATTAGAAATTTAGGAACCTTACTATACCATGTCCGACTCATTATTTTTTCACTAAACACCATAACAAGTGGTATTAAAAGTATTACGATAGTAGATGTTTTACTGTCTGTAAGTAAAAAAGTTATCAGTCCACCTAATTCAATTCCTATATAATGAATAGGTTTCAATTTTCCTGCCTTCTCGGATGTCCACAATAAAATAATAATCATTATTAGCTGAGCTGTTACATTCGGGTGGCCAAATCCAAGACCGCTAGCTCCACGTCTCGATATTCCAGAGTTAGAAATTCCAATCAAAAAAAGAAAAATTCCCAATCCCAAAACAAATGTCAACGCTTTTCGGCAGACATTTAAAATTTTTCTATATGGTATATTCTTTGATGCAATTATAAGAAGAAAGCCTTTAAAGTAGGCTGCTTGACCGCTAACAACATATCCTATAAGCAACAGTATCCCAACAACAAGAAACGTCATTAATTCTTTTAAAGAGTACTTTTTTTGTGCGATAATATAGATTAATCCACCATACATAGGAACTTGCACAAATTCAATAGCAGTTCCGAGAAATTCCATCTGTGAAAACACATATATCGTTGTTAGTTTATTCATAAAGACTAACAAAAACAATATGATATATATAAGCTTTGTTTTCCTAAAATCCATCTTTTCTATCGTTAATGCCATGTTTAATCGCCTTTCATTCTCTCACCTTGCTTTTATGCTTAGTAGAATATAGCATAATCCATACTGCTTACTTTTCATCAAATCAAGCAGTATCTTTCTTGTAAGCTTTTCATTATCATAATTTGTACATCTTAACACAGTCTGCAGGTGCTCATCGTCCACTATTTCCTTAACTTCCTGTTTTTTTACATTCTTGCTAGCATCAGAAAGAATTATCATCTTCAATGCTGCAATCGTATTAGACAAATAGGGATATGTAATTCTATCTAACACCGCCACATCGTAGCCATTATTCTCAATCAACTGATAGCATGCATTATAAAAATCTTTAATTTTACTATAGCGATCTTTCTTGTACGTATGTGTCAAAGAGCTCGCATTTTCACAATAGAAATACAATGCTTCGGATAATACCGAAACTCTGTTAACATACTTATAAAGTTCCAGTAACGAATAAATATCCTCTGAAATAATTTCACGCTCCGAAACAAATTTCCAAGACGCTTTCCTTATCATATCAAGAGAATACATACTCGCCCAAGCACTCATCCACAAATTTGTTTGTGTGCCATTTTTCACATCTGGACCAATCAAATCTGCCAAAAACACATTTTGTACTTCGTTGCCCGAATATGTAACTTTTTCAGTTTTTGGAATAACAGTCTTTCCCGTTTCACCATTTGACTTGACATCGCAAAAGCCAAATACTACAATATCTGATTTTTCCTTTACTGCTAGACTATATGCTTTTTCGATAGCATCCAATGCAATGTAGTCATCACTATCAAAAAAACAGATATATTCTCCCGTTGCATTTTCAATGCCCGTATTTCTTGCATACCCAAGTCCAGCATTCTTTTTATGGACAACCTTTATCCTGCTATCCTTTTTTGCCCAATCCTCGCAGAGTGTTGGACAATTATCTGGCGAACCATCATCAACCAAAATAATCTCTAAATTCTTATAGCTCTGGTTAACAACGCTCTTCACACAACGGTTTAAATACTTTTCCACATTGTAGATTGGTAAAACCACTGAAACGACGCCTTTTCTCATAATGTTTTCCTCCAAGTGCAACTCATAAGAAACGACGTCCGCTCTTTTTAATGATTAGAACAAAACTTTCGCTTCCAACATTTTTGCAGAATCAATCCGGGAATCAGGCAAACTAATGTCAGAGTTCTATCAGGCATATCCTTTAAAATTTTCGCAACACTCACGCCTGCGAATTTTCCATAGATGATATACTGTAAAGCAGCCTTCACCCTATAATTTTTTTAAACTCAGACCCCATAAATTCTTTTGCCCGCTTCATACAACCAATAGGCGATTTAATATTATTTAGCCTTCTATTTTTCGTAAGCCCGTCATCCTGATAGTTTCCTATATAAATTGCTTTGTTAATGTGAACCATCATGTATTTTCTTACCATTCTGATCCACACAATATCTTCTCCAAGAAAATCTTTCACCATGATATTCTGGGAACGGGAACTCTTTCAAACATGCTGTCTTAAACACTTCCGCTTTATCTGCCATCGTGTCATCCGAATTTACTCTAGCTTCTGTGTATGATGCCACTCGTTCATTCGGAACAAATTCTTTTCCATTTACATTTCCATCAAGATGCACTCTTAAAAACGCATAGCCACAGATGTTCTTTTCATCCTCATACCTTCTGTGATAACGTAAAACAGTTTCAACTGCATCCAGCGTTAAGGTATCATCTGAATCCACAATAAAAGTCAATTATGATTCGATTTCCTTAACTGTATAGTTCAAGGCCGTATGCTTACCACCATTTTCTTTAAAAAAGTATCGAATCGAAAAATCAGAATCTGATAGCCACGCTTTTACAACCTCTTGGGTATTATCCTTACTCCCGTCATCTACGATGACCCATTCAAAATCTTTGCATGTTTGCTTTTTCAGCGAGTCATACAGTTGCGGCAGTACCCCCCCAGTTGTAAGTAGGGGTTAAGATTGTCAGCCTCATTACTTCGTCTCCATCTGCTGTGCGATATCAGCATCCACGATTTCCTCGCCAGTCTTATGCTTCAGCTGCTCTTTAGAAGCATCGCTCAGACCATTGTTAATCACGCAGTTCATATCGCAAGTGCTGCACTTGTCCAGTTCCTCTTTGGTGACTTTACCGTCACGGTAATCACGACAAATCTTCAGTTCATACATGCTGTACGGATGCTTAGTGAAGAGTGCCTTGAACTTGTGAACCAGAACCCAGGTAGCAGGCTTCCAGATATACTTGTGCATTGCTGGAGAAACAGAACCAATCATCCAGCAGTCACGGTCACAGCAGCGAACCTTTGCACGAACCTTTTCTGCTTCCGGACTGTTCCACAGCTCATCCCAGGTCTGGTTGTTCAGGTTGCCCATAATCTCTTTGTCCTTAGTACCATTGCAAGGCATAACATCGCCATACGGATCGATGAAGAAGGTATCAAAGCTCATGTCGCAAGGCAGAAGACGCTTCTGACCGTAGATGTAGTTAATCAGACCGTGATTGAAGTAAGCACGGAACCACTTCTTCGGGCTATTACTACGGAGCAGTTCATTGACCAGATTCTCGAAGTTCTTCGCAACCATCGGACGATCGTGGATGATGTTCTTTGCCTCAACAAAGTAGAAGCTGTTGTGCAGAGAGGCGGTTGCAAACTCCATGCCCATCTCATCAGAGATCTTATACAGAGGAACCAGATCAGGAGCATTCTTATCCTGAACGGTCATACCGAAACCAACGTCCTTCATGCCCATCTCACGCAGCTTTTTCAACGTACCGTAACCACGCTGGTAGCCGTTCTGCAAGCCACGGATCTCGTTGTTGGTCTGCTCCAGACCCTCGATGGAAATACGGATGCCGATCTGAGGGAACTCTTTACACAAGTCAACGATACGGTCAGTGAAGAATCCGTTCGTAGAAATAACGATACGGTCAGACTTCTTATACAGTTCACGCACGATATCTTTCAGGTCGGTACGGATGAACGGCTCACCGCCGGTGATGTTGGTGAAATACATCTTCGGCAGCTTCTTGATGGTTCCAAGACTAATCTCTTCTTCCGGCTTGGAAGGTGCTTTATAACGGTTGCACATGGAGCAACGAGCGTTGCAACGATAAGTGACGATGACCGTGCCATTCAGTTTCTTTTCGCTATTGTTAACCATTTTCTAATACCTCTATCTCTCTTTTATCTATAAACCTTCATAATTTTCTCGTAATACTCATCGATGGTATCGAAGCTGATGTCCTTACAGTTCTTGCTATACTGCTCACATAGCTTCTTATCACCCCAGAGCTTCTCAACCTTCCTCTTCAGATTTTCCGCGTTACCGCTCTCAAACAGCTCACCGGTCTTGCCAACCTGAATCAGTTCCGGGATACCACCAATGTTCGCTCCCAGCACCGGTGTGCCGTACATCTGAGACTCCATCACCGAGAACGGACAGTTCTCATACCACTCAGACGGGTAGATGGAGAACCGTGCCTCACGGATGAGTTTTTCCAGCACCTCACCCTTCTGGAAGCCTACGTTCTTGATGTTCTTAACACCATTCACCGTCTCTTCCAGCGGTCCAGTACCGGCGAAGATGAACTGTACATTCGGCAGTTCCTTGCAGACCTTGATGAGTGTGCCGATACCCTTTTCCTCTGAGAAACGTCCAAAATAGAGGACGTAATCCTTTTTCTCTACCTCTTTCCACTCCACCTTGTCGATGAAGTTGTGCATCGCCACGGTCTTCGTCGCAAACAGCGGATTGCTGTCCATCTTGCTCTTCATGAACTCGGAACAGCAGATCATCGTGTCAATGTACTTGTAGGTACCCTTCCACTTCCAGAACTCCGCTTCCATCATACCGATGGCCGACTTCGCCGTGGAGCCGTGGATGCACTTACCTTTCATGCAGTTCATGAAATGGCCACCGAGGCACTCCTCACAGTTCTGGTGGGTGTTCGGATTATTCAGCATGTGGTTCGGGCAAACCAGCTGATAGTCGTGTGCCGTGAAGACGATCTTACAATTCTTCCCCGTCTCCTTACGCCACTTCACAATTTCCAGAATCATGGATGGTGTCAGCTGGTAATTGAAGTTGTTCAGGTGACAGACATCCGGCTGGAAATTGTCCAGAACTTTCCGCAACTGCACCCGTGCTTCTTTGCTGTAAATTGTCTTGATCGGGTAGGTCAGCTTGCTCAGTTTGCTGCCGCCGTGGAAATCCATATCGCTCGTGTACGCATTGACCCGATTGCCAACACATCGACCCTCATGTTCCATACCGAAGTACTGAACCTCGTGTCCCATCTTCTCAAGCTGTTCGCCCAACTTGAATATGTACGTCTCGCTACCGCCATTTGGAAATAAAAATTTGTTGATAATTAGCGTTCTCATGTTATTTTTCCTTATGTGTTCTGCTTTGTTTCACTACCTATGTTAATATAAAACAGTTTCAATGTATTACTCATAAACCAGAGTGTTCTATACGAACGCAGGGTGTGATACTGAAAGTTCTTTCTTATAATAGAATCATCTGCTGTTGGTGAACTGTGGTAGTGAGATAAAAGAGGGCGATAACCGTTCGCCCATATTGCAAAATATACCGTATTATCGCTATTTTCTAGCCATTTCCACTATGTACATCTCACTACCTGCGTTCAGTTAGAGGAAATTATTAATTAACAACACTTTCATCCATCATTTTCCCTATACAGCTCCATCGTTTCTTTTACGACATCATTCCAGTTGTATTTCTCACAGATAAAATCAGCTGCCTGTTTCTTCATCTCTGTAACTTTTTCTGGATGATTGCAGGCATCTTGTAACTTATCTCTAAGATCCCCAACATTCGATTTCTTAAAGTTCAGCGCCTTATCTTCTACAACTTCTGCACATTCCGGAATATCAGACACCAAGCAGCAGTTACCGTAGCTCATGGCTTCCAGTAAACTCAGCGGCATGCCCTCCAAGTCAGAAGGCAGTGTATAAATATAGGCATTACTGTACAGCTCATCCAACATCTGTCCCTGAACAAATCCGGTAAAAATAATTCTATCGTCATCCTTTGCCAGCTTCTTTAGTTCTTTCATAAAGGAATCCGTATCACTAGAGCCACCAGCAATAACCAATTTCTTATCTGTTTTAACGTCTTTGAACGCTTCAACCAAATACCGGATGCCTTTTTCCGGCACTAATCTGCCAAGGAACAATATGTAGGAATCTTTTGTCAGTTCAAATTTTTCTGTTATTAAATCAGCTTTTCGAATTTCTGGCCTGTTTACACCATTCGGAATGAAATGTGTCTTCCTGCCATAAGTATCTTTGAAATAATCCTGAACACCTTTGCTTAAAATGATGATCTCATCCGCATATTTCACAGCATTCTTTTCGCCCTGTCGGATGAATTTGGATCCGAAACCAGACTTCCATTTTTCACGTTTCCAGTCTATACCATGTATAGTAACCACAACCCGTTTTCCGAACAGCTTTGGAAGCCATGCAAAAAAAGCTGGACCCTCAGCATGAATATGTACCACATCGTATTTTCCAAATGCACTGTAAAGAGCCGCAAAGAAAGAGGAACTCACAGCTGCAAGACCTTTTCTTTCAATGGTTGGAACAAACTTCTGTCGGATTCCATCATATTCAATTTTATCGTCATACTCTGCACCACTCACATGATGGCCAGATCTGTTATAACAGGTAACCTGACATCCATCTCGTGCCATCCTGGTGCATAGTTCTTTTACAACAATTTCTATCCCGCCCTCACGGGACAGTCGTTTTTGTCCGAACATGGACACCGCAAATTTATCTTTCATAATGTTCTCCAACCAATATTTCCCCTCTGCTCCTTTTTATGTACACATCCTGTATTTCAGGATGGTATTTCATTTTCATAATCTCCTGTGTCATATCTCACAGTTCTATTAAAAATAACTTCGAATACACTCCCCAGCTTAAAGCCGGCACATTCTTCGCCGTGCCCACACCTTCTTCAGGTACACACACGACAGGCGGTATTCAACCCGACGGTGTTTATCACTGATATACACCGTGTTTTGCTTTCGCTTTCTTTTTGTCAGCACGGCAAAGCCGATGCACTGACCTTATGACATCTGTTTTCTGACATGCCATAAGGTCAATCCACCTGCTCGCTTTTCATACTGATATTCTGTTTCCTTTGTTCTTCCCTTCATGCTCTACGTCCAAACTGTGTCAGGCACTTTTTCCCGAGATTTCTCACAGCATTCAGATATCGGTTCGTCTGATGTCCATTGGCGCAGCAGCATAGTTCTGTTCTGGTGTCAGTCCGAATGATTTCTGCGCCGCATCTGGCACAGTTTGTGCTGATGCCGGTGGCGTGGACTTCGATAACGATGATTCCGTCTTTCCATGCTTTGTAGTCCAGATACTGGCGGATCCTGGTGCTTAAGTGGAGCGGGCCCCAGTTTCCTGAGCCTTTCATGACGTTTCTGGAATATTCCTGGTTATAACGTGGAAGTACGATCACAGAAACGTCCTGCTCTACGGCAAAACGTAAGATCTGGCTTGTGACCTGGTGTCCATAGTGTTCAGAAAGATGTTTCAGATGCATCCAGTATTTCTGATCTACTCTGCCTGTCTGTCTGCCTCCGGTTGCTTCCTGGGACTTCTGGATCTTTTCCAGAAGCTTTCTGCAATGGTGCCTGTATTCCTTTCCGCCTTTCCAGAACTTCACTGCGATCTCCTGACCGGTTCCGTCCAGAACAACGCCTACCGCAAAGGCATCACTGTTTGTAAACTGAATACAGAGTATCCTGCATCCTGCCTGCATCCTCTGACGTACGGTTGCTGTATTTTCATTGTTCTGACGTACTGGAACATGCAGCATGTCATATTTGTATTCAAAAACTACGGATGGTGACATGAGTCTGGCGTTTTCCGGAAAGTCTCTGCCTGACAGCCGGCAATGCATCCAGGTCCATGTGTCTCCTGTCCAGACACGCAACGTGATCTCTTTAGCGGAAAAATCCTGATACATTCCTTTGTAATAGGTAACTGCTGCATTTAGTTTCTCGGCTCTGCCGATCTTCTCATCCTGGGCAAAACGGCTGAGATAGCTTTTGGCTGAAGCAATTCCTTCATTGGCTGCTGCTCTTCGAAAATACAGTGGAACCTTTTGCCAGGGGAGGGGATCTGATGGTATGCGTCCGCCTCGTCCCGGAATGCTCATGATCTCCAGCTCGCGTAAAGTCTGCTGGCTTCCCAGTTCCCAGAGATCCGTATGATCCAGAAGCAGGTTGTAATAAAATTCAGCGATCCGGTTATAAAATTCCTGCGTGGTCCGCAGCCATTCCGGATGTCTGCACCAGAGATGCAGTCGCCAGGTAGTGATGCTGTAGCCGCTTTTTCCGGTGTTTTCTTTTTTGCCGGTTTCCGGTTCTTTCATTTTGGTTCTCCGTTTTTTGCAAAGAAAAATCATTATAATATAACTTATCTAAATTATTATTTTTGTCACTTATCATTTCCATAAGCGACAGGTGATTTTCTCTCAAATTGCATAGTTTTTGAATCTTAATCAATGATAGCATTGCACCCTGTCACTGTCAAGATACGAAAAATGCACCACTTTCGACCAAAAATGCAGGTTTTTTCGGTTAAATTTTTTTATATACGACAAATTTTCCTTTTTTTCGCTTATTAGTGGTCACAAAAATGGTCAGACTTTTGCTATAATAGTGCGAAAAGGAGACTACGATTATGCCTAGAAAAGGGGAAAATATCAGAAAAAGAAAAGATGGCCGATGGGAAGCACGCTATGAAAAATGTCGTGACCAGAATGGACGTATCCAGTACGGATATCTGTATGGTCGTACATACGAGGCTGTAAAAAAGAAAAAGCTGGCTATTTTATGTCAGAATAATCTTCAAAACTCTCCGGGAAAGTGTTATGTATTTCGAAACCTCAGTGAAGAATGGATGTTATCCATGCGTTATGCTGTAAAGCTCAGCACCTATGCCTGCTACGAAACACTTCTTGATACACATATCCTTCCGGAATTTGGTGATATGCCGTTGAAATACATCTCTTCTGCTTCTGTATATGCCTTCTCTGAAAAGCTGAAACAGCAGGGGCTTTCGCCACGTACCATCAAAAATCTTCTGATTCTGTTCCACAGTATTTTACGCTATGGTGAAAAACAGGGGTATCTGAATCTTTCACAGCTTGAATTTCGGTATCCCAAAATAAATACCAGTCCTTTTCAGCTTATTTCTCATGAACATCTCACAAAGCTGATCACAGTTCTCTCTGCTGAGGACTCAGAATTTCCCATCGGCATCCTGCTATGTATTTATACAGGGATCCGCGTTGGCGAGCTCAGCGGCATCCGGTGGGAAGATATTGATTTTGATAAAAAGCTGCTACATATAAGGCGAACGATCTCACGGATAAAAAATCTTGATTATTCTGGTGAATCTGATGACGAACCCAAAACCGTTTTAATGATAGGTCCTCCTAAATCAGTCTCATCCATCAGGGATATTCCAATCCCTGATTTTTTATTGAAAAAAATGAAGCGGATTGCTGCTGAACCTGATTCATACCTGCTGACGGGTACGAATCGTAAATGTATGGAGCCCAGAAATATACAGCGTAAATTCCAGAAGCTCCTTCAGCAATGTGAAATCCCCAGTATCAACATTCATTCTCTCCGGCATGCTTTTGCCACCCGTTGTACGGAAATGGGATTTGACAGTAAGACACTTTCTGAAATTCTGGGACATTCGTCCGTCAAGATCACCATGGATATTTATGTGCACAGCAGCATAAAACAAAAGCAGAAGTGCATGGAAAAGCTGAACTATTAGCAGTCAGAATTATGGTCAAAGCAGGCCGGAAGTCCGCATTGATACGGGTTTCCGGCCTGTTTGTCGCTTATGGAAATGATAAGCGACTTTTTTACCCTCAAAAAAACAACACGGCAGACATCCCTCCGGGGCTGTCTGCCGTGTTTTATATCGCTTTTATGTTTTTATGTAATTAAGCTTTCTGTTCCTTAAGCCTCATATCCATTAGGGTTCTGGCTCTGCCATCTCCAGGAGTCTGCACACATCTCGCGGATTCCGTTCTCTGCCTTCCAGCCAAGCTCTTTCTCAGCTTTGGTTGCATCGGAGTAGCAGGTTGCGATGTCGCCTGGGCGGCGTGGTTTGATCACATATGGGATCTTGACACCGGTAGCTGCCTCAAAGTTCTTAACGATATCAAGAACACTGTAGCCTTTTCCGGTTCCAAGGTTGTAGATGCTTAATCCGGAATTGTCTTCCAGCTTCTTAAGAGCTTTTACATGGCCCTTGGCAAGGTCTACTACGTGGATGTAGTCACGGACACCGGTTCCATCCGGTGTATCGTAATCGTTTCCGAATACGCCAAGCTCTTTCAGCTTGCCTACTGCTACCTGTGTGATATATGGCATCAGGTTATTCGGGATACCATTTGGATTCTCACCGATGGTTCCGCTCTTATGAGCACCGATCGGGTTGAAGTAACGAAGAAGAACTACGTTCCACTCCGGGTCTGCCTTCTGGATGTCTGTAAGGATCTGCTCCAGCATGGATTTGGTCCAGCCATATGGGTTGGTACACTGTCCCTTCGGGCACTCCTCGGTGATCGGGATCATTGCCGGATCTCCGTATACGGTTGCTGAGGAAGAGAAAATAATATTTTTAACATTATGTTTTCTCATCACGTCTACAAGAGTAAGGGTTCCTGCGATATTGTTCTCATAATACTCCCACGGCTTGGCAACAGATTCACCAACTGCTTTCAGTCCTGCAAAATGAATACAGGAGTCGATCTCTTCTTTGTCAAAAACTTCATTTAATGCTTCGCGGTCCAGGATATCTGCTTTATAGAATTTCACCGGTTTGCCTGTGATCTTGGATACTCTGTCCAGAGCCTTCTCACTGGAATTGCATAAATTGTCAACTACTACAACATCATATCCTGCGCTCTGCAGCTCTACAACGGTATGACTTCCAATGTATCCTGCTCCACCTGTTACTAAAATTGCCATAGTTTTTCTCCTCCTCTATTGGATCTAACTGTTCCTGTTTATTTTAGCACTGTTCCTTTGTTTCCACAATAGCAGAAAACCAGGTTTACTACCTAATCCCAGAGTCCCTGCGGATAAAGTCCCTGATCCTTCAGATTCTGGATCGCGGCTACCACTACCGGTTTGTCCTCTTTATAGGTCACTCCGTACCACTTATCCTGTGTGGTAAGGACCCTGACTGCTGCCTTTTTTTCCTGAAGGAGCTCGTCAACTACAAACGGAAGGAAATATTCGCATTTCAGAGGATTTTCCGGGATACTCTTTTCAAGGAATACTGGGAAGCGTTTTACCAGCTCTTTCATAAATCCACCGGTGAAGCCCCACATATTCATGGATACCGGAGTCTCTCCCGGGAGACTTGTCCAGGTTTTTCCATCGTCCTCTGTGTAGGCTGCTCCGCCGTCACGTTTCTCAATGTGTGTTCGCTCATTGATATCTGCAAGATATCCATTTTCATCTGTCTCACAGACACCTCTGGAAACGTAGCCATTGTCTGTCAGGGTATTCTCAAGACGGTAGCCTACCATCATATACTGGGCAGGTACGGTGTCCTCCTGGGCCTGGATCAGGAAATCATACGCCATCTTAAAGGCATGGGTTCCATAATAATCATCTGCATTGATCACTACAAACGGTCCGTCGATCTCTCCGGCACAGCTTAATACCGCATGTCCGGTTCCCCATGGCTTCACACGTCCTTCCGGAACCTGGAAGCCTTCCGGGATGTTGTTAAGATCCTGATGCACATAAACGATCTCCACCTTGTCACTTAAGCGGTCGCCGATGGCATCGCGGAAATCCTGTTCATTCTCTTTTTTTATGATGAATATCACTTTCTTAAAGCCTGCACGTACGGCATCATAAATGGAAAAATCCATGATGATATGACCTTCCTGATCTACAGGATCGATCTGTTTCAGTCCGCCGTAGCGGCTTCCCATTCCTGCTGCCATTACTACCAGAACCGGCTCTTTCATAATTTTGTTCCTCCTGATTTTTAGAAATACAGGGATTTTTTCCCATACATAGTTTAAGCCGGTCAGATTCTCATCCGACCGGCCTTTGAACCTTTTTTTATTATACTACACTTCACCGTGAAATCCTACTGATTATTTTCAGTTTATTTTCGGTCAGAAGTATTCTCCGGGAAAACGATCTCCATCCTAGTTCCAACTCCCTGTTCACTTTCCACGTTGATCTGTGCATGATGAAGCGTTGCTCCATGCTTCACAATGGAAAGCCCCAGACCTGTTCCGCCGGTCTGTCTGGAATGGCTTTTGTCTACCCGGTAAAAGCGCTCAAAGATCCTTCCCTGTTCACTTTTCGGGATTCCGATCCCGTCATCTGCCACACAGTAGAACGGATGCCCTTTCCGGTTGCCTACCATGATCCGCACATGACCATTCTGTTCTGTATAGCGAACTGCATTGTCTGCAATATTAAAAAGCATCTCATAGAGTACATGGCGGACACCCTTGATCTTCTCTGCACTTCCGGCAAGCTCAAGGAAAATATTTTTCTTTCCGGCAGGATGTCTGAGATTATTTCTTACGTCTTCCGCAAGTTCATAAAGATCCACCTCTTCAAAAGGAACCTCACTGTTGCTTTCATCCAGTCTGGAAAGCTGGATGATATCCGCTACCAGATTGGAAAGTCTTATTGATTCATGGTAGATCCTTCCGGAAAATTCCCGTATATGATCTGCCGGAACCATGCCGTTCATCATAAGCTCCGCATAACCGGAAATGGACATCAGCGGGGTCTTCAGCTCATGGGAAACATTTGCAGAAAATTCCTTCCGGATCTCCTCTGCCTCCTTCAGTTCTTTTACCTGCTGCCGGATCTGCCGGTTCTGTTCATCCACCCGCACAAGAAGGGGACGCAGCTCCTCATAGCACACATTGTTCAGCGGATGCTCCAGATCCAGATCGTTGACCGGACGGATCAGCTCTCTGGTCTGTCTCTGTGCAAAAACAAACTCCAGGATCAGTACCAGGAGCATCAGAAGTCCCAGCACAGCAAGACTTGAGATCCATGTGGAATATATGGAGTCTACGGTTTTTCCTACACGGAGCACGTTTCCGTCATCCAGCTTCACCGCATAATAAAAGGTCTTTTTTGCAAAGGTTTCTGAATAACGGATACTTTCGCTTTTTCCATTTTTTTCTGCCTGTATAAATTCCGGACGATCACTGTGATTTGCCAGTTTTTTCGGAGAGGCCTCAGAATCGTAGAGAACGGTTCCGTCTTTACGGATGAGAGTCACACGACTTGATGATACTGTCTGAAGCTTTTTTGTGAGAAAGGAATCTCCATACTCATCCATGGCAAGGCAGATATACTGCGCTTCCTCACGGACTCCCCGCTGCATGTATGTGTTTAATTTATTGTAGGTGACCACACTTGCTGCCAGAAACGTGACAAGAACAGCAAAAATGATCATAATGCTTGTATGATGCAGAATTTTCTTTTTCATACATGATCTCCGATCCGGTATCCCACGCCACGCACTGTCTCGATCAGATTTCCGGCTTCCCCCAGCTTTTGTCGGAGAGTCCGTACATGAACATCTACAGTCCTTGTTTCTCCGTCAAAATCATAGCCCCACACATGGCACAGGATCTGGTTTCTGGACATGACCAGTCCTTTGTTCTCCATAAGATATTCCAGAAGCTCGAATTCCTTTCTGGTCAGCTCCTTCACCTCACCCTGATAGCTGACTTCGTGACGGGACACATTGACACGAAGACCCTTACAGTGCAGTTCCCTCTCTTCGCTCTGCCTTGCGCAGCGCCGAAGGACCGCTTTGACCCTGGCTACAAATTCCATCATCCCGAAGGGCTTGGTGATGTAATCATCTGCGCCGCCCTCCAGACCTTTTACCTTGTCAAACTCCGCTTCTTTGGCTGTGACCATGATCACCGGGATATCCCGGGTCCTGGTATCACTTTTCAGTCGTTTCAAAATATTATACCCATCTTCACCCGGGAGCATGATATCCAGCAGGATCAGTTCCGGCATATTTTTTTTCATGGCTGTGTCAAGTTCTGCCCCGGTTTCAAAACCTTCTGCCTCAAAGCCTGTTGTCTCCAGGGTATAGACAAGAAGCTCTCTGATATTTCTCTCATCTTCCACACAGTAGATCATTCTATATCCTCTCTGTTCGTTTTTTGCCGTTGGCACTTCATAATCGTCTGGTCTTTTTTGTTCCATGCCTTCAGTATAACTGCTTTCTTTTTACTGCACAAGCCCTGGCCGTCTGCTGATACAGATAACCAGGGCATAACATTATTTCGATATCTTTTTATTGGCTGCCTGCCGCTGCCATCTGGGCTGCCGCCGGCTCATCCTTTATTTCCGGAAGCTGATACTGACTCCGGATCACCTCCAGCGCACGGTAGAAGGTTTCGTCCGGCCCATGTTTAATCTGCTTCAGGTGCTGATGTGTATCAAAAGCATCTTCATGAACCTGTGTCACACAAACACCGATATTGGAACAGTGATCTGCCACACGCTCCAGACTGGTAGTCACATCGGACAGGATGAATCCCATTTCAATGGTACATTCTCCGGCGCGAAGTCTCTGGATATGCCGGTACTTCAGTTCCTTGCTGAGTTCATCGATCACTTCCTCCAGTGGCTCGATCTCTCTCGCAAGCTGCACATCCTGATTTTCGTAAACCTTGTAAGCAATATCTACAATGTCTTCCACCGCATGCTCCATGACACGTAACTCTTCCAGCGCCTTATCCGAAAACTTCAGGCCTTTTTCATAAAGCTCCTGTGCGGATTCCATGATATTCACACCGTGATCGGAAATCCTCTCGAAATCACCGATACAGTGGAGCATGATGGAAACACTGTGACTGTCATGAACGGAAAGATCCTTCTGGTTCAGTTTTACAAGATAGGTTCCAAGTTCATCCTCATAACGGTCTACCTTTTTCTCTGCTTCTTCCACCAGAGCCTTTCCTTCTGCGCTGAAATTCTTCAGAAGGTCCAGGGCGGTAAACAGAGTTCTGTGAGAATCCTCTGCCATTTTTTTCGCTGCATTCCTGCTCTGCTCAACTGCAAATGCAGGTTTCTCCAGAAAACGGCTTTCCAGGATCATGAAATCCGGATCTGCTGCCACCTTCTCCTCCTCTTCCTTTCTGTCGCGGATAGTAAGACAGGCAAGCTTCTCCAGAGCCTTTCCAAACGGAAGAAGAACAAGAGTTGCCGTGATATTGAAAGCACTGTGCAGGATCGCGATCCCGGCCGGAGTCGCTGCCTGTGCCATAAATGAAAAATGTACTGCTGCATTTATCGCATAAAATACTGCCATGAACAGCATGGTTCCGATCAGATTGAAATACAGATGGACCATAGCCGCACGTTTTGCGTTTTTGCTGGCTCCGATGGCTGAAAGGATCGCAGTGATACAGGTACCGATATTCTGTCCCATGATAATAGGAAGTGCTGCACTGAACGGTACCATTCCGGTAAGGCACAGTGCCTGGAGGATACCAACCGATGCGGAAGACGACTGGATGATCGCTGTCAGCACTGCTCCGGCCACAACTCCAAGGATCGGATTGGAGAATTTCACCAGCATTCCGGTAAACTCCGGTACCTCTGCAAGAGGTTCCACAGCTCCGCTCATGGCATTCATTCCATACATCAGGATTGCAAAGCCTACAAAGATCGCTCCCACGTCCTTTTTCTTCTGGCTTTTTGTAAACATGATCAGAACCACGCCGATCAGTGCCAGTATCGGTGAAAATGACGTCGGCTTAAAAAGCCGGATAATAAAGTTATCACTCTGGATACCTGTAAGACTTAAGATCCATGAGGTTACGGTAGTACCGATATTGGCACCCATGATGATTCCCACAACCTGGGACAGCTTCATGATTCCCGAGTTTACAAAACCAACGACCATAACGGTAGTTGCCGAGGATGACTGGATCACTGCAGTCACACCCATTCCAAGAAGAACGGCTCTGATGGGATTGGAGGTAAGTGTCTCCAGGATCCGCTCAAGCTTTCCGCCTGCAACCTTCGCAAGCCCGTCTCCCATTAAGTTCATTCCATAAAGGAAAATAGCAAGGCCGCCAAGCAATGCCAGTACGCTGAAAAAGTCCATAATACTCTCCTTCACTTTCTCTTTTTGATATGTTTGATTTCCTTTTTTCTCATTTCAACGATTTTCATAATAGCGGCCTATTGTAAAATTTTCCCCACTGGAATGTAAAATCTGTGTAAAAAAATAAAACAGAGAATCCTGTTACGGGAAAACGATTTCCCGTCAGGATCTCTCTGTCCTATATATCGTACAGTGGTTTTTATCCTTATGATGTGTTTTGTGCTGCGGATATTCTCATTCCGCTGAGCTGCATGCTCATGAGCAGAACTGCCCTGCGATCTGTGATCAGAATCCGCGGATCTCCTCATCCTCAGATCCGGTCTTGTCGATGGATTTTATTACAAGGTAATAGCTGTAATCATCATTGACCTTTACTTCCACCCGGTCTCCTACACGATGACCGCGCAGTGCCTTGCCGATAGGCGATTCAATACTGATACGGTTTTCCATGGAATTTCCGCGGATGGAAGTAACCAGCTTGTACTTCTCCACCTCATTATCTTCTTCAAAAAGAACTTCCACGATATCGTCCATTCCCACTTCGTCAGATCTGGAAGCATCGGATACAATGGATGCCGTCTTCAGCATCCTCTCCAGATAACGGATGCGGCTCTCGTTCTGATTCTTATGCTTCTTGGCTGCATAATACTCAAAGTTCTCACTTAAGTCTCCCTGGGCACGTGCCTCCTTGACCGCCTCAATGGCTTCCTTACGTACTACCAGTTTACGGTGTTCGATCTCCTGCTCTATTTTTTCAACATCCTTGCGGGTAAGCTGTTCTCTCATTTCTCTGGCATCTCCTTTTCTTTATAACATTCAGACTGATCCTGGATCTGTTCTCCACTTCCTGTGAAGCTTCTGTCACAGATACAGGATTTCTGGAAGGTTACCGGAAATACCATAGCAGATACGCTCTGCTTTGTCAAACAGCGCATACCTGTTCTTCGGCTTCCTCCTGCTGGTGTACTCGCTGTTCAATATAATCTGCCATATGTTCTTTGGGGATATCCAGTAACATGGAAAATTCAGAATAGAGATGATCCTCTGCAAGCTTCAGATACCGCTCGTCTGTAGCGGTTGTTTTTTTGCCATGAGATAATCTGGCCTGTTTTCTGACGTAGATCGTCTTGATGATCCGAAGAAGATCTCTGCATTCACAGGTACGGATGCATTTCTTGTAGCTATCCTCCCGGAATTTCTCATTCTCAATACTCAGTGTCTCAATGGATGGGATCTCATCGATAAGCCTCTCCGCTTCTTCCCTCGTAATGATTCCGCGAAGCACCTGCTTTCCACCTTCCACCGGTGTAAATATCTTCCCATCTGTTTCTCCTCCGGGCCTCAGTACATAATAAAGCTTCTCGCCGGAGGAACCATCCACCCTCATTGTGGTAACTCCTGTTACCTGGCAGATGCCGGTACGACCATACACAACATATTCGCCTGTTTCAAACATTTTTCCACTTCCTTTCATTTTTTTACTTTTCTTTTGTTATCCTGGCGCTTATTGTGCTCTAATGAAAGCTCCCTGCCAGGTTATATATCCAGACAAGGAGCTTCTCACTGAGGATTCTATCCTTATTTTACTACTTTTCCCATTTATTTGCAAAAGAATTCAAAAAGTTTTTTTATTTTTGTGAAATATGCCCACAATGAGGGCATATATTTTTTGTTATAATTCTTCTTTTTTCTTTCTTCCCAGACGGATGTCTTCCATATGAGATTTCAGTTCCGGTGTCATACTGTCAAAGAGATAGGTTTTGCTGTTGTCTCTGCGCTCCTGCCATTCTTCTCTCATCTGCTGTTTTGCGGAAGCGATCTCATCTTTGAATCCGCGCGCTGAGATCCTGGCGGCTCCCTGTCCCATAATGATGATCTGCTCCAGTCCGTCTGATGTGGCAACTGTCACGTTATGCTTCCGTCCGATTTTATGGACAGTGCGTTCAATATACTGGTCTGCAGTTTCCGCTTCTTTTGTATAGACAACATGAATGTTATGATACTGGAAGGTTTCCTCCGGATGGCCCTCCACACGGTAGGCATCAAATACCAGGATCAGGATGCAGCCCTTGATTCCCTGATAATCGCTTAATATATCCATTAACCTGGACTGTGCCGCATGAAAGTCTGCCTGTGCCAGATCTCTTAAATCCTCCCAGGCAAATATGATATTGCAGCCGTCCACCAGCAAATAGTCCTTTCTGTGGATGGCCGGACTGCTGTTTCTCCAGGCGCCGTGACCGGTTTTTGCCGGAAGGCCGGAATCTGCTGCACCTTTGCCTCCCTTCCCGGAAAAGCTGCTTCCGCTTTCCGGATTTCCGAAGCTTCGGCTGTTACTGCTGTATTTCTTTGAGCTCACCGGACCAAAGGTTTTCTCAAAGATTGCCTTCAGTTCTTTTTCCTCTTCGTAGCTTCCATACATGGAGGTATATTTTCCACGGCCGGCATTGGCTGTTCTGTGATCCAGACTGTTTTTGGCTGTTCCCTGAACTGAACGCACTCCTGCAAAGCTGTTGTCGGAATCCTCATAGGCATCATTACTGTCCGGAAGCTGAGTTCCTTCCAGATGCATATATTCTTCTACCTCATACCAGGGAACCACGAAGCCTGCTCCATGGGCACAGAATACAGAGCCTGTAGGATTCTCAAGATCTCTCTCGGAATCATATCCGATCTCCTCTGCGATCTGCTCCTGATCCTGACAGGGTTCATAGCCATTCAGAGTACAGGTCAGATGACCTCTGCCTCTTGTGTAGGAAACTACCTGGCTCTGATAATCCCTCATTTTTGCCACCGGCGCACTTCCTGTGATCACCGACAGCTCTCCCTGGGTTTCCGGCCCCTGAAAGGTTCCCTGCATCCTCTGGATATCCGTCATGGCACGTCCTACATTTTCTGCCGGAACCTCAAGTCGGAAGCTGTAATAGGGTTCCAGAAGAAGTGTCTCCGCTTTCTTGAGGCCCTGGCGCACAGCACGGTAGGTCGCCTGCCGGAAATCTCCACCTTCCGTATGCTTCTGATGTGCCCGCCCGGTGAGAAGTGTGATCTGCATATCGGTGATGGGTGATCCGGTAAGGACTCCCAGATGCTCTTTTTCCTCCAGATGTGTCAGGATCAGCCGCTGCCAGTTCCGATCCAGCTGATCTTCATTTGCCGCAGTAAAAAACTGCAGTCCGCTTCCTCTCTCTCCCGGTTCCAGAAGAAGATGCACCTCCGCATAATGACGAAGCGGTTCAAAATGTCCCACGCCTTCCACCGGTGCGACAATGGTTTCTTTGTATACGATATTACCGGTCCCAAATTCTACTGCCACATGAAAGCGCTCCCAGATCAGATGCTTCAGGATCTCGATCTGTACCTCGCCCATCAGCATGGCGTGGATCTCTCCCAGCTGCTCATCCCACATGATATGAAGCTGCGGTTCTTCCTCCTCCAGCTCCTTCAGGCTTTTCAGCATCCTGTGGGCGTCACAGCCCTCTGGAAGGATGATCTGATAATTCAGTACCGGTTCCAGCACCGGCATGGCAGAATCCGCCTCAATGCCAAGTCCCTCTCCCGGATATGTTTCGGTAAGACCTGTAACTGCACAGACGGTTCCTGCCTCTGCCTCTTTGAGCATTTCAAATTTTGCACCGGAATAGATACGGATCTGATCTGCCTTTTCCTCCCAGATCTCCTCTGCCGGAATACCATTTCTTCCTGCATTGGTCAGCGTCTCCTTTACCTTCAGGCTGCCGCCGGTGATCTTCATATAAGTGAGACGGTTTCCCTGCTCATCTCTGGCGATCTTAAAGATCCTGGCTCCGAATTCTGCGGGATAGGACGGTACTGCCATGTAGGTCTCCATTCCATGGATAAAAGCATCTACGCCTTCCATCTTCAGGGCAGATCCAAAAAAGCATGGAAAAAGCTTTCGCTCCAGGATCAGCTCTGCCACATCCTTTTTTGCGATCGTTCCTGTTTCCAGGAAGCTTTCCAGAAGGTTCTCCTCACACATGGCGATATTTTCCAGAAAATCATCAGTTCCATTTATTTTATCAGAAGCGCCCTGCGTTCCGGATATATTCTCTTTTTCTGCTTCGCTGGCGTTGTCTTTCAGCTGCATTCCTTCAGCTGACGGAGATTTCCAGGAGTTATCCACAGGATTCTCCTTTTTCCCTGCTGCTTCTGCACCGGAGCATTCCAGTTCTCCACTAAAATCCACACAGCATCCGCTTAATTTCTTCTTCAGCTCCTCAAGAAGTCTTTCCCTGTCTGTTCCTTCCTGGTCCATTTTATTTACGAAAAGAAATGTTGGGATCTTATACTGTGTCAGCAGTCTCCACAATGTCTGTGTATGCCCTTGCACACCATCTGCTCCGTTGATCACCAGGATCGCATAATCCAGCACCTGCAGGGTACGCTCCATCTCAGCAGAAAAATCCACATGCCCCGGCGTATCCAGAAGTGTCACTTCCATATCCCCCATGGAAAAAACTGCCTGCTTTGAAAAAATGGTGATTCCTCTCTCCCTCTCAAGCTCATAGGTATCCAGATACGCATCCTTGTGATCGACTCTTCCGATCTTCCGGATCCTTCCGCATTTAAAAAGCAGGCCTTCCGATAATGTCGTCTTTCCTGCATCCACGTGGGCAAGCACACCCAGGCTTATATGTCTGTGTTTTATATTCTGAGGTTTTTCTCCCATTGAAAATACCCCTTTCTGTTGTAATGATATCCAATATCTTGACACTCCCCACAGCTAAAGCAGGGGATTCTCGCTTCTCCCACTACTGCATTGGCAAACACCTTACGGTACTGCAATGTCTTACACAGTGTCCACAAGCTATATTTATACTGTTCCCGTATGCCCTACGGTACAGTTTTTATCTTTATGCAGACTGCATCTGCAGTCCTTTTTTCAGAATATTGATACTTGCATTCGTAT
>SKEG01000006.1_pt1 | contig 106841 bp, 94 predicted proteins | sample 4826631 | NCBI WGS metagenome assembly SKEG01 (sample SAMN11008815, study PRJNA524170) | human gut metagenome | biome: Human fecal sample; material: Feces; isolation source: fecal sample from pouch patient p26, p34, p50 | host: Homo sapiens | place: Israel: Tel-Aviv | collected 2016-11-02
CTTGCGGCCTGAACAATCGCAAGTGTCCGGCGAGGGGGCGGCTTTGTAAAGCCGGTTGTCCCCACCCGCATAGCGGGTGGTTTCTGATGCGGCGCGCTGCGCGCCCCGCACAGGCTAAAGCCTTTAACGAAAGGGCGCTGACCTTCTGGTCGCGCCCTTGAAGTTGAACGTCAGATTGTCCAAATGCGGCCCGCGCAGCGTCGGCCGGTTACGGCGTTTGGTAAAACGCCGTAACTAAAAACGGTTGCCGCGGAAGCCGCCGCCGTTGCGGCCGCCACGGTCGCCGCCGCGACCGCCGCGGTCGTTACCACGGTTGCCGCCGAAGCCGCCACGGTTGCCACCGCGATCGCCATAGCCACCACGGTTGCCACCAAAGCCGCCGCGACCGCCACGGTCGCCGCCACGGTCACCAAAGCCGCCGCGACCGCCACGGTCGCCACCGCGACCGCCACGGTCGCCGCCACGGCCACCGCGATCACCAACGCCGCCGCGACCGCCACGGTCGCCGCCACGGCCGCCACGGTCGTCACGGCCGCCGCGAGGACCGCGGTCCTCGTCCAGGCCCATGGCGACGAGCGGGGCGATAACCTTATCGAGAGCGGCCATCAGCTCGGTGGCCCCCTCATAAGAAAGCTCGGGCAGGAGCTTCTCCTTCTTGTTGGCAAGCTCGACCAGGCCCTCAGCGGCATCCTCGGCAGCGAAGACGACGATCTTGCGCATATCGCCCTCGGCGTCGTCGATGCGGCCGACCAGATCGGCAGCCTCGGCCTCGGCCATCAGGCCATCGAGCTCACGAAGGCGCATGCCCAGCAGGTCGGACATTTCCTTCTGCTCCATCTTGGGCTTGAGGTCAAGAAGCTTGATGGCGCGCTCGATGTTCGCCATGCGCTCGGCCTTGGCCTCCTCCTCCTTGGAAATAGCAAAGCGACGGCTACGCAGCAGGCGGGCGGCCTTCTGCATCTTGTCCATCAGCTCTTCGTCATCGTAATCAACGGCGGCCTCGACAACCTCGGCCTCCTCCTCGGCGGAAACCTCGTCAGCAGCCTCAACCTCGGCAGCTTCGGTCTCCACGGTCTCGACTGCCTCAACCTCGGCAGCCATGGTCTCGTTCTCGGTCTCGTTCATGATCTCTTCGTTCTCAGACATGAGACTCCTTCTTGGCCCTCTCGGGCATCATCGCCCCATTCGCGGGGCCCGTCGCGCACTCTTTGCGCTTTAAACATTCATGCCTCTCGGCAAAACGTCCATTAGTTTATGGTGTCGCTCGCTAATCTAGCTGCAGAATCTATGTGCACACATTAATGCGACATGTGCGACTCGCGACGAGCGTACACCAGCGACGCCACGAACCCGACCACGGCAATTACAGCCGCCACACGCACGGCCGCCGCAAATCCAATCGCCTGGGCAACGTCGGTCGCAACGCCAGCGGCGCCGGCAGTCGCCGCAGAACTCGAGAGCAGGCTGATAAACAGCGACGGGCCAAACGATGCGGCAATCGTGTTCCACGTGTTGAGCAATGCCGTTCCGTGAGGATGCTCAGCGCCAGGCAGCGTCTCCAAGCCGGCCGTTTGCGAGGGGCTCAGCACCAAACCGACTCCGGCATACACCACAACGGTCAGCGCCACGACGACGCCGATGTTCATGCTCACCGCCGTCACCGAGATGGCAGTCTGCCCCACGGCAATCAGGGCAAAGCCGACCGGCAGCAGCGGCCATGCGCCACGGGCGTCCATCACGCGTCCGCCCACAATCGAGGTCACGGCGTTGCAGGCAATTGCCGGCAAAATGAGCAAGCCCGCAACAAGTGCGGTCATGCCGTATGCGCCCTCAAAATAGAGCGGCAACAAAACGCTCATCGAGAACGTCGTCATCATCGATACCACCACAAGCAAGCACGCAGGCCAAAAACGAACACTCGCCATGGGACGCACGTTAAGCACCGGATGCTCAAGCTTGAGCTGGCGGGCCGCAAACAGGCCGAGCAGCACAATGGCGGCTAAGAGCGTCACGGTACCGCCAACCAGATTGGTCGAGAACTCGCCTACGGAATACACAAATGCCGTAATACCGGCAGCGAGCAAAACAACCGACAGACTATCAAGCGTGGTGTTCGAGCGCTCTCCGACATTCTGAACATGCTTTACGCCCGCCGCAGCGACCACAATGCCGCCCACCAGCGGCACTACGAACACCGCTCTCCAGCCAAACAACGTGCACATTAGACCGCTGATCACGGGTCCAAACGCCGGCCCCAGCGTAATGCAGGCACCGCCCAGGCTCAGATACAGACCGAGCTTCTCGCGCGGGGCGCAAGACAGCACCACGTTCATCATGAGCGGGAACAAGATGCCCGATCCCGCAGCCTGCAAAATACGACTTGGCAGCAAAACGCTAAACGACGGAGCGATCAGACACAGGACTTCGCCGGCGACCATGCATCCGCATGCGAAAAACAGCAGCTTGCGCGTCGAGAAACGGCCGGACAGAAAGGCCATGATGGCCGTAAAGATCGACGTCACGATCATGTAGCCCGAAACGAGCCACTGCGCCGTGGTGGCACTCACCGAAAAGGCCGCCATAATGTCGTGCAACGCCACGTTAATGATGTTCTCGTTAAACGCGGCAACAAAGGCTGCAACATACATTACGACGAGAATCGCCGAGGCTGTCGACGGTGATTGAGTTTGCTTTTGGGATTTGGTCCCCATGAAATTCCTTCCTCTTAGAACGACAATCGCATCGCCCCAGAGGAACAGTCCAGGGCGAAAATGAGCCCTAGACTTACACCAGACGCCGTACACGACGAATCTGGCAACATGGTCCAACGTCGAAAGATTGTAACGCGGACGCGCAGCTTTCCTTCCGCGCTATTATTAAAAGTCCACGAAAGCATAAGACATGAGGAGCCCGCCATGATTAAGCCCATCATGAAATCCGAGTTCTTTTTGCGCCTGCCTTCCGAAGACGCGGGACCCGACGATGCCGCGACCGGGCAGGACCTCCTGGATACGCTCCACGAGCATGAGCACGAGTGCGTGGGCCTCGCCGCCAACATGATCGGCGTGCGCAAACGCATCATCTGCGTAAAGGACGGCAGCAAGTCGCTGCTCATGTACAACCCTCAAATTCTTGAGCAGGTCAATGCCTATCAGACAAGCGAAGGATGCCTCTCGCTAATCGGCGAGCGTCCATGTACCCGCTATCGCCGCATTAAGGTTGAGTATTTGGACGAGAACTTCGTCCACCGCATCAAAAACTTCTCGGACTACACCGCCGAGATCATCCAACACGAAATCGACCACTGCAACGGCGTCGTGATCTAGTTCCGCCGTTCTACCGAACGGCGGACCCGTTGACGCTGCGCGAGCCGCATTCACGCCAATCTGACGTTCAATTTCGAGGGCGCGACCAGAAGGTCAGCGCCCTCTCATTTCACGTCACCTTGGCGCAAATGCGGCTCGCTCGCTGTCGTATGTCTATCCTGCGACGCCTCGATTCTTGCGGCGGCAGATACCTAACTCCCTACGCTTGGCGGTAGTGATCGAAGAAGTCGGCGAGGTCTTCGAGCGACTCTTTGAGCACTTCCATGCGCGGCAGATACACGATGCGGAAGTGGTCGGGCTCAGCCCAGTTGAAGCCGCCGCCGCGCGTGATCAGGATCTTCTTCTCGTGCAGCAGGTCGAGAGCGAACTGCTCGTCATCGGTGATGTTGAACTTCTTAACATCCATCTTGGGGAAGATGTAGAACGCCGCGCGCGGCTTGACCACCGAGATGCCGTCGATCTTGTTGAGCGCCTCATACACAAAGTTGCGCTGCTCGTAGACACGACCGCCGGGACGGATATAGTCGTTGACCGACTGATGGCCACCGAGCGCCGTCTGGACGATTGACTGGGCCGGCACGTTGGAGCACAGGCGCATGTTGGAGAGCATGTTGATGCCCATGATGAAGTCGCTCATGCAGCGCTGGTTGCCCGAAAGCACCATCCAGCCAATGCGATAGCCCGCGATCATGTGCGACTTGGAAAGGCCGCTAAAGGTGACACAGGGCAGATCGGGAGCGAGCGAGGCAATCGAGACGTGCTCATAGCCGTCCATGCACAGGCGGTCGTAGATCTCGTCTGCAAAAATCATGAGCTGGTGCCTGCGCGCAACCTCAACGATGCCCTCGAGCACCTCACGCGGGTAAACGGAGCCCGTGGGGTTGTTGGGGTTGATGATGACGAGGGCCTTGGTCGCGCTCGTGATCTTGGACTCCATATCCTGCAGATCGGGATACCAATCGGCCTGCTCGTCGCACAGGTAGTGCACAGGATGGCCGCCGGCAAGGGTCGCGCACGCCGTCCAGAGCGGGTAGTCGGGGCTGGGGATCAGGATCTCATCGCCGTTGTCGAGCAGCGCGTTCATCGAAAGCTGAATGAGCTCGGACACGCCGTTGCCCGTGTAGATGTGCTCCATCTGAACGTTGGGCAGGCCCTTGATCTGCGAGTACTGCATAATCGCCTTGCGCGCAGAGAACAGACCGCGCGAGTTGGAATAGCCTTCGCAGTCGGGCAGCTGCTGGCGCATGTCCTTGATGACCTCGTCGGGCGTGCGGAAACCGAAGGGCGCCGGGTTGCCGATATTGAGCTTGAGGATGCGCTCGCCCTCGTCCTCCATACGGGCGGCCTCGTCGACGACGGGACCGCGCACGTCATACAGGACGTTATCAAGCTTGGTGGATTTAGAAAAAGTACGCATGGTGGTGCTCCTTGGAATTTGAGCTGAGGGATGAGGTTCGGGCTTGGAAACGTTACGGGGCGATGATGCCTCGCCTTGATCGGCGTCACCGGCAAGCAGCCAGGTAACATCGACCTCCAAAATGCGGGCGAGCAGCTCTGCCACATCGCGCCGCGGAATCGTCTTGCCGCTCACATATTGGCTCATCTGACTCTTGCCGAGTTTTTTGCCGAGCATCTCCGATGCGCGGATTACGTCCGACTGGCGAACGTCGCGATCGGACATAGTCTGTCGCAGGCGATCGCTAAACGTCTCTTGGGCCACTAGAACCTCCTTGCTGGCAAAGTTCAATTTATAGAACACGAATTGAACCGGAGTTCAATTTAGGCAGCAGTATAACGCGGCACCTCATTCCAAAGTTCAATTTCATAAGAAAATGTACCGAACCCCGAGGATTGTCCCAAAGTGGACAACAGGTACGCGCCTTTAGAGATATTCAAGGAGACGAGCCGCCGCAAGCGAAACGTCAGCCGTGCGATATATCGCATTGATCTGCCGATGAGGATGTCCCTCGAGTGGGCGCACGGCAACATCGAACTGGCAGCGGCGCAAGATGAGCGCCGGAAGAATGCTCACGCCCAGGCCGTCCTCGACCATAGCCATAATCGCATAGTCATCCCAGGTCGACAGCTTAGAGCGCACCGCCAGACCCGCGCGACGAAACAGCGGCGTAATCTCGTCGTCGCTACCGCGTTCCAGCAGAATAAACTGCTCGTTGGCCAAATCGGCAAGAGAGACGACCTCCGCCGCGGCAAGCGAGGAGTCCGCTGGCACCACGGCCATCAGCTCGTCTTGCACCAACGGCCGCGACGCCATGCCGGCGCCGCGTGGTTCGCGCGGAATAAAGCCCAGGTCGCAGCGGCCTTCCGCCACCCATTGCTCAATCTCGGAGTAATCACCCATCAGCAGCTCGTAATCGATGTCCGGGTGATCGGCGCGAAAGTGCGCAATCACCGGCGGCAGCACGTGGGTCGCCACACTCGAAAACGTACCGATGCAGATTTTGCCGCGCATGAGCCCACGCATCTCATCCACCCGTCGCTGCAAACGAACAAATTCCTCGCACAACGCCTCGACCGCCGGCATAACTTGCCGCCCATCGGCAGAAAGCACTACGCCCTCGTGGCTTCTATCGAGCACTTTAAAGCCCCAGTCGGCCTCGAGATCGGCCACCATACGGCTCACGCCCGACTGCGAATAGCTCAGCCGCTCGGCGGCGCGCGTAAAACTTCCGGCGCGCACGGTCTCAAGCAGCACCTGCATCTTTTGAATATTCGTTTCCACGGCACCCCTCCACCTTTGCATGAGTTTTTCTCATGCTATCCATGCATTATATTCGCTTTTCTTCTAAAGCCAGTTCACCCATAGTGAACATGCTCGGATATAGAGGGGATGTCAGCGTATGAACAACGGACTGTTTACGTACTTAGCAGCATTGCTGTTGTTTGGCTCCAACGGCATCATCGCCGCCGCCATCGCGCTCCCGAGCTCCGATATCGTACTCCTGCGCACGTTTTTGGGCGCACTCTCGCTTGTCACCATCCTCGCCATCACCCAACGCCATAAGTTGCAGGCGCCATCTCGCCCCCGCGAAGCCGCAGCCCTCCTCCTCTCGGGAGCCGCGCTGGGCGCCAGCTGGATTTTTCTGTTCCGAGCCTACCAGACGATCGGCGTCGGCGTTTCCTCGCTGCTGTACTACTGCGGCCCCATCATCGTCATGGCCCTCTCCCCGCTCATCTTTGGCGAAAAACTGACCGGCGGCAAAATCGCCGGGTTTATCGCCGTCGCCTGCGGCGCTTTTCTCATTGCAGCGCAAGGTCTAGGCGGCAGTATGCCCATTACGGGCATCGTCTGCGGCATCGCCTCGGCATTTTGCTATGCGCTGATGGTCATCGCCAGCAAGGGTGCGCCGCACATCGAGGGCCTCGAAAACTCCGCGCTCCAGGTGAGTGCCGCCTTTGTGACCGCGCTGGTCCTCACGCTCGTCACCCAAGGCGCCCCCACGTTTTTCTCCCCCGGCATCGCCGCAGGCATCGATTGGCGCGCCGTCGCCATGCTCGGCGTCGTCAACACCGGCATTGGTTGCCTGCTCTACTTTAGTGCCGTCGCCAAGCTGCCCGTCCAGACCGTCGCCGTCGTCGGCTACCTCGAGCCGCTTTCGGCCGTCGTGTTCTCGGCCGTCCTTTTAGGCGAAGCCATAACACCGGTCCGTCTGATGGGCGCCGCGCTTATCATCGGCGGCGCGATTTTTTGCGAACTCGCCGGCAAACGCGCAGACACCAAAGCAAGCATCGCTCAAGCGGCACGCGCCTAACAGCCCCTCTTCAGCTCAAAGCAGGGACGCATCCGCGGTTATCACGTTGCAGCAAACCACACAGCCGGAAGTGCCCCTGCTTTGAAATGTTATCTGCGCAAACAGCTACTCCCCAGATGGGGATTATTGTCTAAAACACCCCGATGTGCCAAACTGCTCTTATATGTATAAAGATGGCATAAAGGTCTGCTGCCCTTTGCAGGGGCCGGATGTCTAAGGGAGTCCACGTGGCACACAACAAACTGGAGGCAAGCCCCCAAGACCAGCGTGGTCAAGGCGGGCATGGAGCCATTCCCCTCTCCGCTGGCATGCTGCTCGTAACGCTCGGCGTCGTCTACGGTGACATCGGCACGAGCCCCATGTACACCATGAAATCAATCGTTGCCAACAACGGCGGCATCGGTACCGTCAGCGAGGACATGATCCTGGGCGCGCTTTCGCTCGTCATCTGGACCATGACGCTCGTGACCACGGTCAAGTACGTGGTTATCGCCATGAAGGCCGATAACCACAACGAGGGCGGCATCTTCGCCCTGTTTAGCTTGGTGCGCAAAGTGGCGCCGTGGCTGATCCTTCCCGCCATGATCGGCGGCGCGGCGCTGCTCGCCGACGGCATCCTCACCCCCGCCGTCACGGTTACCACGGCCATCGAGGGCTTGCGCACTATCGAGTGGGGCCATGCGCTTTTGGGTGACGGCCAGACCAACGTCATCATCATCACCATCATCATTATCTGTGGCCTGTTTGCCATGCAGCGCGCCGGCACCTCGTCGATCGGCAAGCTGTTCGGGCCGCTCATGACGCTGTGGTTCCTGTTCTTGGCTGGCGCCGGCCTGTTCAACATGCTCGGCAACCTGTCCATCCTACGCGCGCTCAACCCCATCCGCGGCATCATGTTCCTGTTCTCGCCCATCAACCACTCGGGCATCATGGTGCTCGGCTTCGTCTTCCTGTCGACGACCGGCGCCGAGGCGCTCTATTCGGACATGGGTCACGTGGGCAAGGCTAACATCTATGCATCCTGGCCGTTTGTTAAGGCGGCCCTTATCCTCAACTATCTGGGTCAAGGAGCTTGGCTGCTCGCCAATAACTCCAACCCCCAGATGCTCGCGATGGATATCGTCAACCCGTTCTATATGATGCTCCCCGAGCCCCTGCGCCCCTTTGCCATCGTGCTTTCGGCCGTAGCGGCCATCATCGCCTCGCAGGCGCTCATCACCGGCTCGTTCTCGCTGGTATCCGAGGCAACCCGTCTCAATCTCATGCCGCATCTGCGCATCCACTACCCCAGCGACACCAAGGGCCAACTCTATATTCCGCTCGTCAACAACATCATGTGGGTCGGCTGTATCTTCATCGTGCTGCTGTTCCAAAACTCCGAGCGCATGGAGAGCGCCTACGGCCTCGCCATTACCGTGACCATGCTCATGACCACGACGCTTTTGACGAGCTACATCGCCGGCATCCTCAAGCACAAGCTGGGCGCCTGCGTCTTCGCCCTGCTCTTTGGTGCCATTGAGCTGTGCTTCTTCGCTTCGTGCCTCACCATGTTCTTTGACGGCGGCTACGTCATGATCTTCCTGGCCGCGCTGCTGTTTGGCCTTATGTACGTGTGGCGCCGCGGCACCGCCATCGAGCGCACGCAGACGATCCTGCTGCCCGTCTCCAAGTACATTGACCAGCTCGGCCGCCTGCGCAACGACGAGACCTACCCCGTGCTCGCCGACAATCTGGTGTTCCTTACCAACAGTCCCGACCCGCTCACGCTCGACCGCGACGTGCTCTACTCCATCTTGGACAAGCACCCCAAGCGTGCCAAGGCATATTGGTTCATCAACGTACACGTTACCGACGAGCCCTATACGCACGAGTATTCCGTTGAGACCTTTGGCACAGACTTCCTGTTCCGCGTGCGCTTGGACCTGGGTTTTAAGGTCAACCAGCGCATCAACGCCTACCTGCGCCAGATCGTTGGCGACCTGATGGCCTCGGGAGAGCTGCCACCGCAGCACCACACCTACTCCATCTACGAGACGCGCGGCAACGTGGGCGACTTCCGTTTTTGCATGCTGCGCAAGATGCTCGCCCCCGAAACGGACATCAACCGCAACGACCATCGCGTCATGGCCATCAAGTACGCCGTCCGCCGCGCCTGCGGAAGCCCGGCACGTTGGTATGGTCTCGAGAACTCGGCCATCATCATCGAGTACGTGCCACTGTTTGCCCGCATGCGCCCGGCCGTTAAGCTCGTGCGCACCCAGGTGCCGCTCGAGGTTCAGATCGAAGAGGCCGAGGAAATGGAAGTCGATATCTTCTCGGACGACTTGGTCAACGGCAACGAGGCCGGCAAGAGTATGAACGTCGATCCCACCGAGCTGCTCGAGAGCGTCGCCGATACGCCCGAGCAACAGCAACTCGACGGACTCGAGAGCACCCAGCTCAACGACGCCAACTTCTAACACGCCACCAGCCATTGACGACAACGGCTCCGCATCTCATAAAAGGTGCGGAGCCGTTTTATGTCGCAACGGACCGGTGAGCTACGAACGACGCGGCTCGGGAACCACGAGCCTATCGGGGCTCGCGCCCTCGGCATCCATCAGGCTCACGTAGCGAATCGACGGATCCCCATACATCGCGTAGTAATAATTGCCCGTGCGCGCGCTAAAGCATCCGGTGTAGATAGTCTTCTCGAACTTGCCATCGCCCATCCTGGACGCCCCCTCGATCATCACCACGCCCTCGAGCGAGCGGAACATGCGGACGACGTTTTCGGTCTCGCTCTCCTTTTGCGGGTAATTGGCATTGAGGTACGCCGCCTTTACAAAACGGCTCGGCGAATAGCAGTCACCCGGAATACCGCGCATGCCGGCACCCGCACCATAGGGCTTGAGCTCGGCGCCACGCCATGTCGCCGTCTGCGGAAAATCGCTTGTGGCCGTGATATAGGTGCGCAGGTTTTCCATGTGCCACGGGAAGGTGGGCTGATTGGCAAGGGTGTCGACCGGATCGTCGTATACATGCAGGCCGTCAGCCATCATCTCGACCACGATGCTACGCTGGCTGTCGCCGATAATCCAATGGAGCAGCGACACGCCCAGCCCCTCTCCGGCAGATTTGGCGACAATCACCGTGTCGCGCAGCGCGGCCTCGACCTCATCGACCGTCGAGAACGTCGCTGCCACCCACAGGGGAAACTCATAGGCTGCGATATTGGTCTTGCCGTCGACAGGGTCCTCGGCATACTCGGCATAACCCGGGAAATTGAGACCCGCCACGGCGAGGCCCGCATCGTTGCCGCAGTCGAAGAACATGGGATAGTTCTTGTAATCGATGCACATACCGATCACCGCGTGTGCCGCTGTCGCGTCGTCGATAAACGAATACGGAATGTGAAACCCGCGAGGCATCACGCGAACCTGTTGGCCATAGTCAAAGCTCCAGTCGAGGTTGCGGCCTAGATACATGTGGCCGGAATTATCGGTAAATCGAATGCTCGTACACATAGCGCCTCCTAGCTTCACGTTCTTGCTAATCTCATTGTCTCCAAACAGAAAGGCGCTAAACACAAAAGCCCGGACATGACAACAATGTCACGCCCGGGCTATTCAAGCAGGATAAACTCAACCAAGTTAACCCCGCAGGTCGTCTAAGGGGTCAAAGTGCCGCAGATTGCCACGAAAGAGGAGCGAAGCGTACTTAAGGTACGCGAGCGACGATTGAGCGGCAAGGTGCGGTGCTTTGATCCCCTTAGACCAACTTGCCGAGGCAGTGGTCGATCATATGCTGGATCATCTGTGCCTCGAAGCCCACAAAGTCCTGCTTGCGCTCGCGCATCTTGCCGTCGGCGATCACGTCATAAGCGACCTTGCACTTGATATAGCGCGTGGACTTGGTGATCTCCTCGTGCGTCAGGCAGCTCTCCTCCATCTTGCTGGCACCCAGGCCAAACACCAGACGGGGGTTGTAGAGCACATGGGGCTCGCCGGCATCGTCCAGGTAGACGCAGACCTTCTTGGTGATGCCGATCTGGTTGGCGGCAAGGCAGCCGGCATCGTCGAGCGACTTGATGGTATCGATCAGGTCCTGTGCGACCGACTCGTCTTCGACGGTCGCGACCTCGCAACGCTGGGACAGAATAGCCTCGTCGTGGCAGAGCTCTTTAATCATACGTTCCTCCATAGGGGTCGTTGTAACCGCTTAAGTATACGGTACCCACACATTTTCATGCGAAAAATACCGTCCGTCTGCTACAAAGCGCCGAACATCAACATGCGAGGAACAACAGCGTCGTAAAGGGGCTATAGTGGGTGAGTTCGTGTCAATCGGCCTAAACTCGGGGCCGAACAAGGAAAGGGTATGCATGGACGAACTATTTCACGTCAGCGAGCGCAAGTCCACAATCGGGACCGAACTTCGCGCTGGACTGACAACGTTCCTGGCAATGGCCTACATCATTGCCGTCAACCCCGCGGTGCTCTCGGGCGCCGGCATCGATGCAGGAGCGCTCGCCTGCGCCACCTGCCTGGGCGCCGGCATCATGACCATCTGCATGGGCATCTTCGCCAACCGCCCGCTCGCCTGCGCGTCGGGCTTAGGCGTCAACGCGATGATCGCTGGAATCGCCACCACCGTCTGCGGCGGTGACTGGCACGTGGCCATGAGCGTTATCTTCCTCGAGGGTATCGTCATCTTGCTGCTCGTGCTTTGTGGCCTGCGCGAGGCCATCATGGACGCCATCCCGGTTGTCCTGCGTCACGCCATCTCGGTGGGTCTGGGCCTGTTCATCGCCATGATTGGCCTGTGCGATGCCGGCATTATCACCGCTGGCGCCGGTACACTCGTCGGTCTGGGCGACATCACCTCCCCCACCTTCATCGTCGGCATCATCTCCATCCTGGTGACAGTCGCCCTCGCCTGCCGCAACGTCCCCGGCTCGCTGCTCATCGGCATCGTCGTCGCCGTCATCGCCGGTATCCCCCTAGGTGTGACCCAGGCTCCGACCGGTATCATCGCCCCGCTCGACTTCTCGAGCATCGGTGGCCCCATCGCCGACGCCGGCGGCGTGCCCGCCATCGTCAAGGTCCTTACCGACCCCACGCTCCTCGTCATCTCGTTCTCGCTGCTCATGAGTGACTTCTTCGACACCATGGGCACCGCGATGGCCGTAGCCAAGCAGGGCGAGTTCCTCACCGACGACGGCAACGTCGAGAATATCAAGGAGATCCTAATCGTCGACTCCGTCGCCGCCGCTGTGGGCGGTTTCATGGGCGTCTCCTCCATCACCACCTTCGTCGAGTCCACCTCTGGCGCTGCCGACGGTGGCCGCACGGGTCTCACCTCCGTCACCACCGGTGTGCTGTTCATTCTTGCCGCGTTCTTCTCCCCCATCGTCACCATCGTTTCCAGCGCCGCCACCTGCGGTGCTCTGGTCTACGTCGGCTACCTCATGATGAGCGAGGCCTCCGAGATCGACTGGTCCGACGTGTCGCAGGGTTTCCCGGCGTTCATGATTGTCGCCGGCGTGCCCTTCACCTACTCCATCTCTGCCGGCATCGGTCTGGGCTTTATCGCCTACGTGATCGTCGCACTCTTTAAGGGCGAGGCCTCCAAGATCAAGCCGCTCATGTGGATCGCAGCCCTCGCCTTCCTCGTCTACTTCTTTGTAGCGTAGCGGCAAAGCTGCCAAAGCAGAACACCAAAACGCGGAGTCACATCGAGCGGCTCCGCGCTTTTCTTTTAAAGCCGGGCAACGCACGGACGCGCGACGTATTGCTTCCCAAGTTTTGGACATTTTGCCCTCCAAACGGCACTACCGACGACTACATCCTGCAGATATGCTGAATGTAGTCGCATAGGCCCTATGAGGATGGGAGTAACCATGGCCGCCTTGTTCACGACCCCCAAGCGCAATGACAAAACCTCTGGAGCCCATTTTGTCGAGCCCGACGTGCGCCGTCGCACGCTGCTCGCACACGGCAGTTGGCGTCGCGTGACGCGCCGCATCGTTGTAGGCGCCGTATGCGCGCTTACGGTGAGCTCGCTGCTCATGCCGAGCGTCTCGCTCGCGGCCGAGCGGGTCAACGTCGGCGACACCTGGTATGAAGCTGGCGCCGCGGTAGGCGACGAGGCGGGCACCTGGGCCTGGGACGGCGCCGACGACATGAAGCTCAACGGCTATGGCGGCGGTGCAATCAAGGCTGCAGGCAAGCTCAACATTGCGTACGAGGGCAAGAACACCGTGAAAACCGAGCCCGATTACACCGGAGCCGCCATCAAAGCGCAGGATGGCACTAACCAGAAAGCGGAGTTGAACATAACGAGCTCGAATAGCACGGATGAGCTCAATGTGACAGCCGAGGCCGATGCAATTAAATCCACAGGCGACCTCTCCATTTCTGGCCCAGGCACCGTGAACACCACAAGCACTACTTCCGACGGAATTGAGGCAAAGGGCGACCTCTCTATCACGGGCTCGGGCACCGTGAATGCAACGGGCGGTACCGAAGGTATCCAATCCAAGGGCAAGACCACCATCGATTCCTCTGGCACAGTGATCGCTAAAGGAGGCGAAGGTTACGGCGTCGCCGCGGGCAGTGACATCATCATCAAAGGCGGTGGCAAGGTAGAAGCAAGCTCGATAGAAGAAGCGGCGATTTGGGCTGACGGCAACATCGACATCTCGGGCGGCAGCCAGGTCGAGGCAAGCTCCCAGGGAGATCTTGCCGTCGACGCTGAGGGCAGTCTCGCGGTCACGAACGCCTCCCTTGACGCAAGCGGTGTTGAATATGGTATCTATGCCTACAAGGGCGTTACGCTCGATCACGCGACCGTGACGGTCCGCACAAGCGCGAGCGGCGGCCAGGCCATCGCCCTCATCACTGACGGGGACGACATCGTCATCAAGAATGGTTCCATCGTGGACGCGTTCGCGGAAGGCAAATTCTCGGTTGCAATCTCTACCAGAAACCACCAGCCAAACGTCGCTGGCGGTCACATCTACATCAGCGACTCCGTTGTTAAGGCTATAGCCCGCTATGTCGAGACCGGTGGCGATGGCCCCGATTGCTACAGTACAGACCAGGATGGCGAGATCACCCCTGAGCACAGGGGCGTGAACATCGGCATCTTTGCTCAGACCAGCGAGGGTATTATGCCCGCGACCATCTCCATCGTCCGCAGCAAGGTCACGGCCGAGGGAGACACGGCAGCGATCTTCGCCCTTGCCATGAGTGCGGACGGCAAGGCGATCGGCACCATCGAAATCGAAGGCGCCAGCATCCTGACGCCTGAAGGCGGCAAGGTCATTGACTATCGCAACAAAGAAGAGCTCAGTGAAGGCATCATGTACGAGGCAGGCCAAACCATCGGCACGGGCGATGCCGTAGTCGACTCCCCCTATAACGAAGCTGTTGCCAAGAGCACGGTCATCGCACCGTCCGAGGAGACCAAGCCCGAGGAGAAGCCCGGCGAGACCAAGCCCAAGGGTTCCAAGTCCGAGGGTACAAAGACGATCAAGACCGTTGCAGTTGCAGCCACGGGAGCCAAGACCACCGGCAAGCTTGTGGCAACCGGCGACGCCTCGAGCGCAGCCATCGTGGCAGCCGCCCTTGCGGGAACAGCCGCCATCGCCGCAGGCGCCGTGGTGAGCCGCAAGCGCTCATAGACGCCTTTGGCCTTTAACGCACGGGACGGCACCCACAGAAGTGCTAGCCTGCACACCGTTTAGCAACGCCACCGTCGAGCTCCCCTCCGGCGGTGGCGTCTTCCTGTTTGTGCTCACGCGGTGCGTATGCGATTATTCTTAATGCAGCCCAACCTATATGTGCCAGCGTGCGACAATTGGGACCGTCGATATCACAACGCTGAGAGAAGCAGGCCATGGAAGCGCATCGAAAGCAGATAACCGTCTATTCGAATCATGCGGAAAGCGTACCTGTCATCTACCTCCCCGTAGTCATGGGCGACGGCAGCGAGGTCTACAACCGTTGTCTTGAGCTCGGCTGCCCGCCATTCACCCTCGTCGCCATTGGCGGGCTCGATTGGAATCGCGAGCTGAGCCCCTGGGCATGCGACGGGACCGTGCGCGATGCCGAACCCTTTGGTGGGCAGGCGTCCGGATTTCTCGATGAACTGCTGAACCGGATAATCCCAAAGGTCGAATTATCGCTCCCACTGCCGCCCACCTGGCGCTGCATTGCCGGCTACTCGCTCGCGGGCCTCTTCGCGCTCTGGTCCCTCTGGCAAACCGACGCCTTTGACCGCGCCGCGAGCGCATCGGGGTCCCTGTGGTTTCCTGGCTTTATCGACTATGCGCACGAGCACGCGATGGCAGTTACGCCCGACGCCGTCTACCTGTCACTCGGCAAAAAGGAGGCCAAGACGCCCAACCGCATGATGCGGCATGTACTCGACGACACACGCACGATGGAAGCGTTGCTCGTCGGGCGCGGCATTCCAACAACGCTGGAGCTCAACCCCGGCAATCACTTTGCCCAAACCGACTTGCGCATGGCCCGCGGCATCCACTGGATACTGACGCATTAAAAATGGTGCCCACGCGCATATACGCATGGGCACCATATCTTGTTTTAGCTGAACGCAGCTACTACTCAACAGCTTCCTCAAGCTCGGAGACATCAAACTCAAAGTCGTTACCCGGTAGGATGGCATTGAGTACGATGCCCACCAGCGAGCCCACGGCAAGACCGGAAAGCGAAATCGTCACGCCGCCCAGCTCCAGCACGATGGCGCCGGCGGTGCTGTACGCGATGCCGAGCGAAAGCACGAGCACCAGAGCGGTCACCAGCACGTTGCGGTTGTTTTGGAAATCGACCTGGTTCTCGATGAGGTTGCGAACGCCCACGGCGCTGATCATGCCGTAAAGCACGAGCGAAACGCCGCCGATAACGCATGCCGGCATGGCGGCGATCACGGCAGCGAACTTGGGGCAGAACGAAAGCACGATGGCACAGCACGCGGCAATGCGAATCACGCGCGGGTCGAACACACGCGTCAGGGCGAGCACGCCGGTGTTCTCGCCATACGTGGTGTTGGCCGGAGCGCCAAAGAGCGAAGCCAGAATCGTGGCGAGACCATCGCCGAGCAGCGTGCGATGCAGGCCGGGATCGGCAATGTAGTTGCGCTCGCAGGTGGAGCCAATAGCGGAGATATCACCGATATGCTCGATCATGGTTGCAAAGGCCAGCGGCATGATGGTGATGATGGCCGTCGTGGCAAGGCCGCTATCGAACTGCGGCCCAAAGAGTGCAAATACGGTGTTGTCCCACACGACGGGCAAGCCAACCCAGGGAGCGGCTGCGACGCCAGAGAAATCGACCTCGCCCAGCGCAGCCGCAACGGCATAACTCACCGCAACGCCCAGCAGGATCGGCACGATTTTGACCATGCCGCGGCCCCAGATGTTGCAGATGACGATCACTGCAACAGCGATAACGGCGACAAGCCAATTGGTCTGGCAGTTGGCAATGGCAGAGCTTGCCAGGATCAGACCGATCGAAATGACGATAGGGCCAGTCACCACCGGTGGGAAGAAGCGCATGACGCGCTTGGCGCCAAAGGCGCGGAACAGGGCCGCCAGCACCGGATAGAGCAGACCGGCGCAGGCTACGCCCAGGCAGGCGTAGGGCAAAAGCTCGGTCTCGCCGTTGGGCGCGATGGCGGCATAACCTGCGATAAAGGCAAACGACGACCCCAGGAATGCCGGCACCTTACCGCGCGACAGGAAGTGGAACAGCAGCGTGCCCAAGCCGGCAAACAAAAGCGTCGCCGAAACCGAGAGACCGGTGAGCACGGGCACCAGCACGGTGGCGCCAAACATGGCAAACAGGTGCTGTAGGCCGAGCAGGAACATGCGCGGGCGGCCGAGCGACGATGCGTCGTAGATGGCATCGGCGGCAACGGGCGTCGAAGGCTGGGACATGTGAGTCCTTTCGAATGGAAGGGCGATCGGGCATATCGGATAACCTGCCCGAACGATACGATCCGAACCATTGTACGCGATACGCCATGTCTCGCACGCGCCGTCACCTGCGAACGCTACTGCTACTTCCAGACACGCTCGGCAATACGCTTGACCAGCGCGATCTTCGCCCATTGCTCGTCCTCGGTCAGCTTGTTGCCAATCTCACAGCTGGCAAAGCCGCACTGGGGCGACAGATACAGGTTCTCGAGCGGAACATACTTTGCAGCCTCGTGAATACGCTCGACGATGGCATCCTCGTCCTCAAGCTCAGCGGCCTTGGTGGTCACCAGGCCCAACACGACCTTCTTGCCGGGAGCAACGTACTTGAGCGGCTCAAAGCCACCGGCGCGCGGCGTATCGAACTCCAGGTAAAATGCGTCGACATCCTCGCGTGCGAACAGGTACGGCGCGATGGGGTCATAGCCGCCCTCGAAGGCATAGGTAGAGTGGTAGTTACCACGGCACACGTGCGTGTTAATGACCAGGTCGTCGGGCTTGCCCTCGATGGCGGCGTTGTTGAGCGCCACGCCCAGCTCGCTTACCTTTTGCAGGTCGACCGGGCTCATGCCGGTTTTGGCGACAAAATCGGTATCGCAGTAGATGCCCCAGGTGCAGTCATCAAACTGGATGTTGCGGCAGCCTGCTGCGTACAGGTCGGCGATCACCGTGCGATAAGCGGCTGCGATGGCGTCGGCAAGTTCCTCATCGGTCTTATAGACAGCGCGCAGGCTCTCCTGCTGGCCGTCGCAGCGGTCGAGCGTGACTTCGGAGAACGTCTGGATCGGCGCCGGAATGGTTTGCCGCGCGACCTGGCCCTCCCCCTCGAGCGCCTTGACAAATTTAAAGTGCTCGACGAACGGATGGTTCTCGCCGCTAATGGGGCCGGTTACCACGGCGGTGTCGGCTGTGGTCTCCTCGTCGTGGAACATATAGCCCGTACGCGAGGTACGGCGTTCAATGCCGTTGAGCCCCCACATAAAGTCGAGGTGCCAGTAACTGCGGCGAAACTCGCCATCGGTAATCACCTGCAGGCCAGCGGACTTTTGCTTGTCCACCAGGTCGCGAATGGCCTCGTCCTCGACGGCCTTAAGGCCGGAAGCGTCGAGTTTACCCGCGACATAGGCGGCACGGGCGTCCTTTACAGCCTGCGGACGAAGAAAGCTGCCGACGATATCGGCGCGAAACGGCGCGTTCGGTTGAATCGAAGTGCTCATAGATATCTCCCTTTGCATTGGTTGCTTTACTGGGACAGAGTATGAGCGCTCATATGGCCATCGTAAAATATATGTTTATAACAGTTCGATATAGATGCTTCCTATATCAGTTGGGACTGCCATGAAGAGATTTGAGCCGTGCAGAACGCAGCAGTCTAAATATGCTGGCGGATCGCGTCGATATAAGCTTGGCCGTAGCGCGTGAGCGTCGTATTTTTGCGCGTAATGATGCCGATCTCCATGTACTCGTCTACATCAAGCGGAATGGAGATAATACCGGGGCCGTTAAGTTCATGGCTGATCACGCCCGAACACACCGTGTAGCCGTTAAGGCCCATAGCCAGGTTGAACAGCGTCGCACGGTCGCGCACGCGGATATTCTTGCGACGCTCAAACGTCGAGGTCAGTTCCTCGGAATAGTAGAACGAGTTATAGCTGCCCTGCTCGTAAGACAAAAACGGGTAGTCTTCCAAGTCCTCGAGCGTCACGCTGGAGCGGCCCGCCAGCGGATGGTCGGCGCACACGAAGACATGCGGCGTGGCGCAGAAGAGCCCCTCGAATACGAGCTCGTTGGCGGCGAGCATGCGCTCGATGACCTCGCGATTGTGCTCCGACAGATACAGGATGCCGAGCTCGCTTTTCATATGCGCGACGTCCTCGATAATCTCGTGGGTCTGTTCCTCGCGCAGGGTAAAGTCGTAGCGCGCGGCATCGAACTCACGGATCACATCGACAAACGCGTTAACGGCAAAGGAATAATGCTGGCAGCTCACGCTAAAGTGCGGCACCTGCTCGGACGCGCCCTTGTACTTGCCTTCGAGCAGATCGGCCTGGTCGAGCACCTGTCGCGCGTAGCCCAAGAAGGTCTCGCCTTCCTCGGACACAATGACGCCCTTGTTGGTGCGCTCAAAGATGTGCACACCCATCTCGTTTTCGAGATCGCGAATCGATGCGGTAATCGAAGGCTGCGACACAAAGAGCCGGCGCGAGGCCTCGGTGATGCTGCCGCATTCGGCGACTTTGACGACATACCTGAGCTGCTGAAGCTTCATGGCTTTCTCCCTAGATGTTCGTGACGTCGAAACCCGTCGCATCCATCTGACGCATAAACGGCGGCATCTCCCCCGTCGCGGCACAGGCGGCAATCTGATGCAGAGCCCCGGCAACCGCATCGTCTGCCGCAGCGCTGATATGCCAGCGCGCGGCAGCCGTGACAGCCTCGTTGGCATTGGCGACTGCAACGGAGTTGGGAACGGCATCGATCATGGGCAGATCGTTATCGGAATCGCCAAATACGGCCACTTCATCGGGCGTCAGACCCAAAGCGCGCGCCAGCTCCAGCGCAGCGCAGCCCTTGTCCCAACCAGCCGGAAGGATGTCAAACAGGCGCACTCGGTTGTTGGGAAACACAAGCGAGAGCTCCGGCACCTCAGCGGCAATGCGTTCGCGCAGCTCAGCGAGCTCTTCGCGCGAGCGGGCGCTCCAGATATTCGCCTTGTATACCGGGGCATCATCGACAACAGGACGGCACGGGGCCTCTTCGCCTTTGAGCCACGCGTTGCCGCCCGACTCCATGGCGCGACGCACGCGCTCGGGATCGCTCGTCACGCAATAGGCATCGTTGTCCCAAAAATCATCACCCAGGCTGTAGACCTTCAGGTACGTATCGTCGGTCTCTTGCTCCAAGTAGTCAGCCAAACGCATAAGGGCGGCGTTGCCGGTCGCATGCGAGGCTACCGCCTCGCCGTCCACAAACACGACCTGTCCGTTACAGAACGCGCCAGTCGAAAAGCACTCGGAACGATTTTTGAACATCCAACCCATCGCGGACGGCTGGCGACCCGAAACCGGGCCAAAGTGCAGACCCGCCGCCTGCATGGCATGAATGCCCTCGATGGCGTAGTCGCTAGCGCCGTCATGCCCGGCTGGAATCAGCGTATCGTCCATATCGGTCAGCACAAGTTTAATCATAAGGCCCCCCATTCGTATCGGTCCTACCTATTGTAACGACCTGCCAAAATAAACCTGTCCCTTTTTGGCAGGTGCGCTAGTATAGGGAACAACAGATTCGATGCGGGAGTGCCGGCGGTGCAAACCACAAGGCTGAGAGGGCATGGGGCCCAATCCTTTGAACCTGTCAGTTAATGCTGGCGTAGGGAGCATGCCGCCTTTAAAGGGGCGCTGTCTATGCACAGCGCCCCTTTTCTATGCCAAGGAGGCATGTGCAGTGATTGATTCGGAACAGCTTAAGCAACATATGGTCAAGGCCGTGGAAGAGATTCGCGCCACCAATCCGATGGCCGGCTCCATCACCAACACGGTGACGATCGACTTTGTCGCCAACGCACAGCTCGCCGTGGGCGGATCGGCCGCCATGGTCTATCTGCCCGACGAGGGCGAAGCGCTCGTTGCCGGCGGCGGCGCCATCTATCTCAACATGGGCACGCTCTTCCCTATCTACGAGCAGACAATTCCCCGCGCGGCGAAGGCGGCACACGACGCCGGCAAGCCCTGGGTGCTCGATCCGGTGGGCCTGGGCATCGGTAGCCTGCGCACCCAGCTGGTAAACGAGCTCAAGCAGTACAAGCCCGCCATCGTGCGCGGCAACGCCTCCGAGATTATCGCGCTCGCCGGCCTGTGGGGTCTTGAGGGCGAGACGGCCGATCTGAGCCGCGTGCGCGGTGTCGATACCACCGACACGGTCGATGCCGCCCGCGATGCCGCCGTGGCGCTCGCCCGCTACACCGGCGGCGCCGTAGTGGTCTCGGGCGGAGTCGACCTGATCACCGACGGCACGACGGTGGCCAAGTCCCACGGCGGCAGCCCGCTCATGTCCAAGATCACCGGCTGCGGCTGCTCGCAGGGCGGCGTGCTGGCCGTGTACGCCTGTGCCGCCGACCCGTTTACGGCAGCCATCTGCGGCACCGCCGTCTACAACGTGGCCGGCACGCGTGCCGCCGCTGTCGCCGACGCCCCGGCAAGCTTTAAGGTCGCCTTTATCGACGAGCTCTACCGCGCAACCGCCCAAGACATCGCCGATAACCGACTCGAGCTCGAGGAGGCATAGGCCATGTCCGAGCCCGTAGCCAATACCGACATGAACACACTCGTCGCCGTGGCCATCGCCCCATGCGGCACCGGCGATGAGCTCTCCGCCGAGGTCGCCGAGGTCGTGCGCGTCATACGCGAGAGCGGCCTTCCCAACCGCACCACCTCGATGTTCACCGAGATCGAGGGCGACTGGGACGAGGTCATGCAGGTCGTGCGCGACGCAACCTTTGTGTTGGCGAGCAAGGGCATCCGCACCGAAGTCGTGCTCAAAGCCGATATTCGACCCGGATTTACCGACACCATGACCGGCAAGCTCGAACGCATGGAAGCGCAGATCAAAAAGCAGGAGGAAGCACGATGAGCATCCGCGACAACCTTGATATCTCGGCCTATCTGGTACTCGGCCCCGAAAACACGCTCGGGCGTCCCGTGGGCGATGTGGTGGCCCAGGCGCTCGACGCAGGCTTTACCTGCATCCAGGTGCGCTCCAAGGTGGCAAGCGCCCGTGAAATCATCGCGCTGACGGGCGACGCCGCGCAGGCAATCGCACAGGCCGGCAAAACCGGTCAGGTCGCCCTGCTGATCGACGACCGTCTGGACTGTGTGCTTGCCGCGCGCGAGCAGGGTATTGCTGTCGACGGCGTGCACGTGGGCCAGAGCGATATTCCCGTCGAGGTCTGCCGCAAGCTTCTGGGCCCCGATGCCATCGTGGGCCTTTCGGCCCGCTGCGAGGAGATGCTCGAGTACGTCAAGACCGCCGACATGAGCCTAGTCGACTACCTGGGCATCGGCCCGCTCCACGAGACCGAAACCAAGCGCGACTGCGGACGCGCGGCCGACGGCTCTATCATCACCAAGAGCTTTGAGGACCTGGCCGCACTCCACGCGGCAAGCCCCGTGCCCATCGTGGTGGGCGGCGGCGTCAAGACGGCCGACCTGCCGCAGCTCAAGGCCACCGGCGTCGACGGCTTCTTTGTGGTGAGCGCCGTCTGCAGCGCCAATGACCCCTACGCCGCGGCCAAGGAACTCGTCGATACCTGGCAGCAGGCATAGACATAAGCCGAGCAGCTGATCCGCAGCCTCATATCTTCAGCAATGGAAAGCGCATCCCAGTTTGGACCTCCATTCCGGGATGCGCTTTCCGCCGAGTCCACGGCAGTTTGCCCTACCCCGCCAGATACGCTTCCAACGCCGGCAAGGTCGCCTCCGCATCGTGGCGGCCGACCTGGTAGATGCGCTCGAGCTCATCCGGTTCGCGGCACAGCGACGGTACCTTCACCGATTCGCTCGGCCGCACCACAAAGATTTCGCCGGCAGCCTCGCGACGCGCCAAGTCATCGAGCGTGGCGTTGTAGACCTCATGCCGATGCTCAAGCGCTGCGACAAACTCCGGGTAGTGACGGAACACGCGCCGCAGCATGGGCATCACACTGTTGGGCTGCTTCACAAAGCCCGCCGGCTGTGTGAGCACCACGATATTGCGGTCATACCCCTGCGCAAACAACCAAGCGCTGGGAATGGAATCAGCCACGCCGCCATCCAGGTACTTACGGCCCTCAATGGCAACAGGACGCGTCGCCACAGGAATCGCCGACGATGCCCGGATCCACTCGATATCCCTCTCGTCGCCATAGGGCAGGTCGTGGTAGACGGCCTTGCCCGTCTCGATATCGGTACACACGCACGTAAATCGCATGGGGCAGGCGCGATACGCCTCCAAGTCGATGGGATCGCGCTCGATAGGCACCTCGTGATAAGCAAAGTCGGCATTGAACATATCGCCGGTTCGCAGCCAGCTGGTCACGCTCGCATAGCGCTTGTCGGCGCAATAGGCCTTGTTGTAGCGAATGGCGCGGCCGATCTGGCGCGATTTAAAGTTGTAGCCAAACGCCGCGCCCGCCGAGACGCCCACCATATGGTCGCAGGTCAAACCGTGCTCCATCCAAACGTCGAGCACGCCCGCCGTATACATACCGCGGTAGCCGCCCCCCTCGAGCGCCAGCCCCACCGTGCGCGTCATATTTGGCTGTGCCATGCGACCATCTCCGTTCCTGCGTTTTAAAACGGGACAAGTATACCCGTCAACATATATCGTCCCAGTCGCATTTTTATCGAACATCGCATCATCGCGCTACCGCTTGTCGAATGATAGCCGCCCACAGCATGTGCACCCATATCCCCGCACTCGAGGAAAGCGGCTTTATGGTGACGCTCGACAAGCACATTTGGCAGATTGCACCCGTCGACGGCGATCAAGGCCGCAGTACGCAAATCATTTCATCGATGCTCGAAATGGCGCAGTCGCTCCATCTGCCCGTCGTGGTCGAAGGCGTCGAGACAAATGAGCAGGCGAACATGCTACGACAAATGGGCGTCCGCTACGCTCAGGGCTTCCTCGACTACCGCCCCATGCCGGCGAAGGATTTTGAGGCATTGCTCGATGGTGGCAATAACAACTGATACGTTCGCACGCAAAACGCCACCGTCGAAGGGGACATTTGTCTCCATTAGCTAACTTATATCCCTAATTCAAACCGAATTGGGGATATGATACAAACCGTTGTTCCGCCCAAGGAGGTTATCCATCATGAACGAGTCATACCGCATGGGCGAGCAATCGATTATTGCCTATCTTCAGCGACTTGCGAATGGCATCTCGACCGCCGAACTCGATGTTGCCGCGCTGCCTGCTGAGCTACGCGCCGTTGGTGAGCAACTGCAAAAGACGCATGCCATCCTGCAACAAGAGCGCCAGCTGCTTGAGCGCAACGCCTATATCGATCCGCTCACCAACTTGGGCAACCGCAACGGATTCGACCGTCACGTCGAGCAACTCTGGCGCAAAGGCGACCCCTTCACCTGCGCCTATATTGACATCGACCATCTCAAACATTGCAATGATAGGTTTGGCCACGCCGAAGGCAATCGCTATATTCTAGGTATCTGCCGCACGCTCTCCGAAACCATGGAGCACGATGAGATGCTGTTCCGTATCGGTGGAGACGAGTTTGTGCTCATCTCGCTCTCCGCAAACGAGACTGAACTCGAGCAGCGCTTGGAGCAGGTACGTGCCGGACTGATCGAGGCGAGCTCAGGTGGCAAGGCGCCCATGATCGGCAGCTTTAGCTTTGGCTGCTCGCGCGTCGATCCACTTGCCGGCGACACGCGTCGCCAGATGACGATGGATGCCGATCGCAAGATGTATCGCTATAAGCTTATGCATCGTGTGCAGCAACCGAAAGACGATGACGCGCCGCAACGCCCAATCGTCGATCAGTTTCCCTGCAACGACCGGGTGTTCCAAGCGATCTCCATGAGCTCCGAGACGCGCTATCCGTTTATCCTCAATCTCGATACGGGCGAATCGCAATGGTCGGTTAACGCCGTGCGCGATTTTGACCTGCCCTCCCAGCACCCTTTTAACTCACTCGACATGTGGCTCGCCCGCGTTCATCCCGAGGACCGCGACAACGTACGCGCCGAGCTCGACATGGTGATAAACGGCGCGTGGCACTTCCACTACATGCAGTATCGCGTAATGGATGCCACCGGAGCGTACGTGCTTTGCGACTGCACGGGCTACCGCTTGGACGGCACCGATACCGAGCCCAGCATGTATGTGGGCATTATCGTCAACCGAAGCCTAGCGGATACGACCGACTCAGTAACGGGCCTGGGCGATGTCCACGCACTGGTCAACGCTATTGGAGAGATGCGCCACGTGCCGCACGAGGCAGGTTTTATTGCCATTAAGGTCGACGATATCGCCGAGGTCAATGCCCGCTTTGGATTCGATGCAGGCGACCGTGTGCTCGCCGAAAGCGCCGCCTGCCTCATGGATTGTTCGCGCGGCAAGGGCCGCCTGTTCCGCTCAACGGGGCCGATGTTCGTGGCACTCTTCGATGAGCTCGGCCCCGAGGCAATCGACGAGATCGCAAGCGACATCGAACGGTTCCTGGGTACTCCCGTGCTCATCGGCTCGCTTGAATATCAGCCGCCCATTCGCGTGGCCACGCTCCATCTGGACGGCGTCGACCGTCAACCCGTTTCCATTTTGAACGAGCTCAAAGCGTTGCTCGGGAAAGCCGTGCAGGTGCCAGGTACCAAACTGGATTAGCGCCGCGCCCGCGCCGCCTCCCCCATCGTGCGATAATCCTCTGCAGAAGTCACCAAAAGCAGAGGGAGTTTGTGATGAAGGTTCTTTTAGTCAATGGCAGCCCCAAGGCAAACGGCAACACCGCCCGCGCACTCGCCGAGGTCGCAGAGCAACTTAATGTAGAAGGCATTGATACCGAGGTGTTTCAGCTGGGCGCCAAGCCCATTCGCGATTGCATCGGTTGCGGCCAATGCGGCAAGCTTGGCGGTCGCTGCACCTTTGATGACGACGTGGTGAACGAGCTCATCGCTGCCGCCGAGCAGGCCGACGGCTTTGTCTTTGGCTCGCCCGTCTACTATGCGCATCCCAGCGGACGCATCCTCTCGGCCCTCGATCGCGCATTCTATGCCGGAGGCAAAGCCTTTGCACACAAGCCGGGCGCTGCCGTCGCCGTCGCCCGTCGCGGCGGTACGTCGACGACCTTCGACGTGCTCAACAAGTACTTCACCATCAACCAAATGCCCGTGGTTGCTTCCACCTACTGGAACAACGTGTTTGGCCGCGTGCCCGGCGACGCCGATGGGGATGCCGAGGGCCTTGCCACCATGCGAAACATCGGCAAAAACATGGCTTGGCTCCTGCGCTGCATCGAGGCGGGACAAGCCGCCGGTATCAACGCGCCCGAGGCAGATCGCGCAACGACCAACTTCATTCGATAGAGCGGCGGGGCCATGAATATTCAAATCTTCGGGACTAAGAAGTCGTTCGACACCAAGAAGGCCCAGCGCTATTTTAAGGAGCGCCGCATTAAGGTGCAGTTTATCGACCTTAAGGAAAAGGAGATGAGCAAGGGCGAGCTTACGAGCGTAATGCAAGCGGTCGGCGGCATCGACAAGCTGCTCAACCCCAAGGCCAAGGACGAGGAGACGCTCGCGCTCATCCAGCACCTCACCCCCAGTCAGCGCTTCGATAAACTGCTCGAGAATCAGCAGGTTCTAGCCGAGCCCATCGTGCGTAGCGGCAAAAAGGCCACCGTCGGTTATTGCCCCGATGTATGGGGAGCCTGGGAGTAGCTTGTGTTATTTGCCGGCGCGTGGGTATAAGAGCAGGCGTTTGGCATAAGATTCAACTGTAAGCCATGTCTAACAAAGGAGGGCACATGCCCAACAAACCCGTGAAGATCATCATGCTTACCGGATACCTCGGTGCCGGCAAGACCACGCTGCTCAACCACATCCTCGCTAACGACGGCGGCATCCGCGCCGCCGTGATCGTCAACGATATCGGCGAGATCAATGTGGACGCCAGCCTCATCGCCGACGGCGGCCTTTCCGAGACCGACGACCTCATCCCGCTCACCAACGGCTGCATCTGCTGTACGCTTTCGGATGACCTGGCCAACCAGCTGCAGGGCATCGCCGATTCGGGCAACTTCGATTACATCATCATCGAGGCATCGGGTATTTGTGAGCCTATTCCCATCGCCTACACCATCTCGAGCTTCTGCGACGAGGCCAAGGTGGGCGGCGAGCCTAAACTTGCGCTCGACAACATCGTGGCCGTGGTCGACTGCGCCCGTATGTACGACGAGTTCAACGGCGGTCGCGACCTGCTGGCTGAGGATATTGACGAGGACGACATCGAGAGCCTGCTCATCCAGCAGATCGAGTTCTGCTCCACGCTGATCCTCAACAAGACCGATACCGTGAGCCCCGAGCAGATCGCCGAGCTCAAGGCCATCGTGCGCAGCCTGCAGAAGGACGCCGTGATCGTCGAGGCCAAAAACGGCGAGGTCCCCATGGAGGAGCTGCTCGACACCGACCGTTTCGACTTTATGCGCGCCTACAACTCCGCCGCCTGGATCGAGGCCATGGAGCATCCCGAGGAGCACGACGACCCCGAGGTGCTCGAGTACGACATCGAGACCTTTGTTTACTCGCGCCGCAAGCCGTTTGACCTGCAGAAGTTCACCAATTTTGTTGAGCAGGAGTGGCCCGACGAGGTCATTCGCGTCAAGGGTCCGCTGTGGCAGACCGGCAATCCGGACATGTGTTACATGTTTGAGCAGGCCGGCCACCAGATGCGCCTGATGGAGAACGGCCTGTTCGTTGACTCGGCACCCGAGGGCGAGAAGCAGAAGATCATCGACGAGAACCCCGAGATCATGCAGATTTGGGACGACGAGACGGGCGACCGCATGACGAGCCTGTGCATCATCGGCCGTCACATGGACAAGGACGCGCTCATCGCCTCCCTCGATGCCTGCCTGACCGACTGGCACCGCGCCTAGGTTTATCCAAGCGGGTATTTTTCCGCCTACGTAACCGCCAAACCACCACGAAGGTGCCCTTCGTGGTGGTTTTTCGTTCTGAGCCAAGGAGATTCATGTTCAATATCGTGCTGTATGCGCCCGAGATTCCGGCCAATACGGGCAATATCGGCCGCACCTGCGTGGTCACCGGCGCCCGCCTGCATCTGGTGGAGCCGCTGGGGTTTTCGCTCGACGACAAGACGGTGCGTCGTGCCGGACTGGGCTACTGGCAAAACTTGGACGTGACGACCTATGCCGGCTGGGAGGATTTCCTTGCGCGCAACGACCTCTCCCCTGCCGATGGCCGCCTGCATCTGCTGACCAAAAAGGCACGCCGCACCTATGCGCAGAGCACCTACCGCGATGGCGACTACTTGGTCTTTGGCAGCGAGAGCTCGGGCATTCCCGAGCCATTTCTTGCCGCGGCGCCCGAGCGCTGCGAGCGCATCCCGATGCTGCGCGATTGTGACTCACTCGATAACGCCGAGGCATGGGAAGCCCACGAGGAATCACTCGGGCATATCGAGGACGGCCATGAGGCCATCCTTAAGCAGGATATCTGCGGCAACTTCGTCAATCCGGACGACTACCGCATCAGCGCACTCAATCTCTCCAACAGCGCCGCCATCGTCCTCTACGAGGCCCTGCGCCAAACAGGCTTCGCCAACATGTGACAAAGGGACAGTCCCTTTGTCACATTGCCTATAGGTAGCGACCGGTAATGCTCTTGGAGCAAGCTGCGATATCCGCCGGCGTTCCGGCGCAGACGATTTGCCCGCCCGCGTCGCCACCGCCCGGGCCCATGTCGATCACGTAATCGGCATTGCGGATAAGGTCGAGATCGTGTTCGATCACGATAACCGTGGCGCCCTTGGCAACAAGGCCGTCGAACACACTCAGCAGTAGCTGAACATCGAGCGGATGCAAGCCAATCGTGGGCTCATCGAACACGAATACGGCATCGTCCTGCACGCGGCCCATCTCGCTCGCAAGCTTAAGACGCTGCGCCTCGCCGCCCGAAAGCGCCGGTGTGGGCTCACCGAGTGTGAGATAGCCCAAGCCAAGGTCGTGCAAGGTCTGCAAGCGCGCCTGAACCTTCTTGAGTCCCACCGTGGCGTCGATAGCCTCGTCCACATTCATGTCCATGAGCTGCGGCAACGTAAGCAAGCTCCCGTCCTTGCCCTCACGATGGATACGCGAAGCCGTGTCCGCATAACGCGAACCGCGACATGCCGGGCAGACGATCTCGACGTCGGGCAAAAACTGCACATCGAGCGATATCGAGCCCGTGCCATCGCACGTAGGGCAGCGCAAGGCACCGGTGTTGTAGCTAAAGGCACCCGCCTTGTAGCCGGCTGCCTTGGCCTCGGGCGTGCGGGCGAAGGCACGACGCAGCTCGTCATGGATGTCGGCATAGGTTGCGACCGTCGAGCGCACGTTGGCGCCGATGGGCGTGGCGTCAATCAGGTTTGCGCGGGCAATACCCTCGGCATCGACCCAACGCACGTGTCTTGGCAGACGCTCGCCAGCTGCCTGTGCCTTAAGTGCCGGGATGAGTGTCTCGAGCACCAACGTCGTCTTGCCCGAGCCCGAAACGCCCGTCACCGCGACGAGACGGCCGCGCGGGATATCGACTTCGAGCGGTTTTACGGTATGGATGGCATCGGTCGCCATGCGGATATGGCCCTGGTCGAACATTTCGTCGTCAGTCACCTGTGGGCGCAAGCGCTTGGGCTCGGCGCGCAAAAACGGAGCGATGCGGCTGTCCCGCGATTGCTCGACCTCGTCTACCGTACCAGCGGCGATTACACTGCCGCCGCCTGCTCCGGCAACGGGGCCCATCTCGACCAGATAGTCGGCTTCCGCCAGCACGCGCGTGTCGTGGTCGACAACAACCACGGTGTTGCCGTCATCCACCAGATCGCGCATCACGCCTACCAAGCCGTCGACATTGGCAGGATGCAAGCCGATCGAAGGCTCGTCCAGCACATAAAGCACGCCTGTCGATCGGTTGCGCACCACGCGAGCAAGTTGCACGCGCTGGCGCTCACCCGTGGAGAGCGTGGCGCCAGCACGATCGAGCGAAAGGTAATCGAGGCCCAAGTCGACCAGACGACGAGCCGTGCTCAAAAACGAATCGCAGATATCCGTCGCCATGGGCTGCATCTCGGCCGGCAAGGATGCGGGCACCCCGCGCACCCACTCAATCGCCTCGCCCAGCGTCATGGCCGCGGCCTGTGCCAGATTGATACCGCGCACCTGGGGCTGGCGCGCGGCCTCGGAGAGACGCGTGCCGCCACAGTCACGGCATGGCCCCTCGCGCAAAAAGCGTGCAACGCGTTTGAGGCCCTTATCGTCCTTAACCTTGGCAAGCGCATTCTCAACGGTATAGACGGCGTTGTAATAGGTAAAGTCGAGCGGCGTGGCGCCCTCGCCGTTTTTGGGAACGTAGAGAATGTGCTTTTTAACCGCCGGACCATGGAACACGATGTCGCGCTCTAGAGGCGTGAGCTGGTTAAACGGCACGTCGGTGCGCACGCCCATCTCACCGGCAACTTGCTTCATCAGGTCCCACATGAGCGTGCCCCAAGGAAGCACCGCGCCTTCGTTGATGGTCTTGGACTCATCGGGCACCAGACTCGCCTCGTCCACCTCGCGCATGACACCGGTGCCGCCGCAGGTAGGGCACGCACCACCACTATTGAAAGCCAAATCCTCGGCGCTCGGCGCGTAGAACTCGCGACCACATGCGGAGCACGTGAGCGACAGGCCAGCGGCAACGTTAAGGCTCGGCTCCACGCGCGCCCCGCAGTGCGGGCACACGTGATGGGCGCAACGGCTAAAGAGCAGACGCAGGCTATTGTTGAGCTCGGTCATGGTGCCAAAGGTCGAGCGCACACCTGGCACGCTGGGGCGTTGATGCAACGCGAGCGCCGCCGGCACATGCAGTACCTCGTCTACCTGGGCATGCTCAGCCTGCGTCAGGCGACGACGAGTATAGGTGCTGAGCGCCTCCAGGTAACGACGCGAGCCCTCGGCATAGAGGACGCCCAACGCCAGCGAACTCTTGCCCGAGCCCGACACGCCGGCAATACCCACGAGCTTTCCCAGCGGGATATCGATATCAATGTCCTTGAGGTTGTGGACACGCGCGCCACGCACCTCGATAGCCTGCGGGCTCATCTTCTGTTCCGTCACCTTTATCACCCTACTCGTGCCATAAAATGCGGTCGCGGATATACTCGCCCAGCATGGGCACGGTAAACCGGACGAGGCCGTATCCGGCAGCCTCGATGACGCGCTCGCGAATCAGGCTTGCGCGATATTTACTCGCCCAGCTCTGGGTACGATCACAGCGCTCAATGATATCCGCCATGCGCGTCGGTTTACCCTCATCAGCAGCCATAGCCTCGATAAAGAGGCGTTGCGGACTGCGCAGCCCGTAATACAGGGGCGCGTCAACCGCTTCGTAGAACTCGGAGACGGCATCCGCATGACCATCCTCGACATCGCGCTCTTCAATGACCTGCGAGCCACGCCGGACAGCAGACCGCCACATGTAATAGCCCACCAGCTGAACCATGTAGGGATGCCCCATGCTCTTGCGCGCCGCAAGGTCCGCCGTCTCCGCGTCAACGTAAAGACCAGCGTCTTTGACCGTCCGGACATATGAATCGCGCACCTTGGGCAAAGATATCGCCCCCAGCGTACGCTGCTGGGCACGCCGCAAAAACGTCACGCTCGGCTCTTCGAGCAGGTCGTCAACCATACTGGGTAAGCCGGCGAACACCAGCGCAAGACCGCGCTGGTCGCTATCGGGCAAGCCCGTGGCATCCTGGTCTCCGAGCACCTGCTGATAGAGAACGGCAAGAGCCGCCAGTTCCTCGATAGACGCCGATTGCGCCTCGTCAATCGCAAACAGGATGCCCTTGCCTGGACCGAGCTTCTCAAGGCGCTCGTTGACCAGCCCTCGCAACGTCTCGCCCTTTGCCCGCGCCGCCTCGACCGACATCCGACCAAACGACGGACCGAACTCCATTGACGTCACAACGGGTTTATTCGAGCGAAGCGCGTCGGCCAAGCGGTCGCATAAGCCAAGCGAAGCGGAATCGGAGACAACCGCCCATCCGCGCTCGCTGGCCAGACGTTGCAGCTCCCGCAGGAGAACCGTCTTGCCGCAGCCGCGGTTTCCCGTAATGAGCATGAGCCTACCCGGCGCTCCGGCGCCATTATCGAGCCCTTCCTCGAAATCTTCGATGACCGACTCGCGACCGACGAGTATCGGAGGCCGCTTGCCAGCCGTGGGCTTAAAGGGATTTGGATTCATGTCGGCCTCCTCGGATTGGCAAACCCTGGTAATAGTTATACCAACTTATACCGAGTTATACCAACAGCAGGTGACAAAAGGCCGCCCTTCTATCACCTATGGCCGAAAAACTCGGCGTCTGCTGCTCGCCAGGGGCGGAAGGTAGCGGGATCGACCTTTACGTGCGCCGCGGCGGGTACGTCGTACCATTTGACCGTGTAACCGGCGCCGTGAGAGCAAAAGACCGAATCGGGCGTGTTGGGCAGATCGGCCTCTGGCTCATAGGCGGCAGCCTCGATTACGCGCTCGGCATCATGGCAAGCCGCATAGCCGGCGAACTCCAGGTACAGATGTCCGCGACCGCTCGTGTAGGCAGCCACCTCCAGCGCGTAATCCTGCACCTCGGATACCGGTACGCGACCCACAAGCTTCGCCCGGTCGCCCGCCATCGTCGGCGGCTCGTACTCGGCACCCATGCGCGTGGCATCCGAGAGCGCCCGGCCCACGCACTCCCCCGGCACCTCGAGCTCAAAGTGGTACCACGGCTCCAATAGTACCGCCGCGCCGGCCTCACGTGCCTGCATGAGTCCCTGGCGAATCGCACGGTACGTAGCCTGGCGAAAATCGCCGCCCTCGGTGTGTTTGGCATGCGCGCGGCCACCTGTGAGTGTAATGCGCACATCGGTGATGGGCGAGCCGGTCAGCACGCCCAAGTGGTCGCGCTCCATGGCGTTGGTGAGTGCCAGACGCTGCCAGTTAAGATCGAGCTCGTCGGTCGAGGTCACGGTGCCAAACTGCACGCCCGAACCCGCTGGCAACGGCTCCAGGCGCAGATGCACCTCGGCATAGTGGCGCAGCGGCTCAAAGTGGCCCACGCCCTCGACCGGCTGCGAAATAGTCTCCTTATAGAGAATGCCGCCAGACTCAAACGAAACCGAAAGGCCAAAGCGATCTGCCAACACCCGCTGCACGACCTCGAGTTGCACGGCGCCCATCAACTGCAAATGAATCTGCTCAAGATGCGTATTCCAGCTTACGCCGAGCATGGGATCTTCGTCCGCCAGCTCAGTCAGCGCTTTGAACACCGTATGGACGTCATGTTTGTCCGGAAGCACCGTATAGGTGAGGACCGGAGCGATGATGGGCGCATCGCACGCGGACTCCGCGCCCAGGGCGTCCCCTGAGCGAACGTGCGCAAGACCCGTCACGGCACAAATACCGCCAGCAGCAACTTCTTGGGCAAGCTCATACTTTTCGCCGTTATAGATGCGCACCTGATCGGCCTTCTGTTCCCACGCCTCGGCACCGGAACGTCCGTCAATCATCTGCTTGGCATGCAGCGTGCCGCCGGTCACTTTAACCCATGCCAAGCGCTCGCCGCGATCTCCGCGGCTCACGCGGTAGACGCGCGCGGCAAACTCCGGGCGCCATGCCTGTTCGCGCATCAGCGCACATATGCCATCCAGCAGCTCGTCCACGCCTTGGTCCTTGAGCGCCGAGCCGGCAAAACAGGGAAAGAGCTTGCGCTCGGCAACCATGCGTGACAGCGTCGCGACGGAAAGCTCACCCACCTCTAGAAACTCCTCGAGCGCCGCCTCGTCCAACGCAGCAGCGTCCTCCTGAACGGCCCCACCCACCAGCAGTTCGTTGGCATCCAGGCACCCCTCAGAAAGACGCTGCCCAAGTTGTGCCAGCAAAACATCGCGGCCGGGATTCTCCAAATCGATTTTGTTGATATAGATGAACGTCGGAATGTCATAGCGCGCAAGCAGACGCCACAGGGTTTCGGTATGCCCTTGCACGCCGTCGTTGGCGCCCACAACCAAAATCGCGTAGTCGAGTGCGCGCAGCGTGCGCTCCGCCTCGGCAGAAAAATCGACATGCCCCGGCGCATCCACGAGCATGACGCGGGTATCGCCATGCTCGAGCACGGCCTGCGACGAGAAGATCGTGATGCCACGCTCGCGCTCGATCGCGTTCGTGTCCAGATGTGAATCGCCATCGTCCACGCGGCCGCGCTTGCGAATGCGACCCGCGTTGAACAGCATGGCCTCGGCTAGCGTGGTCTTGCCTGCATCGACATGCGCCAAGATTCCAACGACCGCTTGCTTCGACATGGCTCTCCTCTTATTACGAGCCCATCGCACGCGGCAACGGGCGTTCACGCTTCACACTGGATGATACAATGTACGGGCCGGCGGGCGAAGCGGGCCCTATCCCCCGACCGAGCTCATCGCCCTGCGTTGCCGCGCGGCGATTTTCGTAGGTTCGCGCCTTGCGAAAGCCGGCTTGCAAAACAGCGTAGCGAACGAAAATAGCCCCACCCGGGGCCATTTTCGTTCGTGCAAATTGTTGATACGCGTCCCCGCTCTTATGCCTCGCGCAGCCAGTCAAACGCAACACGCGGTGTACCGTCGGACACATACACGATGCCGGCGCGCTCAAACCCCGCCTTGAGGCTCGCGCCCTGCATGGGCAGGTTGTCCTGATGCGTGTCGATGCGCAGGTGATCGGCACGCTCCTTGGCAAAGGCAAACATCGCAGCCGCGATACCGTGCACGGTGCCGTCGGATGCCACACGGTGCAGCACGGCGTACGGAGTGTCGCTACGCCATTGACCGTCCTCAATTACGTCATAGCACTCGTCCGGGCCCGGTAAAAAGGCAAACGTCGCCACCACGCGGCCGTCGACTTCACACACATAGCTGCCACCGGCAGCGATATCGGCAGCCAGCTGCTCGGCAGAAGGCGTGCCCTCGGGCCACTGCGTGGCGTTGCCATGCGCGCGCATAAAGGCGCGGGCCGCGTCATAGACAGCCATGACGGCGGGAATGTCGGTATCGAGGGTTTTTCTGATCATCACGCGGCGGCCTCACGTTTATTGGTATCACTTTGATTGAGCAATGATACCAACGTTTGGAGAGGGGCGCGAAGCAGATGGGGAGCAAAAAGCGAGCCGCTTGGTCAAAAGCCAAAAGCGAGTTTTTAGGCGCTGCCACGGGCGGCGATATGAGTGACCTGTTTGCGCGCGAAGACGAGCGCCGCGACGCCCTGGACGCCGAGCGCGATGAGGCCTGGCGCTACAAGTCGTGCGAGCGCAAAAACCGTTACGACACGCGCGCCGAGGCCGAGGCTGTTATGGCCGAATGTGAAAACCGCGGGCGGCGTGGCTTGGCCTGCTACAAATGCGAATACTGCGGCGGCTGGCATTTGACGTCGCACCCTTGGAAATAGACCCCACATTGGCACGGCACTGACGGAGCGCCAGCCATCGCACACAAGCTACGGGCGCGGCGGCACCAAAACATCGTAGCGAACGGCCTTGCCCGCAAGTTGATAGCTCGGCTTAACGCCGGCAAGCAGCGGGCCCTTTACCGGCCGCTTGATAACGACCTTGCGCGGATGCACAGCAAGCGCCGCCTCGACCAGCGATTCCTCGTCGGCGCATGGCTGCTCCAGATGATGTAGGAGCTGGAACTTCTTTTTGACCGCTGCACTCTTGGTGCGCTCGGGAAACATGGGATCCAGGTACACCACGTCGGGTGCTGCGAGCTCGCCCTGCTCGACCAGCTCGACGGTTTGACGAAGGCCCGCAATGCTGTCCTCGCCCGCATGTAAGCACATGCGTGCCACGGCAGCCGCAAGCGCCGGATCATCCGCCGCGCGCTCCAAAGCATCCTGAAGGAGCGCCGCGATCACGCAGTCCTGCTCATACAGATCGACGGTAAAGCCCGCGGCCGCCAACAGCAGCGAATCCTCGCCAAAGCCTGCCGTAGCGTCAATTGCCCATGGTCGCTCGATGCCCTTTGTGCGCGCAGCCTTTACCAACAGCTCTTGCTGCAGACGGCCCTGCTTGAGTCGCGGCAGCATGCGGCCAAAATCGGCGCGCAGCTCCATCGTGCCGTCGGTGAGCGTGAGGCCCTCGGGCTTCCCGATCAGCTCAAGCCCCGCGGCCCGAGCAACAGATAAGGGATCGACGACGCCCATGGACACTCCTTAACAAGCAAAACGAATACGCAGGGCACCGTTTATGTCGGCACCCAACCGTCCGCTATTGTCCCACATGCGACATGGCCCACAGCATCCCAATGCAAAGCACCGCCATCAATCCCGTGCACACAGCAGCGATCACGGAATCACCCATGCGCCTTCCCAACGACCGCGGCTCACGCACTTGCCCTGCTCCGTACATCATGGCTCCTCCTTGAGACCAGCTCCTTGTTACAGCCTCATCATCTCAGCGCCGCACATGAGCCGCCATCGATTTGGCTTACGTCCAGCTTTCCTTTTTGAAAGGTTGGACCGTACAGGCAAGAGACGCTTTCAAACGCATGCATCGCCCCGTTGAACTACAATGTGCTTCACGATATGTGCCACAACCTGGGTGCGACTGATTCTCCGCGCCCGCATCGAAAGGACCAGCCATGAGCAACGCCTGCAAATTACTCAAAATCCTATCGTTCTTCTTCTTTGTCGTCGGCATTCTAAGCGCAGGCATGGGTGCTACAGCGCTCTTTGCGGGCAGCGCGGCAGGCGATATCACGGGTACCATGATCGTTTCTTGCATCGTCGTCATCGTATTGGGCGTCGTCGAAATTGTGACCGCCGTCTTTGGCATCCGCGCGGCAAATAATCCCGCCAAGGCTGGCGTTGTCTGGATTTGGTCCATCGTCTGCCTAGCATGTTCGGTCATCAGCCTGCTTCTCTCCCTGCCCCTCTTGGGTGGGACCGGCTCAAGCATCCCCGATTTTAGCGGCCTGATTGTCAGCATTATCTACTTTGTAGTCGCCAACCGCGTCAAGAAAGAGGGCATGGACCGTTTGAGCTAAGCCGCATCCGTGTCAATCGCTCAGCGACTCTGGTATATACGCCAATAAAAAGGGCCGATCGCGTAGCAACGCGGTCGGCCCTTTACGTTTGCCCAGATAGAACCTACCAAAATAAACCTGTTCCTATTTGGCAGGTTGTTAGCTGTGGCGGTACTCGGCGATGATGAAGTCGATGGCGGTTTGAAGGGTGTCCAGATTTGCCAGGCGCTCTTTGTCGGCGGGGCGCGTGCGGTAGTAGTACGGCGTCATCTGGAACACCGCCTCGATGTCGGCCTGGGTCTGGAGCGTAATGTTCGCAGACACCCGCTGCGTTCCGACCAACTCGAGCTCGGTAGTCTTCGGCAGTTTCTCGTCATTGAGATATGGCGTGTCGTAGAGCACTTCCTTAAGCCCAAACAGATGACGGGCACCCGGCACCACGGTGTAAAGCGAGCCCTCGGGCGCCAGCACGCGGGCAAACTCGCGCTCGTTAAAGGGGGCAAAGAGCTCGGTCACCATATCGAAGGCGCCATCAGCCACGGGGATGTCCTTCATGTTGGCCACGAAATAGGTCGCATCGCCGCGCTTGGCGGCAAGGCGCACCATCTCTTTGCCAAGGTCGAAACCATAAGCATCCACGCCCGGCACCTCGCCCATGGCACTCGTGTAATAGCCCTCGCCGCAGCAAATATCGAGCAAGGTCAGCTGCTTGCCCGTAGACGCCCCGTGCTCTGCCGCCCACTCGCGCACCAGCTCAACCATCGCATCGCGCAACGGCGCATAGTAGCCGCGGTTCAGAAAGTCACGTCGGCTGCGCGCCTGCGACTTGGGATCGCCCATGGAATCGCCGCTCTTGGACGAGCGTAGGAGGTATAGATAGCCCTCGCGCGCACGGTCAAACCGGTGTCCGCCCGCGCATGCAGCACCGCGCTCATTGTCCGCCAACGGCTCATGGCAAACGGGACACAACAACATGGCAACTCCTTAGCGCGAACAACACAACGCCCACCATTGTCGCACGCCTTCCCCACCTAGTCATTGGGGACGTTCTTAAATGACTAGTCGTTTAAGAACGTCCCCAATGACTAGTCGATTAGGAGTATCATCGTCTGCGCAAATAAGCACGAAAGAGCATGTTAGAGATTGAGAGCGTATGGCTGATACCGCATCTAAGCACATTGACATGACAACCGGCTCGCTGTGGCGCAATATTCCCCTGTTCGCCTTCCCCGTGGCCGCCACGAGCATCTTGGAGCAGCTGTCGAACCTCATCGCCACGGTCATCATCGGTAACTTCTCGGGCGACCAGGGAACCCTCGCCATGGCGGCGGTCGGCTCCAATGTTCCGCTTACCAGTCTTATGCTCAACCTGTTTATTGGCATGTCGCTTGGCTCCAACGTGGTCATCGCCAACGCTATCGGCCGCAACGATCAGAACATGGTCAAACGCGCCGTCCATACCTCGATTTTAATGGCGCTCGTGGGCTTTGTCGTCATCGCTCTGGGCGAGATCTTTGCCGAGCCCATGCTCGCCGCGCTCAACGTTCCCGCCGAAACCATGCCGCTCGCCTCGCTCTACCTGCGCGTCTTTTTGCTCAGCCTGCCCTCAATCTTGCTCTACAACTTTGAGGCCGCGATCTTCCGCTCCGTCGGCATCACCCGCATGCCGTTGCAGGCGCTTGCCGTGTCCACCGTCCTCAACATTGGCCTGGACCTCATCTTTGTCCCCGTACTCCACTGGGGCGTCGCGGGCGTCGCCATCGCCACCGCCATCGCCTACACCGTCAGCGCCGCTACACTCTTTATCCGCCTGCTCAAGACCGACTCTGTCGTCCGCGTCACCCCGCGTGACTTGGCTATCGACCCCGTCGCCCTCAAGCGCATCGTCAAGATCGGACTGCCCGCCGGCATCCAAAGCGCTGTCTTTGCCGTCGCCAACATCATCATCCAGTCCGCCATCAACAGCCTGGGCACCGAGGTCATGGCGGCATCGAGCGCCGCTATGAGCCTGGAGTACGTGTGCTACAACCTGCTCAACAGTTTTAGTCAGGCTTGCACCACCTTTGTGGGACAAAACCACGGTGCTCGCCAGATCGACCGCTGCACCAAAACGCTTAAGGTCTGCCTGGTCGAAGGCGGTATCGTTGCCCTCACCACGATTATCGTTATTGTCGGCCTCGGGCGCGAAATCCTATCGCTGTTCAACAGCGATCCCAACATCGTCTCGATCGGCTATATCCGCGTGTGCTCGATTTTCCCGGCGTACGCCTTTAGCATGTTCTACGAAAACATGTCCGGCTACCTGCGCGGCTTTGGCATCTCGCTCATGCCCGCCCTCATCACCATGATTTGCGTCTGCGGCATTCGCTTCTACTGGGTGTTCTGCGTGTTCCCGCACTTCCGCACCTTTGCGAACATCATGATGGTTTACCCCATCAGCCTGGGCACCACGGCGTTCTTTATGGTCGTGGCGGTATTACTCTGCCACCCGGCACGCACCTATCGCGCCACCAAAGCCAAAGCGACAGCCCGCTAAACGCCGCACTCAACGCCACGCCAGTCATTAATTGACAATATGCGAGCTCATATAGTCGATAAAGCGCCTCGTGGCGATGGGCATGGTGTCCCAGCTGCGCCAGGCGGCCACCACGTCGCGCGAGGGGGCATGCACGATGGGACGTACGCGAATATCGGCCCGCATGCCCTCCACAGTACGACGGTAGAGCATGCTCACGCCCAGGCCCTCCTCCACCATCGCCATGATGGTGTAGTCGTCGGTCACCTCGCTCGTCACGTGCGGCGACAGCCCATGCGCCGCGAATGCATCGAGCACCAGACTCTGTTCGCCCTCATCCAACAGTACAAACGGCTCGGACGCCAGGTCGGCGAGCGTCACCTTTTCCTTTGCCGCCAGCGGATGCGCGGCCGGCAACAATGCCACCAACTCGTCGTGATAGACCACGCGCTTCTCGAGCCCAGCGGTAAATCCGCGCGCCGTAAAGCAAAAATCAACCACGCCATCGTGCACCCATTGAGCGTTGCGCGTGTAATCGCCCTGTTTGAGGGTGAAGCGTACGCCCGGGTGCAGCGCACCAAAGTCGCGGATCACACGCGGCAGCACGGTACGACTCACGTTAGTAAACGTCGCGATGCGAATATCGGTCGACGAAAGCCCCAGCAGCTCTTGGCGCTTGCCCTCGAGCTCGACCTCGGCGGTCACAATCTGGCGCAGGTACGGCAGATATTGTTTACCGTCGCGCGTAAGCGAAACGCCCTGCTTACCACGCTCGATAAGCGTGGTACCCAGCTCGCGCTCGAGCGCCTTGACGGCCTGGCTCACCGCACTTTGCGTATAGCCCAGCTCGTCCGCCGCGCCCTTAAGACTGCCGCGATCGACCACCATACAAACAATCTGATACCGCGATGCCATCGTGCCTCCACATCGGTGTAGCTGTAAAACGTTTTGTCAGGGCTTTTCCCACCAACATTAGCATTTCTTAATCATACTGAAGATACATTCGCTTTACTACATCCACATCTGGGAGCAGAATCCTTTTTGCGAAACCGTTCTGTAACAAAAGGAGTCCCATGGATCGCAAAAAAGCAATCGCGCTCTCATTTTCCGTTCCCGTCGCATGGGGCTTTTCGTATCCCCTCATGAAGATCGGTATGGACAGCATGAACGCCACGAGCATCGTCGCGCTACGCTGCATCATCGCCTTTGTGGTCTGCCTGCTGCTCTTCCACAAGCACGCGTTGCGCATCAACCGCGACCTTATGGTCCGTGCCGCCATCATCGGCGCCATTATGGCAACCGAGCTCACCTGCATGTGCCTGGGCTCCAGCCTCACCTCCGCCTCCACCGCCGGCTTTTTGCAGAGCCTGACGGTCGTGATCGTACCGTTTGCCAACGCCGCCCTGCTGCGTCGCGCCCCCGAGCGCAAAGTGCTCGTCGGCACCGCCATCGTCACCTGCGGTATGTTGTTGCTCTCGGGCGCCGACTTTACCAGCCTGAATCCCGGCGCAATCATCATGCTGCTCTCCGCTTTTGTCTATGCCGGCCACATCATTGTGGCGAAGCGCTTTGTCGAAGATGTCAACCCGCTTGCTCTGGGCGTTTGGCAGCTGGGCTTCGGCGGCTTGTTCTCGGGCATCGCCGCATGCGTCTTTGGCGGTTTCACACTTCCCAGTACGCCCAGCGAGATCGTCGTTGTCGTTGCCCTCGCACTCATCTGCTCTGCCTATGGCTTTATCACCCAGACGCTCGTGCAGCCCCACGTGCCCGCCGAGACCACCGGCTTCGCCTTCTCGCTTGAGCCGGTCTGCTCCGCTGTCTTTTCGTTCTTCTTGGTTGGCGAGGTCCTGAGCCCCATCGCCTTCTTTGGCGCCGCCCTCATCCTCACCGGCGTCATGGTGGCAACCGTCGAGCTTCCGCGCCTCCGCGCACACGAACAGGCTCGCATGGCAGGAGCGCCCGAGCACGTCTCGTAGACCCCACTCTTCATACGGCCGTGGCATAAAGGCAACCGGTGCGCCTTTACAATAGATGTCAACAGAGCATCTGACGTAAAGGAGCCCCATGGACGCCGCGACCCGCGACCGCAACATAGCAACTTGGTTGGGCGATGCGCCGCAGCCGGTACGTGACACTACGAACCAGCTGCTCGAGCGCATCGCCCTTTTGCGTGCCGAGCAAACCATCTACCCGGCACAAGACGACATCCTCAATGCCCTCGCCTACACGCCGGCCGACCAGGTCAAGGTTGTCATCTTGGGTCAAGACCCCTATCACGGACCCAACCAGGCCATGGGGCTGTCGTTTTCGGTCCCCGCGACGCAAACCAAGTTGCCGCCGAGCCTGCGCAACATCTATAAGGAACTCAAAGCCGATTTGGGTTGCCCCATTCCCGCCACAGGAGACCTAACACCATGGGCACAGCAGGGCGTCCTGCTCCTCAACACTACGCTCACCGTGCGCGAGCATGCCGCCAACTCGCACGCCAAACTAGGCTGGAGCACCCTGACCGACTACGTTATCGAACGCTGCTGTCAGCTGCCCCAACCGGTCGTCTTTTTGGCATGGGGCCGCTTTGCCCAACAGATGGTCGAAGGCAAGCTCGCCGCGACCGGCGCGGGCAAGGCAACCGGCAAGTTCTGCCTGGCGTCCACGCACCCCTCGCCACTTTCGGCCAACCGTGCCACGGCAGAACTCCCCGCTTTTATGGGGTCGCGCCCCTTCTCGGCAGCCAATCGGCTACTCGAACAGCACGGCTCGACCCCCGTCAACTGGATTTGCCTCGGCTAAAAATCGATACATCAAAAACGCGCCCGACGGCTTTCCATCGGACGCGTTTCCTATTCGGGCCAAATAAATTGTGTGCGGCCGGCCTCGCCGCCATCGATCAGCAGGCTCTGCCCGGTCATAAACCGGTTGGTCACGCCCACAAAGTAGATCCACTCGGCGATCTCTTGGGCGGTGGCCCAGCGCTTAAGCGGCGTGAGCTCCATAATCTGGTTCCACAGGTGCTCGTCTTCCATCACACAACGGTTGAGCGGCGTGATAACGCCACCCGGGTCCACACTGTTGGCGATGGCCTGCGGCGCCAGGCGGTTTGCAAGGTTTTTGGTGTAGGCAATAACGCCGCCCTTGCTGGCAGCATAGGCGGGAAACTCCGATCCCGTATGCCCGCTCGCCGACCCCACATTGACCACGGATTTAATAGCCGGCGTCGGCTTGGCGGCAAGCCCCTCCCCCACAAAGGCGTAGCGCTCGGTCACGTTGATGGTGCCACACAGGTTGGCGGCGATGTCGTCGGCCGAATCCTGCGTACCGGCAACGTTCACGATTACCTGGGGTTCAAGATCGTCTGGAAACGCGTCCGGCTTGCGGACATCAACGATCAGATGGCGGTAGCGCTCGTGTTCGATCGTCGATGGCAAAAGATCAAAGCCCACAACCTCGTGGCCCTCGTCCAAAAAGCGCTGCACGCACGCGGCTCCGATACCGCCCGAAGCGCCCGTGATCAAAACTCGCATACTTGCTCCTTAGGCGGTTGCGTGGCGCTCGAGGTACTCGGAGCCCACATTCTCGCGCTCCCAGCCGCGCACGACCTTGTAACCCACGGGGCTCAGGAAGACCTCGCACAGCAGCTCGGCAACAGCGCCGGTCAGCGAGCACATAAGGACCTGCACCCAGGTCCAACCAAAGAACGTGTGGCTCACCACAATGGCAAAGACCAGGTTGTCGATAAACTGGCCAACACCCGTAGACACATAGGAGCGGAAGGCAAAGCTCGCAAAATTATTCTTTTTGAGCATACGGCCCAGCGACTGGTTGAGCGTGGAGTTAACCACGGCAGAAACGAGCATTGCCAGCGAAGAGCCCAGCACCACGTACCAGGTGCCACCGATGGTGGCGTTAAGGGCAGTGTTGACCTCGATCATGCCGGTGTCGTAGTAGGCACCCCACATACCGGGCGTGAGCGAGCATGCCCAAAAGCACAGGCTCACGGCAAGGTTGACCGCCAGTGCGAGGATAGAGATTTTGATGGATGCCTTGGCGCCAAAGCGCTTGCAGATCATGTCCTGGCACAAAAACGAAACCCAGCTCACCACAAAGCCACAGTCGAGTGCCAGATACGGCAGGCTGATAAGCTCTTTGTTGGCCAGCAGGTTCATCATGATGACGCTCACGAAAAACAGCGAAACCGTTGCCGCGGGAATGCTCCGCAACAGGACCTTGTAGTCCTCCATGACCTTCTTGATCATTATGTACTCCTTTGGTTTTAGGTTTAACGAGCAGGATATCGGACCCGAACTGCTCGGACGTCCCGGTCTTGAGACGACGTGGGTATGATAGCCGCTCGCGCGGCATAAGGCAAACAAACGGCGCGGCAGCCCCACAGGACCACCGCGCCAATGCGTTAAAAGGCTACGTTGCCAAACTCCGACAGGATCAGGTCGGGGTTGTGGTCGGTTGCCCAATCCACGTTCCACGGGCTCGTGAACAGCAGCAGCTTACCGCCGCGCATGTCCTCGACACGCAGCGTGTCGCGCGTGAGCGAAAGGCCCGGGATATCGATAGTGTCGGGGTCGTTCTGGATCCAGCGGATGTCCGTATAGGGCAGCGGCTGGCGACGAACCTCAACACGGTACTCAGCCTTGAGGCGGCGCTCGAGCACCTCAAACTGCAGCACGCCGACCACGCCCACGATGACGCTCTCCATGCCGGCACCCAGTTCGCGGAAGATCTGGATGGCACCCTCCTGGGCAAGCTCCTCCATACCCTTGACGAACTGCTTGCGCTTGAGCGTGTCGACCTGCGTAATGCGAGCGAACATCTCGGGGGCAAACGTCGGGATCTGCGGATACTGCACGTGGCGCTTGCCGGAGCACACGGTGTCGCCGATGCTAAAGATACCCGGGTCGAACAGGCCCACGATATCGCCCGCGTACGCCTCGTCCACGATGGCGCGGTCATCGGCCATCATCGACGTGCCCGTGGCAAGTTTAAGCTTGCGGTTGCCCTGCACGTGGAAGGCGTCCATGCCGCGCTCGAACTTACCCGAGCAAATGCGCACAAAGGCGATGCGGTCGCGGTGGTTCTTGTCCATGTTGGCCTGGATCTTAAACACAAAGCCGCTAAAGTCGTCGCGGCAGGGATCGACCGGTTCGCTGGTGAGCGTATCGGTATAGGCGCGCGGCGTCGGGGCCAGACGCAAGAACTCCTTGAGGAAGGGCTCCACGCCAAAGTTGGTGAGCGCCGAGCCAAAGAACGCCGGGCTCAGCTTGCCGCAGGCCACAGCATCCAAGTCGAGCTCGTCGCCGGCGCCATCGAGCAGCTCGATGTCATCCATCAGGTTCTTATGGTTCTCCTCGCCGATGAGCTCATCCATGGCGGGGTCGCCCAGCTCAGCCTCGACCTCGGCGACCTTCTTGGTGGCGTTGGCGTGGCCATCGCCCTCAAAGGCGATAACGCGACGGGTCTGACGATCGAATACGCCGCGGAAGTTGCGGCCGCTGCCGATCGGCCAGTTCATGGGATACGTGTTGATGCCTAGGACGTTCTCAATCTCCTCCATAAGCTCAAACGGATCGCGAGCCTCGTGGTCGAGCTTGTTCACAAAGGTGAAGATGGGAATGTGGCGCAGCGTACAGACCTTAAAGAGCTTTTTGGTCTGGGCCTCGACGCCCTTGGCGCCGTCGATGACCATGACCGCGGCGTCGGCGGCCATAAGGGTACGGTAGGTATCCTCCGAGAAGTCCTGGTGGCCGGGGGTATCGAGGATGTTGACGCAGGCGCCGTTGTAGGTGAACTGCAGGACCGAGGAGGTAACGGAAATACCGCGCTCCTTCTCGATGTCCATCCAGTCCGAGACGGCATGCTTGGCCGAGCTCTTGCCCTTGACCGAACCGGCGGTCTGAATGCTGCCGGTATAGAGCAGCAGCTTCTCGGTAAGTGTGGTCTTACCGGCGTCCGGGTGGCTGATGATCGCGAATGTGCGGCGCGACGAGATTTCATCCGACAGGCTTGCCATGCGGATCCTTTCTTGCATTGAGTGCATTACGTCGTTGTAACCGCACTATTGTAGCCGCGAAATCCCGTTTTAGAGCGCCTATCAGGACAAATTCATCAGATGGGGCATGGGGTAGCAGTCGATGGCGGCACTCCGCAGCAGTTTGTCTCGATCTGTAACAACTAGACGGTTTTTGAACCTCTACCTGTTACAGATTTAGACAACCAGGTGGGCGTCCCAGAAAGATCTCAATCTGTAACATCTAGCCACTCAAAACGGGTCCATCTGTTACAGATTGAGATATAAGGATAGACGGTTGGACAATGTCTCGATCTGTAACATCTAGCAGCCAAAATCTTCTCCAGTTGTTACAGATTGAGACAACCAGGTGGGGCCCGCCGGCAAAATCTCAATCTGTAACAGGTAGCCGTCCAAATCGGTTCCAGATGTTACAGATTGAGATGAATGAACGAGCGGACAATCCATATTTGCCTCTTGCATAACTGTATATAGTGTATATATACTGTGCTTACCGGTTATATACACGTGTAGCCCATCAGCTAAGGAGCCGCTGTGGACATCATCCTATCCAATTCGAGCGACAAGCCCATCTACGAGCAGATAACCTCGCAAGTCAAAGCTCAAATCCTTTCGGGCACGCTCGCTGCGGGAGCCAAACTCCCCAGCATCCGTGCACTCGCGAGCGATCTTGGCGTGAGCGTCATCACCACCAAGCGCGCCTACGCCGACCTGGAGCAGCTCGGGTTTATCTGCACCGTGCAGGGCAAGGGCTGCTTTGTCGCCGAGGGCAACCAAGAACTCTTGCGCGAAAACCAGCTCTGCCATATCGAAGAGCTACTTGCGAAAGCGGCGAGCCAAGCCGAAACCCTGGACGTCACGCGCGACAAGCTGCACGAGATGCTCGACCTGGTAGCCCCCGAAACCATGCAGTAGCCATCTGCAAGAAAGGCTATACCATGCAATCTTTGCTAGAAATCAAAGGCGCATCGCGCCATGTGAGCGATCGCTTTTCGCTGCGCGACGTCACGCTTGCCGTGGAGCCTGGCCAGATCGTCGGCTTTGTTGGTGCCAACGGTGCCGGCAAGACGACGACCATTCGCGCCGCGCTCGGGCTTATCAAGCTCGATGCCGGCGAGGTGCGCCTGTTTGGGCAGCACTGTGGCGCCGACGCGCCCGGTGAAGTGCAGCGCTGCTTGCGCACCCGTGTCGGCCTCGTACTGGACACGTGCCCCTTCCCTTCCACGCTCAAAGTGGCCGAGGTCGAGGCACTCGTAAGCCCGGCATACCCCACGTGGAGTCATGAAACGTTTGCTGGCCACATCAACCGGTTTGGCCTGGACCCCAAGGCAAAGGTCAAAGACCTCTCCCGCGGCATGGGTATGAAGCTGCAGCTCGCGTGTACGCTCAGCCACAAGGCCGAGCTGCTCATCCTGGATGAAGCCACGGCAGGTCTCGATCCCATGGCACGTGAGGAGCTGCTCGACGAGCTGCTCGCCTTTGTTGCCGACGGACAGCACGGCGTATTGTTCTCGAGCCACATTACATCCGATCTTGAACGCGCCGCCGACCGTGTCGCCTGCATCGATAGTGGCTCGATTGTGTTCGACCTGCCGCGCGAGGACATTACCGATCGCGCCGGCATTGCTCACTGTTCCCAGGCGCAAGCTGCCGAGCTTATGGCTTACGTCGAAGGCGCCCGCGCCACCCGTCACGCCTACAGCGTTGACGTACTCGTCCCCAATCGCCGCGAAACGCTCGAGGCCTTTCCCGCGATTCCCTGTGATCGGATTTCCATCGATGACTATCTGCGCCTCACGCTGAAAGGGGCATCCAAATGAAACGCGCCTTTATGTCCGAGACCGCCATCATGCGCTCGTTTCTCCCGAGCATCGCCGGCGTCGGCCTGTTCATATTCGTCGTGCTGACCCTTGCCAACGCGACGGATGGTGACTCCGGCATGAGCGCCGGCACCTGTGCAGTCAGCGCCATGTCGCCCATCATAATCATGAACTCGCTGGCTGGCTACGATAACCAAAACGGTTGGGAGCGCTATCGAGCAACGTTGCCGTTCTCGCGCAAAGACATCGTCTGCGCACGCTACCTGTGCATTATTGCCTCCTCGGCCGTCATGGCATGCGCGGCTACGCTCCTGAACATCCTCGCCCTTCCGTTCTTCGACCACATGGGCATCCCTTCGACAGGCCAGACGATCTTTGAAATCGCAACCGCCTCGGCGACGTCGATGCTCATCTCCCTCATGATGGTGTTTTTGGCACAGCCGATATTTTTCCGATTTGGACACATGGAGGCACTGCGCCTATCCGTCGGCCTGTTTGCCCTACTTGGCTGCGGCACTATGGCAATACTGAGCTCCTCCAACCCCATTAGCATCTGGCTTATGTCATTTGCCGGAGCAAATCCCGACCCCGCCGTCATCGGATGTCTGTGCGCCGGCATTGCCGTCCTGGCGTTCGTGCTATTTGCAATCAGCTGCACCGTCAGCACCAAGATCTATCGAGCACGCGACTTGTAGCCGCAAGCGGTATCATCGGACGAGCACCGTAGACCTGGCGTAGTCGTTCTTGAGGAGGCACCGCACCCGTGTCGTGGGTTGTTGCAGCGTTTGCATCGGCATTCTTTGCCGGCATCACATCTATTTTGGCCAAATGTGGCATCAAACATACCGACTCCGACATCGCGACTGCCATCCGCACCTGCATGGTGCTCATATTTGCCTGGGCAATGGCAGGTGTTTCCGGATCCGTCGGAACCATTGGCAGCATCGCGCCCAAGTCCTGGCTGTTCCTCGTTCTCTCGGGACTTGCCACCGGCGCCTCGTGGATCTGTTATTTCAAGGCGCTCAGCATCGGGAACGTCAACAAAGTCGTACCCGTCGACAAGATGAGCACCGTACTCGCCGCGCTTACCGCCATTGTTCTCTTTGGCGAGACAAGCAATCTTGCCGTAAAGCTTATCGGGACGGCCGCAATCACCCTCGGCACATTCCTGATGATTGAGAAGAGACAGTCAGCCGGCGTGGGCCAGAAGCAAGACCTGACTTGGCTCGTTTACGCCATCGGCGCCGCCGTTTTCGCGGCGCTCACATCCATCCTTGCCAAGGTTGGCATCGAGGGCGTCGAGTCCAATCTGGCAACGGCGATCCGCACCTGTGTGGTACTCGCCATGGCGTGGGCGATTGTGGCGGCCAAGGGAAAACTGGAGCAGGTCGCGTGCGTCGACCGACATGAACTCGCGTTTCTCGCAGCATCGGGCATTGCAACCGGCGCGTCATGGCTGTTCTACTACTACGCCATTGCCGCCGGGCAGGTAAGCGTCGTGGTACAGATCGACAAGCTCTCGATCCTTGTTTCGGTATTGTTCGCGCGCCTGACCTTCAACGAAAAACTCTCGCGCCGCAGCGGCATTGGCCTTGCCCTCATCGTTTTGGGCACCGCCGCACTCGCAATATGGAAGTAAGGCGCAGGGAACGCGAGTCTCGGCACGCCCGTGGCCATAATCGACTGTCCGCCAATACATGACAAATGGCATATCCCCCGCCAGCCCGTAACGTCCTACAATAGAGACGTCACGGGCCTTGGCCCAATCTCGATCATCCAAGGGGATGTCTTTTTGGTCATTGTTCTTTAGGGAACGGTCAATCGCATAGAACCATGAAGACGGCCGTCCAACGGCCGTGGTTTGTTGCGCCGTTCCGCCTCCGTCATCTGCCAATTTGCACCTGATAGGAAAGAACAATGCAATCCCAGGAATCTCAATCCTTCCCGAAAGCCACCAGCTTCGACGCGACACTCGTACGCTCTAAAATTATGGGGCCGAATCCCCTCAAGCTCTGCGAAGAGCTGCTTCGCGGCGCACGTATCCCCCGCGGCGCCCGCGTCTGCGACCTTGGGTCGGGCACCGGTATCACCAGCGCCCTGCTTGCCCGCGAATACGGGTTTGACACCTACGCCGTCGATCTGTGGAGCGACCCCGAGGAGAACCGCGCGTTCTTCGATTCACTCGGTATTCCCCGCAACACCATTCATCCTGTTAAAGCGGATGCCTCTCAGGGGCTGCCATTTGAGCATGACTTTTTTGATGCGGTCGTGAGCATCGACTCGTACAACTACTATGGGCGTGACCCGCATTATCTGGGCGGGCGCTTGCTCCCCTACGTAAAGCAAGGTGGAATGCTCTACCGGAGCATCCCTGGCATGGTCCGCGACTGCCACGACAATCTGCCCGATTGCCTGCTCAAATCTTGGACGCCTGAGCAGCTCGACTACATGCACGACATAGCCTGGTGGCGCGCCATGATCGAGCCGACCGCCGGCGTCGAGACCGTCTCGATGCAGCCCATGCTCTGCACCAACGAGGCATGGGAAGACTGGCTCGCCTGCGATAACGAGTACGCAGCGGGCGACCGCGCCGCCGTTGAAGCGGGCGCGCTTGAATACCTCAACACCATCGCAATCGTGTTGAGGAAGCTCTAAACAACAACCGCGCGAGACCGTAAACACACGGCCTCGCGCGGCTTGTTTCTTACCATGAGCTTTTAGAGAGCAGGCACGCAGCCGTTACATCCTCACGCCGGGCTTGGAATGCTTGTACTGACCGTGGGCAGCCGTGCGTTTACCGCGTGAGATGGCAAACTTGGGACAGCAGTGCAGGCAACGGAGACAGGCGGCGCACTCCGGCTTTGCCCAGACGGGAAGCCCGTCACGCATCTCAATTGCCGCCATGGGGCAGCGCTTGGCGCAGAGGCCGCAATCGATGCAGCGATCGGCATCGACGGCAAACTTGCTCGTCCGTTGCATGCGCGGCAGCCCAAACGCGTGATATGCGCACGATGCAAACAGGGGCACGCGATGGCGCATCATGTTGCCCGTACGCCGCGCCCGTACCGCTTCGACCACGGCATCAATCTGCGCCTCGGCAGCCTTGTTGATGCTCTCGACCTTTTGAGGATCTGACAGGTCGAAAACAGGCGTCCAGGTATCGGGCATCTTGACGCTCATCGCCGCGTCCAGCTCGAGCCCACGCTCGCGCAGCAAATCGCGGGCAAACTTCGCCGATTGGCCGGTCGTCGAACCGTACGTCGAGACATAGAACGTATAAGGTCGCCCGCCGTCCTTTGCGCCAGCGGCAATCGACAGGTCGGCAGTCTTTAAAAACTCTATCATTGGCGTCGGCAAGCCCCAGGCATACACCGGGGCAACAAATCCAAGCTGACAGGGCCCTCCCGCCAAGGCAAGACGAAGGGACTCGGCATCAAAGCGCTCAATCGACATGACCTTATCGCCCGTTGCCGCTGCAACACGGCGCGCCACATGCTCGCTGTTTCCCGTCGCGCTAAAGTACAGAATCATTTCTTATCCTCCGAGCATTGTGCCGCGATAAAGCCGCGCTACTTGCGCAGTGACTTGGGCAACGGAATGCCGGCGGCGATGACGGCGGCGATGATCATGCAGACGATGCCCTTGAGCGGGAAGCACATGAGCAGCAGGCCCACGACCATGACGGGCTGGCGCATGACGGCGCCCATCGTCGAGGCCGTGCAGACGGCAACGCAAAAGACCGGATCGGCGCCGGTGAGGATGGCAAGGCCGTAGCCCAGGCTTACGCCCGAGAAGATAACCGGGAAGAAGTGGCCTCCGCGCCAACCCATGTTGATGAGGGCGGGAGTCAGCATAGCCTTGACCAGACCGGTCGCGATAAGCACACCGGCGGGGATGGTCAGGTAGGTTTCCATGAGGACATCGGCCTGCGTCTCGCCGGCAAACATGGTGTAGGGCAGAACCGTTCCGCAGATGGCGAGCGCCAGGCCAGCCAGCATGGCCTTGACGACGGGGCGCTCCCCTATGGCATGGGCCAGCGCCTCGCTCGCGTGCTCCGAGACAAAGTACAGCCAACCGCAGACCGTGCCGATCAGCGACAGGGGGATAAGCCATGCGAGCTCGAGGTTGCCCACCTCGGCAGCCTCGAACCTGGGCATGCCCATGCCGCCGCCCATAAGCTGGCCGAGCAGCAGATAGGTTCCCAAACCACCCGCGATCGCGATGCCGTAGACCACAGTCTTCTGCGCCTTGGGGAGCTTAATGGTGATCTCGTCAGACGTGGAATCCTCATCGCCATCGGCGCTGCCGGCGAGCGGGGCCACAAAGCCAAAGACGGGCGCGGTAAAGAGCGCCGTCAGCGCGGCCTGGGTACCCAACAACGTGAGCTCCCTAAACTCGGCGCCAAAGCGGCGCATGCGGTCGCCGACCCAGCTGCACAGACCCGCGATAACGCCGGTCAGGCCGGCCTCCGGTCCAATACTTCCGCCAAACAGCAGCGGCAGCAATGCCGCGAGCGAAAGCTTGCCCAGATTGTCGTACGGGTAGCGCCCGTCTTGCTTGACCTTGGCCATCACCTGGTTGAGGTCGTCGGTCTTGGTGCCGGTCAGCTTTTCGTACAGACCGATGAGCAGACCGCCCAGCAGGCAGACAAAAAACGGGTACGGCAAAAAGCCAAACGGGCCGCTGGCGAGCTCGGGCGAAGCGACGCCCAGCGCGTGCGGAATCTCGGTCCACAGATAGTCGATACCGTGCTCCATCGCAAAAAAGAACAGCCAGACCGCGGCACCTGCGAACGCACCGGTCACAGCAACGCTAACTAAAAACAGCGCGCGGTTTGTGGGTTTGGCAAGGTTATCCATCGGGTCCTCCCGCGGTCAAAGTCGACATAGTTATGTTTTATTGTAGAGCGAGCCTTGCCCGAACGAGCCAACCGTCTGCGCCGCAAACGGCACCATTGGGAGCCATAGCGGGACAGGCTCAAGACTCATCCGTTGATAATCGAGACAATCTCGCGCAAATCGTCGGCAAAGTAGATGCCGTGCTGGCGCCTCGGGCTCGAAAGCCCTTTATCAATCATGTGCCCGAGCAGCGCCTTGAGGTCGTTGTAGTAACCGTCCAGGTTATACAGGATGCACGGAGCACTCAGGTGCCCCAACGACACCGCGGACATGACCTCGGCAATCTCCTCGAGCGTGCCCGTCCCACCGGGAAAGGCGATGAACGCATCGCCGAGCTCAATCATCTTGGCTTTGCGCTCGGCCATATCACTCGTCACGATGAGGTCGTCGATACCGTCATGTTGAAACTCGGCCTCGATAAAAAAGCTCGGCTCAACACCCGTCACGTGTCCGCCAGCATCGAGCACGCTATCGGCGAGCGCACCCATCAGGCCCGATTTGGACCCGCCGTATACCAGCGCGTGTCCGTTGGCGCCAATCCAGTTGCCCAGCTCCTGTACCGCGGGCAGAAACGCCGGGTCGCTGCCAGTGTTGGCGCCCAGGTACACGGTGATATTCATATCCAGTCTCCCTCATCGTGACGCGCGGCACCCGTTCTAGCGTTGGCGGCGCCGATATTCGCGCACGCGACGCGAAAGATCGGCGAGCTCGTTGCGATCAAGCTCTTCCAAATGCTCCAGATCATCCATAAAGCGCGCCATGGTGTCCTTTTGGCGCATCTTGATGAGCGTATTGCAGTAGTTCACCGCCACGCCCGTGAGCATGGCGATGTAGAAGATGCTGATAACGCTCAAGACGACGGTAATAGCGCGGGCAACCGGTGTTTCGGCCGGAATGTCGCCAAAGCCGATGGTCGAGACCGTCTCAAAGCTAAACCAAAGTCCATCGCCAAAGGTGAGGGTCGTGGGCTCGGACAGCCAGACAGCTGTCGAGCACAGCAAGTAAAAGATAAGAAACAGGCCCGTGATGCGCGCAAAGCCAGCCTGTCGCAGCACATCGGCAAGCGTCCTCAACTTGTTCATCGCGACCCCTTTTCCCAGACGCCCAATCACGTTCGCTCGGTATTGTCCCACAACCGACAGTTAGGGACGTTCCTTTTGTGCCGGCAGAAAGGGACTGTCCCCAACTGCCGGGCGGAACCATTTAGCGGTGCTGCTGCCGGCTGGGCAGGCTGAGCTGGTATCCTTATGCGGTAATGTCTCGATTCGTTAGGATTGCATGTGAGAGCTGCCACTGTCCTTCGTTCAGTTATATGTCGCGCCCTGGCCATTGTGCTTGCCGCGCTTGCCGTGCTGAGTTCAATTGCGCCTGTCCAGGCTTTTGCCGATGACTCTAGTCAGCCAGTCAAGACGGTCCGCGTCGGTTGGCTCGTCAACAACGAGGGCTTCCAGGGCGGCACCCCCGGAGAACGTCTCTCGGGATGGGGTTACGAGTACCTCCAGACCCTGTCGTACTACACGCCCGGCTGGCGGTACGAATACGTCTCCGGCACCTTCACCGAGCTTATGGACATGCTCGAGGCAGGCGAGATCGACCTCATGCCCAACATCTCCTACTCCGAGGAACGCGCCCAAAAGCTACTCTTTTCCTCGAACCCCGAGGGCACCGAGCGCTACTACATCTACGCCAAGCCCAATCGCGACGATCTGGCCAAGGGTGACCCCCAAGCGCTCCAAGGCCTTACCATCGGCTGCAACCCCGACGTTATGCAAACCTTCGTTGGCAAGCAGTGGCTCGCCAACGAAGGAATCACCTGCACCTATAAGGAAATCAACACTGGCGGTGCCCTCTTTGACGCGCTCGCAAACGACGAAGTCGACGCCGTCATCATGAACGACACCATTTCGTCGCCCGATGCGTCGCCCATGTTTTACGTTGGTTCGAGCGACTACTATTTTGCCGTCCCCAAAAGCCGCCCCGACCTGATGGACGACATCAATGCCGCCATGTCGGCAATCGCCCGCGTCAACCCACGCTATATCGACGAAGTCAAATCTAACTACTCGGTCCAAAACAGCGGTTCATCATCGCTCAACGGCCCCGAACGTTCCTGGCTCAAAGCAAATGACAACACCATCACGCTCGGCTACATTACGGGCAAACTCCCCTACTGCAACGAAGACGAAAACGGCGAAATGGAAGGCTCGCTCGCATCGCTTGCGACGACGTTGCACGATAAATTTGGCATTACGGTCAAAACCGTCGCCTTTGATAGCTACAAGATGATGTCAAAGGCCCTGTCAAAGGGAAGCATAGACGTTGCGCTGCCGGTATACCGAGATTACTGGTTTGCCGAGCAATCAGGCGTTGTGCAGTCGGTATCGTTGGGGACCATATCCCTCATCGCCATCCACACCGGCAGCGACCTGAACAAAGACCTTCAGAACATCGCCTGTACCAAATCATCGTTTGTCAACAAAAACGTACTTGAAAATCTGTTCCCCACAGCGACCGTGACCGAATACCAATCCGACGATGAAGCGTTCGACGCACTCAGGAAGGGAACGGCGCACTGCATCGTCGCTCCCAGCTCACGCATAAAAACCATCGGCGACCGTCATGATCTCAAGGACTACGAGACGGTCGAGCTCCCTGACACCTGTGAGCTCTCGTGCTGGATTTCGCGTGGAAAGCCCGAGCTGCTGGGAATCATCAACAAGGGCATCATCAATGCCGGAGAATCGCTCTCCGCAAGCAATTACTCATCCACGTCGTACACGACCCAGGAATCAGACACGCTTCGATTCCTTTTTCGCAACCGCACCGCCGTTGCCGCTACCCTCATCGGTATGTTGTCGGTCGGTATCGTCCTGCTCATCTGGGCGCTCGTGCGCGCTCGGACCGAGCGCGAAAAAGCCGACGCCGCCAACGCCGCTAAGACGGCATTCCTCACGCGCATGAGCCACGACATCCGCACGCCGCTCAACGGCATCCTGGGTCTTATCGAAATTGAGGAATTGAAAGACGGCGACATGCAGGCCGCCCGCGAAAGCCGCGCCAAGGCGCGTGTTGCCGCCAATCACCTACTCTCGCTGATCAACGACATCCTCGAGATGGGCAAAATCGAAGACCGCAAGCTAGCTCTGGAACACGCGCCTTTTAACCTCAAAGAGCTCTGTGACAATACGCTGGTTCTGTGCAAGCTCCGCGCATCCGATAACGGCATCACCATGCAGGACAATAGTCTGCCGTACGCCACGGGGCCATACATGATCGGCAGTCCCACCCATATCCGACAGATCATAATCAACCTGTTAGACAACAGCATTAAGTACAACAAGCACGGCGGCTCCGTCACCTTTAGTTCAAAGACCAAGCCGCTCGATGACGGGCGCGCGCTCTTTTGCTTTAGCGTTTCGGATACCGGCATTGGCATGGCTCCCGAGTTTTTAAAGCATATCTATGAACCGTTTGCCCAAGAAGGTGACAATGCGCGCAGCAAGTTCCAAGGAACCGGCATGGGCATGCCAATCGTCAAGTCGCTTATTGAACTGATGGGCGGTACCATCGAAGTCACCAGTGAGCTCCATGTAGGCACCTCGTTCTACGTGGAGATTCCGCTCGATATCGACGAGAATCCCCAGGCGCGGGCGAATACGGTTGAGAGTGCGCCCGACTGCTCGCTCGCCGACATGAACGTGCTGCTCGCCGAAGACAACGAATTGAATGCCGAGATTGCCCAGGCGCTGCTAGAATCCGAGGGCATCGTGGTCACCCGCGCCGCCAACGGCAACGAAGTCGTCGATCTGTACCTGTCACATCCCGCCGGCAGCTTCGATGCCATTTTGATGGACATTATGATGCCGGGCATGGACGGCTACGAGGCAACCCGCGCGATTCGTCTGAGCGAGAAGGTCGATGCAGCCGATATCCCCATCATCGCGCTCACCGCCAATGCCTTTGCCGAGGACGCCAAGGCGGCACACGATGCCGGCATGAACGCCCATCTGTCCAAACCGCTCGACTTTAACAAGCTCAAAAACATACTCGCCCGCATCAAGAAAAACGGATCCGTTTTGCTATAGTTTTTGCAGCAACCACGCACGACCAGAAAGGAAGCCAACGATGTTTAGGCCCTTACGTCGAAAGAAACGCGCCATCACCGACGAGGAAGCGCGCGAACTGCTCGCCACCTGCAAGCGCGGCGTCTTTGCCGTCAACGGCGACGATGGCTACCCGTACGCCATTCCCGTCAACTACTTCTTTGACGCCGAGCACGACAAGATTTATTTCCATGGCGCCAAGGCTGGCCACAAGGTCGACGCACTCAAGCGCGATGACAAGGTCTGCTTTACCGTTTACGGAAACGAGTGGTACCAGGACGGCGACTGGGCTCCCTACGTTATGAGCACCGTCGTCTTTGGCCGTTGTCGCCTGGCGAATGACACCCCCGCGTTTATCGAGGACAAAGTCCGCCAGCTCGCCCTTAAGTACTACCCTTCTGCCGAGGAAGTCGAAGAGGAAATCGCCAAGGGCATTAAGGGCGTCCAGCTCTACGAGATTACGATTGAGCATCTTTGCGGCAAGCAGATTCAAGAAAAGTAAGCCTCTCAGCAGGCCTCATCAATAACAATATGGCCCGGTTCCAACCCACCTTGGAACCGGGCCATATTGTTATAAAGCGTCGGCGGCGATGTGCGCCAGCGCCTCGACGAGCTCTTGCGAGCTCACAGGCTTGCTCAGGTGCGCGTCCATGCCTGCCTCACGCGAAAGTCTGCGGTCGTCGGCAAAGGCGTTGGCGCTCACGGCGATAATCGGCGTGGTCACGGCATCCTCGCGATCGAGTGCTCGAATCCGACGCGTGGCCTCAAGGCCATCGATGCCAGGCATCATGATGTCCATCAACACCACGTCGTACTCGTGCGGTGCGCTCGCGGCAAACGCCTCAACGGCAGACTCGCCATCCTTAGCATGCGACACGACGGCACCGGCACGGCTGAGCGTAAACTGCGCGATCTCGGCATTCAGATCGTTATCCTCTACGAGCAAAACGCGCAAGCCCTGGAGCGCATCGCCGTCTCCCGCGTCCACGCGCATTGCCTGAGGAATCTCGGAGCGGTCGCACTTCTCAAATGGGAGGCGAATGGTAAAGGTTGTCCCCTGCCCCAAGACGCTCGTAAAGCTCATGGTTCCGCCCATAAGCTCGACCAACTGTTTTGCGATAGGCGCGCCCAGGCCAGTTCCCGATGAAGCACCTTCCACCTGTTGCTCCTCGCGGCAAAACAGCTCGTAGAGGTGCTGTTGGAACTCCTCGCTCATGCCAATACCGTTGTCGGCGATCGTGTATTCATAGACGGGGATGCCATCCGCCGGCTCCACCTCGCGGCACACCAGGCGGACATAGCCGCCCTGGCGGTTGTACTTGACGGCATTGCCGGCAATATTGAGCAACAAACGCTTGAGATGCGTCACGCTCACCCGAACATAGGGATGAACGAGAGTCCGCTGGTCGCAGACAATTGTCACCAGGCGCTCCTCGGCCTGGCGCTCCAGAATATCGCACACTTCGCGGGTGAGGGTCACCAAGTTTGTGGGAACAAGTTCCAGATTGACCTGGCCGCTCTCCAGGCGACTCATATCGAGCGCCTCGTTGGCAAGGTCGAGCAGCAGTCCCGATGCCGTCCAGATTTTTGAGCGGCACTCGGTCTGCTTTTGTAGATCGTCCGCATTGGCATCGCCGACCTCGACCATGCCGCGAATGCCGTTGATGGGCGTGCGCAGATCGTGGCTCATGCGACGTAGAAACTCCGTCTTTGCCGAGTTGGCAGACGAGGCCTCACGCGCTGCCTTAGCCAGCCTGTCACCATAGTCGCGCTCCTGCTGCAGCAAGTCCGTCAAACGTCGACGATCAGCGCGGCGGCGCGCCATCACAACAACGGCTATAACACCGCCGTAGAGCACCAGCACGCCGGCAGCAACAGCCGCGACGACCTCAAAGTAGCGCCGCGCCGAGGCATAGGTGTACACGTAGAACCCGCGCGCTTTTCCAAATGTGCCCAAATACCACTCGCCGTTGGCGTTGACCAGTCGGACTTTGCCGGGCAGGCATCGATCCTTAATACCGTCGACAATAAAGACATCCGTTGCAGGCAGATCGAATACGTCCAATATGGTGGGTTCAACGGCATTGGTCGCAACGACCTTGCCATCGCTTTCGATCACGATATTGCCACTGTCGATGGTCTCATAACCACCGAGCAGGCTCTGCAGTTTGAGCGTATTGCCTGTAACTGCCTTCGCGCTCTGATGCCTTACTGCGACAACGATGCCCTCGTCATCCCGCCGGGTTATGCAGCCAATGTCTGCGACCGAATCATCCGCAAGCGTGATGCGGGCGGTATAGGACTTAAGCGGATGGGCTGCCACCTCCAGCACGGGTGCTTCCTTGAGATACGTAGCGAGCGACTCGTAGCCCACGCCATCCGTCGAGGACTCGGACACCAAATTGCCCGATGCGTCCGTCACGATCAGTGCGCTCACGTTGAACTGGTCGGCATATTGCTCCAGCATGGCGTTATCCACCGAACCGTCGCGCTCCATATCGCGCGCTGTCTCTCCGGCGATCTCCATAACGCGAATCAGGTTTTTGGTCGTATAGGCGCTATTGAATGCATCGTAGGAAAGGCTCTGCGTCGCCACGTAATCGACAACGTCGGCAAAGCGCTGCTCGGCCTGAGCTGTCGTGTAGCCGTAGCTCATCATGCCGGCAACAACCGAGAGCGCTATCCCCAGCAGGGCGACAAGGAGCCATGCCCCTGTCGAACGATTGCCCCGCTTCTCTACGGCGTGGTCGGGCGCATCGATCATGACAGGCCCTCTATATTCAAAAAGGGCGAAGGGTCATCAAAGTACTTTGACACCAGGCGTTTCATGGTGCCGTCGGCTAGCATTTCCTGGTAGGCATGGGTGAGCTTAACGTCGATGCCGCGCGTATCGTTGATATCGAAAGCGGTACCCAAACCAACCTCAAGCAGCGGCTCATCCAAAATTCGATACGTCACACCATAGTCTTTTTCGTAGGTAAGCAGCGAAGACTCATGCGCGGCGATGGCGTCGACCAGACCCTCGACGAGCGCCGGGTTCAGGTATGAGCGGTCCGAAAAGCAGTAGAGCTCTTTGATCTGCGGAACGTTTTCATTTGTACGATTGAGCAAAATGTCCTCGGGCTTGGTGGTGGACTGGACCGCCACGACCTTATCCTCAAGATCGGCAAGCGTGTAGATATCGCTCTGGGGATCGACCGCGACCACCTGGCGGCTCGCAAGGTACGGGCCGGCCCAACGATACTCGTCTTCGCGACCCGTCATGCTAAAGCTGCCCATGACGCAATCGAGCTCGCCGCTCGCCAGTAGCTCGTTCTTCTTTTCCCAATCGATCAGCTGGTACTTTGGCTTGTAACCAATGCGGGCCAAAGCCTCGGTCAATATCTCGACATCCAGGCCAACGATATCGCCGTACTCGTCGGTATACACAAACGGCGGATAGAGGTCGCTGCCGACGTTAAGCGTCTTAAGATTGTCGTCCTTGACCTGCGAGGCATCCAGACCTTCTAATGCAGACGTCGAGGCTTCGTCATTACGCCCTGAACAGCCAGCTATCGCTACGACAAAGGCGCTCGCCACTGCAAGCGCGACAAACAACGAAATGGCAACCGAGCGACGGGGTCTTTTCATCGAGCTCCAGACGATCCTGTTTACAGACTGAAATGGTTAAAGATAATAGCAAACAAAACCACACGAGTGCCCAATGGCTACAGACGCTTTACCATGTGGGGCCTTCTAGCCGACTTGGCAGAAGGCCTCACATGCAGTGCACGCTTACCGTGCATTAAAAACGTAGCGGTCCAGGCGGTCGCACGCTTCCCTCACGCGCGAAAGCGGCAGCGCCAGATTCACGCGAATGTGGCAGGGCCCGTGGAACGGACGGCCGTCCTGATACCCCACGCCCACGCGCGCCCCCTCGTCGAGCAGCCACTGAATATCGCGGCCATGCTCGCGGCACCACTCGGTGCAGTCCAGAAACACCATGTACGTGCCCTGCGGACGTGAATAGGACACGCCCTCAAAATGCTCGTCCACGTAATCGCAGAAGTACTCGATATTGCCGGCAAGCACCTGGTTGAGCTCGTCCACCCACGCGTAGCCTTGCGGCTGGTAGGCACCGATAAGCGCATGCATGGAAAGGACATTCATCTCGTTGTAGTGAGTCTTGTTGGACACGGCGCACACGCGGTCGCGCAGTGTTTCGTTATAGATGATGTGGTAGCTGCCGACCAGACCCGCCAGGTTAAACGTCTTGCTCGGCGCATAGAGGGCAACCGTGCGCATGCGGGCATCCTCGCTCACCGACTGCGTCGGGATATGCTTGTGGCCCGGCAGGATGATATCGGACCAAATCTCATCCGAGATCACCACGCAATCGTGCTGGCGATAAATGTCCATGGCGCGCTCGATCTCGTCGCGCTCCCATACGCGGCCGCAGGGATTGTGCGGCGAGCAGAACACCACGGCATGAATGTGGTTTTGGGCGAGTTTGCACTCCATGTCCTCAAAGTCCATGCGCCACACGCCCTGGTCGTCGAGTTTAAGCGGACTGTGGACAATACGATAGCCCGCGGCTTCGATGGACTTGGTAAAGCCGATGTAGGTGGGGCTGTGGACCAGCACCGCATCGCCCGGCTGAACATACGCACGCAGCGTCGACACGGCACCGCCCAGCACGCCGTTTTCGTAGCCGATATGCTCGGGCGCCAGGCCCTCAACGCCGTTGCGACGGCTCTGCCATTCGATGATGCGGTCAAAGTACTCGGGACGCGGATTGAAGTAGCCGAACATAGGGTGCTGGGCGCGCTGGATGATGTACTCCTGGACCGTGGGCACCGTGGCGAAATTCATGTCGGCCACCCACATGGGAATGCGGTCGAAGCCCTCGTCGGGTGCGTTCGGAGCCATGCCGGGGATCTCGCCCCAAGAGTCAACGGCGATGGAGTCCATGCCGTGGCGATCGATAAGCGAGCTAAAGTCGTATTTCATGCTGAGCTCCCGTGCGAAGTGGATTGTTTTGGTAGGCGTTATTGTCCACCAGCGTGGACGGTTTTGGAGCGGGGTTAGGCGCTTAATTTGACGGGTGCGGACGAATGGCTGGTTAGTCTCGCGCGTCGTTGACGGCGACTACGGTTAGCTGGGTTTCATCGACCGTAAACGATATGTCGAGCCCGGCGTAAGCCAAGTGATAAATGCGGTTTGGCTCATGCTTGCTGCCCGCGCGGCGCGGATCTTGGCGAAGGACCTCGACCAAGCCAGGGAGCTTTGCGCTTGGGACTTTGTCTTGCAGTGCTTGCGGGAACTCGACGTCGAGCTCTTGCCACGGAGCATCCTCAATCCAGCCGCCGGTCGCATCCGGATGGCAGTCCGCAAACGGAATGTAGGGCTTAATGTCGTAGATGGGCGTGCCGTCGCGCAGGTCGGTCCCCAGCACATGAATGATGGGGCCATCGTCGGTGAGCTCGACGCGATCGAGCTTGACGCAGGTGAGCCCGATGGGATTAGGGCGAAACGGACTGCGTGTGGCAAACACGCCCACGCGCTTGGCTCCACCCAACCGCGGCGGGCGCACGGTTTTCGACCATTTTGCGTTGGTGCCGGACCTGTCCTGCGTCTTGGCATCGGCAGCTATGTCCTTAGCCGTGCCGCCGGGCGTTCCGTTTTCGAAGCGCCACAGCAGCCATAGGTGAGAGAAGGAGTCCAGACCCTCAACCGCTGCGTTGGAGGCAAATTCCGGCTCAAAGACAATGCGTCCCTGCAGATGAGGCGCCAAAAAGCTGTTGCGCGGAATGCCAAACTTCTGCGGCAGGTCGGTATGTATGTGTGCAATAGGTTCCATGCCGGTCATTGTACGGCATGGAGGTGTGGAGCGTTGCACGCAATTCTTCGCCGCGGTTCCCCGTCGTGCAACCAACGGTTGCTTGGAAGGGCATCTGCTGCCGCGTATGCTTAAGCCATCAACCAGCAGAAAGGAGCCGCCATGGCCTTTGCAGAAAAGCTCATCGCTGTCCGTCGCGCCCATCACCTTACCCAGGAGCAGCTCGCCGCCAAGCTCTTCGTCACACGCCAAGCCGTCAGCCGTTGGGAACGCGGCGAGGTCACACCGGGCATCGACATGATGAAGCTCATCGCCGCCGTAACTGGCGAGCCCCTGTCTCACCTGCTCGAAATGCCCGAGCACTATTGCCAGAGCTGCGGCATGATACTCACGCCCGACGACTGCGGTACCGATGCCACGGGCGCCGCGACCGATCATTACTGCAAGTGGTGCTACGACCACGGCCAGTACACCTACGAGACCACCATGGAGGCGATGATCGAGGACTGTGCCCCGCGGCTTGCACAAAACACCGGCATGTCGCTCGACGAAGCCGTCTCGCTCATGGGCGCCGTCCTGCCGCAACTGGAGCGCTGGCGCGCCGTGCAAGAAAACGAGGAGCGCTACGGCGCCGAAGCGCGGGCGCGCTATGGCGATGAGGCTATCGATGCGGCAAACGAAACGTTACTGGACATGGACCCTCAGACATGGAACGACATGAAGGAACTTGAACGCGCTATTCTGGGCCAGCTCTCGATTGCCATGGGCGACGGCGATGCGGATGGAAGCGAGGCTCGCAAGCTTGTCGCGATGCATCGTCGCTGGATTGCTCTCAACTGGGGACGCGAACCCCAGAATGAAGCGTACCTGGGTCTCGCCCACGGTTATCTTGCCGACCAGCGCTTTGTTGACTACTACGACAAGCCCTGCGGCACCGGAGCCACGGCGTTTCTGGTCCAGGCGATCGAGTCGTCGTTGGCGCGCGCATAGACCGCGGCGGCTTTGGGTATTTCAATCAAAACCGCAACCGATTGGAGACCTATGGCTACTGATCACGAGCTCGCTCTGTACGTTATGACCGGCTGCCCGTACTGCATAAAGGTCAAGCGCTTTTTGGCCGATAACGGCGTGACCATTCCCGAACGCAATATCTCGACCGATTCCGATGCCGAGCAGACTCTTATCGCCGTCGGCGGAAAACGCCAGGTTCCCTGCCTGTTCATTGACGGCAAGCCGCTCTACGAGTCGAACGACATCATCGCGTGGATGCAGGAGAACCTGCTCTAGTGCAACACAGCCATTGGGGACGTTCTTAAATGACTAGTCGTTAAAGAACGTCCCCAACGACCAACTAGCCGTGGAAGCGGGCTATGGGTGCAAGTGGCTGCTCGCGAAAGACGCGATCGACGGCGGCGCGGTATTCGTCGACCTTTTTAGTCTTACGTACGAGTTTATGAACGGTAGCGGGGTCGGCGAAGGCGCATTTGGCGTAGAACCACCACTCCTTCATGCGGAAGACCGCGTTACCGCCAATCTCTTTTGCATATGCCGCAAACAGCGTGTCGTGGAAACGCTGCAGCTCGGCTGCTGTGGCAACAGGACCGCCGTTGACCATGCGTGCCAGCGCAGGGTTCGCGAGCAACCCGCGTCCCAGCATCACGTGGCGCGTAGCAGGATAGGCCTCCACCAGCGCGTCCATATCCTCAAGATCAAAAATGTCGCCGTTGTATGCCACCGGAAACGGTGCCCGCTCCAACGTCTCGCCATAAAACTCTTTGCGCGGCGAGCCCGTATAACGGTCCTTCTGTACGCGCGGATGCACGATCAGCTCTGCCAGCGGCATGCGGCAATACAGATCGAGCACGCGCTCGTATTCGTCGTCGCTCTCCAGCCCCAGCCTGGTTTTTACCGACACTGGCAACGGCGAACGTTCGCACACATCGCTCAAGAACACTTCGAGCTCGTCCAAGTGGCGCAAAAAGCCCGAGCCCTTGCCCTTGGCGACAACCGTCCCCGAGGGGCAACCCAAGTTGAGATTGACCTCTCGATAGCCCATGTCGGCGAGCACCTGTGCCGCCCACACAAACTCATCCGCGTTCTTGGACATCAACTGAGGCACCACGTTGAGCCCCTGGTTATTGGCAGGATCGATCTCCTTAAACGCCTTGCCGCCAAAGCGATTGCCCACCCGCGGCGGCGGCAAAAACGGCGTGTAATAACAATCGAGCGCGCCAAAGCACTCCGCATGCACGCGACGAAACACATGCCCGGTAATTCCCTCCATGGGGGCCAGCGAAAGGATCATCTACTCTTCTCTCATATCAACGAACATGACTAAGGGACTGCCCCTTTGTCATGTTCATTATGCCTTGTGCTCTAACACCACGCCATTAGCGCCGTGTTAGAGCAACTGACGCCCTGCACTCATTTATACTCAAACGCATGCGTGCATCGCCCGCGGAGAACGATAAGAGTCGAGGCCCCCATGCAGCAGCTCACCGAGCAAGAAAAGAAACGCATCCAGCGGTACTGCACGTACCCCAAGATCGCAGCGACTGCACTCGCCATGTCGTTCGTAGCATGCCTGCTGATGTTGCCGCTCCAAATGATCAACGATATCGCGTTCCACCAAAAAGAATTCCAACCCGCGGGCATATATACCGCCATCGCACTCACCGTAATCGAACTCGCCGTCTTTTGCTATTGCGCTCTTGCACCGCGCTTTGGAATGCAGGGCAAACAGTGGAAGGAGCTGCAGAGCAGGCTTACGGTAGCCCAAACCAACAAAGACCGCTCCACGGAGGTCGCCGGCGTGCTTGCCACGCAAGCTGCCGGCCGCCTGCTCAAGAACAGCGATAACGATGTTGCGCGCAACCTGGGCGGCGCCGCAGAGATTGCCGGCGCCGTAGGGGCAGTTGCCACGGCGGCAGACGTGCTGGCCGAAACCTCTAGCAATGCCGAGGCCATGGCAAACGCATACGGCGTGACGATTCCAAGCGTCAAGAAGCAGATCATAGCTCTCGCGGTGGTACCCGCCATTGTGCTGCTTGGCGTCTACATCCCGCAGTTTGTCCAGGGAAATAACGAGCTTCAGGTAAGAAAGGCTGCAGCCGCCGAGCAACTCGCCATCGCGCAAGATGCCTTGGAGCCCGTGTGCGAACGCGTTGCGGCAGACAACCCATACGAGTCGTATCACGACTACGGCTACCGCGTTATCGGCTATCTGCGCGATAATGACCTCGGCGCTCAAGCAGCCTATGTCTACCTTTCTTTTGATGCAGACGGCATGCTCACGGACGTCGATTACACCAGCCAGATCGACCCCGTGGCAAGCCTTGCAGACAACCTCGCCCGCGCCGAGCAGGATATCGCGACGCTCTGTGCTCCGCTCAATGGGCTGGACGTTTCCGTTGCCACACCGGACCTCCTCACGCCATGCAGCCTGTCGGATGAATTTAAACAGGCATTTTTGGCCGGCTCCCTATATGAAGAAATCAGCATCAAGACGGAGGACGAGTCTATCAAGTCGTACTACACCTTTGACACCGAAGCGGCAGAAGAATTCGACGAATACACCCATCCGGAAATTAGGCTCATGCTCTCTGCAAAGAAGAACTAAAGGCTTACGCTCTAATTTCGCAAAGGTCTCAATGTGACAAAGGAACAGCCCCTTTGTCACATTATTCAGAGCGCAGGGCCTCCACGGGATCCTTCCTGGACGCACTGCGGGCCGGCAGCAGACCGGCAACGACCGTCAGCAGCACCGAAATCGCGATGAGCACCAGCGCATCCTGCACGGGCAGGCTCATCAGATTGGGGACCTGTTTGGCAGCAAGCGCCCAGGCATTAACCGGAAAGCTCACGGCCACCACAACGACAACGGCAAAGACGCCAGCGATGAGGCCCTCGATAAAGGTCTCGGCATTGAATACGTTGGCCACGTTGCGCTTTGACGCGCCGATCGCGCGCAGGATGCCAATCTCCTTTTTTCGCTCCAGCACGCTGATGTAGGTGATGATGCCGATCATGATGGAGCTCACCACCAGGCTGATGCTCACGAATGCGATGAGCACCAAGCTGATGGTGTTCACGATGTCGGTCACCGAACCCATGATGATGCCCATGTAGTCGGTGTACGAGATCGCCTGTTCATCGTGGCCGGCGGCTTTGACCTGCTTGTTGTACGCATCGATGTGATCGAGCACACGCTCCTTGGCCTCAAAGTCGCGCGGGAAAATCTTGACCGAGATGGGGTCGGCCTCATCCGCATAGCCCAACGTGGTCAGATTGTTGTCGTAGGTGAGCTTCGAAGCCTTGGCATAGCTCATCATGAGCGAACTCAGATCCTCGGCATCCATGTTGAAATGGATGGCACGAGCAAAAGCGCTCGCATCCACACGCATAGCGCTCGCCAGGTTGGCAAAACTCGATGACATCTGCGTAGCCATCTGTCCCATGAGCCCCGCCGCGCCTACTTTAAGCTGGGACGATACCGTTGTCGCAATCTGGTCGCTGATTGTCTTGGTCACCTGGTCCATTGCCTGCTGCAGATACGGAGCCAGCTGCTTTTGTACATAGTCGGTCATCGCCTGTTGCAAGCGCTCGGCCAGGGCATCGCCGCCGAGCGCTTTGAGCTGGGCCAGGATTTGCTGGGCTGCCGTATCACTCTCAAGATACGCCGAGAATGCGGCGGCGAGCTTTGACGCGTCCTTAAGATCTTCGGGCGTCAACGCCTTAAACTGATCAGACTGCAAAAATCCCTCAAACAGCTGGTTGGCAAGCGTTCCCACCTGCTGCATTTGCTCGGGCGTGAGTTCCAGACCGTCAAAGATACCCGAGAGATCTGGGGTTGGCGCTTTTGTCATGATGTCGCTGAAGTCGATGTCCTTCCCAACACCCGAAAGGTCGATATCCAACCCGGACAAGTCAAGACCCGACAGGTCCATACCGCCGCCTGCACCCGAGAATGCAGACGCATCAAATGAGAACGCGCTCTTGAGCGCCGCCTCGTCCACACTGAACATGCCGCCCAGATCCACGCCTTGCTTGGCCTCGCCTTGCAGTTCGTCGAAGGTTTTGCCCGTAAAGACATCCGTCTCGGGGTGGGCGAGTTGCTCCTGCACAATCTGCGAATCGGCGGCGCGCTCCATAAGCTGGCGAGTCAGTGTATGCGTATAGGCAATGCCCGGAGACAACGCACTCGCATTGGCCGTCTCGTTTGGTCGCACCACGCCCACAATGTGCACGTCGATACCGTCGGCAACCTTGGCGGCCATAAAGTCGGCGTCGCCAGACATGTCAGTCCACATGCCGGTCTCTTCGTTTTTGCGATAGGCATCGGCCGGCGACAGCACCTTAAACGTCGTGGACAGCGCATCGTCGTAGGTGAAGTCGGTGCCGGTCTCGGGCGTCTCGATCTTACCGTCAGCCGTCATGGCGCTGTTAACCAGATCGTTGAGCTCGTTGATATCCAGCGCGCCGATGCTGTAGAGCGTGTAATCGCCCACCGTTCCACGGCTCGAAAGCACCATTACGGCTTCATCAGCAGACGTGGGCCAATGACCGGCGACAACATCGTACTGGCTGTCGAGCAGGCTCTGGTCGTCAATCATCTCGTTAAAGACCGAGGTTCCCATGGATTCCATGCTCACCGTTGCCGCCGAACTCGCGCCTCCGCTCATGGCCTCGGTCATAGCGTTGGGAACAAGCCGGACGGGCTTCTCGTCGCCCTTGCCGGCACGATAGACAACCGGCGATACACCGTAGCCGTACTGAATGGCGTTGACTTCTTTATCGATGCCGTCGCCACCGGCATCGAGCCATGCCTTAAAGCTCGTCATGTCGTTGGACTTAACACTTGCAAACATATCCTTTACGGCCGTGACCACGGGAATCTTATCGTTTCCCTGAGCCTTGTCGCCGGCACTGTCGTCGGACGAATCCACGTTTTCAGGCGAGTCATCATCCGCAGCCCCCTGTCCGCCCATCATGGACGACAGGTCGTAATCCTGCTTGGAAATGGTGAGCGGGTAGCTCGAGAGCGTATCCTCCTCGACCTTTTTGATGTAGCCGTTTACGCCATTGGAGAGCGCCAGGATCGCCGCGATACCGATAATGCCAATCGAGCCCGCAAAGGCAGTCATGGCCGTGCGGCCCTTCTTGGTCATGAGGTTTCGGGCAGAAAGCCCCAGCGCCGTCACAAAGCTCATCGAGGTTTTGCGCGTAGGCTTGGCCTCGCGGCGCGCGGCCTTGGCAGCATCGAATGGATCGGAATCGTCGGTGATCTTGCCGTCCGCCAGATTGACGATGCGCGTGGCATATTGGTACGCCAGCTCGGGATTGTGCGTGACCATGATGACCAGGCGGTCGCGCGCCACGTCCTTGAGCAGGTCCATGACCTGTACGGATGTCGTTGAATCCAAAGCGCCGGTCGGCTCGTCGGCAAGAACGATCTCAGGATCATTTATCAGGGCGCGGGCGATGGCCACGCGCTGCATCTGCCCGCCCGAAAGCTGGCTCGGGCGCTTGTTAACGTGCTCGCCCAAGCCGACTTTCTTCAACGCCTCGCGCGCACGCTGGCGGCGCTCGGCATGCCCCACGCCCGTGAGCGTGAGCGCCAGCTCCACGTTTTCCAAAATGGTCTGATGCGGAATGAGGTTATAGCTTTGGAACACAAAGCCGATGCGGTTGTTGCGGTAGGCATCCCAATCGCGGTCGCGGAAGTCCTTGGTCGAGATGCCGTCAATCAGCAGGTCGCCAGAATCAAAGTGGTCGAGTCCGCCGATAACGTTGAGCATCGTGGTTTTGCCCGAACCCGAGGGACCCAGAATGGCCACGAACTCGTTATCGCGAAAAGACAGGCTCACGCTGTCGAGCGCCACCTGCGTAAACGACTGCGTAACGTACCTTTTGCAAATACCTTTGAGCTCCAGCATGGACGGCAACCTCTCCTGCGCAGGCACCCTGCCCGCTCTCCTCCGCCGTTCGTATTCGACGCGTTTGTCCTACTCTATCCCCATTTTTTGCCGACGCCAGTGAGGAATGTAACAAACCGCGCCAAAAAACGAACGGGACGGCGCCCAAAAGAAGAGGTCCCGAGCGGGACCTCTATATGGTGGAGCTTATCTTGAAAGGTAGCGGACTACTTCGTACAGCGGCGCACGATCATCGCCATGCTTTGCGCGTTTTCTACTGCTCGCTATTCGCAATCGCCTGGTCGATAAGCTTGTCGAGCGCTGCGCGCTGCTCAGCGGAGCTGATGGCGCCCACGATGGGCTCCCCTACGATGTTGCCATTCTGATCGATGACATACGTTGTCGGGAACGAGAACAAATTTGACGTAAACTTACCGGCCTCGCTATCCGACTTGAACCAGATGTTCTTATATGTCACGCCCTTCTTGCTCAGTACGTCCTTGGCATCTGCAATCTCGCCCTTGTTGCCATCGAGCGTAAAGGAATTGACGCCCACGACCTGGCCGCCCTTCTTGGCAAGCTCCTTATTCAGGTCCTCAAGGTCGCCCAACTCACCCACGCACGGCTTGCAAGTGGTGAACCAGAAGTTCATGACGGTGACCTTGTTCTTAGAGAACAGCTCGTCGCTGTTCACGTCGTTGCCATCCAGGTCCTTGCCCGTAAAGCTGGGGAACTTCGTCGCCTCGCTCGAAGCATTGGCACCAGCCGTCATGCCAGCGGCCGAAGCGTCGACGCTCTCGCCTGCGCTCGGCGTGCTTCCACAGCCGGGGAACTCCTTCTCCAGGCTCTCGAGCTTGTCCTCGATCTCCTTGATCTGCTGTGCACCGGCCTTGAGCGTCTTAAGCTCATCCGCCGTGAACTCATCCTTGGCGCCGTCGATGGTCTTGAGCAGGAAATCGCCGTAATTGCTGCCGTCCTCAATCATTGCCGAGTCTTTATTTGCCGCATTGAATACCTTTTCCCACAGCGCGTTATCACTCGAAAAGATCTCGTTCTCCTTCTGCATGAGCTTCGCATACAGCTCGGCGGCCTCGTCGGCATTGGCCGGCTTCTGCGCAGTGAGTTCTGCGATCTTAGGATCGGAGCTCGCAGATTCGCTCGCATTGCCACCGGGCGCCGAACATGCCACAAGGCACAAGGCCAATACCGGCACCATAAACAGGGCCGCAATCTTAGAAAGCTTCATGGTCATTCCTCCGTTTTGTCGAAGCTTGTTTACTTTTTATCGGCGGTCAAGGGGAGCTTTTCCGCCGACACATCCAGGCCATAGCGATAGCTGATGGCATCGACGGGACAGGCCCCGATGCACTTTCCGCACCGGATGCATTCGGCATGATTGGGCGCGCGGACCACATCAACGTCCATCTGACAAACCTTTGAACACTTGCCGCACGAGACGCATTTGCATGCATCGACCCGGATCCCCAGTAGGGACACCTTATTCATGAGCGCATAGAATGCGCCGAGTGGACAAATCCATTTGCAGAAGGGGCGGTAGAACAAAACGCTCAGCACTACCACGGCAATGAGAACGGCAAGTTTCCAAGTAAAGAGCTGTCCCAACGCAGATCGAATGCCGGCATTGGCAGCCGCCAGCGGAATGGCGCCCTCGAGCACACCCTGTGGACAGATGTACTTGCAAAAGAACGGGTCTCCCATCCCCACGTCGTTAACCACCAAGACGGGCAGCAGCACCACGGCAAACAGCAGCACAACGTACTTGATGTACGTGAGCGGCTTGAGCCTTTTTGTCGAAATCTTTTTGCCGGGAATCTTGTGAAGCAGCTCCTGCAGCCAGCCAAACGGGCACAGAAAGCCGCATACAAAGCGTCCCAGCAGCACGCCGAGCAAAATGAGCGTACCGGTGACGTAGTAAGAAAAGTTGAACTTGGATGAACCCACCACCGACTGGAACGACCCGATGGGGCACGCACCCGATGCCGCGGGGCACGAATAGCAATTAAGTCCAGGTACGCAGACTGTTTTTCCCGCGCCCTGATAGATGCCGCCTTTGGCAAAGTTTGGCAGGTGAATGTTGGTGACGAGCGTCGCCGCCGCCTGAATGAATCCGCGAAATCGAGCCAAAACATGCGACGCAGTGTTTTCTCTTTTATCCAATTCCGATACACTCCAAGCACAGCCTAATCGCTTTGGCCAGCACGGCATCCGCCTCGCCACGCATAACGCCAAAGCACACCATGGCAATTCCGACGATCAACAAAGCGACCTGTACCACGGGTTTTACCGCTTTGAACAACCTGACCACTCCTTTCGTAACGCGACCATTGGACCATATCGGCTATAAAATCCGTGTTAAGCGCGATTTGAAATGTGCAAGGAGACTGTTATGCGTATTTTGATCGTCGAGGACGAGCGGGCGCTGTGTGACGCAATCGCGCGCAGCTTGCGAAACTTGGCGTACAGCGTCGACTGCTGTCACGACGGACAGGAGGCGCTCGACCTACTGAACGTTGAGGCCTTCGACCTCGTGGTACTCGACCTCAACCTTCCCCGCATCGACGGCATGACCGTGCTCAGGGAACTTAGGAAAACTGACTGCGAGACTAAGGTACTGATTCTGTCCGCACGCGGCGAGGTCGCCGACAAGGTCGCCGGACTCGATGCCGGCGCCAACGATTACCTTACCAAGCCGTTTCATCTTGACGAGCTTGCGGCAAGGATCCGCAGCCTTACCCTCAGGCGCTTTGCACAAAGCGACATAGTATTAACCTGTGGAAAGCTCCGCTTTGACACCAAGGCGCGCATCGCTTCCGTGGACAGCGAGGCTTTATCTTTTACGCGCAAGGAAACGGGAATCTTGGAATACCTGATGCTTAATCAGGGGCGTCCGGTAAGTCAAGAGGAGCTTATCGAGCACGTTTGGGATAGCAGCGTGAACAGCTTTAGCAACGCAACCCGCGTTCACATCTCGTCACTCCGCAAAAAGCTACGCAGCGCTTTGGGATACGACCCGATTCGCAATCGGATTGGAGAGGGCTACGTTATGGAGGATAGCGAATGAAAAGGCTTTCGCTGCAATGGCGCATAACGATTATGACGGCGCTGCTCACGTGCGCAGCGTGCGTGTTGACGAACTGCCTGGTCGGCTATACGGGCATGCGCTACATGGATGCCATCGGCAGTGACATCTCGGCCTTTACCGCTACCGGCGCGGATTCGCCCCAGGCGTTTGACCCAACACAAGCAGCCCTCGATGACGAGGTCACGGTCGTCGTAAACGACGCACAAGAGTCTTTTGGCACGACAACCTGGTACATCACGGCTGGAGTCACACTCCTTGGCGGCGCGCTGGCATACTTTGTGAGCGGCCGTGCACTCAAACCGCTGCGGGCTTTTGCGGCCCAGGTTGAGCGCGTGCAGCCTGACAACCTAAGCGAAATTAAGCTCAGCGAAGATGTGCCCACCGAGCTACAACGATGCAGCGCCTCTTTCAACGACATGATTGCCCGTCTTTGCGAAGGGTTCTCTGCACAGCGTCAGTTTACCGGCAACGCCGCACACGAGCTGCGCACCCCGCTCTCCCTTATGCAAGCACAGATTGAACTATTCATCTCTGAGCACTCCGGTTTGCAACCCGAAACAGCCGAGCTGCTCGGCCTGCTACAAGAACAAACTGAGCGCATGTCTCGAATGACCAAGGTATTGCTCGAGATGAGCGAGCTCCGCAGCGTTCCTTGCGAGGACGATGTTGAACTCGGTCCCTTGTCCGAAGAGGTCCTCACCGACCTTGCGCCACTTGCCGAGAATAAGGGCATAGCCCTCAATTGTGCTGGAGACGCTTTAGTAATCGGGAGCGACACGCTCCTCTATCGGCTGGTGTTTAATCTGGTCGAAAACGCCATCCGTTACAGCCGCTCCGGCTCGACTGTCAACGTCTCCATCTGCGACAGCGACAGCCACGTGTTCCTGCGAGTCGAGGACCAGGGACCGGGAATACCCAAGCAGTACCGAGAAAGCATCTTCCAGCCGTTCTTTCGTCTAGACAAATCCCGCAGCGGGGCATATGGCGGCGCAGGACTCGGGCTAGCGCTTGTTTGGGAGATTGCAGCGCTTCACGGTGGCACGGTAGAGGTCGAAGAAAGTTCCGAGAACGGGACCGTGATGCTCGTGACCCTCTCAAAGGGGGCCACCACGTGATCCGACTGTCCAGGAATCCCACTCGACATTGTGAAACGCGTCCCAAAACTTGGACATGAGAAATGGGAGAGAGTTCGCATCTATGCCGAGGACGAAGTCCTGGCGGGGATTCAGGATGCGCAGAGGAAGCTTGCGGCAGAAAACCCCGACAGAGTCGTGACCGTCGGCGGCAACTGTATGGTGTCGCCTGCCCTCTTCGATTACCTGCACGGGAAATACGAGAACGTTGGAATCGTCTGGATCTATGCGCATCCGGATGTATCCACGCTGAATGATGGCTACCCCAACGCTCACGCCATGGTACTTGGCAGCCTTTTGGAACAGGGTGCACCGCAACTCGTTTCGCGGATGCGGCATCCGGTGTTTAAGCCGAGCGATGTCCTGCATGTCGGGCTACAGCAGCTCCACGACTATCAGGAGGTTTGCTTAAACAAGCATAGGTGTTGCGGTTTTAGCCGATGTCCTCATGGAGGAAAACGACATGCTGGGTCTGTCTGATTAAAGTCCAACAGTTTCCATGAGGCATCTAGCGCGGTAAAAGCTAAAGACCCGGGAGACCCCAAACTGTCAACCATCTTTACGGGTGCAAGGGAAACGGGCAAGACAGCCCCCTCTCGCTCCTATCCGAAACGGCGCTTGAACACGGCTGGATTGCAGCGAATGTCTCCGCCATGCCCGGCATGCTCGAAGATATCATCGAGCACACAAAGGAGGCCGCAGGCCGTTACCTCTCGCAGCCCCATACACGCGTGAGCGGAGTTCAAGTTGGGCAGCGGGGCGGTTTAGCGCGCCAATATAATCAAATCGTGCACTTCCATAGCCTCTCGTCTACGTGGTGTACCGTCGTCTCCCCTTTTATCAGAGTTGGGCGATTTTCAGGCACCCGAGCTGAACTCAAATTGAACTCAACGATGCCTTATCGGTCGAGGGCGTCCTAGCGAGAATATACAGAGGCGCACATTTCGCAGGGAACCTCCCATTCGTTATCATATCGGGATGCTGTCAAGGCAGCGTCAATGCGTTCGACCTACACCTTCTCGCTTTTCGAGGCCTCGTCTGCAGGACCATCGGAATCGATACGGAATCGATCGGCATACCATTCATCCGAAGCAATCACCTTATGGAGCATCTGGAGATGCAGGTCGACATAGTGGCAGAACGCCTTGCCGCATTCCACGAGAGGCGCATTGTTTCTCTCGTTGGGCTCGGCTCCAAAATTAAACTCGACCGCATAGCCCTCCCCAGGCACACCCATGCTCGGCAGAATATCAATGGAGAAGTGGACGAATCCAGACGTCACCTTGTATACATCTTTTACCTTTGGATCGAACTTCTCGAGTAAGTCTTGAAGTCTTCCATCGGACATCTTCTCACCCGAGAAATCTTTCAGCTTGTTCACAGGCACACCTTGAAACGCCTGCTTGAGAAAGTCATCCTGGTCTTCGGCGGCGAACAATGCGAATGTCCGCAGGCAGACTCCAACCTGTGCGCGGAGAAGCTGGGCGACGCAAACAAGATTCCTCGACTCGAGCATGGAGATGAATCCGTCTATCAGTCTCATCGCATACTCAGAGGAGGATGCCAGATATAGATCCCATTGGGTAAAGGCGCCGTTCATGAAGGGAATCACTGCATTGCGCTCGGCGACTCTCAAGGCACTCAGGCTTTGTTCTATTTTCTCAGCTTCTTGTTTGAACTGTTCGCTATCCAAAATGCCCCCAAATGCCGGCTTCTCAACAAATCAAAAAAGCAAGAGAGACAGAGATTAGGTTCCTGCTCCACTGAACCCGCGCTTCCAGTCGAGACACTCCTCCTCGAAAATCTCCCCAGAGTCCCGTCTCTCGCGCCCCTCACGGAACTGTCCATATCAGTGTAGCCAATCCAAGCACAGCCCCACCGCACGGCCCAGTCGCTTCCGGTCCTGCGTGGCCCCGTGAAGGCGGAAGGGCGTGGTTGTCGTCATCGCGCTCCTTTCTCCTCGTACCTTTTTGGGCATGCGTCACGGGCCCCCGCGCGGCGCTGAGAGCGAATCGGCGCAGGCTTGGGGCCAGTTGCGTAGAGGTTGAGGTTCGGGTTTCGCCGGCTTACGCAGCTTGGCGGGCAGAGCGCCCGGGCTCGCTGCGCCTAGGGCGCGGCGGGATCCGCGACGCCGGAGGTGTCGATCTCGCCCAGATTGGCGAGCTGGCTGATGAACGGGATACTCTCGTGTTCGTCCACCTCGACGCCGCCGAGCACGATGGTGCTGTCGCGCGTGTCGATTTGGGTTGTGAACACGGCCGGGTCGAAGCCCGAAGCGATAAAGCCAATGCCCGCAAGGACAACACCCGCGGCAACGAGCCCGCCCGCCACGGCGAGGTAGATCTTCTTCGCGCTGGTCATGGTACTCACTCCTTTCTACGCCGCGAGATGCGCGGCAGCGCCGCCCTTCTCGCCCTTACCCTTCCAGAAGGGCGAGGCGGCCTTCCTCGCCCAGAGCGCCGAGAGGCGCGCAATTTGTTTTGAGGCGGCCCAAGCGCCAGCACCAACGAAGAGCGCCACGCCGACGAGGCCGAGCCCCACGCCCGCCGAGGCGAGGGCGTACGGGAAGTGGCCGATGGTGACGCCGCTTACGGCAAACAGGAGCTCAACTACGCCCACGCCCCCGAGTGCCGCCGCGACGATCCACACGCAGAGCGCCAGCACCCAGATGCAGATATAGACCGTGACGACCACGGCGGCGAAGGCGGCGAGCAGCGGCACCCACACCGGGGAGCCCACGATGGTCAGCACCCACAGCAGCGCGGTGCTGCGCTGGCGCGTCCTCGCGATCGCGCGCGGCACGGCGGGCAGGTCGTCGAGCGTGGCCTCCGCCACCTCGCCGGGCGTGCCCATGGCGGCCACGGCCTCCTCCTCGCTCATACCGTCCTCCATGCGATCGGCGATGGCCTCCGCATAGAACGCCTTGGTCTCCTCCACCTGCTCGGCCGGCAGGCAGGCGAGCAGCTCGCCCAACCGGCCCAGAAACTCATCACGCGTCATGGTGCGCCCCCTCAACGTATGCGTAAATCTCCCGTACGGACGGCCACTCGGCCAGGAACTCCTCGATGCGCGCTCGCCCGTCGTCCGTGATGCGGTAGTACCGGCGCAGCCGCCCGTTGTGCTCGGCGGAGCGCGCCGTGATGCACCCGGCCTTCTCCAGGCGCTTGAGCAGCGGGTAGAGCGTCGACTCCGTGAGCCCCATGCTCGCCGGTACGTCCTTCACGATCTGGTAGCCGTAGGACTCCTCGCCGGAGACGGCCGCGAGCACGCAGGCCTCCAGGAAGCCGCGCTTCATCTGTGCCTCCATCCGCACACCTCCTCTCGTCATATACTATGCTATACACACTATACGATGCAAGGTATTAGACGTCAACTCTCATCGCGAAGATTCTCCGGCCCCTGCGCGCTGCGAACGTGATGTCGCGGGGCGGTTGGCATTATGCATGAAACGTCAAGTAACGCTCTTTTGATCCACTTCCACTCGGCCCCATTCGCCTTGCACAACGCCCCCTTTCAACCTTGGGTTCAAGAGAGCCGCTAGGCTGGACGTGCCGGACGGTAAAGTCCTGGACGCCATGGTGGACTTCTCCGATGTCAGGGGGGGGTCATAGGTCTACGCCGATGGAGGCCCACGTACGCGGCAGGGCTCGCCCGTCACCGCTGGTCGCCGGACGGCCGCCACGCCTCGCTCGCCAACGCACAGGCAACAGCAGCAGTCCAGCGCTGGCTGGAGACGCCGGAATGCCCAGAAGATGCGTTTCCCATCGCTGCGACAGAGCTTTTTGCAGGGGTGGCAATTTTTCCGAATGCCAAGGTCAGCTAGGCTTCGGTAGCCACCTTGGGAGCATCGACAATAGACTCTTCCTTTATACGTTCGGCATAATCGTAGGCGATACCAACAAATTCCAGTCCCGAGCAACAGGAGTACAATTGCTGCATTGTTGCCACCTGATGGGAGATGGAAGATGGACTGCGATGGCTACCCGCGCATTCCCATGCCGTTGATGTGCACCGCCTTTGTGCCGGGGCAGATTGACGCTGCGGTTGCAGGCATTTCCGACCCCAATTCGCGCGCCATTGCCACAGCAGAAGCGCTGTACTTTCGCGGGCAGGCCACCCTCGCTGCCAAGACGGCGCGCCCCTATCTTGACGCCACCGATCCCGCACTGCGCTATTCCGCATGCTTTATCTGCGGATACGCCAGTCTGTCGCTCAACCGTATCGCCGACGCCCGCCGGTGCCTTGCTGGCATCCTCGATACGCCGGCCGACGAGGAATCGCCCGCCATCCACGCCACGCATATCCTGTTCGCCTCGGCCGCGAGCGTCCTGCTGCACTTGCCTTCCCCGTATTCTGCCGAAGAGTTTTATCCACTTGCGGCGCATCTACCCGAAGGCCTGCGCCTGTTCGCCAGCTATGTGATGGCGCACGCTTTATACCTGCGCGGCGAATACGGCCGCAGCCTGGGCATGGCGGAAAACGCCCTGATCATGAAACAGGGAAGTTATCCCATCTCGGAGCTGTTCCTGCACCTGTCGGCTTCCATGGCCTGCATGAGCCTCAAGGACATCGACGCCGCAAAAGCACACTTCGGAGCCGCTTGGGACATTGCGCGCCCCGACGGCCTTATCGAACTCATTGGCGAGCACCACGGCCTTTTACAGGGGCTCATCGAGGCGTGCCTAAAAACGCAATACCCTGACGACTTCGCGCGCATCATCGAGATCACGTACCGCTTCAGCTACGGCTGGCGGCGCATCCACACCCCCGATTCGGGCGAGGACGTAGCCGACGATCTAACGACCACGGAGTTCACCATGGCCATGCTCGCCTGCCGTGGGTGGACCAATGCCGAAATCGCTCGTCATATGGGTGTGTCGCCGGGCACCGTTAAAAATCGCCTATCCGGCGTATACGCAAAGCTTGGCATCGGCACACGCGCCGAGCTGGTCGCGCATATGTTGCGTTAGCGACCGGGCTGCCAAGCACATCGAACGCGTTCCGGAACCCGGCGCTTCGCTCGATCAAATTGGAGATTTTGGCCATCGAACGGCACCACCGCCACGGGGCACCTTCTCGCAAAGACAGCAACGCTCCCCTTACGGCAGCCGCTGCAGCACTCGCCGCGGCAGGCGCCGGCCTCGTCGCCTACAGCACCCGCCGCACGGCGCTCGAAACCGACACCGCCAATGAGGTCAATTCGGATAGGCCTCGCTAGCTTCTAGTTACTTTTGTGAGAGACGCCGACTCGGCTCATCGAATATCAAAATGGGCTGGCCCGATAACTCGGAGCCAGCCCTGAGTCGCCTGACATGGGAATCACAGCGCTACTTGAGCTTTAGCGCCTCCATCATGGGCACGGCGGCGTCCCAGTCAATCTTCCAGCCGATCGACACACGGACGGTCTCGCCCGTCGCGGGAGCCGTCGCAAACAGCGTATGACCGTTGTCGGGACCGGTAAAGCGCAGCCACGTTATGCCGTTGTACTCGACCTGGTCGGTTGTCGTCTCCTTGTCTTCGTAGACCTGCTCCAGGCTCGCAACTTCTTCCTCCGGCGAGCGCGGGAAGATGCTGATGTTCAGGCGTCCTCCAGTCTCGTCGTGGAAGAAGTTTGCCTTTTCGTGCTCTTCGTTGGACGAATCCAGCGTGTACCCATCGGCGGCCTCGATACTGTACGATGCGCAGTCGATGCCCGTTAAATCTGCCTTCTCGCCAGAATCGGCCACGCCGCCGGCCGCCTTGAACTCCTTGGTCTCACATCCCGTGGTGTCAAAGTGCATGGCCTCATGATTCTTGGCGGGGGCGTAAGCGTCTACGAACTCGACAGTGATGGGCCCGTAGTACGCCGTCTTGGGCGCCCAGAAATACACGTACTCAACGGTCTCGCCCGGGCCGATATCTGGCCTCTCGGAAAGGTCAATTCCCTTGTGCAGATCATCGGGAGCCTCGCTTGCGACGTAGTCGAGCACGGCCGCCTTGCCGGAAGTAAACAACGGGTCACCCGCCTCAAGATCGCCCTGGGCAGCATGCACGTTAAAGGAACTGAACGTCCTGTTCTTTGTGTTGTTGTTGGTAATCTTGATGTGCAGGTAAAAGCCGTCCTGCAGCTTGGCATCGCCGCGATAGAACGTACCGTGAGCCACCGACTCATAGGTAATGCCTGCCACCTCGACCGTCTGCGACTCATAGGCCTTGGCCTTCTTGGACTTCTCCTGCACGGGTGCGCTCCCGCCCGAGCTGCCAGCCGAACCGCTCGGCGCGCTACTGCCGCAGCCTGCCACCGTACACGCCAACACAGCCGAAAGCGTCACGGTGGGAATTCCTAACAGCAGCTTCTTCGTCATGGGCTTCATCATCCTCACCGCTTCTTTCGGCTTGCAGCTCATCCGTTGCCCGAGTCCCAAGTCGACTCCGTGGCATCGGCTTCCACTATGAGCGTATGGCAAGAAGCAGCGCCGGCGAAGTGACCCGTGGCCCAACTAGCAACCGCCCAGCATCCCCTATGGACCAAAAAGACTTGTATACGCACGCCCTCGGCCCATAAAATGAGACGCCTGTCCCAATGTTCGATTTGAGCCATCCACGCGGCACTTTTCGACAAACGTATCCAGCCGCAAACAAAATGAAGCGGGCTCATCCGTCTTCAAACTTACTCGGGCAGAAACGAGTAAGTGGAATTCATCGGTAAGGAGCGTGGGCTCACCCGCATTATTAAGAAGACCCTCAAGGCGCCCGAGCAGCGCAATGATTTAGATAGGCGTCCACCGCCCGCTATTCGACATCCGACCCCTCCCCCATCAGCCATCGGGCGATGTCGACCACCTTAATCCCCTCATAATCAACAGCCTCATGCTTTGTACGCGCAATGACCATCTTGGGATACGCATCACGTATCGCAAGCAGAGGCGCCACTTCGCGCTCAAAGGTCTCCTGACGCGAAATGTCATCGCTAACTTGGATATACACACGTTCATCGCGACGAATTGCCACAAAGTCGATTTCCTTCTTATAAAGCACCCCGACATAGATTTCCCAACCGCGTCTTAGGAGCTCTAAAGCGACCATATTTTCATATACATGCCCGAAGTCGAGTTTTTTAGTGCCCAGTTTTGCATATCTGATTGCATGATCCGATAAATAGTATTTATCACCCGAAGTGAGGTACTTTTTACCGCCTACGTCATAGCGGCGAACTCGATAGAACGCGAAGGCCTGGCATAAATATCCAAGGTACTGGGCGAGCGTTGCCACGGAAACGCGCGTGCCGGCAGCGTCCAGCGCGGCCGCAATTCCGCTAACAGAAGATATGTTACCGATATTGTCCATTAGGAAATCGCATGCACGTTCTAGTTGCACCTTGTTACGAACCCCATGCTTTTCTTCCACATCACGCAAAACCAAGACATCTAGCACGTTCGCAATATATCGATAGCGAGCTCGCTCGCTAGGATACAAATAAGAGCCAGGCATTCCGCCCTCTCTTAAATAGCGGTCAAGCGCTTCGTCTGGGTTATGAATTTCGTGATACGTCGAAAACTCAAGCAAGGAAAACGGGAATACTTCGACCTCATATGTCCGCCCGCGAAAAAGCGTCGCCAAGTCACTCGAAAGCAAGAAAGCATTGGAGCCAGTAACGTAGATATCGTATTTACCCGATGCATGAAGGCTATTGACCGCTTTTTCGAACCCAACGCAAGTTTGTACCTCATCGATCATCACGATGTTATCGAGGCCCTCGCAATAGCTTTCCTCAACGTAGCGATGCAATGCTCGAAAATCCGTTAGTTCCTCGAATTCGAGGAGATTGAAATTGATACGGATAATATTGGCATCGGGGTCGGCCTCACGAATGCGATCGGCAAGAGCTTCCAGTAGAACAGATTTGCCGCACCTACGAATGCCGGTAATCACCTTGATGTCCGGCGTTCCCTTAGCGCCAAGAAGCGCTTCCATATATTGAGGACGTTCGATAATCTTCATATCTTCACCGCTCTATTAAATAAAAGCTCTCCTGATTCGTTTTCATTTAGTATATATCTGATTCTGCTAAAGGAAATCAAATATTTATTGATTTGATTCAGCTATTTCTCCCAATAGCTTAACATCAGTCGATATATCACGAACGATTGTTCGATGGATTTCGTGTTGGTTGGAATCGCTCATGGGCTGGGCTATGCTACCTTGACTATCTATATGACTAAAACGCAGCAAAGGAGCACCGAGAGAGCGAGTATGGCAAAAAACACCGCAAACTATGGTAACGACAGTATCCGCCAGCTCAAGGACGAGGAGCGCGTACGCCTGCGCCCCGCCGTCATCTTTGGCTCGGACGGACTCGACGGCTGCGCGCATGCCGCCTTCGAGATCCTGTCCAATGCCGTTGACGAGGCGCGCCAGGGCTACGGCAAGCTCATCACCCTTACCGCCTTTCGCGATGGTTCCATTCAGGTAGAGGACAACGGCCGCGGCTGCCCGCTCGACTGGAACCCCTCCGAGAAGCGCTTTAACTGGGAACTCGTCTTTTGCGAGCTCTACGCCGGCGGCAAATACAACAATAACCAGGGCGGCGACTACGACTTCTCGCTCGGCACCAACGGCCTGGGCTCGTGCGCGACCCAGTACGCCTCCGAATACATGGACGTCACGGTTTGGCGCGACGGCAACAAGTACTCTTTGCACTTTAAGAAGGGCAAGGTTGTCGGCGCCAAGAAGAAGGCACTCGAGATTGAGCCCAGCGACGAGAACCGCACCGGCACCACTATCAAGTGGCGCCCCGATCTTGAGGTCTTTACCTCAATTAGCATCCCCCACGATTGGTATCGCGAGACCATGCGTCGTCAGGCCGTGGTCAACGCCAACGTGACCTTCCGCCTGCGCATTGAGGGCGACGATGGCGAGTTTTCCGAAGAGGACTTTTGCTACCCCAAAGGCATCGAGGACTACGTGCTCGAAAAGGTCGGTACCGACTATCTCACCGAGCCCTTCTTTATCGAGGCCGACCGTCGCGGTCGCGATCGCGAGGACCTGCCCGACTACAACGTAAAGATCACCGCGTGCATGTGCTTCTCGCGCACCTTCATGATGCAGGAGTACTACCACAACTCATCGTGGCTCGAGAACGGAGGCTCGCCCGAGAAGGCTGCCCGCAGCGCCCTGACCAGCGCCATCGATGCCTACATTAAGCAACAGGGCAAATACAACAAAAACGAGAGCGGCATTAAGTGGCAGGACGTCCAGGACTGCCTGGTGCTGGTGACCAACTGTTTCTCCACCCAGACGTCCTACGAAAACCAGACCAAGAAGGCCATCAATAACCGCTTTATCCAGCAGGCCATGACGGCCTTCTTTAAGGAGCGCCTCTCGACCTACTTGATCGAGAACAAGGACGCCGCCAACAAGATTATGGAGCAGGTGCTCATCAACAAGCGCTCGCGCGAGAACGCCGAAAAGACGCGCCAGAGCATCAAGACCAACCTGCAGCAAAAGACCGACATGGCCAACCGCGTGCAGAAGTTCATCGACTGCCGCTCCAAGGACAAGAGCCGCCGCGAGATCTACATCGTAGAGGGCGACTCGGCAGCGGGCGCCATTCGCACGTCGCGCGATGCCGAGTTCCAGGGCGTTATGCCCGTCCGCGGTAAGATCCTCAACTGCCTGAAGGAAGACTATCCGCGCATCTTTAAGTCCGACATCATCATGGACCTTATGCGCGTGCTGGGCTGCGGTGTGGAGATCAAGGACAAGCGCATCAAGAACCTTGGTGCCTTTGACCTGGACAACCTCAACTGGAACAAGGTCATCATCTGTACGGACGCCGACGTCGACGGTTATCACATCCGCACGCTCGTGCTCACCATGCTCTATCGCCTGGTGCCCACGCTTATCGACGAGGGCTACGTCTATATCGCCGAATCGCCGCTCTACGAGATCAACTGCAAAGAGAAGACCTACTTTGCCTACACCGAGCTCGAGAAGAACGGCATCCTCAAGGAGATTGGCGACCAAAAGTGCTCCATCAACCGCTCCAAGGGTCTTGGTGAGAACGACCCGGACATGATGTGGCTCACCACCATGAACCCCGAAACGCGTCGCCTGATCAAGGTGGAGCCCGAGGACGTCACCAAGATGGAAACCATGTTCAACCTGTTGCTGGGCAACGACGAAGCGGGCCGCAAGCGCCATATCTCCGAGCACGGCAAGGAATACCTGGACCAGCTGGACCTGCAGTAGCAGCAAATCGATAACGACGGCCCATAAGAAGTTCAAGAGGATATCGTGGCAAAGAAGAAGACGAAGAACCAGCCAAAGAAAAAGCAGGTCAACGCCGAGAACGTCATCGGCCTGCACTCCGAGGTCACCGACCAGCCGATCACGCAGACGCTCGAGGTCAACTACATGCCCTACGCCATGAGCGTCAACGTCTCGCGTGCGTTCCCCGAGATTGACGGCTTTAAGCCCTCGCACCGTAAGCTGCTCTACACCATGTACAAGATGGGCCTGCTCAAGGGCGAGCGCCAGAAGAGCGCCAACATTGTGGGCCAGACCATGAAGCTCAACCCGCACGGCGACGCCGCGATCTACGAGACGATGGTGCGTCTGGCCACCGGCAACGAGGCGCTGCTTGCCCCCTTTGTGGAGTCGAAGGGCAACTTTGGCAAGTACTATTCGGGCGACCTGAGCTACGCCGCCTCGCGTTATACCGAGGCTAAGCTCTCCCCCATCAGCGCCGAAATCTTCAAGGACATCGACAAGGATCCGGTCGACTTCGTCGACAGCTACGACGGCGCCATGAAGGAGCCGCGCCTGCTACCCACCACATTCCCCAACATCCTCGTCTCGGCCAACAAGGGCATCGGCGTCGCTATGGCGTCCGACATCTGCGGTTTCAACCTCAACGAGGTCTGTACTGCCACGATGCATTACCTCAAGGATCCCGACTGCGATCTGCTCGAGTACATGCCCATGCCCGACTTCTCGACCGGCGGCGAGATCATCTACCGCCGCGAGGAGATGGAAAAGATTATCGAGACCGGCCTTGGCAGCTTCCAGATCCGCTCCCGCTGGCGCTGGATTCCCGAAGAGCGCATTATCGAGGTCTACGAGATTCCCTACACCACCAAGACCGATGTCATCATCGAGCGCATCGTCAAGCTCTCCAAGGAGGGCAAGGTCAAGGAGATTGCTGACATCCGCGACGAAACCGACCTCTCGGGCTTGCGCATCGCCATCGACCTTAAGCGCGGTGTCGACCCCGACAAACTCATGGCCAAGCTCTATCGCTCGACCACGCTGCAGGATTCGTTCTCGTGCAACTTCAACGTGCTCGTCGACGGCTATCCCCGTGTTATGGGCGTGCGCCAGATTCTGCACGAGTGGGTCAAATGGCGTATTGAGTCCACGCGTCGCCGCATTAACTTTGACCTGGGCAAAAAGTCCGAGCGCCTGCACCTGCTGCACGGCCTCGAGGCAATCTTGCTCGACATCGACAAGGCCATCGCCATCATCCGTGGCACCAAGCTTGAAGCCGAGGTCGTGCCCAACCTTATGAAGGGTTTCGACATCGACGAGACCCAGGCCGAGTTTGTTGCCGAGCTCAAGCTCCGCAACATCAACGAGGAGTACATCCTCAACCGCACCAAGGACATCGCCAAGCTTGAGAGCGAGATTGCCGAGCTTGAGGAGATCCTCTCCAGCGAGGAGAACATCAAGAAGGTCATCAGCGACGAGCTGGCCGCGGTCAACAAGAAATATGTGATGCCGCGTCGCACGGGCAGGATCGAGCCCCATGAGGTTATCGAGGTAAGCTTGGAGCCCGAGGTCGAGGAGTACCCGGTGACCATCATGCTCTCGCGCGATGGCTACCTTAAGAAGATGACGGACCGCGTGCTCAAGAAGGCGACCACGCTCAAGTACAAGGACGGCGACAAACCCTTTATCGAGTTCCCGTCCTCCAACACCCACGAGCTGCTGGTCTTTACCAACAAGAGCCAGGTGTACAAATGCAAGGTTGCGGCGTTTGAGGACACCAAGTCGGCCCAGCTGGGCTCGTACCTGCCGACCGATCTTGAGATGGAACCCGACGAGAGCGTCATCTGGGTCATCGACCCCCAGGACTATAAGGCCGACGTGCTGTTTGTCTTTGAGAACGGCCGCGTGGTGCGTGTCGCACTTTCTGGATACGTCACCAAGACCAACCGCAAGCGCCTCAAGAACGCCATCTACGGCGGCAGCAAGCTGCTGTATGCCCAGGTGCTCAAGGAAGATCGCGACATCGCGCTGGTCTCGAGCGACTATCGTCTGATGAACTTCAACACGTCGCTGCTCAAGACCAAGACGACCACCAACACGCAGGGCGTCCAGGCCTTTACCGCCAAGAAGGGCCGCTCAGTCACCACCGTCGGCACAACCGAGGAAATCCTTGGCGCCGGCGTCTCGGCCGAAAAGTTCACCGCGCAGAGCCTCCCCTCTGCCGGCGCCCTCATGAAAGAAAGCGACATGCCGAGTCTGTTTGACTAAAACAACGGCGACCGAACCGTCATGAGCTCGCAAAACGACGAGGCCCGGAACGCAGTAGCACTGCGTCCGGGCCTCGTCGTTTCTCATCGCGGGCATTTTTCCGCGTTTAAAGTTAGCAGCAACCGGCCCTCGCCTGCCCTTAGGCAAGCCTACGAGCAAGCTCGCGCACCTCTTCCAGCTTGGGTGACGAGGCCATGCTGTCGCGCTCGGTCATGCCGCTGATAGTGACGATGCCCTGGTCGTCCCACTTGCAGTAAGCGCAAGTGGCCTTGTACATAGCAATCGCCGCGTCATAGACCCCATCGCTATGGCTGTCGAGGAGCAGAGCCGTCTTGGCAAACGGAAATCCCGTAGCACCGAAGGCATACAGGCGATCGATGGCGATCTTCTCCTGCGCGGTGATGTCAAACCAGTAGATGGGCGAGGCGAAAACGACCATGTCGGCCTCTTTGAGCGACTCGATCACACCGGCCATCCCGTCCTTCTGCACGCATTCACCCTTATGGGCAAAGCAGTACTGGCACCCCAGGCAGCCGCCGATCTTCTTGCTGGCAACACGAATGACTTCCACCGTATGACCGCTCTCACGCGCAGTCTCTGCAAATGCGTCGACCATGGTGTCGGTATTGGCACCTTTGCGAGGGCTGCCGCTCAGTACAACGATATTCATAGCCTTCTCCCTCCTTCGTACCGCAGGCGCGCGGCACGCAGCTTGTTTTAACCAAAACAGATGGAGCTATTCAATCGCTTGCGAATCAAATATTTTGTTCAAGCGTTCCAGGCACAATCTCATTGGCCGATTGCTCCTCCGCCGGCTTGATTCAAATTTACGTGATCACATCCGAAAAAACCAATCCGCATTTGCGCGGCCAAGCAGCCCGCCTAGATTTCCATGCCCATTCGTCGCGCCTGCTCCAGTGCAGGGTGCCCGGCGATTTCGCCCACGCCGCTCACGCCGCCGGCGAAAACCGTTCCGGCGAGCGCGCGACGGGGGAAACAGTCAACCCAGCCTCGTACGGCTTTCTCCGTTCCCTCGAAGGTCGAGCGCCCGCCCTCCGCCGCCGCTGCCAATAGATACACCTCGGTAAATGCATAATCGGAGCCGAAGAGCGGGTTGGCGCGGTCCAGCATGGTCTTGAGCTGCCCGCAGACGCTGTAGTAGACGGGCGTTGCGACACCAGAACATCGGCGTCGTGCATCTTGGCGGCAATTTCCACGGCATCGTCTTGGATGACGCAGCGCCCCAGCTTTAGGCAGGCAAGGCAGCCCCTGCCGAAGCCCAGCTGCTTTTCGCGCAGGAGCACGGTCTCCACACTGTGGCCCGCCTCCCGCGCGCCGTTGGCGAAGGCGTCCGCCAGCGTCTCGGAATTGCCATTCTTTCGCGGACTCGAAGAAACCACCAAAACCTTTTTGCCCATGACGGAGCACCCCTTGCACTCCCTATTTGCATTGACGAAAATGACGGTATTACCTAAACCTGACTTTAGGTCAAGCTTCAACTTGAAAATGAATGGAGGATGCGCGTGTACACAATCGGACAGGTGGCGGAGATGTTCGGTTTGCCCACCTCAACACTGCGGTATTACGACAAACAGGGGCTGTTCCCGGAATTGAAGCGGGCGTCCGGTATTCGCCAATTCGGCGATACGGAACTCGAGGCGCTTCGGGTCATCGAATGCCTGAAGAAGGCGGGGATGGAGATCAAGGACATCCGGCTGTTCATGGAATGGTGCGCGGAGGGCCCATCGACTTATCCCAAACGCAAGGCCATGTTCGAGGAGCGGAAGGCCCACATGGAGTCGGAGATCGCGAACATGAACCGCGCGCTGGATATGCTGAAGTTCAAATGCTGGTACTACGAGCAGCTGAATCAGGGCAACGACGAGGCTGAGCTGAAGGCGCTCATTCCCGACGGCTTGCCAGAAGAAATCAAAGAGGCCTACGAAAACGCACACGCTTGATAATGCCGCTCGAGGTCCAGCAGGTCGATGTAGACGTTGTTGGAGGACGAGTCCTTCCGCGCAACGGAGGCGGAGAACGCCTTCATGAGCTCGGACTTGCCGGAGCGGCGCATCCCCGTGATCACCTTGATGTCCCGGGTGCCCTCAAGCGCCCAAAGCCGCTACAGGTACGTGTTGCGGTCTACTCAGGCCATCATCCGCTCCTTCCGGTTTCGAAACTCGAATTCTTTTAAAGTTTCGAAACCGGGAAGGCAATATCTCGGTGACCAGCACGACTTTGCCCTGCTTGAGCAGTTTGTCGATGGTCTGCTCGATTTCCCTGGCTATATACACAACGCCTCCCGTCTTTCCGATGGGAGGCGTTATTTCACTTGCTTTTATTGTGGTCAAATTTAGGAATGCAATTCCTAAATTTCTCTATTCCTACTCAATAGGCAAATACGCACGCACGTACCTATGGTAACCGGCCGAATCGAACGTTCGCGCCAGCAGCAAGCCATGAAGGGGCCCTGCTATCGTGTAGCCATCATCTACAGCGCATTTCACGAAGCCGGAAAAGAGGTCGGCCCCAAACCCGCCGCGGTCACCGGCGTCGAGCACCGTCGAGAGCGTCCGCGACGGTGCAAGCTCCACAACGCCCTCGCGCCCGCATTCCTCACCCAGTTCCCTATACGCCTCGAGCCGCATGGCCGACCCCCAAAAATACCGCCGTTCGCCGGCCACGGGAAACCAGAAGTAGGGCTTCATAAGCGCGGCGTTTCGGTTTGCGAAGGCGACGGCGTCGGTGCATATATCCGCAGGCAAACGATGCTCCTCGCGCTCTACGACGTAGATGCAGCCCGCAAAGTCGCGCTCCTCCACAACGCCCAGGTCGCTCTCGCTGGAACGCAGTTCCTCCATAAAGCGGCTGTGCTCGCTCAGGGCGAGCTCACGCCGACGCAGGTCGTGGCGCATCTCTTCCTCGCGTCGGGCAAGCTGGCTCTCGATATCCCCCGGCGTGCGCGCCGTGAGCAGCTCCTGCACCTCCGCTAGCGAGAAACCCATGGCCTGATAGTACTTGCAGTCCCACAGCAGGTTCATCTGCCAGTCGTCGTAGTAGCGGTACCCATTGCCTGGATCGATCTCGGGCTGGATGATCCCGCGTTTCTCATACAGGCGCAGCGCGTCGCGGGTGAAGCCCAGCTTTTGGCGAATGTCTTTTTGCGTGTACCGCATGGATTATCTCCCCAAACCGCTTGACCTGGGTGTTGCCCCCACCTTGACCATTAATCACATAGTACATGGGCGCAGTATGCGCGCGCCACGATTTCTTGGAGGTAGTAATGAAGCTCGACACTCTGTTCTCTCCCATGAAAATCGGATCTTGCGAGATCCCGAACAGGCTTGTCGTCCCCGCCATGGTCACCAACTACTGCAACCTCGAGGGCACCATCACCGAGCGTTACCTTCGCTACATGGAGGAGAAGGCCCGCGGAGGCTGGGGCCTGCTCATCACCGAGGACTACTGCGTCCAGGAGAACCGTAAGGGCTACACGCGCATCCCCGGCCTGTGGAACGACGGCCAGATCGAGGGCAACAAGGACCTGACCGCCGCCGTTCACGCCCACGGCTCCAAGATCTTCTGCCAGATGTACCACCCCGGTCGCCAGGTCATGCCCCAGTCGACCTTTGGCCTCGACCTCGTCGCGCCCAGCGCCACCACCTGCCCCGCATGCCAGGGCCCCGCTCGCGACATGACCATCGACGAGATCGCCACCCTCGTGGACGACTTCGGCTCGGCCGCCGGCCGCGCCAAGGAGGCCGGCTTCGACGGCATCGAGCTGCACTGCGCCCACGGCTACTTGCTGGCCGAGTTCCTCTCCCCCGCCATCAACCGTCGCGTCGACCAATACGGCGGCTGTTTTGCGAACCGCGTGCGCATCGTGGACGAGATCATCGTTTCTATGCGCGAGCGCGTGGGGGAGGACTTCCCCATCATCGTCCGCGTCTCCAGCGATGATCTCGTTCCCGGCGGCCGCACCATCGCCGAGACCCTGCAGCTATGCCGCCACCTGGAGGAGGTCGGCTTCGCCGCCATCAACTGCTCAAACGGCATGTACGCCAGCAAGCCCACCGACCAGGTCATCGCCCCCATGTTCACCCCGCACGCCGTCAACATGGACCGCTGCGCCCTCATCAAGCAGGTCGTGAACATCCCCGTCATCCTCTCCAACCGCGTTAACGACCCTGAGATGGCCGACACCCTGCTCGCCATGGGCACCGCCGACTTCGTCGCCATGGGCCGCGGATCGCTCGCCGACCCCCACATGCCCAACAAGGCAAAGGCTGGCAAGACCTGCACCATCAGGCAGTGCATCGGCTGTCTGCAGGGCTGCGAGTTCCCGCTCTACATCGACTCCGAGGTAACCTGCTTGGTCAACCCCCGCGTCGGTCGTGAGTACGAGGACGCCATGGACAAGGTCGAGACCGCCAAGAAGGTCATGGTCATCGGCGCCGGCCCCGCGGGCCTTCAGGCTGCCGAGGCTGCAGCGAAGCGCGGCCACGACGTCACCGTGTACGAGGCCCAGGATCAGCTGGGCGGTCAGTTCCGCTCCGCAGCCTTCCCCGTCGGCAAGGGTGAGCTGTCCATGTACATCAGCAGCCTGCGCGCCAGCCTCGAGGAGCTCGATGTCAACGTCAACCTTGGCCAGGAGGTAGATGAGGACCTCATCACCGCCAATAAACCCGACGCCATCGTGATCGCCACCGGCGCCAAGCCCCTCACCCCTCCCATCCCCGGCATCGAGAACGCCGTTTTCGCCGAGGACGTCCTGCTTGGCAAGGCGATCGTCAACCCCGGCCCCGTCGTCGTTTGCGGCGGCGGCGAGGTAGGCGCCGAGACGGCCGACTTCATCGCCCAGTACCGCGACGACGTCACCGTGCTCGAGATGCGCGGCGAGCTGTGCCTGGACATGATGCCCATCACCAAGGGCGCGTTCATGGAAATGATGGCCAATTCCGGCGTCAAGTCCCACGTCAACGCAACCGTCAAGTGCATCGAGAGCGGTGTAGAGGTCGATACCGACATCGCAAGTTGGAGCGGCGAAGCGGGCGCCGGTAGCCAGAACGCAACGGGCTTCGCCGTCGTCTATACCGATGCCCAGGGCATCGAGCACAAGCTCCCCGCGGCGACGGTCGTCTCGGCATTCGGCTACAAGGCTTACAACCCGCTCGAGGAGATCGCACGCAAGCACTGCGACAACGTGCAGGTAGTCGGCTGCGCCGTCAAGGCCGGTAACGCCGTCGTCGCCTCGCGCGAGGGTTACGAGGCGGGCCTGGCCATCTAGGGGCCAGATCCATTAACTTAGGTCCCCACTTCCTTACGGGAAGCAAGAACAACAAGGGAGGCAATCGTGCACACGATTGCCTCCCTTTCGTTTTTGGTGTCCGTAACTAACGTATGCACACCACCCGCAAACCTTTACAGCCCGCACTCAACCACCTGCGGCTGACCGGGAATACGGGAATAATTGAGCCGTTATCCCGGGTGGGAATGGGCTCGCTAATCAACCACGACGCTGCCGTTCTGCGTCACCGTCACGGTCATGCCGTCAGCTACGTAGCTCAAAAACTCCTCGCCCAGGCAGTCGATCACCGGCATGGGCGTGGCGTCGCCCAGCCACACGTCTTGCAGGATGGCGCCAGCAGCGGCCAGCGAGTCTATCTCCTCGCTAAACAGCAGGCACGCGGGCTGCCTGTCCATGGCCACGGCGCAGTACAGTACCAGGCCACCGGTGGTCGAACCTATGGTCGCGGGCAGGCACAGTGCCTTGCCGCGCATCTTCTTGCCGTACAGGTCGGGGTTGTTCTGGTCGCCACAGGTCGACTCCTTGTCGCCAAACTGCAACGCTTTCTGAAACGACGCGAGCGTGTTGAGCCCGCCGTAGCTCACGAGTGCCGTCGCGCTTACGGTCCCGGGCACCACCACACGCCCCGTAAACGTCTTTGTCATCATCGCGCTCCCTTCGTGAGGATGTCCAGAATCTCGTCGTCGGTGTAATAGCGCGCGCTCGAATACGTGCGCAGCTTGTTTGAGTTCGTGATCACGGGCATCTTCGCGCTCAGCGGGTTGTTCATATACATGAGCGGGCAGATGCTCGACACCACCACGCCCGCCGCATCCAGCACGCGCGCAGCCGGCGTGGTCGCAAAGCGCTTCGCCACCGCGGGTGCCGCCGTAAACACACACGGCACGCTCACGCGCGTGCGGCCGGCCTCGGCCAGTCCCTGCGCTATGCGCTCGCTCCACTGCTCGAGCTGCTCCATACTCATATGCGGGCACCCCATAAAGCACAGTTTGGGCTTGGCGTCCGCGTTCTTCCACACCACCGGGTAGCTCGCGCGCACGCGCTCAAGCTCGGCGTCGTCGATCACATACACCTGCGCTCCCTCGCGCACGAGCGTGCGGCCCTGCTCTCGCGCCTCAGGCGTCAGCCCCTCCACGTGGTACAGGCCCACCGAGCCGTTCGACGCGCACGCCGCACCCATGTCCTTCAGGTACGCCTTCGCGCTGCCATCGAGCTCATCGCCCAGCCACGCGTCCAGCCCTGTGATGTAAGGCACGTCGGCCATCACGCGCATGCCGATGGCCGAACCCAAAAGCTGCGCCTCGGGCCTTCGCTCGCAGCGCACCTCGACCACCCAGTCGGCGCGTCTGCCGTCGTCGGTCAGCAGCCCAAACCGTGGCACGAACCCGCACACCGACCCCATCAAATCGATGATGCCCGAGTTGCGGTTGCATCGCGCGCCCAGCACCGAGTTCGCATACACCACGGCAGACGACTCCGACCAGCTCAGCACATCGCCCATCGCGGGCACGTTGCCCACCTCGTCCATGTAGCACGTGCATGTGAACGCGTCGTCGCCCATCAGCCCCAACTCGCGCAACTGCCCCTCGTAAAAATCCTGCTTGCTGTACATGAAGTGCTTAAAGATGATCTTCTGCAAAAAGCTCGCCGGCACGTTGTCATCCAACGGCCTGGGGTCTACCGAGAAACCCATCTGGCTCACGGCCCCTTCGTCTATGAGCTTGCCCATCAGCTCGTACACCGGCCCCAGCGCCTTGAGCCCAAAGCTCGTCACAAGGTGGTTGTACTTGCTCGTCACGCTCACCATCTCGTCGGCACCGTACAGGTCGCCGTAGCGCACGAGCGTCTCGAGCACCTTCGCCATCGTCTCGCCGCGCTCGCCGGCGAGCATCGCCTCTTGTTCGGCGGTCAGTTTCATAGCTTTCCCCCTTCTTCTTACAGCGTCATCGCCACGTCGTACGCGCGCCAGATCACGCTGCGCAGATTGCCCACGCCGTTGCAGTCGCCCACCAGGCGAACGCCACGGCCCGATCTCGCAAGCGGCGCAGGCGTGTACCCCGTGGCCGTCACCACGGCGTCGGCTTCGATGTCAAACGTCGTACCGTCCGCGTGCCTGCAGCTCACGCGCAGGCCAGCGTCCCCGGTGCGCGCGATGCCGACAAGCGTGGTCTCAGGATGCACAGGCACCTGCTTCCAGGCGAACCACTCGCGCAGGTACGAGCTGTTGGCCAGGCATACGCCCTTCTGCGCCACCAGGTCGTCGGCCATCTCGACAATCTCGACGTCGCGCCCCTCGAGCGCGGCGTCGTAGGCCACCTCACAGCCGGTCAGGCCGCCGCCCACCACCACAACGCGCTGCGCCGCGGGCGGATTCTCCAGGTAGTCGCACGCCTCACGCGCCAGCTCTATGCCGGGGACGGGCAGCGTGCGCGGGGTCGAGCCCGTCGCAACCACCACAGGGCCGTCGAGCTCGGTAATGTCGCGCACCTCGTCACCCAGGCGCACGTCCACGTTAAGCTGTACCATCTGCCGCTCATACCAGGCAAGCAAGTCACGCATCTTATCCTTGTAGCTTGCCCGCGCGGCAGCGACGAACACGCCGCCCAGGCGCTCGCCGCGCTCGTGAATCACCGGACGATGGCCTCGCAACGCCAGCACACGGGCGCACTCCATGCCGCCGATGCCGCCGCCCACGATGTGGATCGTCTTGGGCGACGAGGTCGGCTTGATGTAGTGGCGCGACGCCTGCATGGTCTCGGCGTTCACGGCACAACGCGCCAGATGCAAAGAATCCATAAGGTCCTGGTCGTTGGCCACACCCTTGTAGTGGCACATGTTAAAGCAGCCGTTATGGCACAGGATGCACGGGCGGATATCGGCCTCTCGACCCGCTTTAAGCTTCGACACCCAAGCAGGATCGGCCAAGAACGGTCGAGCGAAGCCTGCGGCGTCGATACGTTTCTCGGCGATGGCCGCGGCGGCGTCGGCGGGCTCCATGCGTCCGGCGCATACGACGGGCACGTCGATGTGCCGGCGCAGCTCGGCCACGTCGTCTAGGTTGCAGTTCTTGGGCATGTAGATAGGCGGGTGGGCCCAGTACCAGGCGTCATAGGTACCGTTATCGCAGTTGAACATGTCGCAGCCTGCGTCGGCCAGGTAGCGCGCAGCCTCGATGGACTCGGCCATGTCGCGGCCGGCCTCTACGAACTGCTCGCCAGGAAGTGCGCCTTGACGCAGCCCCTTCGTCTTGGATTCGACGCTGTAGCGGATGGACACGGGAAAGTCGTCGCCGCAGGCACGCTTGATGGCACGTACGATCTCGGCCGCGAAACGATACCGGTTCTCCAGGCTGCCGCCGTACTCATCGGTGCGCTTGTTCACGTATTTCAGGGCGAACTGGTCGAGCAGATAGCCCTCATGGACGGCGTGCACCTCGACACCGTCGACACCTGCCTCCTTGAGCAGACGCGACGACTCGGCGAACGACTCGATGATCTGGTCGATCTCGGGCTTGGTGATCTCACGCGACGGCACCTTGTCCGACCAGCGGTTGGGCGAGGCGCTCGGCGCGGCGCAGATGCGCTCGAGGTCCATGACGGGCTTGGCAGCGGCGCGCAGGACCGGGTTCGTGTAGAGCGCCTCCATGAGCGGACTGATGGTGAACGATCGGCCGAAGCCTGCCGTGAGCTGCACGAACAGCTTGGCGCCGGTTGCATGGAACACAGGCATCCACACCGCTAGGTCGCGGTACATCTTCTTGTTCTTGTGTAACCATTGGCCGAACATCGGGTTGTACACCGGCTGGCATCCGGGCAGCACCAGGCCGGCATCGTGCTTGGCCACCTCGAGGAGGAACTCGGCTCCTGCACGGTCGAAATGGTTCTTTTCCATCCAACCGAACAGGTCGGTGCCACCCATCGACGTCATGACGATGCGGTTCTTGATAGCGAGAGAACCTATGGTCCAAGGCTCAAAGAGAGGCGCGAGGGTATCGTTCACGGGTGCTCCTTACAGCTTGTAGGTGATCCAGGCGCTTGCGTCGTCAAAGTTCTCGTTGGGGACCCAGTACATCACGCGGTCGGTGAGGTTGTACACGACGCTGTGAACGGTGATGGTGTTGGCGTCGTCGTTGTTCCAGCCACGACGACCCACGGCGGCGAGCACATCCATAGCCGCAGACTCGTCGGCCACGATGCCGTCGGTCGCGGACAGGCGCGTGTAGAGTTCGTTGTAGCGGTCGAGGCCTTTCTTGGCATCGTCGGAGGCGTAGTAGTTGGGCTCGAGCACGAAGTTCGTGACCCACTGGTAGTCCGCCGCAGCCTCGACCTCGCCGAACGCGGCATCGTCGTCGTTGTAGGTCACACGCAGCTCACGGGCGGAACCGTCGGTGTCGGTGTCGTCGTCTGCGGCAACCCACTCGAAGATGGCGCTGCGGCCGGATGCGTCGGCCACCATGTAGTGGTAGCTCGTGCCTGCCGAGTCATGCATGTCGTAAGACTGGGCGATCTCGACGGCCTCGTCCAGATCGTCGGCGTAATCGAGCACGAGACGAAGGAAGGTGGTGGTGGTCATGTCGGGTTTATCGGTATCTTGGTTCGTGGCCGTGACCTCGCCCTCGGGACCCTGGTAGGTCATGTAGACGCCACAGCTCACGCCGGCGTCGTTCATGCCGTCGAGCGGCGCGTAGACGGCAGCCAGGCAGGTGAGGCGGTCCTTGAGGCCGTCGACCTCGGACTCGGCGTCCATGCCCAGCAGGCCCAGGTCGACCGTGGAGACCGTGGCGTGGCGGTCGCCCGAGGCGGAAGTGTGCACGATGGCGGCGTGCGTGGTGTGCATATCGTAGTTGCGGGCGAACAGCGCGTCGCCGGCGGCCGTGGAGGCGGTGAACGACGAGCAGCCGATCTGGGGCGTGGGCATGGAGATGTCGACGACACCCTTCGTGATGTTGCCGATGACGAAGTCGATGAGCTCGGCGTCGCTCGAAACGCCGCCCTGCTCGACGAACTTGTCGATGTAGTAGTCGCCGGCCATGGTCATCTCGTAGACGTTAGCATCACCGTGGCTTGCGTTGCGCTCGCGGATCTTGTGGAAGCTGGCCACGGAGGCGATCTCGTCTTTCCAGGTGAAGCCGATGGTGCCCACGAGGGCCACAATGACAAGCACCAGGACGATGACGATTTTCTTTACGGTCTTCTTCATGTACACGTTCTCCTTTCATTCAGCACACTGTGTGCTGAGATGGGCAAAAGAAGCGGCGATACGTATGGGACCTACCGCCGAAAAGATGGTGGCAAACGGGTGCGCCGGGTGCAGCCCTTAAGCCCTCATGCCCGAAAGCATGAGGTCGAAGCCGTAGCGGAAGCGCGCCAGCGCCTCGTTCTCGGGAATGCCGCGGCCGAGCGCATCGGCGTTGAACCCGCGGATAAAGCACCAGATGGCATACGAGGACTGCGCCTCGTCTAGGGCGGCACGCACCACGCCGAGCTGTTTGCCCTGCGTGATAAGCGCACGAATCTCGCGATCCCACCAGGCGAAGTTTTCTTCCCCCGCCGAGTCGGCCTCGAACACGAACTGGTTGAAGTTCTGCTTGGCGACGTAGGACAGGTGCAGCGTGCGCGCAGCGATGTGATGCACGTGTTCGAAGAAGTCACCCTCGCCGTCATACGGTGCGCACAGGCTTTCGCGCATCTTGCCGGCGATGTCGCGATACACGATATCGAGCACCTCGTCGATATTGGCGAAGCGGTTGTAGAACACGCGGTTCGTGATGTGCAGGTCCTTGAGGACATCGCGCACGGTAAGACTCGCGTAGCCGCGCTCGCACGCGAGGCGTCGCACGCTCGCGACGATCTCATCCGACGTGCCGTCCACGATGCGTGTGGGTTTATTGGCGTCCATGACCCTCCTCACGAAGTCACCTATCAATCGTTCAGCACACAGTGTGCTGGGTCATAATGACTGGATAGCGCAACCGTGTCAACGCGCTTCGCATGATGCACAAAACCTGTTGCAATAACCGCCCGCGCAAAAGGGTCGACATGAACCTCATGGCCCGGCGGCCTCGCGTGCCGCTCACGAACCCCTACCTGATCTCGCTCAGCAAGCAGGAGCAGCTCTGCCCCCGCCGCGGCCACAAGACCCACTTCGCCCGGACGCTCAACCCGGACGCCGTCTACGAGGTCTGCGACGATTGCGGATATTTCTTTACGCTGGTCGCCCCCGAGTGGGCGTGGGTCAAGGATGCGCCTAAGCCCGTGGGCAAGCCTAAGTCCTCGCCCCGCTTCATCGCGATCGAGGGCGGGCTGGTCTAGGCTGAAGCCTGCTGCCGCGAATCTGCACTCTGCGCCTCTCTCCTTCCGGAGACGCAGGAGAATGCATGGCTTCCGTTCGATTTGACCGATGCAGCATTGGGTTATTTTTTCGAGACGAAAGAAACCGCCTGCCTCACGGAAATCCCGTTTCGGGCTTAAACCCAATTGCCCGGGTTCCCGATTGCATACAGGGGAATGTTCCGCATCCAGCCCTGGTCACGGAATCCCGACATGCTGAACCTGCGGGGGCTCATGCCCTCGTAGCGCCCATTGAAGGCGCGCAGGCTCTTCGCGCGCAGGTTCTCCTCGGCCTTCACTTCGATGGGGTACACGCCGGACCCGGCCTGCACGAGGAAGTCAATCTCGCCGCTGGAGTTCTCGGCCGACCAGTAAAAGGGCACGAGGCCGCAGTCCGACACGAGCTGCTGGCAGACGTACTGCTCGGTGAGGGCCCCCTTGAATTCCGTGAAAATGCTGCTGCCGTCTACCAACGCAGCCGGGCTCAGCCCGCTCATTGCCCCCAGAAGCCCTATGTCCAACATGAACACCTTGAAGGCGTTTTGGTCCCGGTAGGCCTTCAGCGGCATGCCTGGTTTGCTCACGCGCGGCACTTTGACGATGAGGCCGGCTTGCTCAAGCCATCGCAGGCTCTCCTCGAAATCCGCTGCTCGAGCGCCTTTGCGAACGTGGCCGAATACGAACTTCTTGTTCTCCTTTGAAAGGTGCTTGGGGATGGAGTCCCACGCGAGCATAGTCCGCGCCAGCAGGTTTGCGGGCACGTGCTTGGCGAAATCGCTCATGTAATCGACAAGGATCTGGTCCTGCACCTCTCGCGCGTCGCGCACGTCTGCCGTGTCGATGTAGGCGTTCACGGCTTCCGGCATCCCCCCTACGATGTAGTAGGTGCGAAGAAGCTCCTTGAGCTTGTCCGAGAAGGTGTTCATCATCGCAAGGTCGCCCTTTTCGATCAGCTCGGCGTAACGTCCGTTTCCCGTTGCGCCGAGGAATTCGGTGAAGCTCAGCGGGAAGAGGTTCACCGAATTGACCTTGCCGACGGGGAATCCGGTCCCATGCGTTGCGGAGATGCCCAGAAGGGAGCCGGCTGCGGCCACATGGTATTCTTGGGCGTCCTCGCAGAAGTACTTGAGCGACGTGATGGCAGCGGGACAGGACTGGATCTCGTCCAGGACAACGAGCGTTCTGCCCGGATCGATGTCCATGTCGAGGTGCAGCGAGAGCGAGGAGACGATTCTTCGGGGATCGAGGTCGGGTTCGAAGAACCGGCGAGCCCGCTCATCCTTGTCAAGGCTCACATAGGCGATGCTTTCGAAATGCAGCTTCCCGAACTCTTTGAGGATCCAGGTTTTGCCGACCTGGCGCGCGCCGTTGACGATGAGGGGCTTGCGGCGTTCGCTTCCCTTCCACTCGACCAGCTTATCCATCAGCTTTCTCTGCATGGGGAACCTCCATCAACAAATTACGCCCTTATTATCGTGCAAAAACACAATAATAAGGGCGTAATAATGATGACTGATGCAAAAATCAGGCGGAACTACTCCCACTCTTTCACGCTCGTTTGTTGCGGCGCCATTCCAATTGGGTCTAGTTTGGTTGTCGGTTTTGTCCACCTTGCCGCCGAATCCCTCCGTGTGTCCTCGCGTAGGCGTTTGGGACAAACCCTGGGACAAATCCGTGAACTATTTCGAAACCGCAAGCCCACAGTTTCATTTTTGTCCGGGGACAAAATCGGGTTGGTTTTGAGGCCCTAAAACGTCCGATATGAACACCAAAACAGCCGACTATCCTCTTCGACACCCGTTTGGCAAAGTGAATCGTAGCCAGCGGCTTTAACGTCTTGCATTTCCGCAGGTCATGAGGGATGCACAAGAGCGATGACTGAAAGAATCGTCGCGGGTGGCTTTGTTTTCGCCCTTATGAGCCGGCTCTAAGCGCCTTAGGAACCGAGCGGGAAATCCGAGCTAGAGAATCCCAATCGTCGCCTTATTTCAGGCTGATTGCAACCGGCTGTTCGCCTTCCCACGCCAATGGCGTGCAGACATCTTCGATATTCTCGCTCGTTATGGCAAAAATCGCGTCTCCAGGGCTTGCCTTTTTCGATTTGGCGTATTGCTCTTCAGATCATCGTGGTGTGCTCGTAGCCGCGCCCCACGAGGAGCCGCTCGGCAACGTCGAGAATCCTCTCGACCGTCTCCTCCGGGTACTTATTGCGTGTCACGGGCACCTCCGTCCTTGTTATCGCGATAAACATACCATGAGTGGCGTACGGGTCGAGAAGGGCTGGCGCCAAAAGAGCCCAACGGCCGTTACGGCTTCGTTAGAAACGCGCCCCACCATGGATGGTGAACCCGAAAGGTAAGGCGCGTGGGCACGGCGACTCGGCCCGTGCGCCCGGAAGAGAAAGGACGAACCCATGGGTTACATGCTCGAGACGCGCGGGCTCACCAAGCGCTTCGGCCGCGGCGACCAGGCGCAGGACGCCGTGGCCGACGTGAGCCTTCATATCCGCGAGGGCGAGGTGTACGGGCTGCTCGGCCCCAACGGCGCCGGCAAGTCGACAACGCTCAAGATGATCTGCGGGATGCTGCGGCCGACGGCCGGGGAGATCCTCTTTGCCGGGCACGCCTGGCGCCGCGAGGACCTCTACGCAATCGGCAGCCTCATCGAGGAGGCGCCGCTCTACCCCAACCTCACCGCGCGCGAGAACCTGCGCGTGCGCACAACGCTGCTGGGCCTTCCCGAGAGCCGCATAGATGAGGTGCTCGCCGCCGTGGACCTCGCGGACACCGGGAAGAAGCGCGCCGGGCGCTTCTCGATGGGCATGCGGCAGCGCCTGGGGCTCGCGCTGGCGCTGATCGCCCGGCCACGCCTGCTCGTGCTCGACGAGCCCACCAACGGCCTCGACCCCATCGGCATCGAGGAGCTGCGCGACCAGATCCGCGGCTTCGCGGCGGCGGGCACGACGGTGATCGTCTCGAGCCACATCCTCTCCGAGGTGCAGCAGATGGCGGACACCATCGGCATCATCTGCGGGGGGCGCCTCGCCTACGAGGATGCGCTTCGGCCCGGGCAGGACCTCGAGGAACTCTTCATGAGCTTCTGCCGGGAAGGGCGACGAGCGCGCGGGGAGGTGGCGGCATGACGGGCGAGAAAGGCGGCCTGCTCGCGGGCCTGCGCGCCGAGGCCCTGAAGTCGCGCCACGCGGCACCGGTTCGCCTGGCCGTGCTCATGGCGCTGCCGATGCCGCTGCTCGGCGCGATGCCCTACCGGGGCGTGCAGATCTTCAGCGCGTGGAACTACTGGTACGCGCTCTTCCTGCCCGTGGCTCTCTCGCTCGTGGTGGCGTGCGTCGCGCGGGCGGACGCGCGCACGCGGATGCGGGGGCTTCTGGGCCTGGGCTTCCCGCTCGGGCGCGCCTGGTGGGCCAAGGCGCTCTGGTGCCTCGCGCTCTGCACGCTCTCGAACCTCGTGGTCTTCGGCATCTACCTCGCGGGATCGGCGTTCTCCTCGCAGGGCCTCACGGCCGCGGGCACGCTCACGATGCTCCTCTGCGCGCTCGCCAACACGGTGACCGCGGCGTGGATGATCCCCGCAGGGCTCTTCCTCACGGCGCGGCTCGGCATGCTCGCGGGCATCTTCTGCCCGCTCGCCGCGCAGCTCGTGGGCGGGTTCGCCTGGTCGCTGGTGCCGCTGCCGCAGCTCTTTCCGCCGTCGGCGAGCATGGTCATCCCCACGAGCTTCATCCCCGTGCTGCCGAGCGGCGAGCCGCTCGCGGCGGACATGGCGCTCGGCGGGGCGCTCGCGGCGGACGGCATGCTCACGCTGGCGGGCCTCGCGGTCTGCGCGCTCGCGTTCGCCGCGCTCACGGCGGCGGGCGCGGCCTGGTTCGCGCGCTCCGAGGAGAGGTGATGGCCGTGACACGGCTCTCCGACCCGACGCCGCGCATGACTCTCCCGCGGGCCCTGCTCTCCGAGGCCCCGCGCCTGGCGCGCTCCCCGCTCGCGGCGGTGCACCTCGTCTGCGGCCTGGCAGCCGGTCTTGCCTGCGGCGAGTACTTCTCCGTTACCCGATGGGACCCGGCGCTGGGCGCGGACGCCTACGCCCAGTTCCTCGGCGCCCTCATGCCGCTCATGTCCGCCATCGTCTGCGGGCTCGCCGTGGACGAGGAGCGCGCTGCCGGGCGCCTCGCCAACCTCACGGCGGTCCCCTCGCGCGGGCGCGCCGTCGCGGCGAAGCTGCTCGCCCTTGCGGCGCTCGGTGCCGCCGCGCTGGCCGTGGCGCTCGGCGTGTTCGGGGCCGTGCTCGCCGTCGCCGGGCGCCTGCCGCTCGGGCCCGCTCCGCTTGCGGCCGCCTGGGCGGGCATCGTGCTGGGCAGCCTGCCCCTCTATGCGCTGGGGCTCGGCGTGTCCCTGCGCCTCGGCCGCAACGCCGCCATCGGCGCCGGCGCGGCGGGGGTGCTCCTCGCGTTCTTCTCGGTGGGCGGACTTGCGCACGGCCTCATGCCCGGCGAGCTCACCGGTGCCCTGGCGACGCCCCTGAGCTGGGTGCCGCTCGCCTGGCCCGCGCGCCTGGGGTCGCTCGGGGTGGAGGCCTTCATCGACGCCGCACGCGCGGCGGGCCCTCTCCTCACGACTGCGCTCGCTGGCCTCGTGCTCGCCCTGGCAGCCGCCGCCGTCCTTCTGGCCTGGTTCTGCCGCTTCGAGGACGGGAGGGCAGATGCGTAGGAGGCCGCTCGCCGCCGTGCTCGCCCTCCTCTCCGCAGCGCTCGTCCTGGGCGGGAATGCCCTGCTCGACGCCGGCTGTGGGTCGGCGCTGCGCTCGATCGCCGACCGCGTGCTGCCCAACCCTGAGGTCGCCATATGGGCGCCCGTGCCCGAGCCCGGCAGCCACGCGAGCTCCTACGCCGACGCCACCGGGGCGGGGGCAAACTACGTCTACCTGGCGGACGCGGCGGACGACAGGGGCAATGTCCGAGAGCTCCAGCTCATCTTCTTCGAACGGGAGTCGAACGGCGAGGGCTGGCTCGAGATCGAGGCGCGCGGCGGCTCGGGCGTGCGCTACCGCGCGTGCGACGCAGCCCAGGCGCCCGCGGCTGCGCGCGGGGCTCTGGACCGCTGAGCGCGGCGCTAGTACAATTCCGACGGAAGTTTCAGGAGGTCGAACATGGCGAGGATACTGGCAGTGGATGATGAGCGGGCAATCCTCGACGCGCTCGCGCGCGTCCTCGGCCGCGACGGCCATGAGGTCGTCAGGGCAGCGGACCCGACGGCGGTCCCGGGGACGGACCTCTCGCGCTTCGACCTGGTGCTCTGCGACGTCATGATGCCGGGGCTCGACGGCTTCGAGCTCGTGCGGCAGATCCGCCCGGACTTCGACGGGCCCATCGTCTTCCTGACCGCGCGCGTGGCCGAGGAGGACGCCGTGGCCGGCTACGGCCTGGGCGCCGACGACTACGTCCGCAAGCCCTTCGGGGCCGCGGAGCTGCGCGCCAAGGTCGCGGCCCATCTACGCCGTGAGCGCCGGCCGCGCTCGCACGCCCTCTCCTTCGGGGAGGTGCGGATCGACCTCGGGGCGCGCGGCCTCGCCGTGGGCGGCGAGGCCGTGCCGCTCACGCCCACCGAGTACGCCATCTGCGAGTACCTCGCCCGCCACCCCGGGCAGGTCATGAGCCGCGCGCAGATCCGCGAGGCGGTGCTCGGCTGGGAGAGCGACGCCGACGACGCGGCCATATCCATGCAGGTCAGCCGCGCCCGGAGGAAACTCTCCGAGGCCGGCGCCGATCCGATCGCGACCGTCTGGGGGATGGGGTACAAGTGGCAGCTCTGAGGACCGGGGCGCGAGGTCGCGGGGGCATGCCGCTCTCCTTCGTCATCGCGCGCTACTTCGCCTACGCGTTCGCGGCGGTCGCCACGGCGTGGCTCGCCTCGTTCATGGCGCTCTCCGCGGCGATCGACGCGGGCTTCGTCTACGAGGCAAGCTGGGGGCCGGCCAATGCGCGCGAGGTCGCGGAGGGCCTGGCACGCGACGGCGTCTGCGGGCAGCAGGACGTGCCGACGGCGTACCGCTACCTCATCCTGAACAAGGACGGATACGTGCTGATGACAGACCTCGAGGGCACGCGGCTCGAGGACGCGACGGAAATGGCCCGTGCGGCACTCGCCGCGGATCCGGGCACAGTGGAGATCGAGGGCGGGGGCTCGGGCCTCACCTACGCCGCGTTCCCGCTCAAGGGCGGCGGGGCCTGTGCACTCGTCAGCGAGTACCTGCCGCAGTGGGTCTCGCGCGACCTCGCCGGCCTGCTTCCCGACCCGCAGAGCCTCATGCTCGTCGGCGCCGCTGCGGGAAGCGCGCTCGCGCTCGCGCTCGTGGCGCGCCGCGCGAGCCGCGTGATCTCGCGCAAGATGGCGCCGCTCGCGGAGGCGGCGGGGCGCGTCGGCGCGGGGGAGCTCGACTTCGCGGTCGGCAGCACCAACGTGCGCGAGGTGAACGACGTCCTCGCCGCGATGGACGCCATGCGGGCCTCCCTCGCCGAGTCGCTCGAGGCCCGCTGGGCCGCGGAGCGGGGGCAGCGCGAGCAGGTGGCGTCGCTCGCCCACGACCTCAAGACGCCGCTCACCGTGCTGCGCGCCAACGCCGACTTCGTGGCGGAGGAGCTGGAAGACGAAAAAGACGCCGACCTCGCGGCCGCCGCGCGCGACATAGCCGGCAGTGTCGAAAGGCTCGACGGCTACGTGCGCTTGCTCATCGATGCCTCGCGCGGGTCCGACGGGGCGGAGAGGGCCCCCATGCGGCCGGCCGAGCTCTGCGAGCAGGTCCTCGCCGAGGCCGCCCAGATCGCCCGGGCGCGAGGCGTGACACTCGACGCGGCCACGGGCCCCGCTGTCGCGGGCGCGCCCGAGGCCCCGCTCGACCGAACCGCCCTGGCGCGAGCCGCCGCGAACCTCGTGGCCAACGCCGCCGAGCACGCGCGCTCGCGCGTGGCGGTCTCCTGCGACGTCGAGGGCGGCCACCTCGTCATCGAGGTGGCCGACGACGGGCCGGGCTTCTCTCCCGCCGCCCTCGAACGCGGCTGCGAGCGCCTCTTCACAGACGACTCATCCCGCTCCTCGCGCGACGGAGGCCGCCACTACGGGCTCGGCCTCCACGCCGCCTCCGAGGCCGCGAGCGCCCACGGGGGCTCCGTCTCGCTCGCCAACAGCCCCTCGGGCGGCGCGGTGGCCACCATCGCGGTCCCCCTGTGCGGGGCCTGACGACTCAGGCCCTCACACCGGCGCGCCTCGCAATCAAACGCTTCCCGGATAATTCATGAGGCCGTACTCGTATTCGAGCCTGCCTATCTCTGCGGCAAGCGCCTCCGTCATGTAGAAGGTTTTCGTGCGGCCCGTCGACTTCGCCAGGCGGTCGTACCTGTTTGCGAGGTCCTCGGGGGTTCTCAGGGCTGCGGTGGCGGTTGCCATGATGCACCTCCCGGTTAGATGTAATACGTGTATTACTTTCTATCACATCACCCGAACCACGCACCGGCGTACGGTCGTATCTGCTTTTTTACCTTACATTTTGTCAACCGGCCCATGCTCGGCTTGTTCAGCCGGATTAAATCAACTGTTAAATCAATCCAGGCCTGTAGGGGGCGGTGGAAATCTTTCGAGGACTGGGGGCGCCGTCCCTGGGTCGGCTCCTCGATGGCCGCGGCTGAATTCCCCTGCCATCGGCTGCGTGGGTTCCGGCACGGGGCTCTGGCGCTGCTCGAACTGGGCGCAAGACTCGGCTGTTGGTCGTACCGGACGGCATACGTTTTGAGACCGGCAAGCTGATGCCGGCTCGAGGACAGCGGCCCGGTGCACCGGGCCGATCGATAGCGGTCTCAGGTTCACAGCGCAGCTTCTCAGGGCTCGCATATATAGGAAGACTTGATTGGCAATCGATTTTAATGAAGTCGGCAGCGCATGTCAGAGTTTTCAACAAATTTAACATGCCACCCTTTATATCCGCACGCGCGTAATTCAACTCATAAGGACCGGCTATCCCTTACCTGTGACACAATCTCAAACGCACAGAACAGAATCATCAGTCCAATCATCGCATAAGAGGCAGCCGAACCTTCAAGCACTATTCCACAAAGAACAATCTCCGCGCCGCCAATAAGAACTGTTATCAGGCGCTCTGCCTTTTTGCTCTCGCCGCTCGCATAAAAAGGCGGCAAAGCGCACAAGATCACATATAGCCCGGGAAGGGAATACTGGATCGATAGTCCAAGCCCCCCATCAACCGCAGTGTTTTGCGTAAGAATCAACTGAACCCAAACGGCAATTATCACTGAGCAGGTTGTCGATAAAAGAAGGCTAGAAATATAGCACGCAACAAAGTTCCGTCGCATTCGAACAGAGAAATCCGCGAACTCTCTTCGCCGCGTGGAAACAATAAGGTACACAGAAATTGCAATAGAACCAATCAGAGAAAACAGCGGAACAACCAGCAATTCAAGCTTATTACCCCATCGATCAACCACACCCCCACTCCAATGAGCGGGAATTGTATCAGGGAGGACTGACCAAGCCGCCCATAGAATCAGAAATGGAAGAATAGAGAGGATGAAAGATGATAACACTGCAGTAAATTTTTTTGAGGCTCTCATCGATTCCGCATCTCCTTGCGCGCCCACATTCCACTCCGCCTTAAATCAAGTATACGTTTTGAGACCGGCAAGCTGATGCCGGCTCGAGTACAGCGGCCCGGTGCACCGGGCCGATCGATAGCGGTCTCAGGTTCACAGCGCAGTTTCTCAGGGCTCGCATATATAGGAAGACTTGATCGGCAATCGATTTTAATGAAGTCGACAGCGCATGTCAGAGCTTTCAGCAAACCGCAGGTAAATTCGTATACCAAAAAATGGTACACGGATTTACCTGCGATGTTCATGCTTGGTCAAAAGCCTATCAAGCGATATATCCATTATTTTAATGCGCGCGCCTGAGCTTTTGACTGAAGTGGCAGTCCGACCGCCGGCAGGCGGCCACGCTATATCCAAAGGCCACGCCTACTCCCCGTGCCCGGCTACGTCGACGACCCAGTGCTGCCCGTCGAGTTCCTGCCGCAGAGCTACATCAGGGACGTCTTATTGGGGGACGACCACATGGAACCCCGGGAGATCAAGCTGTACGGCTGATCCATCCGTCAACAACATGTCAAAGCCCCAAAACGCAACAGGATCGCGAACGAGGGGATGAATTGACCGCCCGGGTATTTGCGCCAGGGCGGTCAATTTTATCAACCATGGGTGCGATTCTGTGAGGCCATTTTTCTGGCATCCGCCGTTTGCTCCGGTCTCAACGCACCCATCGACCGTTCAGTAATCTTTGCGAACGCGACCACGTGCGCATTTGTCGAACAATCAAATGTCCGACAATGTCTGACGTTGAACGAAGCTGGCTGATAACAAGCAGGTGGAATAAACATGGGGGCCCGGCCCATGCCGCG
>SKEG01000093.1_pt1 | contig 104676 bp, 72 predicted proteins | sample 4826631 | NCBI WGS metagenome assembly SKEG01 (sample SAMN11008815, study PRJNA524170) | human gut metagenome | biome: Human fecal sample; material: Feces; isolation source: fecal sample from pouch patient p26, p34, p50 | host: Homo sapiens | place: Israel: Tel-Aviv | collected 2016-11-02
ACAGTTCCGACTTTCCTGTTTCTGACAGCTCCTTTTCCAGATTCACACGGATTTCCTCATATTCGTTTAATAATATCTGGAATAACTCCGGGTTCTCATTAAGATCGTGTCCTTTTTTCTCATATCTCATAATATAAAATGGCAGAAGCATCAGCAGATTTTTCTCAAAAATGCTGGCTTTTGTGTAATCAGCCATTTTTATAGTTGGTATGGAATACAAATGCACCTTGCCATCCGGAAAGGCCACTTCTGCCTCCAGATAATCCGGTGTATTTTCCGAACTTCTCAGAAACAGTACACATGACTTTGGAAATTCTATCCGGTATCTGCGCCCCTGCTTCTCGGCATGTTCTATGCTGATTGCAAAATCATATTCGATCATGCGTATTGCCATTGTAGTATCATCTGTACTCTGGCATTCAATATGATACATTTTCTTTCCAATCAGCAGACAGGAGTCTGTAATAACTTCTCCGTTCTCCTGCTGGTGTTCGTTACGAAGCTGTGTGATCTTCACATCTTCCGGATATGAGGTATGAAATACTTCATTGATCAGCGGAACTGCCAGATAAGGCATCTTCTCAATCATGGTACGGAATACATCATCAAAAATGGTATTGTTCATATAACACTCCTTTTTGTACCTACATTATAACATTTGGACGGGTTTTATTAAATACAAAATCTCTTTTGAAGCTATGTATTTTTTATCTTTGGAATCAGTGGCAGACATTGCCAGAAAAATCCTTTATAAGGATATCTTAGATGATTACTGATGTCTTAACTATACAATATTTGTAACCGTATGACAAGCCTGTTTTTTACTGAATAAATCTTTGAAAATATTAGAATGTCCTTTAAAATGCTTATATAAATATGATTTCTATAGAAAATCCATTTTAAATAGTATTTATAAGTAAACATTGATTACTATATACACCCACAAGTTTCCTGTATTTGCAGTTACTTTTCCATAAAAACAACCTATACATCACCCAAAGGGGAACTATAATCATGACAAAGATTAAAAACACAAAGAAGGGCATGGCAAAAAAGACATTAAGTATGTCACTTGTTGTTGCAATGCTTGCTACTTCAAATGTACCGGTATGGGCAAGTGAGTTCAGTGCTGGTGAAGACGTGACAGAGTTTTCTTCAGAAGCTGAAGCTCCTGTAGTAGACGTACCGGTTGTAGATAATGGAGAAGACGTTGCTGATAATGCAACAGTTGCAAGTGCACCAACCACTGTTACAGCTGCAGAATGGAAAATCAACGGAACATCCTATACAACATTGCCTAGTGATGCAGGTACTGTTAACTACGAAGTGACATTAGATAATTCAATCGAAGCAGGCCGCGATATCAAGGTAGAATTTAAAGATTCTTCCACTAATGAAGTATTAAGCACTATTACAACTGGTACTGCTGGTAAAAATGTTGCTGTAGCTGCATTTTCATTAGCTAAGACTTTTGCAGGAAAGACTGTCTATACAGTAGTTTCCTACAAGACAGCTGACGGTGGATACGTTGCTTTAACTAATAATACATCTCCTTTAACAGTAACAGCTACTGAACCGACAGTTAACGGTAGCATTACTATTGAGAGCAATATTACTGGTAATGTAATCTGCCCAGGTGCTAATCTTAAAGCAAATATTGACAAAGTAGATGTAGATGCTGAGCATAAAAAAGAAGATTTACATTATATCTGGCAGACAAAAGGAAAAAATGATTCCGAATGGAAAACTGTTGGATATGATTCCAATACTTATGATGTAGATATTAATGATTATGAAAAAGACATCAGAGTAGGTGTTTACTTTGGAGATAACTTCTATGATTATAAGACTTTATTCACAAAAGATACTTACACTGTAACAACCAGAAAGTTATCTGCTAATGATACTAAGGGCGGCATCGTGTCAACTGACACTAAAACAAAATTAAAAGATGGCAAAAAGGCGATCAATTTAGGCGATCCTGAGGCTAATAAACTTACTGCAAAAGAGATTACTGTTAAATATAAGGATTTAGAGGGACACAACTATACCTTGGAGTATGGTACAGATTTTACTCTGAGCTATGAACCGGAAGTATTAAATACTACAGGAACAGTAAAAGTAAAAGTTCATATTTTACCTACTAGCACAACAGACTATACTTCTGATACATATGAATTATCTTATGAATTAACTGCAAATAAGGTAGTATCTGATGCAAATGAGTATGCTATTACATTTAAAGACGCATATACCTACAACGGTCAGAAACAGACACCAGAAGTATCTGATGTTAAATATGAAGGCAAAAGCCTCAGCGCAAACGATTATGAGGTACAGCAGATTGGTGCAGATGTTGGTTCTTATAACTTAGTACTCTATATTAAGGGCAAAGGATATCTTTATGTAAATAAAGGTGGAAAAGGAATTCAAACTCCTATCACAGATGAAAAGGATATGCCACTTAAAATTGCTCCAAAGGATATCTCTAAAACAGAAGTTTCCGACAATCTGAAGATCACAATCCCAGATGAAGTATGGGAAGCATCTGAAAGCGATGTTCATAATAACAGTGTAACTGTTAAAGGCCAGACCAAGAAGATTACTGTATATGATAATGCGATTGATGTTACAGAAGAAATCAAAGGATTTACTATTGAACCAATGAACTGGAACACCACTGATGCGAAAAAAGCAATCCGCATTCATGGAATAGGTAACTATACAGGTGATATCACAATCAATGGAAAAGAAAATACACGTACCATTACACAGTTCAAAGATGCATTTACAACCTTCTTTGCAAATGCAGGTGTTGGCCTGAGATATAATGGTAAATTACAGGATGTCCTTGGCGATGCATTAGCAGCAGGAAATGGAACAATCACCCTTCAGGGAACAGCTTTAACTGTAGGAACAAACTTTACATATGAGATCATCTCCGGTGGTACAAATGCTGGTAAAGTTTCTGTACGAATCAAAGGTGCAGGTATCTACAGCGGCGAGATGGAACTTCCAAACGTATATGAAATTGGAAAAGCTGCATTTGGTAAAGATATTAATGGGGTTTCTGATGTAAAAGATAATATAAAAGACAGTTATATCACTGTATCTTATAATCCAAGTCTCGGTGATAAAGGTGCTGATATCAAATCCTATGAATCACTTGCAAAAGCATCTTATAGCGCTAAGATGAAAGTTAATGGCTTTGAACTCAAAGAAGGTACAGATTACTGGTTAGATTATGCTGTTACATATACAGAAGAACTAGATGATAATGTTTTTGGCATGATTGGATATTATCCAACTGTAAATGCAAATACAAAGCTCGGAAGAAAAGAAGGTAACAGTAACTTCAAATTATCTACTGATAAGGGTGCAGATTCAGCGACTGGTTACAGAGATCCTGTTGTGATCGCGCTCACAGCAAAGAATTTACACGACAGTGACATCAAAGTAAGAGTCGTAAGCGCAGATTACAATAATGGAGATACTGTTACACCGAAGGTTGAAGTTGTATATGTTGAAAATGGAAAAGAATATACAATCAGCGATGATTATTACTATGTAGACATCAAAAAAGCTGCTGCTGCTGTAGGAAGTAAAGGACAGGTAAGTATTATCGCAAAAGATAGGGGTAACGTTGATAATGCGACAACAGTTGATTCTGCAAAACATCCGCAGTTATACACAGGAAATCAGGTAGTTGACTATGTAGTTGGCGATGCAACTCTTGAAGGTGGAAAGATCGTAGCTACAAATGATCAGACAACTCTTCCGAGTGTTGTATATGATGCATCTGCTGCAGCAACAACTGAAGGAATCACAATGCCGGCTAAGAACTATGTTGTAAAAGATAAGAGTGGTAATGTAGTAAATCCAAAATATTATGACATTACTTATACAAACAACAAAGCAGTCGGAACAGCAACCATCACAGCAACAGGTAAAGGACAGTATAAAGGCGCTGTAAGTGCACAGTTCACTATCGCAGCAAACAAACTGCCAAGCGGTACTGTAACCCTGATGGGCGACAACGTAGGAAAAGTATACACAGGTGAAGCAGTTGAACTTACAGCCGGAACAGACTATGTTGTAAGCGGTGAGCTTGGAAAACTGAAACTTGGCACAGACTACATGGTAACTTATGAGAACAACGTAAACGTTACTGAAGGTGCAAACAAAGCCAAGATCAAATTTGTAGGTATCAATAACTACGCAGGCGAGCTTGTAAAAGAATTTGATATCACATCCGCACAGATTAAAGCAGAAAACATTACTTTAGGTGATACTACTTATGCTGGCGGCGTGGCAATCAAACCATCTGTTACAATCACAGTTCCTGGTGGAAAAGCAACATTAAAAGAAGGAACAGATTATACAGTATCTTATGAGAAAACAGCTACAAATGTAGGTGAGACAGGTAAGATCGTTATCACATATAACAAAGATAACAAGAACATCAATGCCAAAGATTCTGCACAGACTGTAGAATACAGCGTAACAGCAAAAGACCTGAAAGATGTAACAATCGCAGCTGTTGCAGATCAGGAAGCTACCGGCGAGCAGGTTAAACCGGCTCTGACAGTAACGGCAGGTTCTGTTACCCTGAAAGAGGGTGTTGACTATCAGGTAACTTATGGTGAAAACAAAGAAGTTGGAACAGGTACTGCTACTATTACTCCTGTAGACGGAAACAAGAACTTTACAGGATCTCAGGAAGTATCTTTCAACATCATCAAAGCTAAACCAGAAGTTGGTCAGGCAATGATCACTGATGTGGTTGTTAAAGGCAACACTGTAACACCAGTCCTTTCCGGCGATGTTGACGGAGCAGTTGGATATGACTATGTAATCGCTACAGAAGAAGATACCCAGAACGGCCGTGTAGACATCAGCAAGAACGTGCTTAAGACAAACACAAACTTCTACTATGTACAGGAAGGTACATACTATGCATACTGCCACGCTTGGAAACGTGATGAGAATGGCAAGAAGGTATTCGGTGCATGGTCTAACATCAAGAAATTTACAGTGGATGCTACAACACCTTCCAAACCAAGCATCAAGAGTGTGAAAGTAAAAGGACACACCGTAACTGTTACATTTACAGCATCTAAAGATGCCAAAGGATATGATGTAATCCTTGGAGAAGCTGTAAAGAAAGTAAATGGTGAGAACCGTCCTGTTGATTATGGTAAACTCGTTGTTAAGAACATTGAAGATGGTGTTTATACAGCAACATTCTACAATGTACCAGACGGCAAATATTACGCAGGTGTACATTCCTATAACAAATCATCCAACGATGGAAAGAAAGTATTCAGCAAATGGGGATACAGAAAAACCGCAATTTCTGTAGGAAAAGCAAAATAATCCATTTGGGTAGATTAAATACAGATTCCTAAAAAAGAAAGCTCCAGCCATTTCGGCTGGAGTCTTTCTTTTTGGGGAAATGTAAAAACAGTGTGCCTCTTCTGTTGTATAATTTTCTCTCTTACATCAGTTCACAATCCTTCAATATCTTTTCTATAGCTTCTCATGCAGACAGCGACGGATTTTCTTTATAATACTGATATCCTTTATATTGATGCAACGTTCGGAGTGTCAGACCCCAATGTTCTCTGTTTTTTATGAAACTCTATTTAGATACCGGAATCCCGAAAATAATGTATTATATTTTACTCTGGTATAAGTAAAGAGCCCGGACCAGATGGACCAAAGGCTCTTACTGATAGGGTTTTCAGTTTACCAGTATTTTTTTACATAATTGACAGCTTCTTCTTGTGACAGGGAAAATTCATTCATGATGTTTCTGACTGTATCTGTCTCACTGATATTAAAATTCCTGCAGGTCCTTACAGTCGCACGAATGCCTTCAAGGATACCTTCCCATCTGCCTTCCTGACGGCCCTCCTGTCGACCTTCTTCGACACCTTCCTGCCTTAACTCTTCCAATGCATTACACATATTGATCTGCCCTCCTCTCTGCTCCAATTCCAAAGCATGATCGATCAGCTTCTGTGATTCTGTAATAGCGCCTATCACAATGCCCAGATCTGCCGGGATATCATGGTCACTGTAAACTTCTTTGATCTTCGCATAATCCCTGGCATAGATCAGGCGGCTCATATCAAACACCATGTCTACATCCGGATCACTGAAACACAGCTCCCCACTTGCTCTTACCTGGACCAGATTCATACGGTAATCAGATACCAGTGGTTCTATCTTTTTAGGAATCTCCAGCATATCCTTTAGGGAAAACGGACCATCCCATTCACTTTCTCCATAGTATACACACAGACTAATTACCGGATGTAGCCGGTCGGTCTTCTTAAAACCTGACAGGAATTCATCCGCTGAATGGAAATCCCCGTTTTTCTTATTTACTGCTGCGATCTCATCATATTCTTTCATGTAAGAAAACGCATCTCCGACCATATGGCGCAGCGGCATCGCATAGTGAATCTTTGCCTGATTTTCCAGTCCCCAGAGAACAAAGTCCACACCATATGCCGTCTTCTTTACAACATCCAGGATCTTCTGTACTGTTTCCGCATGACCGTTAAATTTCAGCATGGAGGAAACATCTGTATCTACTTCTGTAAGATCCTGCGGCTTCAGAACCTGTTCTCCGTTAAAAAATACTGCATTAAACAGATCCGCAAAATGTCTGTTGTCTCTCCAGAAGTTCTTCAGTATGGTATCCGGTTTGATCTTATTTTTTTCCGTCGTATCCATCACCTCCCGTTGATTTATTTCTGTTATCAATATAGCATAATTATTACCTTGTTTCCACGAAAGGAACTATAAAAATTATTAAAAATCTGAAAAGTACAGAGTCGGATTGTTTAATTTGTTCTTTTTTCTCATTCTGTCAAATGTAAACGATTATATAACTATAAAAATTCCGCTCTGATGCGTAAAAAAGGCAGTTATAAATAACTTTTTTCAGGGTTGTGCATAAATTTCTAATCAGAAAATGTGCTTTTCAATCAAAAATTAACCTGTCCACCACCCAAAGGGGAACTATAATCATGACAAAGATTAAAAACACAAAGAAGGGCATGGCAAAAAAGACATTAAGTATGTCACTTGTTGTTGCAATGCTTGCTACTTCTAATGTGCCAGTATGGGCTGCTGAGTTCAGTGCTGGTGAAGATGCAGTTGTAACATCTGACGCAGAAACACCGGCTGTTGATACAGCAGATGAATTTACAGATGATGCTTCAGCACAGGCCGCTGTAGTTGATGAAGCTCCGGCTGTAGACAATGGTGTAGCTGAAACAGCAACTGCTCCGGCTGAAACGGCAGGATTAACCGTTTCTGTAAATAATACAGCAATCACAGATAAAGTAACTGATGGAGATTTATCAAATCTTACTGCAAAGATTTCAGATAAAGTTACACCAACATTTGCATCATATAACGAGTGGAATGCAAATGCTACTCAGGCTAATTATAATGTGACTATTGGACGTCCAGTTGTTGAATGGTATTTAAATGGTAATAAAGTTTTTACTCAGGACAATTTATATAAAAATACAACTGTAACTATTCCAGATAGTGTAAAAAATGCGGTAGCAGGAAGTACTATTGAAGTAAAATCTTATATTGAAAAGAAAACAGGAACAAGACGAACTTCTTACTATGGGGGATATTGGTATAGTTGGTCAAGCGTTACTCCAACAACTCCAGAAACAGTAACTTTCACAGTTGTTGGAGATGCTGTAAAAGATTATATTGATAGTTCTTTAGAAATTGCTAATGGTGCTTCCAATATATCAGTTGACGCCTTAGCAGGAAAAGATGTAGTAATTACTCTTCCTACCGTGAAGACTGGCTTAGCTGCAACAATCACAACTAAATTATGGATTGATGGTGTTGAAGCTAAAGATATTACTGCATCTGATAAATCTATTTCTGTAGAAGCAGGACACAAATATAAACTCGTTTCTACAGTAAGCACAACAGATGGCAGTGGCGTAGAAGGTACTATCGAATCTAACGAACTTTCTGTAACAGCAGCAACTGTAAGTAATACTGCTGAAGTTACATGGAATGCCGTAGGAAACGGAACAATTAATACTAACAATGCACTTAGCTATACATATAAAAAAGGCGATACTTATGCACCTACCATTAGCAAAGTAAAAGTAAGTGATATTGAATATACAACTGATGATTTCACCATTGGATATGAAAACAATACAGGTGCAGGTAATGCAAATGTTGTTCTTACTTTTGTGCAGGGTGCGCTTAAGGGACAGGTTTTAAGAGTTCCATTTACAATTAAACAGGCTGACCTGAGTAAGGCAACTGTAACATTGGACAATGCTTATGTTTATGCACCAACTCCTGATTTACAGGCTGAAAGTTTGAAAAAAGCAAATTTAACAGTTGTTTTAGACGGTATTACATTAAAAGCAGCAGAAAAGAATAGTACTGATGCAGCTAAAGCTGATGTAGTGTATACTCTCGCAGCAACTGCTGCTGGAGAAAAAACTGGTTCAATCGAAATTGTATCAAAAGACGGAAACTACACCTCCAGCTACACACTTAAATTTGATGTTGCTAAAAAAGATTTAAGCACTGCATACGTTGTAAATCCATCTGACAGAAATTATTCTGGTAAATATATTATTCCAGCTATGAATGGAAATAATAATGAAGGTGGTGTTTACTATACACAGAGTACCGTAACGGCTGGTACTGGTGTTGGACCTTTAACACAGGGAAGTGATTTTGATATCGACTGGAATGGAACTAACTTTAATAAAGGTACAGCTACAGCTACAATTACTGGTAAGGGTAACTACACAGGAACTACAACTGCTACATTTAAAATTAATTCTGCACAGGCTACAGATTTTGGTAAATTAGAAACTGAAATTAAAAAAGATTTAAAAACTAAAGTTGCAAAAGTTAATGGCGATGTTTATGAGTTCACATACACAGGAAAAGAACAGGATGTAATTCTTCCTGCATATGGATTAAACTGGACTTTAGGTTCTCAGTATACTTACAGCTATCAGGGACAGCATACGAACGCTGGAGACTTTACTGTAAAAGTAGTTGGACAGAACAGTTATGAAGGAAATAGCTTCACGATTAAATGCCGTATCGTTCCACAGAATGTTAGTAGCTTTACAATAAAGAGCAAATCCGTTCCAAATGGTGATATCACAGTTGCAGATCTTGAGTATAATGGTGAAGATGCAACTTATACTCCAAGTGTTTCCATTACATGGAAAGGAATGACTTTAAAAGAAGGTATTGATTACGAAATTACAAATGTAAAAGTAGCAACAGATAAAAAGTCTGTTACCTTTGATATTAAGGGACTCGGAAATTATACCGGAACTAAACAGAATGTATCAGCTACAATCCTTGGAAAAAATATTAATTCTTCTTCCATCACAGTTGATGCAATTGACAATCAGACATACACAGGTTCTGCTATCAGCATGAAGGGTAAACTGACTGTCAAAGATGGTTCTAAGACCTTAAAGGAAGGCAAAGATTATCATATTGTTACTGAAAAGAATAATGTAAAACCAGGTGTTGCAACAGTAACAATTGCAGGTCAGGGAAATTACAGCGGAGAACGTGATGTTACTTTCCTTATCGTAGACAAAGCTTATAATGCTGTAATTGTGAATACTAATAAAGGTCAGGAGCTTCCATCTAAAGAATATGATTACAATACTGCAAACAGTACTAAAGGTATTGTTCTTGGTACTAGTGAGTTCAAGGTAATCGGAAGCGATGGAGTGGAAATTGATTCCAGCAAATATACGGTTTCTTATGAAAATAACCATGCAGCAGGTACAGCTACTATTAAAGTTACAGGTAAAGAAGGATACAACTGCTCTGCAATCAGCACATTTACAATTAAGCCAATGAACCTTAAGAGCAAACTGGATGCTGCAACTCTTACATTAAAAGATGTTGATGCTATTGTTTACACTGGAGAAGAGATTAAACCTGAATATACAATTAAATTGACTGATGGTGTATATACTCTGGTAGAAGGCACTGATTATGAGGTGAAGTATTCTAATAATATTGACGCTGCTACTTCTAGTAATGCAGTTGCACCAACTGTAACAGTTACAGGCCTTGGAAATTATGCCGGACTTAATGCAGACAGTAAACTTCCTTCAAAAGAAGCAAAATTTACTATTGGTAAAGCTACTATTACTCCATCAGAAGTAACAGCAAATGATGTAGAGTATGCCGGTGGATTTGAAGCATCTGATATTACTATCAAAAATCCAGTTAGTGGAAAAGCTCTTGTTGCCGGAACAGATTATACAGTAACTCTTAAGGATGCAACAAAAGTTGGTGCTGCTGAAGCAACTATTAAGCTGACAACAGCAGGTGCTAAAAATTATAAATTTAATTCTGGAGATTCTCTGGCTGTACGCTACAGAGTTGTTGCAAAAGATCTCAAGAATGCAACTGTTAGTGCAATCGCAGATCAGATTGTTACAGGTGAACAGATTAAACCAACTGTAACAGTTATGAACGGAAATATTAAACTTGTAGAAGGCACAGATTACGAAGTTGTATATGGCGATAACAAAGAAGTTGGCGAAGGAACTGTAACAATCAAAGCTCTTGACTCCAACAAGAACTACACCGGAAGCCAGACAGTAAAATTCAACATCGTTGAAAAAGCTGCTGAAGTAGGTCAGGCAATGATTGCTGACGTAAAAGTTTCCGGAAACACTGTAACACCAATCCTTTCCGGTGATGTAGACGGAGCAGTTGGATATGACTATGTACTTGCTACAGAAGAAAACACAACTGACGGACGTATCGACATCAGCAAGAACATTCTTTCTACACATACAAACTTCTACTATGTACCAGAAGGCACATACTATGTATACTGCCATGCATGGAAACGTGGAGAAGACGGAAAGAAAGTATTTGGTGAGTGGTCCAACATCAAAGAAGTAAAGGTAGAAGCTACCACACCTTCCACACCAACTATCAAGAGTGTAAAAGTAAAAGGCTCTACAGTAACTGTAACTTATACAGCATCTGAAAATGCAACAGGATATGATGTTGTTCTCGGAACATCTGTTAAGAGCGTAAACGGAGAAAGACGTCCGGTTGAATACGGTAAACTCGTTGTTAAGAACATTGAAGATGGTGTTTACACAGCAACATTCCACAATGTACCAGACGGAAAATATTATGCAGGTGTACATTCCTATAACAGAACATCTGAAGATGGCAAGAAAGTATTCAGCAAATGGGGATACAGAAAAAACGCAACTTCTGTAGGAAAAGCAAAATAATCCATTTGGGTAACTAAATACAGATTCCTAAAAAAGGAAAGCCCCGGTTTTTATGACCAGGGCTTTTCTTCTGTAAAATCACATATAAACAGCCAGACTATAGACCTTCATCTACTGTCTGGCTGTTTCCTGTTAAAGATTATATTCTTTGTATAATTGATCACGTCTTTCAGAATCTGTTGACACAACCTGTATTTCATCAATTCTCTGCTCCTGGATCAGTCGATTGATCAGACTTCCCAGACGTGCCTCTCCCTGCGCCTGTCCAATTGCCTGGCCCTCTGCCCGTCCAATCGCCTGACCTTCTGCCTTAAGTCTTTCAGATTCCAGTTCCAGAACTTTTCCTCCCATAATATCACCCAATCCTTTCCGGACAGCCTCTTCTTCGCGGAAGATATAGTCCGAGATCTTTACAATTAGTTTCGTTAAATCTGTATACAGCTCTGATTTTCCTGTCTCTGACAGCTCCTTTTCCAGATTCACCCGGATTTCCTCATATTCGTTCAATAATATCTGGAATAACTCCGGATTCTCGTTAAAATCGTGTCCTTTTTTCTCATATCTCATAATATAAAATGGCAACAGCATCAGCAAATTTTTTTCAAAAATACTGGCTTTTGTGTAATTAGCCATTTTGGAAACATTGGGGTCTGACCATCGAAAATAACCGGAAAGATAATAATCTCCACATAAAAGAATTCTAAAATTTATATAACATAAAATTCCTTATCCATACATAAAACCATCCCAGCTATATGAATAATATACATAGTCGGAATGGTTTTAATTGCGAATTATTACTCTGTCTATTAATTTCCTACAGAGACCACAATGCCCCCCCCATGAGGATGTATGGGTAAAATGGGTAAATACCGATAAAAAAGATACCTCTAAGGGTAATTTTGTATATACATTAAAAGCACATCAGAGCAGAAATGATAATGATGGAAGCTATTATGAATCTGAAAACTATCCTTCAGAGTGTCAGACCCCAATTTGTATTACTCTTTCTCTAATTTAGGAATTTTAAATATTGGCTTTCCCAGCTTTTTCCTATCTTCATTTACTTTTCTATAAATTTCTATGTATTCTTGAGAAATTTTTATTGCATCTTCAAAAGTAATTTCAGGATCACCTAATTTTCTTAATAATTTTTGCATTTTTGGAACCTGCTCCATAAGTTCATCCATATCTTTCTGATACTTTATTGATTCAGATGATGTTGGCAAATCCACATATCCAGCTTTCTTATCTTCGAAATATTTTTCATTGAAATCGCCATATGAAAATACAAACTGATATGCATTTTCCATTTGTTGTGAATTAGGGAGCATTGGGGGTCTGACACTCTGAAGGATTACTCTGAGGTATTTTTTTCTCAACCTTCTTTCTCGGAATTCCCTATATTTGAATTATACAAGAAGCTCCATTCTTTTTTGTTTTTGTAAAATTTAAACAAATCTTTTTATCATCAAAACTAGCGAAAATCATGCTTTATTCCGACGAGTCAATCCCTCTGCTATAGCAATCCTTTGTACAGCGCTTGTGCTAATTTGGTGTCTGTCCGCAATATCTGCATAAGAATAGAGCGGTTTTCCATTGTAACGTGTTTCCAGTAAATCATCTATCACATGACGCCGAAGGTGTTGTTCGTATTTTTCTTGTTGACGTTGCAAATCACGCCTAACCAGTGAAAGATCACGTTCAACATTATCTAATCGTTGTCCATTACTACCTTTTTTTCGCATATTTTTTCAATTCCTTTCTTACAAAAATCAGTATAAATTAAAATAAATCATGTTGATTTAAAATATATCATATTAATTTTTAAATGTCAAGTGTATATTCCATTTAAGTAGTGCTAGCATTCGCTATGGTGCATGGATTTTGTTTATATATAAGGATTTATAAGCAACATTTTATCTAGTGATATCACAGTTTTACGTAGTTATATTATAATGAATTTTGCCTGCCTTAATCCAAAATATTAAGAACTCAGCAAAAAGAAATGTTCTATTAAGGCTGGAAGCTTCTTTGTCGAAAACTTAATCTGGCAAGTATAACCATGATTTGTTATAATACTTTGTATCAGTAATATACGATTTCTGAAGGGAATGATAAGAATATGGGAATCTATTTAAATCCACCGGCAGATGCATTTGCAGCAATTTTAAAGAAAAATATTTATGTAGATAAGTCTGGATTAATTTCATATACAAATAGTGTGCTCAACAGCAGCCGTATGCTCACCTGTTTCAGCAGACCGAGGCGTTTTGGAAAATCATATGCGGCAAAAATGCTGGCAGCTTATTATTCTAAGGGTGCCGATTCTGATTCCTTATTTCAAAATTTAGAAATCTCAGGTATGGATGGTTACAAAGAAAATCTCAATCAGTACGATGTACTGTTTCTTGATGTTGCATGGTTCATATCTATTTCCAGTAATATTCAGAATACTGTCTCTGAAATGCAGGACAGCATTATCGAGGAATTAAGATCTGCCTTCCCAAATATGGTCAGTGAAACCGTACATTCTCTTCCTGTTGCATTATTGCAGATCAGTGCGAAAACAGGGCGAAAATTCTTTATCATTATTGATGAGTGGGATGCTCTGTTTCGTGAAACAGAGAGTAATGAATCTTTACAGAGATCATATATCCAGTTACTACGAGCTTTGTTTAAAGGACTCCAGGTATCGCAATTTGTAGTTGGTGCATATATGACAGGTATTTTGCCGATAAAGAAATACGGTACACAGTCCGCTCTTACAGATTTTCGAGAATTTACAATGTTGGAACCAGGCTTTCTGGCAGAATATGTCGGATTTACAGAAAAAGAAGTGCGCGGTCTGTGTCAGGAACATGCACTTGATTTCAATGAGGCAAATAAGTGGTATGATGGATATCGGTTCGATAAGATCGGTCACGTCTACAGTCCAAATTCTATTATAGAAGCTGTCATAAACCAGAAATTCAGTAATTACTGGACGCAGACAGAAACCTATGAATCTTTGCGGATCTATATAGATATGGATTTTGATGGTCTGAAAAAAGCTATTATAGATATGCTGGGCGGTCAGAAATGCAGGATAGACACCGGAACTTTTCAAAATGACATGACGTCACTGCAGGGAAGGGATGATGTCTTAACTCTATTAGTTCATTTGGGATATCTGGCATACGATGATGATTCTGGAGAAGTTTATATTCCAAACGAAGAAGTGCGTCAGGAATTTATCAGAGCTGTAAAAAATGGAAAGAGAAAAGAGCTTGTTAAAGCAGTTCAACTGTCTGACAGGATGTTGGAGGCAACATTATCCATGGATTGTGAAACTGTTGCTGAAATATTAGAAGAAACGCATGATGCAAATGTTTCGCCTAAATTTTATAATAATGAGCAGGCACTCAGATCTGTAGTTATCATGGCTTATCTGAGCTGCATAGACCATTATATACGCTTTGAGGAATTGGCCAGTGGAAAAGGATATTCTGACATATTATTTCTTCCAAATGCAGACTCTTCTAAACCGGCACTTCTTATTGAATTAAAATGGGATAAAAGTGCGCAGGGAGCGATTTCTCAGATCAAAAAGAAAAATTATACACAGGTCTTGCAGAAGTTTACTTATCATGGGGATCTGCTTTTAGTTGGAATAAATTACAATTCCCGGACCAAGAGGCATAGTTGCAAAATTGAAAAAATACAGATATTCTAAAAAATTATACTCGTTTTTAACACAATTCCTAAAAAAGAAAGACTCCAGTCGAAACGGCTGGAGCCTTCTTTTTTAGGAATCTGTATTTAATTACCCAAATGGATTATTTTACATTTACCTTTTTAACGTTAGACCACTGGCTGAATACTTTCTTGCCGTCTTCAGAAGTTCTGTTGAATGCGTGGAGACCTGCATAGTAGGTTCCCTGACCTACATATTCGAATGCAGTGTTAGTTTTTGGACGATTGACAGGTTAATTTCATAGAAAAGTAATTGTGGATATGGAAAAGCGGGGAACGTGTATGGTCGGAAATATGTATTTATAAATACTGTTTCTAATAGATTTTTCATAGAAATTATATTTATATAAGATTTTGAAAATTTCTTTTAGATGATTTTCCGGGCGACATCTGCCATTTATTCCAAAGATAAAAATACATAACTTCAAAAGAGATTCTGTATTTAATAAAACCGATCAAAATATTATAATACAGGTAAAGGAGTGTCATATGAACAATACCATTTTTGATGATGTATTCCGTACCATGATTGAGAAGATGCCTTATCTGGCAGTTCCACTGATCAATGAAGTATTTCATACCTCATATCCGGAAGATGTGAAGATCACACAGCTTCGTAACGAACACCAGCAGGAGAACGGAGAAATTATTACAGACTCCTGTCTGCTGATCGGAAAGAAAATGTATCATATTGAATGCCAGCATTTTTGAGAAAAATCTGCTGATGCTTCTGCCATTTTATATTATAAGATATGAGAAAAAAGGACACGATCTTAATGAGAACCCGGAGTTATTCCAGATATTATTAAACGAATATGAGGAAATCCGTGTGAATCTGGAAAAGGAGCTGTCAGAAACAGGAAAGTCGGAACTGTATACAGATTTAACGAAACTAATTGTAAAGATCTCGGACTATATCTTCCGCGAAGAAGAGGAGATCCGGAAAGGACTGGGTGATGTTATGGGAGGAAAAGTTCTGGAACTGGAATCTGAAAGACTTAAGGCAGAAGGCCAGGCCATCGGACGTGCAGAAGGACGTGCAGAAGGCCAGGTAATCGGACAGGCACAGGGAGAAGCCCGCTTGGGAAGTCTGATTAATCGATTGATTCAAGAACAGAGAATTGATGAAATACAGATTGTTTCAACAGACTCTGAAAGACGTGAGCAGTTATACAAAGAATATAATCTTTAACAGAAAATAGTCGGACTGTAGGATGAGATTCTTATAGTCCGGCTGTTTAATGTAAATTTGAGAATGACGAAAAGCCCTGACTACAAGAGTCAGGGCTCAGACTTGAGTTTTTATTATTTTTTATTTTCAAAAGTTTGTCAGATATTTTTCAATCCCGGCAGCGATTCCCCAGACCATTTTTTTCTGATAAGAAGGCTGCTGCATACGATAGTCTTCTGTCGGACTGCTCATATATCCCATTTCAATCAGAGTCGTAGGAACTTTGCTCCAGTTATTTCCGGTCATGGTATCGGTTTCCCAGATGTATTCTTTTCTGCATCCGGTAAATGCTACATATGAGTCCAGAACCGCTTCAGAAAGAGCTTTGTTTTTTCTGTAAAGAGATGTGGTATAAGGATTGTTCCGAGTTGTACAGAGGGTCATTGCACCATTGTCATAAGGACTGTCACTTCCATTTGCATGAAGACGTATATATGCATCTGCTTTTGCCTTATTCGCTACGTTTGCACGGTCTATACAGCTTAATGCTACATTGCTGTTTGTGCGGGTCATAACAACTTTAAATCCTCTTTTTTGAAGCAAAGTACGGAGCTGAAGACCGATATCCAATGTCAGTTTGTATTCTTCAACATGAGTAGCTACGCCTTCCGTTCCCGAAGTATCCTTTTCCTTCAGCTCACTGGATTCTGGGCCAAGAGGTTCATATCCGGAAGCCACCACTGCAGAATGTCCGGGGTCAAGAACCACAACCGGAGTCCAGACACCTTTACTGTTAATTTTTCTTCCATTTACAGTCTGGCTGATACGCATTCTTCCTGTCTGTTTTCCAAAATAGCGAAAACGGTTGTGAATACGATTCCATCCGGTCATCATGACACCATTGGAATCAAAACAATAATAATATTTTCCAATCTTATGCAGATCTGTCAGCCTTTTTCCGTTTTTATAATAATATTTTTTTCCGCCCGATGTTTTCCACCCTGTAAAGCGTTTATTAGCACTATTAGAAGTTGCAGCCTGTACTTCTGAGCTTCCGGTAAAGGAATCGGATAAGCAGAAGGAAAGAAGTCCGGCAAGCAGAAGGCAGAACGCCCATTTTATAAAATAATTCTTTTTGTTTTTCATCATAATCTCCCTGTTTTTAGTTGTTTTTAGTTGCTTTTAATTGCTCAGCTTATTAACGGTCAGTTACGGTTGGTTACGTTTTAATACCATACCAGTCATATTGTTTTCCTGATTTATGTATGTATCATGTGATACAACCATTTTTCCATTTACAAATACATAATCAAATCCTGTACAGAACTGATCCGGATTCTGGAAATCAGCATGTACCTGTAGATGATCCAGATGAAATATATTGATATCTGCAGGCATTCCCTTGTCCAGAATTCCACGGTTTAAGCCAAGAACCTGTGCTGGTTTTGCAGTCATTTTATAAATGGCATCTTCTATGGAAAAGATTTTCCGGTCACGTACATAGTCTGTAAGTAGTTTTGGAAAAGCACCATAAACTCTTGGATGATATTTGCCGCCTGCCGGATAGATGGCATCTGAGATCAGATTTGCCCTGTCATCTTTCAGGAAATAAAGCATATCATCTTCGGAAGCAATCGTATCCAGCATGGTAACTTCACATCTCTCTGCCAAAAGGATATCGTAAAGAGTCTCATAAGGATCCCTGCCTAGATTTCCGGATATTTCTGCAATAGATTTTCCTGCATAAGGGCGGTACTGGTCTGTATGAAGGGTACTGGCGTAAATACGTTCAAATCCTGCCAGTTCTACAATATTTTCAAAGATATCAGAAGGTTGTTTTAATGTCTCAGTCAGTGCTTTCCTGCATGCCGGATCCTGTAACCTTTTACAGATTGCATCGGTACCGCCTTCCTGAAATTCCGGTGGCAGTAAATGTACCAGCTGTGTAGAACCGGTAAGATAAGGATAAAGATCAAAATCAACTTTCAGTCCTCTTTCCCCGGCTTCATCCAGCATCTTCAGAATCTTTCGCGGTGTATCTCCCCAGTTTTTCCGGCCAATACATTTCATGTGACTTACATGTAATGGAATCTGCAATTCTTCTGCAACAGAAATAACTTCCTGCAAAGCCAGAAGGATACCATCACCTTCATTACGGATGTGCGTGGTAATTGGAATATCTGTACCTTTTAATGGCTGCAGTGCCTCTACCAGACCATCTCTGTCATATTCAAATTCCGGGGCATAGGCAACACCGAGGCTTACACCCAACGCTCCGGCAGCTAAAGATTCTTCCAGTGTATTCCAGACCTGATGAAGCTCCTCATCAGAAAGTTTTCCGGAATCATATCCTTTAACAGACGCACGTATGGTTCCGTTTCCTGCCAGCATTCCGGTATTTACACTTCGACTGGTCTTTGACAAAGCATCCAGATAATTTTCCATTGAATCCATGACAGAAAGTGGATTTCCATCCATTTTTCCTGTTACACTGCCAAGGAAACTGTAAATTTCTTCTGTGTGTTTTTTTCCGGCAGGAGCAACAGAAAGACCACAGTTTCCATTTACTACCGTAGTAAGACCTTGACGGTTCAGAAGTTCGTCATCTCCATGATGCAGCGCCTGCCAGTCGCCATGCCTGTGAATATCAATAAATCCCGGTGTTAAATAACCGTCCTGAGCATCCAGAATTTTTTCATCCGGAAAGTCCGCTGGAATTTCTATATGTTCTTTCATTTCTTCTATTTTTCCATCTTTGATGCTGATATCTCCATGAAATGGTTTCTGTCGTTTTCCATTTATGATCCAGCCATTTTTTATTATATAATCTATCATTTGTGCATTCCTCCCTTTTTTCAGTTTTGTATAAAAAATATCTGTTTTTCTCAGCTGGTATACATATCCCAGACTTTTTTCACTCTGAAGCAGTTCTTCATATTTTAACATCAGTTCTCTGTTGGGAATATAAACTTTTCCCTGGTGAATGTGAGCAGACCATACACAACCATTGCAGAATATATCTGGTTTCGGCTTTTAAGTTCCATTGCAGATGCGGCAAATTCATCTACTTTTGCATCAACGCCTTCCCCTGTAATCATCAATGCCAGATCATTTCGAATCTGGTCAATATCATGCCGGATATAATAAAAAAGTTCATCATACGGTCCGGAACTGGTCCAGTAATTAGATAACTGATTGAAACGCAGTGCCATTACAACAGATCGTGGATTATACAAACGTTTTCCAGAAACTGTAAAATATCCATCATACCATTCCTGCAGTCCTTTTCGAGATACTTGAATATCAGGATACAGATGTTGATATTTTTCATACAAAGAATCTTACGTGTTTCACTTAATCAGACACCACTTTACAACTTTTTCATAACCGGATGATTTTATTTTTTTAAATATTTTTCAATTTTACAACTATGCTTTTTAGTTTTGGAATTATAATTAATTCCAACCAAAAGGACCTCACCTTGATATTCGAACTTCTTTAATATCTGTGCATAATTTTTCTTTTTTATCTGTAAGATCGCACCCGGTGCACTTTTGTCCCATTTTAATTCTATAAGAAGAGCTGGTTTTAGCGAACCGGCATTCGGAAGAAATAAAATATCAGAATATCCTTTTCCACTGGCAAGTTCTTCAAATTTCATATAATGATCCATACAGCTTAAATAAGCCATGACAACAACTGATCGAAGCGCCTGTTCATTGTTATAAAATTTAGGTGCTGTATTCATATCATGTGTTTCTTCCAGTATTTCTGCTACTGTTTCATGGTCCATATTTATGGTAGCCTCTAAAAGTTTATCAGATAATTGAACTGCCTTGACCAGTTCCCTGCGATTTCCGTTTTTAATCGCCCGAATGAACTCTTGCCGAACTTCTTCATTCGGAATATAAACTTCTTTGGAATCATCATTGTAAGCCAGATATCCCAGGTGAACCAAAAGTGTTAACACATCATCTTTTCCCCGGAGAGATGTCATGTCATTTTGAAAAGTTCCAGCATCTATTTTACATTTCTTTCCTCCAAGCATATCTATGATTGTCTTCTTAAGCCCATCAAAATTCATATCAATATAGATTCGTAAGGATTCATATGTTTCCGTCTGGGTCCAATAATTACTGAACTTTTGATTAACAACAGCTTCTATAATTGAATTTGGACTATACACATGACCAATATTGTCAAATTGATATCCATCATACCATTTATTTGCCTTCGCAAAATCTAACTGATGGTACTGACATAAATCAAGAACTTCTTTCTCAGTAAATCCCACATATTCTGCCAAAAATCCTGGTTCCAGCATAGTAAATTCACGAAAATCTGTCAAAGCTGATTGTGTTCCATATTTTTTTATAGGTAAAATCCCTGTCATGTATGCCCCTGCCAGAAACTGAGTTACCTGAAGTCCCTTAAATAAAGCCCGTAACAGCTGAATATATGATTTCTGAATTTTTTCATCATTTGCAGCTTCACGAAACAGGGCATCCCATTCATCAATAATAATAAAAAACTTCCGTCCGGTTGCTGCACTGACTTTTAATAATGCCACAGGAAGAGAATGGACAGAAGGACCAATTATATCTGGAAAGGCAGATTTTAATTCTTCAATAATACTATCTTGCATTTCAGAGACTGTATTTTCAATACTGCTGGCAATAGAAATAAACCAGGCAACATCCAGAAAGAGAACATCGTACTGATTAAGATTTTCTTTGTAATTATCCATTTTTGAAATTTTCAGATTTTGAAAAAGGGAATCTGAATCAGCACCTTTTGAATAATAAGCCGCCAGCATTTTTGCGGCATAAGACTTTCCGAAACGTCTTGGTCTGCTGAAACATGTAAGCATACGACTACTGTTAAGAACACGGTTTGTATAAGAAATCAATCCAGATTTATCAATATAAATATCTTTTTTTAATATTGACGCAAATGCATCATTTCCCGGATTTAAATAAATTCCCATATGGCACCTCCACCCGAAATTTATTGATAATATTAATTATACCATCTGGACTGCTGATTTGTCAGCGTAAAGATTTCGACAGATATATAGGAACATACAAACTGCGATCAAAAGTATCCTAACAGGTGTACGCCGTGTACTTACGAATCTTTTTGGTGCAAGGGAGATAACTGCCTATGTGTCTGCTCCAGAGAAAAACAGTAAGAGTAAACGCCTGTTTTTCAGTACTGTATTTCCAGAAGAACTTCAGGATTTCTGTGTACATCCCCCGAAAGCTTCTTCCGGTCAGGAAGAAGAGGCTGTCCGGAAAGGATTGGGTGATATTATGGGAGGAAAAGTTCTGGAACTGGAATCTGAAAGACTTAAGGCAGAAGGTCAGGCGATTGGACGGGCAGAGGGCCAGGCAATTGGACCGGCGCAGGGAGAGGCACGTCTGGGAAGTCTGATCAATCGACTGATCCAGGAGCAGAGAATTGATGAAATACAGGTTGTGTCAACAGATTCTGAAAGACGTGGTCAATTATACAAAGAATATAATCTTTAACAGGAAACAGCCAGACAGTAGATGAAGGTCTATAGTCTGGCTGTTTATATGTGATTTTGCAGAAGAAAAGCCCTGATCATAAAAACCAGAGCTTTTCTTTTTAGGAATCTGTATTTAGTTACCCAAAGGGATTATTTTACTCTTACAGTTTTATGGTTAGACCATTTGCTGAATACTTTGCTTGCATTTGCAGAAGTTCTGTTGTATGCATGAAGTCCTGCATAGTATGTACCGGATGGTACATTTGTGAAGGTTACTTCTACAGTTCCTTCTTCTACATTCTTCTTAACCAGTTTTCCGTATTCAACCGGACGTCTTTCTCCGTTTACTTTCTTAACAGATGTTCCGAGAACAACATCATATCCTGTTGCATTTTCAGATTCTGTATAAGTTACGGTTACTGTAGAACCTTTTACTTTCACACTTGTGATGGTTGGTGTGGAAGGTGTGGTAGCTTCTACTTTTACTTCTTTGATGTTGGACCATTCACCAAATACTTTCTTTCCGTCTTCTCCACGTTTCCATGCATGGCAGTATACATAGTATGTGCCTTCTGGTACATAGTAGAAGTTTGTATGTGTGGAAAGGATGTTCTTGCTGATGTCGATACGTCCGTCAGTTGTGTTTTCTTCTGTAGCAAGTACATAGTCATATCCAACTGCTCCGTCTACATCACCGGAAAGGATTGGTGTTACAGTGTTTCCGGAAACTTTTACATCAGCGATCATTGCCTGACCTACTTCAGCAGCTTTTTCAACGATGTTGAATTTTACTGTCTGGCTTCCTGTGTAGTTCTTGCTGGAAGTAAGAGCTTTGATTGTTACAGTTCCTTCGCCAGCTTCTTTATTGTCGCCGTAAGTTACCTCATAATCTGTGCCTTCTACCAGTTTGACAGAACCATTCATTACTGTAATGGCTGGTTTAATCTGTTCGCCTGTAGCAATCTGATCTTCAATCGCATTTACTGTTACGTCAGCAAGATTCTTAGCTGTTACATTGAATGTAATATTGTATTCGCCATTTGTAGAATCTACTAATGTATAGTTTTTCTTTGCAGCATCAGATAATTTGATAACTGCTTTAACCTGTCCTACAGCTGTACCGCCATCTTTGATTTCTACAGTGTAATCAGTTCCTTCAACTAATGCTTTTCCGGAATTCTGATTTGTGATAGTAACATCTGGGGTTACAGGAAGTCCGCCAAGGTATGCAACATCTTTTGCAACAATATCTGTAGCGCGGATTGTTGTCTTCTGGATTGTAAAGTTCTTGGTTAATTTAGTATTAATATCAGTTTCTGCTTCAATACCAGCATAGTTTCCTAAACCTACTAATGTCACTTTTCCGGTATTTGTACCAGCATTTACATTATCGGAGTATGTCAGTTTATAATCTGTATCTTTTACCAGTTTATAACTTCCATCTTTAAGTACAACATCAACCGATGGTTCAATTGCTTCACCTGTGTAATAGTAATCTTTGGTCTCTACAGCAAATGTAGCACTGCTGTCAACAAGTGTGGAAAGTTTTGCCGGTACAATCTTAAATGTATTGACTGCATTTAAAGAATATCCTGCTTTTCCTTCTACAGTGATTGTTGCCGTACCAGCGGCTGTGTTATCCTTGTAAGAAACTGTATACTTGGAAGTAGGAACAACTTTTCCGTCTTTATCAATTACAGTAAGTTTTCCAGCAGTTGGTGTATCTGCAAAGTCAAAAGTATATCCTTTATCAGATGTAACTTTTGCATAGCTGTAAGCCTGATCCGGGATTACAGGTGTATCGCCAGTAGTTCCTCTGTAAACAATGGAACCATTTAATTCAGCAGCAACGATCGGGAAGCTGATAGATGCTTTTCCTGTGTATGCTCCTGTACCTACGATATTGATAGTAGCAGTACCTACATTTTTATTATTTTCATAGTTAACAATCTTGTAGTCTTTATTTAATTCCAGTGTATAGTTTCCGTCTTTGATTTCAAATTTGGAATCACCAACTTTACCACTTACAACTGTAATTTCACTTCCTGTATATTTCTGAGCATCAATCTTAGGAAGTGTAAGAGTGTTGATATCTTTTGCTGCTACACTGACAGTCTCAATTCTTGTTCCAGTATAGTTTCCATCCATACCAACGATTGTTAATGTGATATTTTTACCATTTTTAACGATATTACTGATCTTATAGTCTGTATTTTCAACTAATGTCATTCCGTTATATGTTAAAGATACAGCATCTTTAATCTGTTTATCTGTCATATCGGAGGAATAAGTAAGTCCCTGTACAGCTACTTTTACAGCACTATCACTGATTGCACGTTTACCAATAGTAAATTCAAAGCTTTCTTTTGCATCTTTATAATTTCCGATACCGTTAATCTTAACTAATACTTTTCCGGCATTTACATTCTGTGGCTCATATTCTACTGTAAAGTCACGGTTCTTCACATATTTTAATCCATCATATGCATCTTTTACCAGATCAATTGCTTTACCAGTATAAGTTGTCTTGCTTGCATCTTTGAAATCATTCTCAATTAATGTTTTTAATGGAGCAAGTGTTGCAGCAACAATCTTAAATGTTTTGGTAACAGTTCCTGCGTAATTACCTTTACCTGTAATTGTAACAGTTGCTGTTCCAACCTGAGTATTTGCACTGTATTCTACAGTGTAATCAGTATTTTTCTTCAGTGTTGTAGAATTTACCTTAACTTCTACTTCAGGAGTTTTGGCGTTGCCATCAAATGTAATTCCAGTGCTTGGAACTTCTCCTGCTTTGAATGAAGCATCATCTTCTTTTAATGTGTAAGCATTAATAGCTGTTTTCAGTACTAATGTACCTTTGTAATTTCCAGCACCGTTTACAGTTACAAGTGCGTTTTCAGAACCTACTTTATTCGGAGCTGCTGTTACAGTTACTGAGTAATCAGTACCAATTGTAAGAGCCTTTCCAGCTTTTGTAGATACACTTAAGCCAGCTTTTGTTGCATCTGCTTCAGTTGAAACAGCATAAGAATCATTGGAATTGAATTCAAATCCTTTAGAAACGGCTAAAGTTCCATCAGTTGTTAAATCTGCTTTGTTGATTACAAGATTTTTGGTGATGGTAAGAGTTCCATACTCTGCTGTATTTACTGTAGCAGTGTAGGATACAGGGCTGCCTTCATTTGCATTAGTTGCCTGATCTACAGCAAGCTGTGTATATGTAATTTCAGTAGCAGCTGATGCAGCATCAATCACTGATCCATCTTTAAGAGAAATAGTTCTCAGTTTTGGATAGTGTGCTGTTCCGTCATAAGTGAATGTTGGGTTTCCAGCAGCGTCTGTTGCACAGTCCCAAACAACACTTAAAATATCGGTGCTTGTTGGAACTTTAGTTGTAATAGTAACAGTACCTAAAGTTACTTCAGAATTATCTAAAGCACCATTTAATACAGCTTTTAAAGTATATACTTTATTGATATCATCTTTAGTTGTAGTATAAGTACCTTTTACTTCATTTCCACTTGGATCATACCATTTTGTAGAAGCAATAGTTGCTCCATTAGCTAAGGTATAGTCAGAAGATGTTGCTAATGAGCTTACAGTTGTTCCCCAACCAGCGGTTTTGGTGAATGAAGTTTTTACATAGTCCTGATTATTATTTCCTGTAATGGTAACAGATGTAACGGCTTTTACTGTCCATGCTCCTGTTCCTGTTTTTTCAGTTACAGCTACATATACTTTTTTTCCAATATAATCATTTGGATTAATACCTTTCCAATCAACAACTGTTCCATCTAATAATCCGGATTTTTTAATATCGGAATATCCCTCATAAAATTTCTGCTTTACAGTTTCATTCAAATCACCAACATTAACACTACCAGCTGCATCTGATTTTGGCGCAAATACATTGATACATGCTTCTGCATTAGCACTTACCTTCCAGTTTGTAGCTATGGACATGGTTTTAGCTGCGTTAGCAGAAATTTTATTTTCAGTTACTCCATTAATACTAATTGTAGGAGTGCTATCAACATCCTGTGCATTATCTACAATAGCATCTGTTGTATCATCAACTACAGGTGCATCTGCTTCGGAAGTAAATGTAGTAACATCTGTACCATCGCTGAACTCAGCAGCCCATACCGGCACATTAGAAGTAGCAAGCATTGCAACAACAAGTGACATACTTAATGTCTTTTTTGCCATGCCCTTCTTTGTGTTTTTAATCTTCGTCATGATTATAGTTCCCCTTTCCTTAATATAACTATTTCTTTTTTGGGTAAAGATTCCTAGACATAATCTGTCTGTTATGGTTAATAATAGTGCTTTCACCACTTTTTGTCAAGGGTAATGCTCAAGAATTTTACGATTTTTTTAAATTTCATACACTTCAAAAGCATTTATTTTCCTTGATTTTTCATGCTAAAAATCTATAATTTGTTACAAACATAGTGAGTTTTTCCTGTTTATCACAAGATGATGTGTAATCTGTCCTGACAGTCAGAAAAAGCAGAGAACCCTGTAACGTTCTCTGCTTTCTGTTCACTTTATAACTGTTGTTCCTCTTTTATTTTTTTCACCTGCTCAAGCGATAAATTTGTATCAGCAGCAATTTCATCTAATGTACTTTTACCTCTTTTCAGCATACGAATTACTACTTCTGCTTTTGCGTTTGCTTCCACCTCTTTTTTTACTTCTGCCTTTACTTCCTCTTTTACTTCTGCCTTCACTTCCTCTTTTACTTCTGCCTTCACTTCCTCTTTTACTTCTGCCTTCACTTCTTCTTTTACATCCTGCCTGATCTCATTTATCAGTTTGTCTGTTTTCAATTCTAATACTTCTCCACCCATAATCCTGCTAACTCCTTTCCTCGTCTTTTCTGAATTAGAAAAAACATAGTCTGCAATTTTTATGATTACTTCTACAAGATAACGATGCTGTGCCTCTCTTCCTTTATCAAGCAGGTTATATTCCAGCTTTCTTGCAATTATTGCATATTCATCCAGCAACTTTTTGAGCTTTTTATGGTCTTTTTCAATTTCTTCTCTGCTCTTTTCATACCTTATTACATAAAATGGTAATAAAAAGAACAGTTTCTTCTGAAAGATAATATCCTGTGTATACTTCTCTACATAAATAGCTGGGAGATCATATTTTATTACTCTTCCATCCGGCATGATAATATCCATTCCAAGAGTATTACTTCTGCCTTTTCCTCGTAAATATATTACGCACGAATGTGGAAAATATATCCGGTATCTTCCCTCCTTCATTTCTTTTGATTCCAGACTGATAGCAAAATCATATTCTATCATCCGAATTACCATTTCTGCGTCACTGGTGCTCTGGCACTCTATATGGTAGACTTTGTCTGCTATCTTTAAACGGGAATCTGTTATTTTTTCGCCGGTCTTTGTATGGTGTTCATTTCGTTGCTGTTCGATTGGTATATCTGCCGGGTAATCTGTGCCAAATACTTCATTAATTAATGGAATGATAAGTTCAGGCATTTTTTCCAGCATCGTTCGGAAAACATCATCAAATATCGTATTGTTTGCCATGAAGCATCCCTTTCGTGGTTGTTATGTATCGTTCGCTTTCGTGCTTTTTAATCTCATATTCTATAATCTTTTGTACTCTGCGGACTTTTGTGTTTTGATCATGTTTTCTTTTCAGATGTTTTCTTTTCAGATGTATTCTTATTTCCGGATGTTTAACATCTGCGGAACTTTATCTTTTGTGCAAAGTAAAAGTATTCTTGTCTCCGATCACCTTCTTTGCACTTTATATCGTGTATTCTATTTTAACAGACGTACCATAACTTTTCCAGTTAATCCTTTAAACAAAAAATCCCCCGGCAATACAGTCCTGTTAACTGTACTGTCAGGGGCATATACTTATTGATATACGATTGGAGTGCTTATAACGCGCTTATAATAGGAAGCTAATTATTTCTTTCTGACAATAACCTTGTCCAGATGCCAGATATCATCTACATATTCCTGGATCGTTCTGTCGGATGTGAACTTGCCGCTGCATGCTGTGTTGAGGAGTGCTTTTTTAGCCCAGCCTTTTTCATCTTTGTATGCTGCTTCTACACGTTTCTGTGCTTCTGCATAGGAACGGAAGTCTGCGAGGATGAAGTAGCGGTCTGCTCTGTCTGTGTTCTTTGTGTTGAGAAGTGAATCGTACAGGTCACGGAAGAGTTCTGTATCGCTGGAGAATGTTCCGTTGATGAGCTGCATCAGTACCTGACGGATTTCTTCGTCTGTGTTGTAGATTACATTTGGATCGTATCCGCCGTTGTTTTCGTAGTTGATAACTTCGTCGGAGCTTAAACCAAAGATGAATGCATTTTCTGCACCAACTTCTTCTACGATCTCTACGTTAGCACCGTCCATGGTTCCAAGTGTCGGAGCACCGTTGAGCATGAATTTCATGTTACCTGTTCCGGATGCTTCTTTACTTGCTGTGGAGATCTGCTCGGAAACGTCTGCCGCTGCGAAGATCCACTCAGCGTTAGATACTCTGTAGTTTTCGATGAATACAACTTTGATCTTGCCGTTGATGGAAGCGTCGTTGTTTACTACGTCTGCTACGGAGTTGATGAGTTTGATAATCTTTTTGGCTGTTGCATAACCTGCAGATGCTTTTGCACCGAAGATGAATGTTCTTGGATAGAATTCCATTTCCGGATGCATCTTGATCTGGTTGTACAGATAGATAACATGCAGAATGTTCAGGAGCTGACGTTTGTACTCGTGAAGTCTCTTAACCTGTACATCGAAGATGGAGTGCGGGTCTACTTCTACGCCATTGTGCTCGAGGATGTATTTAGCCAGACGCTCTTTGTTCTTGAACTTGATGTTCATGAATTCCTGGAGTGCTTTTTCATCGTCTGCATAAACTGCAAGTTTCTTTAACTGCGGAAGGTCTGTTACCCAGTCCGGTCCGATATGCTCTGTGATCCAGTCTGCAAGGAGTGGATTTGCATGAAGCAGGAAACGTCTCTGAGTGATGCCGTTTGTTTTGTTGTTGAATTTCTCTGGCATCATTTCATAGAAGTCTTTTAATTCCTGGTTCTTCAGGATTTCTGTATGAAGGCGTGCAACACCATTTACAGAGTAGCCTGCTGCGATTGCAAGGTGAGCCATCTTAACCTGTCCGTCATAGATGATTGCCATCTTTTTGATCTTCTCGTAGTTTCCTGGATATTTTGCCTGGATTTCGAGAATGAAACGACGGTTGATTTCTTCAATGATCTGGTATACACGAGGAAGCAGTCTGGAGAAGAGCTCGATCGGCCATTTCTCAAGTGCTTCGGACATGATGGTATGGTTTGTGTAAGCAACGGATTTGGTTGTTACTTCCCATGCTTCGTCCCAGCCAAGTCCTTCTTCGTCCATGAGGATACGCATTAACTCTGCTACTGCTACAGTTGGATGGGTATCGTTCATCTGGAAGGTTACTTTCTCATATAATTTATGGATATCGTCATGTTTCTTTTTGTATTTGGCAATTGCTGCCTGGAGGCTTGCAGATACGAAGAAGTACTGCTGTTTCAGTCTCAGCTCTTTACCTGCATAGTGGTTGTCGTTCGGGTAAAGGACCTCTACGATGTTGCGGGCAAGGTTCTCCTGCTCTACTGCTTTCTTGTAATCACCTTTGTCAAAGGAATCAAGCTCGAAGTCTACGATCGGCTCTGCGTCCCAGATACGAAGTGTGTTTACTACATCGTTATCATAGCCTGTGATCGGCATATCATAAGGGATAGCTTTTACTGCCTGATATCCTTCATGGATAAATTTGTTTCCGCCCTTTTCAGGATCGTATTCTACTCTTACATATCCGCCGAAGTGTACTTCTTTGGCATATTCCGGACGACGGAGTTCGAATGGGTAGCCGTTCTTTAACCAGTTATCCGGTACCTCGATCTGATATCCGTTTTCGATTTTCTGTTTGAACATTCCGTAGTGATAACGGATTCCGCAGCCATATGCTGCGTAATTTAAAGTTGCGAGAGAATCAAGGAAGCATGCAGCCAGTCTTCCCAGACCACCGTTTCCAAGTGCCGGGTCCGGTTCCTGATCTTCGATACAGTTAAGGTCAAATCCCAGCTCTTCGAGAGCTTCTTTTACTTCACCGTAAGCGCAAAGGTTGATCAGGTTGTTTCCGAGAGCACGTCCCATCAGGAATTCCATGGACATATAGTATACGATCTTCGGATCCTGCTCTTCATATGCTTTCTGTGTTGCAAGCCAGTTATCAATGATAACATCCTTAACTGTGTAGCTTACTGCCTGGAAAATCTGCTCCTGTGTAGCTTCTTCAATTGTTTTTCGATAGAGGAATTTTACGTTGTCTTTTACGCTTTTCTTGAATGCCTCTTTCTTGAACATTTCGTTTGTCATTTCATACCTCCCGTAATGGTTTCACTGTTCACTTTATTCTCAGCAATAAACCTTGCGGATATTGCCGGTGAACCTCTTCATTCCGTCAACTCTTCTGTTTTCTCATATCAGAGAAATTGGGGGCAAAGAATCTCCGCCTCCAATTTCCTCTCTGAAATCAGACTGTCAAGAATAATGATACTCTTTTTTCGACAGTCTGTCATGTGTATAATTGCCGAATTTTATAACATTTTTTTGTTATCGTGCATTGCGAAAGTAGTATATTTCCTGTGAAATACCTGTAACTTATCAGTACCTTGTCAGTAATTGACCAAATGTTGTCAATTACAGTTTCTTAACACCCATAGTTACTGCTTCTTTGTTGATGTTCCACTCTTTCACATAACCATCGGTCTCGCCAAGTACCATTTCGTCTGCAAGTACTTCTGACTTAATCTCATCTTCATGTGCTTTCATGACATCCTGGATCCTGTCGTTTCCGTGAGCGTATACTTTGATCTTGTCCATAACTTCGAAGCCGGCTTCTTTTCTCATGGTCTGGATCTTACTGATAATCTCACGGACGAATCCCTCTTCGATCAGTTCTGGTGTGAGGTTTGTATCGAGAACTACGGATGTTTCACCGTCAGATTCGGATACATAGCCTTCTGTCTGTGCTGTTTCGATGAGAAGGTCTTCTTCTGTAAGTTTTACATCGTTTCCGTTGATGTCCAGTTTCAGGACACCGTTAGTTCTCAGCTCGTTCATTGCTGCTGTTCCATCGATGTCTGTGAGAGCCTGTCTGATTCCACCGAGAAGTTTACCGTATTTCGGTCCTACTGTACGGAGCTGTGGTTTGAAGCTGTAGGAGATAAAGGATTCTACGTCATCTGCAAATTTTACTTCTTTGACATTCAGTTCGTCTGCGATGATGTCTGTGTAGAATTTATCCATCTTCTTCTCAGCTTTTACATACATGGTTCCGATCGGCTGACGGTTCTTGATGTTTGCTGTATTTCTGCATGCACGTCCGAGAACTACGATTTCAAGAAGCTCTTTCATATCTGCTTCGAGATCTTTGTCGATCCATGCTTCGTTTACAGTCGGGAAGTCGCAGAGGTGGATACTTTCGATGGCATCTTTGTCTACGCTTCTTACCAGGTTCTGGTACATATCTTCTGTCATGAACGGGATCATCGGAGCTGCTGTCTTGGCGATTGTTACCAGTGCATGGTACAGGGTCATGTAAGCATTGATCTTATCCTGCTCCATTCCCTTTGCCCAGAAACGTTCACGGCTTCTTCTTACATACCAGTTACTCATCTCATCTACGAATTCCTGAAGTGCTCTTGCTGCTTCCGGAATCTTGTAGTTTGCCAGATCATTGTCTACTGCCTGAACAGTTGTGTTTAATCTGCTGAGGAGCCATTTGTCCATTACTGGAAGCTGGTCATATTCAAGGTTGTATTTGGTCGGATCGAAGTTGTCGATATCCGCATATAATACGAAGAATGCGTAAGTGTTCCAGAGTGTGCTCATGAATTTACGCTGTCCTTCTACAACTGCCTTGCCGTGGAAACGGTTCGGGAGCCATGGTGCGCTGTTGATGTAGAAGTACCATCTGATGGCATCTGCACCGTATTTGTTCAGTGCATCAAACGGGTCAACTGCGTTTCCTTTGGACTTACTCATCTTCTGTCCGTTTTCATCCTGGACATGTCCCAGAACGATTACGTTCTTGTATGGTGCTTTGTTGAAGAGCAGTGTGGATTCTGCAAGGAGTGAGTAGAACCATCCACGGGTCTGGTCTACTGCCTCGGAGATAAAGTTTGCAGGGAACTGCTGCTCAAATAATTCTTTGTTTTCAAATGGATAGTGGTGCTGTGCGAAAGGCATTGCTCCTGAGTCGAACCAGCAGTCAATAACTTCCGGTACACGGTGCATTTCTCCGCCACACTCCGGACACTTCAATGTGATCTCGTCGATGTATGGACGATGAAGTTCTACTGTCTTTGCTTTCTCGTCGCCGCTCATCTCGAATAATTCCTGACGGCTTCCGATGGAATGCATATGTCCGCAGTCGCACTGCCAGATGTTCAGTGGTGTTCCCCAGTAACGGTTACGGCTGATACCCCAGTCCTGAACGTTTTCCAGCCAGTCACCGAAACGTCCTTTACCGATGCTTTCCGGAATCCAGTTGATTGTGTTGTTATTTCTGATCAGGTCATCTTTGACTGCTGTCATCTTGATGAACCAGGATTCTCTTGCATAGTAGATCAGTGGTGTGTCACATCTCCAGCAGTGTGGATATTCATGCTCGAACTTCGGAGCATCGAAAAGTTTGCCTTCTTTGTCCAGGTCTGTGAGAACCATCGGGTCTGCTTTCTTTACGAAAACGCCTGCGTATGGAGTTTCTTTTGTCAGGTTACCCTGTCCGTCTACGAACTGTACGAATGGAAGGTCGTAGTTACGTCCGATTCTGCTGTCGTCTTCACCGAATGCAGGTGCGATATGAACGATACCGGTACCATCGCTCATAGTAACGTAGGTGTCACATGTTACGAAATGAGCTTTCTTTTTCTGTTTTGCTGCTGCCTCTCCTGCACATGCGAAAAGCGGCTCATACTCTTTGTATTCCAGATCTGTTCCTTTGTAGGTTTCCAGAACTTCATATGCTTTTTCGCCTTCTTCTTTGGCAAGTTTGCCAAGGACTTTGTCCAGAAGTGCTTCCGCCATGTAGTATGTGTATCCGTCTGCTGCTTTTACTTTACAGTAAGTCTCATCCGGGTTTACGCAGAGTGCAACGTTGGACGGAAGGGTCCATGGTGTTGTTGTCCATGCAAGGAAGTATGCGTCTTCACCGATAACTTTGAATCTTACAACTGCGGAACGCTCTTTGACAGTTTTGTATCCCTGGGATACTTCCTGTGCGGAAAGCGGAGTACCACAACGCGGACAGTAAGGAACGATCTTGAAACCTTTGTAAAGAAGTTTCTTGTTCCAGATTTCTTTCAGTGCCCACCATTCGGATTCAATATAGTCATCATAGTATGTTACATATGGATGTTCCATGTCAGCCCAGAAACCAACAGTAGATGAGAAATCCTCCCACATTCCTTTGTATTTCCAGACACTTTCTTTACACTGTTTGATGAATGGCTCCATACCGTATTCTTCGATCTGTTCCTTGCCATCCAGTCCCAGTTTCTTCTCTACTTCCAGCTCTACCGGAAGTCCATGGGTATCCCATCCGGCTTTACGTGGAACCATGTAGCCTTTCATTGTACGGTATCTCGGGATCATATCCTTGATTACACGTGTAAGTACATGACCGATGTGCGGTTTACCGTTTGCAGTTGGCGGTCCATCGTAGAAAGTATAGGTTTCTCCCTCTTTTCTGTTCTCCATACTTTTCTCAAAGATATGGTTTTCTTTCCAGAATTCTTCTACTTTTTTCTCACGGTCTACAAAATTTAAGTTCGTATCAACTTTCTGGTACACAGTAATTTACCTCCTGTTTTTATTATTTGTATCGGACACCGAAACGATGTCTCATAAGAACGCAAAAAAACTTTAGTCTTTTTTGTTTTATAGGAAAAAGACGATTCAGATCTGCCTGTTTCTGCTGCTGACTGACTGCTCATCTTTATCCCATAAAACAAAAAAATCGCCCCTTTTGTAAAAGGACGAAGGTTTCTTTACGTTCGTTATACCACCAGTTACATTGTACGGGCATCTTCTGCCGATACATGATCCGATAACGGCGGAATCACCGCCAGTTCTTATCTGCTGCTGATCTTTTCGAGTCTGTATGTTTCAGACTTATGAATATCCGCTACCTTGGGAACTGAAACTCCGGAGTGATCTTCGGCTGTATTTACTCGCACCGGGCTTGCACCATCCCCGGCTCGCTGAAGTTTTCTGATACAGTTTACTGTCTCCATCAACGTTTTTGTGGCTATTTTATGGTTACTGATTACAGTGTAAACAATAACTGATTTATTATACTATGCGGATTCATTATAAGGTCTTGAATTTCCCTGTGTCAAGTGTTTTTTCGGAATATATTTTACACAACCCATGAATTTGATGATATAATATCTCTTTGAGTTTCACAGATAATACAGACAGAATTTCTGTGTATGTTAAAATAAAAGAGAAACCATACTAAGAATCAGGTCAGATAGAAATATCTTTTGTTCCTGATGCCATATTGATAACATTCCCTGAAAATAATGATACATTATTTCCGGGAATTACTGTAGAAACGAAAAGTAAGATTAAAAAGGTAAAAAGGTAAGATCAAATGTTGAAAAAAAACTTTCATATTATAAGGAAGCGATTCCTCGCAGGGATTCTCTGTGCAGGGCTGATTTTGTCCCAGAGTACAGCGGCTTATGCAACAGATTCTACTGCTGTCGTAACTGCCACTCCTGCTGTCGCTCACTCCGAAACTTATTCTCAGACTGCTGACACTGACCTGGTCAAAGGATGGCCGGAAGGGCCGAAGATTGAGGGACAGTCTGCGGTTCTTATGGATGCTGTTACGGATACCATTCTTTATTCCAAGAACGCAGATGACAGGCTTTACCCTGCAAGCATTACAAAGATTATGACTGCTTTTCTGGCATGTGAGTATCTTGATATGAACGATACTATTACCATGTCTGAGGCAGCCGCTTATGGCATTGAAGCAGGAAGTTCCAGTATCTATGCAGAAACCGGGGAAGTCTTTACGGTTGAGCAGGCTCTGATGGCTCTGATGCTGGAATCTGCCAATGAAATGGCTCTGGCCATTGCAGAAAAAACCAGCGGTTCTGTAAAGAAATTTGTGGAACTGATGAATCAGCGTGCAGCCCAGCTCGGATGTGAGAATACACATTTCAACAATCCGAACGGACTCCCGGATGAAACACATTATACCACAGCAAACGATATGATAAAAATTGCCAAGGCAGCCTGGTACAATCCGCTTTTCCGTAAATTCGTCACCACACAGGTATACGAAATCCCGCCAACCAACAAGCAGCCGGAAACCCGTTATCTGCTGAATCATCACAAAATGATGTCAGGACAGTCTTACGCCTATGACGGTGTCCTTGGCGGAAAAACCGGTTACACCAATGATGCCGGCTGTACCCTTGTAACTTATGCAAAAAGAGGTAATTCCGTTCTGGTCGCAGTCGTATTAAACTCAACCAACGGTGCTTTCCCGGACACTACTTCTCTGCTGGATTATGGATTCGATCATTTCCAGAGAGTTGACCTGAATGTAGATCTGGATCCTGTACCAACCCGTTTTCTTCCGAGTGAAAAATATCTGCTGAAAAACAACGGCAATACTTATCCGTTTTATTACATTCGCCACGTTTACGTGACAGTTCCCACAGACACAGATGTCAGCCAGCTTACCAAAAAACAATGGGTACTTGCCAATTCCGTAGGTCCAAAGCGAATAAAGAGCAAGTATTATCTGAATGACCATATGGTTGGCTATGGCATGCAATATGAAAAGGAGATCCTTTCAGATCTCCTTCTCAGCACTTCTTTTTAGTTGTCTTTTATGACGGAGGAGTTCCTTTCTTTCACGGAGCTCCTCCGTTTCTTCTGTATCAGTAAAACGCAGGGTTTTGATTGCAAAATATTTCTCTTCATCTGTTTTCCGGATACGGATCTTGCCACGGATCAGGCCGTGTTCCTCGCAGGTGGAAACACTGTAATAAACTTTTGGATTGTTCATGAACCAGCGGATCTTGCGCTTTGCGGGTTTATGACAGATCGGACATCTGGTGCTTGTCACTTCTCTGTCTTTCATGATTTTTTCTCTTACAGCAAACTCTCTGGAAACATATTTATCGTAATCCGGATAGGAAATGTGAATCTCATCTTTTTTCTTCTTTGGATTCTGATATACGTCCAGAGACGGGTGATTGACGATGATCACATTGTTCAGTTTCTTCAGAACTTCCGCTGTATAGTATGCGTCTGCCAGTGCTCTGTGAAATCCATATTTCTTCTCAATCTGTAATTCATCAATCGCATGTTCCAGTGCGCATCTTCGGATTCCGTCATCATAGGTGATACTGTAGAGTTTCTGTACATCATAGTAGGTGACAGGTCCGGGCAGCATGTCCAGCATTCCGTAGAATTTCATGTTTCGCTGTAGCTCCATCACATCCTGATTTCCCCAGGTAAAAAAATACCAGTCCGTACCGCACCATTCCAGAAATTCTCTGGTAGCCTGTTCAAAGGATACTCCGTCCATAAGGTCTTTGTAGTCCACATGGATCACTTCATGAATACTGTCATGGATCCAGTTATAGACCTGCGGTCTGATCAGTCTGTGAAAACTGTCCGTTATTTCTTTTTTCGTATTTACTTTCACAGCCCCGATTTCGATAATCTCGAATGGAAGTTTCTCATTGCGGGTTTTCTTTCCGCCGGGGTTCTGGTTCCATTCTAAGTCAAAGACAATATAGTTCATTCGTCCGTTCCTTTTTACATTACTTGATGATTGTCTGCCCTATAGTATAACAGAGTAATAATTTACTGTAAACAAAAAGAATGTTACTGTCCATACGCAGTAACATTCTCCTGTTTTCTTATTTCACAATCTTCAGTTCATATTCTCTGGTTCCCAGACCGATCTTCTCGCCCTGTTCCAGAGTTGCTTTCCACTCTATATTCGGGTTGGAATCTTTGAAGTGGTCGTGGTGGCAGTGCCAGTCTTCTTTTGCAAGATGTTCACCGAGCTGACTGTTCTCGATTGGTTTTGCCTTCAGACAGGCATCTGCGCATGCCTGATCCAGAGCAATCGGGTCAAAACTTGCGAACATTCCGATATCCGGAAGAATCGGTGCATCATTTTCTCCATGACAGTCACAGTTCGGGCTGATATCCTGTACCAGAGAAATGTGGAAGCATGGGCGGCCATGACAGACTGCCTGTGCATACTCTGCCATCTTACGGTCCAGAAGTTCGTTTGCACTGCTGTTTGGATTGTATACGGCATCGAAACTGCAGGCTCCGATGCAGCGGCCGCAGCCTTTACATTTATCATAATCAATGACTGCTTTTTTGTCCGGATATGTAATTGCATCGCTGCCGCATTCTTTTGCACAGCGACGGCATCCACGGCAGAGTTCTTCGTTTACCGCCGGTTTTCCGCTTGCATGCTGTTTCATTTTTCCGGCACGGCTTCCGCATCCCATTCCGATGTTCTTGATCGCACCACCGAATCCGGTTGCTTCATGTCCTTTGAAATGGCTTAAACTGATGAAAATATCTGCATCCATGATTGCATGTCCGATCAGGGCTGTCTCGCAGTATTCACCATTGACAACAGGAACTTCTACTTCATCTGTTCCGCGTAAACCATCTCCGATGATGATCTGGCATCCTGTGGAAATCGGGTTGAAACCATTCAGGTTTGCACAGTCCAGATGCTCCAGTGCATTCTTTCTGCTTCCCGGATATAAAGTATTGCAGTCTGTCAGGAACGGAAGTCCTCCCTGCTCCTTACAGAGATCAGCAACTGCCTTTGCGTAGTTCGGACGCAGGAAAGCCAGGTTTCCAAGTTCTCCGAAATGCATTTTGATTGCTACAAATTTGCCCTCCATATCAATGTTCTTGATTCCGGCTGCGATACAGAGTTTCTTCAGTTTGTCAAGCTGGCTGGTTCCAACCGGACAGCGGAAATCTGTAAAATAAACTGTTGATTTTTCCATCTGTAATTTTCCTCCTGTTTTTATTGACTTTTCCTTTTTATTTTATCACAGGAGACAAGTTTTTTTCGAGTTTTTTTTATAAAGCAGGCAGCATACAGATTAATCTGTAAAAACTAATTATGCTTACATCTGCTCGTAAAATTTTGTCACTTTTTTATATTCTGCCGGCAAAGTAATCTTCTCTACAATTACATCCCCGTCTTCCGCATTATGATAACGATAAATATAAACACCTTCCTGAATCTCGTCTCCCTCAATCAGAGAAACTGCCAGATATCCCTGTCCTTCAAATTCGAAAGTGTCCATGATTGCAAAATCCCGTTCTGTTCCATCAGATATCGGGATACTGATTACTTCATATTCTTCCATACTGTATTTTTCCTTTCGTTTTCTATAAGATCTTTGTATAATTTTTTCATTTCTATCATTGCAATATTGTAGCAAAACCCTTGTATGAAGTCAAAAAAAATATTAAAAAAGGCTATGCCCATATGAGCACAGCCTTTTCGCTTCATGCATTTTTATTCACTTTAACTTGTATTTTTACTTATGCCATAATTGGTTTCAGTGCTTCTGCAAGTTTCTCTTTCTCAGCTTCTGCTTCTTCCAGGTTCTTGCCGAGAGTTGTGTAGTAGATTTTGATCTTCGGTTCTGTTCCGGATGGACGAACGACTACGGTTTCTCCGTTATCCAGTTTGTAGATCAGTACGTTTGCTGCCGGAAGTCCTGTTTCTTCTGGTTTCTTGTAGTCTGTTACTTTGACGATTTGATGACCTGCGATCTCTGTGAGAGGTTTGTCGCGAAGTCCCTGCATCAAAGCTGACATCTTATCCATTCCGCTTAATCCCGGGAATTCGAAGCTGTCTACTTTATTGAGGTAACGTCCGTACTGTGCATAGATTTCTTCCATTCTCTGTTTCAGAGAACTTCCGATGCTTCTGTAGTATGCAGCCATTTCACAGATCAGCATGGATCCGATTACGGCATCTTTATCACGTACATATGGACCTGCAAGGTATCCGTAGCTCTCTTCAAATCCGAAGATGAAACGGTCAACTTCGCCTGCTGCTTCCAGCTGTGCGATCTGATCACCGATCCACTTGAATCCTGTCAGTACGCTTCTGAGTTCTACGCCATAGTGCTCTGCTACTGCATCTGCAAGCGGTGTGGAAACGATGGATTTTACTGCTACCGGGTTCTTCGGCATTGTGCCTTTTTCGATACGGCCTGCACATATGTAATCGAGAAGAAGTACACCAACTTCGTTACCTGTTACCAGTTCATAGGAACCATCCGGGCATTTCATTGCGATACCAACACGGTCTGCATCCGGGTCAGTTGCAAGCATTAAGTCTGCGCCTGTTTCTTTTGCAAGATTTAATCCTAATTCAAGGGCTGCAAAAATTTCCGGGTTCGGATAGCTGCATGTTGTGAAGTATCCGTTCGGGTATTCCTGCTCCGGAACGATTGTGATATCTGTGATTCCGATGTCTTTTAATACCTGAGTTACAGGTACAAGTCCGGAACCGTTTAACGGGCTGTAAACCAGTTTCAGACCTGCTGTTTTGCAAAGACCCGGACGAACCTGGCGGGATTCGATTGCTTCATAGAGAGCTTTCTTACAGTCATCTCCTACGAAACGGATCAGGCCTTCTTCTACACCTTCTGCAAAGGACATGTACTTCGCACCTGTGAGTACGTCTGTCTTCTGAATCTCATCATATACAATTGCTGCTGCATCGTCTGTCATCTGGCATCCGTCCGGACCATATGCTTTGTATCCGTTGTATTTCGCCGGGTTATGAGATGCAGTTACCATAATACCTGCGTTGCATTCATAATAACGGGTTGCGAAGGAAAGTGCCGGTACCGGCATCAGTGCATCGTAAATTCTTACTTTGATTCCGTTTGCAGCCAGTACGCCTGCTGCATTTTTAGCAAATACGTCGCTCTTAAGACGGCTGTCATAGCTGATTGCTACGGTCTGGTTGCCACCCTGTGTTTTTACCCAGTTTGCAAGTCCCTGTGTTGCCTGACGTACTACATAGATATTCATACGGTTTGTTCCGGCACCAAGAACTCCTCGAAGTCCTGCGGTTCCGAATTTCAGAGCCACTGCGAAACGATCTTCGATTTCTTCATCGTTTCCTTCAATTTTGGATAATTCCGGGTTCAGATCGGCGTCCTGCAGATCTGCTGCCAACCAACGTTTGTATTCTTCCTGATACATTTTGACCACTCCTGCCTTATTTTTTTAGTTTTTTTTGTATATATTTGCTTAATATAGTTCCACTATACCATAATTTAAGTTAATCAGCAAGGACACGACAGCATTTCGCACAAAATTTACATGAATTTAATCGTCAATAAGTGACAGACTTTGTGTTATTTCTCCGTGGTATTTCTTAATCTGATTTTCTATCTGATTTTCCGGTGTTATTTCTTTCCTTCTACTTCGTAAATATATTTTTTGCCATCAATGATGACCATGGTGCATACTGGTCCTCCGGCGAAGGCGCAGCCGTTATGATAATACTCATCTCCGTATCCTTTTTCGTAGTCATAGGACCATGTAAGGAAATGATAATATGCATTTAATCCAAGATCTCTTGCCGCATACAAAATCGCCAAAGAACCCAGATGTGCATTATATTCTTTTGAAGTATAATTCTGTTCAATATAAGTCTTAAGCGCATCCAGTTTTTCCTTTGGTGTCATATTCGGGGAAGTCCATGCCTTTTCTTCCATACTGCTGATCTCTGCCCTGTCATCCAAAACATCCTGATCTACCGATTTTACAGTAACCATACTGGTTCTTAGTAAATGACCTTTATAGTAAACACTTACCGGAAAGCTTCCCTTTTTCATCTGAGCATAAATTTCCACACGATACTGCAGATACATTCCCTCTTCATATGATGCATCAATATAAGCGATCATATTATTCCAGTCAGAAACATAATACTGGCATTTATACTGTGCATATTTTGATCCTAAAAGATTCGGTGTTTTTTCATTCGTAAGCTGCTGAGCATTTCCGTTGTCAATCACATATGTAACATCTCCGGGGTTAATATCACTCTGCGGCATTATTGAGAGGCATTCCATACTCTCTTTTACCGTCTGTTTTTCCGGAAAATTTTTCAAGTCAAAAATAACACCTTCTGCCTCTACAAGGTTCGGATCATTGATCTTCACCACTTCCGTCCACTGTGAATAATATTTTTTCCCATTTACAGTTTTATAAGCACGTATACGGACATAATAAAAAGTTCTCTCGAGATTCTTCAGACTTACTGCTGAGGCACTTCCCTTTGCTGTAACTGTCTGAGCAGCTTTCATATCCTGTGATTTACTGTACTGAATCTCATATCCATTGACAGACTGTACTTTTTCCCAGATTGCTTTTGTTCTTAATGAATTGTCCGTACTTACAGAAAAGTTCTGTGGTACCGGCACAGTCACAACCGTAGTTATAACAATTTTTGTTTTCGGAACAGCAAGGTAATTCTTTCCCTGCTTTGCAGAAATCGTAAGCGTTGCTTTTCCCGCTTTCTTTGCAATGAATTTATTTCCTGAAATCTGCACAACAGAAGGATTCGAAGATTTACAGGTGATCTTTCCATCTGTTGTAATGTAATCTGAAAGGTTGTACTTTTCACTTCCCACATTTACTGTCTTTTTGGAAACCAGTACCTTGCCCTGTGCGCGGCTGATCACAAAGGTTGTTTTCAGCGTTCCGGCATAAGTATTTTTTCCTTTTACCGTCACAGTTGCTTTTCCTGCATTTATATTATTGCTGTAAGCAACTGTATAATCTTCATTCAGGGTCAGTTTTTTTGTTCCATCTTTTACAGTGATGCCCGGTTTCTGTTCTTTTCCATTATAAACAAGCGTTTTCTTATTTACTGTAATTTTACACTTGCTGATATCTTTCTGCTTTTCTGTATTCTTTACAATCATAAAATACTTTACAACTGTTCCGGTGAAATTTCCGGTTCCTGTAACTTTTACAGTTGCTTTTCCAGGATTGATATTATTCGTGTAATTTACAAGATAATCCTGTGTTTTCTTTAAAGTTTTGTCCCCGAATTTTACTGTTACGTCCGGTTCTATTTTAGTTCCCGTGAAATCAGCTTTTTCTTTTGAAACAGACACTGTACATTTGGAAAGATCCGCAGGTGTTATCTTAAACTCCTTTGTCAGAGAACCGGAAAGGCTGCCGGTGCCGGTAATTGTTACACTTGCGGTACCTGCATTGACCAGATCTCCTTTATAGGTTACCTTATAGGATTTTGCATCCACTTCTTTTCCCTGTCTGTACAGTTTTACTGTCGGCTTATGTTCTGTTCCATCATAGACAAAACTTCCCTGAGAAAGTGATAACGTATAAATACTCTCATCCATTGTTCCGACCAGAATCTTCGCTGTAAATACAGCAGCCGGATTATATTTGGATTTGACAGTCAAAGTCACGGTTCCGGTACCTTTCGCTGTCAGATCAGCAGTATCCGCTCCGGTTGTTGTCACTGACAGGATTTCAGGTGCAGAACTGATCACTTCACAGTCGTTTAATCGTTCTCCATTTGTCATAAATGTCGGGTACCAGTGTATTTTCATCGTGCTTTCCGGATCCATGGATACGGAATTTTCCATCCATCCAAAGGTACTTTGCGTCTCTTTTTTGTAGCTTACTCTTACAGAAATCGGAACCCCAACCGTTCCAAGATCTTTCTTGCATACGGAGCAGGTTTTGGTTACCATTCCGTTTGTTACTTTTTCTCCGTAAACCGGTTTATGTCCGTTCACAATTTTCACTGCATGATTCTGCGAAAGATCAGAGAGGCTGATCTCATAGAAAACAAGTCTTTCCTGTTTCCAGCTGTACCAGATGAGTTTCCCGTTAATAACAGAAGGAACACAGTCGGAAAGGTTTCCAGTCATGCTGTAGGTTTTTCCTGTCTTCTGTCCGTTTCCATCAATCGCTGTATAATAAACTTTTCCCTTGCTGGACCAGAGCAGTACAAAGCTGTTACTTCCTGTTTTTACCAGATGTGGCGTGGAAGCACTGTCAGTGGTTCCTGCATAATCTGAAAAATATCTGATGACCGGTTCCCCGCCTGATTTCGGTACGGAAGCTACAAATACATTTCTCGGAGAATTGGAATCACTCTGTACAGAATCATAATTTCCTGCGATCAGGTAGGAAGAATCGGAATATTCCAGGGCACCTGCTGATACTCCCATATAACTCGTTCCACTGCTTCCCGGAATTTTCAGGACATCGATTCTGTCACAATAGGTTGGATCTTTTTCGTGTGGAAACCAGAAATTAAATTTAGGTACAAATTTCCCTTCACTGATATCCATATTGTATTTCAGTAAAAATAAGGCTCTGCTTGGATATGCATCGCACTGATCCAGTGTGATCAGTTGTCCGTTATCTACCTGAATAAATTCATTGAACGAATGGCTCGCATATCCTTCTTCGCCATAGCCAACACCTGTCAGTTTATCCACCACTGTCATAGTATCCGTATTTACGGAAAAGGAAACATTTGCCTGATGTTCATTATACATAATGTGACAGGTCCTTACGAAAAGCTGATTGTTGTACATCGCCATTCTGGCTGAACCAAAACCAAACACATACTGGGTGTGTTCTCCGTAAAGGCTGGCTGAACCCTGCACCTTCCAGTCTTTTGAGTATTTTGTTACTCTGTAGACTTCCGCGGAATCACTTTTGCTCTCATTATCCTGTCCGGTGAGAATGTAATAGTTATTATTGCTCTCATAAAATCCTCCGAAAACCGGGAGTGCCTGCGGAACAGTAACGGTCTCTTTAATATTATAAGAAGTGTCATAATATTCTACCAGAACCTGATTTCTGAGTACTCCGAACTGAACTCTCATAAGACCTCCATCCGGGCTGTCAGTAAGATATGAGGATACTCTGAGACCGTACATGGAATAATCTTGTGATTCCAGATTGTAGGCGTCATAGACGTTACATTGTGTTTTTACAGAAGGGTCAGCTTCCAGTTCTGCTTCTACAGCACTTCTTTTATACTGCGCCGCATCCGTCTCCACAGCACCCGGGCCGTAATCTTCTGCTTCCGGAATCTCATCCTCCTCTGACGGATCTGTCTCTTCGTCAGAAAACTCTTCTTTTGAAGATTTCCCTTCGGAAAATTCTTCTGATGAATCAAATTCTTCAGCCTGAGAATCTTCGCTGTCTTCAAAGTCCTCCGGCATATTTTCTGCCGCTGATTTTTCCCCCTGAGTGATCTCTTCTTCAGCATTCTCTGTAGTCAACTCTCCTTCTGGTGAAAACGAACCGGATGAAAACTCTGCTGCACTTGCCGAAGACGTTCCGAGTACACATACAGAAAGAAAAATTGACAGCAACTTTAACTTTTTGTTCTTCATAATCTTCTCCTTTTGTTCACTCTCAACGAGTATTCTATGAATTATAATTATATAGTACTACAGAGAAAACAAATGTCAATCTGTGTTTTTATCTGTAATAGCAGTTTTTACTGCATCCATATGGAAATAGCTTTTGTTTCATTTTTTCTCTGAAAATATTTTCTACATCAGGCACTTTTTGTATCTTAGTTACTTCTTCCAGAACAGATAAAATAAAATTATCCTGAACAGGTTACAAGCAAAAGAATCTTGTACCTGCCAGGATAATTTATTTATACTATCACAGTTAACGATAGTCCTCTTTATTTCTTAATTTTAATACAGCTTCGCACCGGCCGGGATGTGGTTGTCTACCATCAGAAGGTGAAGTTTTTCTTCTCCTTCTTCCTCGTGGATCGCAGAAAGGAGCATACCACAGGATTCGATTCCCATCATAGCTCTTGGCGGAAGGTTTGTGATGGCGATGAGTGTTTTGCCTACCAGTTCTTCCGGCTCGTAGAAGGCATGGATTCCGCTTAAGATAGTGCGGTCTGTGCCTGTTCCGTCATCCAGTGTGAACTGAAGAAGTTTTTTGCTCTTTGGAACTGCAACACACTCTTTTACTTTTACTGCACGGAAATCAGATTTGCTGAATGTGTCGAAGTCTACCTGTTCCTCAAACAGTGGCTCAATCTGTACTTTGGAGAAATCGATCTTATCATTTGCTGTGAAGAAGCCATTGTTATCACCTGCCGGTGCTGCCTCTTCTGTTGCTGCAACAGTTGCTGCGCCAGACTGAGCTGCATTGTTTGCTTCGTTCTTAGCAGCACCCTGAGATTTCATAGTCGGGAACAGAAGTACATCACGGATTGCCTGACTGTCTGTAAGCAACATAACCAGACGGTCGATTCCGTATCCGATACCACCTGTAGGCGGCATACCGATTTCCAGTGCGTTCAGGAAGTCTTCATCTGTGTGGTTCGCTTCCTCATCTCCTGCGTCAGCAAGAGCATCCTGTGCTTTGAAACGCTCTCTCTGGTCAATCGGGTCATTAAGCTCGGAATATGCATTACACATTTCCCATGTATTAATGAACAGCTCGAAACGCTCTACCTTATTCGGATCAGAAGGTTTCTTCTTTGTCAGCGGAGAAATCTCGATCGGATGATCCATGATAAAGGTTGGCTGGATCAGTTCTTTCTCGCAGTATTCCTCGAAGAACAGATTGATGATATCACCCTTCTTATGACGCTCTTCATATTCAATATGATGTTCTGCTGCAAGCTTCTTAGCTGCTTCATCATCTGCAACTTCATCAAAGTCAATTCCTGCGTATTTCTTGATCGCATCGTTCATGGTCAGACGTTCAAACGGTTTGCTGAGGTCGATCTCGATACCATTATAGGAAATCTTCGCAGAACCACAAACCTTCTCTGCCAGATAACGGAACATAGACTCAGTCAGTTCCATCATACCTTCATAATCTGTATATGCCTGATAAAGCTCCATCAGAGTGAATTCAGGATTGTGACGGGTATCAACACCTTCATTACGGAATACACGGCCGATCTCATAAACTCTCTCAAGACCACCAACGATCAGTCTCTTCAGATAAAGCTCAAGAGAAATACGAAGCTTAACATCTTCGTTCAGTGCATTATAATGAGTCTCAAACGGTCTTGCCGCAGCACCGCCTGCATTTGCAACCAACATCGGGGTTTCCACTTCCATGAAGTCACGGTCTGCAAGGAAGTTACGGATTTCTTTCAGAATCTGGGAACGTTTGATAAATACGTTCTTGCTGTCCTGGTTCATGATCAGGTCTACATATCTCTGACGATAACGGGTATCTGTATCTGTCAGTCCATGGAATTTCTCAGGAAGGATCTGTAAGCTCTTGGAAAGAAGAGTCATGCTTTCTGCATGAATGGAAATCTCACCTGTTCTTGTTCTGAATGCAAAACCTGTCAGTCCGAAGATATCACCGATATCAGATTTCTTGAAATCTGCATAAGAGTCTGCTCCGATTGCATCTCTTGCTACATATACCTGAATATTTCCCTGTAAATCTTGAATGTTGCAGAAAGAAGCTTTTCCCATAACACGCTTGAACATCATACGTCCTGCGATGGATACATGGATCGGGCTTGCGTCCATGATTTCTCTTCTCTCTTCGTAATCTTTCTTAACGGCTTCCTTTGCCTGTTCTTCATCCAGACCTGTTACATCTACTTCTGCACGGTCTTTGAGAAGTTCTGCCTCATGTGCTTCATAAAGGTTCTTTACTTCCAGTGAATGATGAGTCTGGTTAAATTTTGTAATCTGAAATGGGTCTTTTCCATTTGCCTGAAGATCTGCCAGTTTTTCACGACGTACCTTCAGTAACTGGTTTAAATCCTGTTCCTGCTGCTTCTGCTGTGCCACCTTGGTTCCTCCTTGTATACTTAACTTATTAATTATTTTCAGTTACTGTTCACTGGCGTAAAACGCATGACTGAGAGTACCGTGAACAGTATCATTTTTTATCCTTATTTTTCTCTTATAGCCACAGAAAGGTGCGCGTCATGCTCTGCATGGGAAATCTTTACGCGCACCTCAGTCATCTGTATCTTATACGTTTCTCTGAATTTCCAGAACTTTGTATCTCATGATTCCGGCCGGCATTTCAACCTCTACCACGTCACCTGTGTGAGCACCCATAAGTGCTTTTCCAACAGGAGATTCATTGGAGATTTTTCCCTGAAGGCTGTTTGCTTCTGTGGAACCTACGATTTTCAGTTCGATGTCTTCTTCAAATTCAAAATCGTGTACTTTTACTTTACATCCAACGCTGATCTTGTCGAGGTCAACTTCATCCTCTACTACAACTTCTGCGTTCTTTAAGATCTTTTCGATTTCTTCGATACGTGCCTCAATATCTCTCTGTTCGTCTTTCGCTGCATCGTATTCCGCATTCTCTGATAAGTCACCCTGTTCTCTGGCTTCCTTAATTTTCTCTGCTACTTCTTTTCTTTTTACTACCTTTAAATCATGCAGCTCTTCTTCTAATTTTTTAAGTCCTGCATAAGTTAGTAAGTTTTTCTTTTCTTCCATAATAACCTTACTCCCTTTCCAAATCCGGTATTCTATCTGGCACCTTCTGCGCCCCGGATCACTATACATGGATTTATGTGCTTCCTACTACATCATACCTGAAAAAGGGCAGACTTATTCTAGGATATTCACAATTCATGTATTATACAAAAAAGCCCCCGGATTGTCAAGTATTCCAGGGGCTTTCCACATACTGTTTTCCAGTATTATTGATATCCAGCAATATACTTTGCAGGATTGCATTTCTCTTTTTTATCCAAGTCTTGATAACAGAGCTTCCAGGGCTTCATAACTTTCTATCGTATTTGATTCTCTTCGCAGACCCGCGCTGTGGCGCATACCTGCAGTGTACCATGCCACATGCTTGCGCATCTCACGGATTCCTATAAATTCTCCCTTCAGCTCGATCTGCTTTCTCGCATGGCGTAGGATCATTTCGCGGATTTCTTCTGTGGATGGACGTTCCATCAGTTCTCCGGTCCGGAAGTAATGGTTCAGTTCACGGAACAGCCATGGATTTCCTCTCACAGCTCTTCCCACCATAACGGCATCGCAGCCGGTCTGTTTCATCAATGCTTCCGCTTTCAGTGGAGAGTCTACATCTCCGTTTCCGATAATCGGAATCGTTACGGCTTCTTTTACTCTGCGGATCGTGTCCCAGTCTGCGGTACCGGAATAATACTGCTGTCTGGTCCGTCCATGTACTGCAATCGCCGCTGCTCCGGCATCTTCGACACGTTTCGCAATTTCCACAATATCTACCGGTGCATTTTCAAAGCCAATGCGGACTTTTACTGTCACCGGTTTGCTGATTGCAGAGGACACTTTCCGGACAATCTCTTCTATCAGATCCGGGCTTTTGAGCAACGCGGAACCTTCTCCGTTATTTACAACCTTCGGAACCGGACAGCCCATATTGATATCCAGAATGTCAAAATTTCTGTCCTCAATGGATTTCGCCACATCAGCCATAAGGTCCGGCTCACTGCCAAATAACTGCATGGAAACCGGGTGTTCGCATGGATCGATTTCCATAAGAGCGATCGTATTTTTGTTGTGGAAAGAAATCGCCTTGGCACTGATCATTTCCATACAGATCAGACCTGCACCCTGCTCTTTGCACAGAATACGGAAAGGTAAATCTGTCACTCCTGCCATTGGTGCAAGGACAAATGGATTGTCTATCTGTACATTTCCTATTTTCCATTTCATCTGCAAAAAATGCTTTTCCGTCTCCATGGGATTTTTTCCTGAGCCCATCGAAGTATCCTGCATAGGATTTTCACTCATCTGCATGAAATTATTCCTCACTGCCCGGAGTTTTCTTCAGTTCTTCTTCCGGGATGTCTCCCAGGAAAAATACTTTATAATACATCTCCAGAGATTCCAGAAGTTCCCGCTTTTCCTGCTGGATCTGTTTGATCTTCAGACCGCTGCCGATTTCATCGTAACGGGCATCTGCTTCCAGGGCTTCTGTCTTAAAGCGGAGTTTTCCGTCTTCATCAAACTCCAGAGTCAGGATTCCGCCCACATCTTCGGTGTAAAGAACGCACATGATCTGAAGTTCTTTTTTTACATGATCCGGGAGTGCATTGAAATCCTGATTAAAATAAAATTTCTTCTCATAGGCACTTGCGCCGCAGAGTGTAATGTTGTCCTGATACATATATGCTATTTCCCTCTTTTTATTGATATCGTTTTATAATGTTTGTTGTTACGTTACCCTTGAGTAACAGAAAATTTCTTTACTCATCCTTCTAAACATAACTGTACAGTCCACGCACAGATACTTCTCCTGCGCTGACTTTTACCACTTCTTTGTCCTGTTTTTCCACAAGCAGTTCGCCTTTTTCATCGATTCCTCTGCAGATTCCCTCGAAGCTTCTGTCCCCGTCGATGACTCTGACCGGCTGGTTCAGGTTTGCAAGGATTCTGTGGTAGTCATCCAGAAGGTGCGCAAAATCACAGGTCTGTACAAATTTTTCATAATTGATCTCAAAGTATTTCATCACCAGCGCGATCACCTGGTTTCTGTCATATTCATGACCGCCTTCGAGAAGCAGGGAAGTTGCCTTATCCTGCATTTCCTCCGGAAATTCTTTCAGGTTGACATTAATTCCGACTCCAATCAGAACGTAGTTGATCTGGAGTCCGTTGGTTCCCATTTCTGTCAGAATGCCGCAGATTTTTTTCTTTGAGATTACGATATCGTTCGGCCATTTAATGCTTACATCAAATCCCAGTTTCTCTGCTGCCTGTGCCACTGCCAGTCCCATGACAAGTGTGAGCATGGATGCATACTGCGGGGCAAATGTCGGACGCAGAAGCAGAGTCATCATAATGGAACTGCCTTCCGGTGCTTCCCATCTTCTCTCAAAACGGCCTCTGCCCGCTGACTGATATTCCGCAACTGCCAGAGTTCCATGCTCCGCACCTTCTTTTGCCAGACTCTTGATCCACGCATTCGTAGAATCTATTTCTTTTGCAAAATGGACGGTTTTGCCCGCCCATTTTGTATTGATCGCCTGTGAAATTGTTTCTTCGTTATACATCATATCCAGACTTTTCTGTGCCATTATTTGTTCTCCGGCTCTCCTAAGGTTGCTACCATAACTGCTTTGATCGTGTGCATACGGTTCTCAGCCTCGTCAAATACCTTGGACTGTTCAGACTCGAATACTTCGTCTGTTACTTCCATGTCTGTCAGGTTGAATCTCTCTCCCATTTCCTTGCCGATTTTTGTTTTCAGGTCATGGAATGCCGGCAGGCAGTGAAGGAAGATTGCTTTTTCTCCTGCATTTTTCATAACGTCTTTTGTTACTTTATATGGTGTCAGATCATGGATTCTCTCTGTCCATACTTCGTCCGGCTCACCCATGGATACCCATACGTCTGTGTAGATAACGTCTGCATCTTTGGTTCCTGCCTGAACATCCTCTGTCAGAGTGATGCTTCCGCCGGATGCTTTTGCATATTCTTCACACTGAGCTACCAGCTCTGCATTCGGGAAATATTTCTTTGTTGTGCAGGCTACGAAATGCATTCCAAGTTTGGTGCATGCGATCATCAGAGAGTTACCCATGTTGTAACGGGCATCACCCATGTATACCAGTTTGCGTCCTTTTAAATCTCCGAAATGCTCACGGATAGTCAGCATATCTGCAATCATCTGTGTCGGATGATATTCGTTTGTCAGACCATTCCATACCGGAACACCTGCGTGTTTTGCAAGTTCCTCTACCACTTCCTGACCAAATCCACGGTATTCGATACCATCATACATTCTTCCAAGAACTCTTGCTGTATCTGCAATGCTCTCTTTCTTACCGATCTGAGATCCTGTCGGGTCCAGATAGGTGCTTCCCATTCCAAGATCATGAGCAGCCACTTCAAAAGAGCAGCGTGTTCTTGTACTTGTTTTCTCGAAGATCAGGGCAATGTTTTTGCCTTTGTAATATTCGTGAAGTTCGCCTGCTTTTTTCTTTGCTTTGAGTTCTGCGGATAAGTCAATGAGATATGTAATCTCTTCCGGTGTAAAGTCTTTCAGCGTCAGAAAGTTTCTTCCTTTTAAGTTCATGATAATTCTCTCCCCGATGTCATTTTATTTGTCACTGTCCACCCTCTGAGATCAGGCAGTGGACAGCAGCTTTTGTTTTGAGTATTTTTCAGTGTTTTTTAATGTGCTCAGTATTTTTTTTCAGTATTTCACACTATAACCGTTTTATTTCTCTATATCTGTTTTATTTTTCTGTATCTGTTTTCGGATCAGTTACGATCTCTTTTAAAGAGCTTGCAAGACCTGCGATTCCCTGGATATCAGATGGAATAATGATCTTGGTTGCCTTGCCGTCTGCTGCTTTTGCAAAAGCTTCCAGACTCTTGAGTGTAAGAACAGCTTCATCCGCTCCTGCCTCACGGATCATACGGATTCCCTCTGCATTGGCACTCTGTACTTTCAGTACTGCCTCTGCCTGACCTTCTGCTTCTTTGATCATTCGCTCTTTCTGAGCTTCTGCACGAAGGATGGCTGCCTGTTTCTCAGCTTCCGCATCCAGGATTGCAGACTGTTTTTTACCTTCTGCAACAAGGATGGTGGATTTCTTCTGGCCTTCTGCGATCAGGATCGCTTCACGACGTTCACGCTCTGCCTTCATCTGTTTTTCCATGGCATCCTGGATGGCTGCCGGAGGAATGATATTCTTTAATTCCACACGGTTTACCTTGATTCCCCACGGGTCTGTCGCTTCATCAAGAGATGCTCTCATCTTGGTGTTGATGGTTTCACGGGAAGTAAGTGTTTCATCCAGTTCCATGTCACCGATGATATTTCGCAGAGTTGTGGCAGACAGATTCTCGATCGCCATGATCGGATTCTCCACACCGTAAGTATAAAGTTTCGGATCTGTGATCTGGAAAAATACAACGGTGTCGATCTGCATGGTTACGTTATCTTTGGTAATTACAGGTTGCGGTGGAAAGTCCACTACCTGTTCTTTCAGGTTTACCTTTCTTGCCACACGTTCAATAAATGGCACTTTGAAATGGATACCAGTGCTCCAGGTAGCCTGATAAGCTCCCAACCGTTCCAGGATCACTGCATATGCCTGCGGCACAATACGGACACAGGATGCAAGCACCCATACGGCAATGACGATAATAACTATCAGAAAAACCAAGCCCATAACTAATCCTCCTTATTCTGTTTTACAATGAGTTTTACGCCACGGATTTCTTCAATCAGCACCACGGCGCCTTTACCGATTTTCTGTGAATCATCGGCTGTTCTTGCAGTCCATTCGATATCATTGATACGAACCTGTCCCGTCTGGGCCAGATTGTCGATATCCTGGATAACGACTGCTTTTTTACCAATCAGACTGTTTGCATTCGTCTGTATGGTTTCTTTGTTAAAGTACTTCATCGCTACCGGTCTGGTAAAAATCAGAAGTACAAGGGAAATACACAAGAATAACAGAATCTGTGCCATAACACCGGCTCCCACATAAGAGGCAATGGCAGCGATCAGCGCACCGCCTGCAAACCATATCGTGGTAAGTCCTGCTGTGATTGCTTCTATGACCAGCAGAACTGCCAGAATCCCCAGCCAGATCAAAGGTTGCATGGAACTCCCCCTTTCTTTGTGCACAATCCTGAGACGTTATCCGCGTCTCTGTCGTGCAGCTTCATACATCAGAATCCCGGATGCCATCGCAGCATTCAGTGATTCTACTTTTCCGCACATCGGAATCCGGATCAGGCAGTCTGCACTGTCTGATGCTTCCTCTGTAAGACCTTTTCCCTCATTGCCGATCAGGAATGCAGTTCCTCCTGTGTAGGATTCCTGGTCGTAGGAATTTCTGCCTTTCAGATGAGCTGCGAATGTACGGATTTTTCTCTCCTTCAGCTCCTGGGTCAATGATACCACACTTTCTACATATAGAAAAGGCATTCTGTAGACAGAACCCATAGTAGAACGTATGACTTTCGGATTTGTGATATCCACGCAGGTTTTTGTAAGCAGAACACCGCTTACACCGGCACCTTCTCCGGTTCTGAGAATCGTTCCTGCATTTCCCGGGTCCTGTAAATCCTCCAGGATCATGATCAGCGGATTCTCCCCTCCAAGGATATCTTCTAATGTATAGGAAGGTTTCTTTAATACAGTCATGATTCCCTGCGGTGTCTGTGTGTCGCTCATCTGACGGAATACGGAATCTTCAACTACCTCATAGGGCAGCTTTTCTACCTGCTCCATCAGTTCCGCATCAGATGTAAGTGCTTCTGAGACATACACTCTGGAAACCCACTCTCTCGGAGCCTCCCCGAACATTTTTCTTCCTTCTGCAACAAAAAGCCCTTGTTCTCTGCGGGCTTTTGTCTTCTGGTTTAACTGTATGATATTTTTTACCTGTCCGTTGTTTACACTGGTAATCATATAATTTCCTCAATCAGTTTTCTAATTTCCGGTTATTGTTCACTCTGTCCTCAGTAACATTTCTGTTCTGTAATTTCTATTTTTAATTTCTGCTTTAAAATTTCTGTTTTTCAATTTCCGGAAACTTTATTTAAGTCTTCGTTTTTTCCTATTGCGATCAGTGTGCAGTCCGACGGAAGCGGTGTATCCGGATTAAAATTCACATCCACATCGTCTCCCTGCTTCACACAGATCAGATTGATACTGTTTCTCTCCCTGAGTTTCAGTTCACAGAGTGTTTTTCCCACCCATTCACGGGGAATGCGAAACTCCGCCATGCTGAAATCGGAAGAAAGTTCAAACATATCCACAAAACCGCTGGACAGCAGATTCTTTGCCACACGGATTCCCATGGACTGTTCCGGATAGATGACTTTATCTGCTCCGATTTTCTCGAGAATCCTTCCATGCAGGGAGGTCATCGCTTTTGCCATGACAAAGGGCACTCCCAGTTCTTTCACCTGCATGGTTGCTGTAATGCTGGCTTCCATATTTTCTGCCACTGCGATCACAGCCACATCTACATTCTGAACTCCCAGCGACTGTAAAATCCCCGGCTCCCTTACATCAGCTTTCACTGCATAGGTCACCTTCTCTGCAATATCCTGTACATTGTCATCATTCTCATCAATGGCAAGAACATCACCGTTGGCTTCTGCCAGAGTGAGGGCCACAGTCATCCCGAACTGTCCAAGCCCGATCACCGCATAAGACCTTTCTTTCATACCTTTTATTCCCCTTTTTCATTGCGAATTACCCATTGTCTAAAGCCAATGGGCTTCCTGCTTCATCGTCCTCGTAACCTGCTAACTCCACAGGCGTTAATTCGGGCAATCCTTGCCCTATTATGCAATCCGGTATCTTATCCGATCATAATATCTTCTTCTGCCAGATGTGAGTTTGCAGGCATTTTCTGCGCACGCACAGTCACAGCAGTTCCCAGAGTCAGCGGACCAATCCTTCCAAGATACATGGTAAGGATCACGATCCATTTACCGGCCAGATTCAACTGTGAAGTCAGACCTCTGCTCAGTCCCACAGTTGCAATCGCTGATGTAATCTCATAAATCACGTCCTGTACCGAAGCCTGAGGCATCACTGCACACAACAGTGTACTCATTACGATCAGTACCATAATTCCCAGTCCCGCCACTACCATAGCAGAACGAAGATAGCTTTCTCTGATCTTCCGGTGAAATACTTCTGCGTCCTTTTTTCCCTGAATATTAGCCTTCAGATGCAGAATCAGTATGGCAAATGTTGTCGTCTTGATTCCTCCGGCTGTTCCCATAGGCGAACCTCCGATGAACATCATCAGAAGGCACAGCAGATACGTCGCATTGGAAAATTTCTCCTGGCTCACTGTAAAGAATCCGGCAGTTCTGGTTGTCACTGTCTGAAAAAGAGCAGCCATAAATTTTGTACCCAATGGATAACTGCCAATACTCTCCGGATTATGAAAATCAAACAGAAAGATCAGTACCGTTCCTACCACAAGCAGGATTCCTGTCATGGTAAGCACCAGTTTGCTGTGGAGCCGCAGGCTTTTAAAGAATCTGTAAAACGGAAGCTGCCTCTTATATACCTTCTTGATTTTATCCCAGAGATCCCACCAGACCACAAATCCAAGCCCGGACATAATGATCAGCCCGATCGTGGTAAAATTTATCAATGGATCACCCACATAAGGCGCCAGACTGTTCTCTCCCAGCACATCAATCCCGGCATTACAGAAAGCAGAGACGGCAGTGAATACTGCATGCCACAGTCCTCTCGCCAGTCCCAGCTTCGGCACAAAGCAAAATGCGTAGCAGACTGCTCCGATCCCTTCTGCTCCAAGCATACAAAGAATCACTCTGCGCACCACACTGACCATTCCATTCATTCTGTCCAGATTATAGGACTCCTGGATCATACGCCGGTTTTTCAGCGATATTTTTTTATGCAGACTTATAAAAATAATACTGCCCAGAGAAATCAGCCCCACTCCCCCGATCTGGATCAGTATCAGAACGATCAGCTTTCCGGTCATCGTCCAGTGCGTCGCCGTCGCAACTGTCACAAGTCCTGTTACGCAGACACTTGTGGCAGCCGTGAACATGGCGTCCGTAAAAGAAGTGTGGTTTCCGGGTGCCGTACAAAACGGCAGCCACAGAAGAATCCCTCCTAAGAAAATCACCCCCGCAAAACCGAGGGCAATAATCTGAGCAGTATTTAATTTATGCAGTCTGTAATTTAACTGCATCCTCTTATTCATTTGTTATTTATTGTTTTTGTCGTAGTTGTGAGAAAGTGACTGGCATACTTCCCACTGATATTCAGAAATACCTTTCTGCATAGCAAGTGCTTCGTTAATGTCAAAGTCAACATATTCACCATGACGATATCCAACGACACGGCAGCTCTTTCCTGCAACAAGAAGGTCAACAGCCATAGCACCCATCATAGATGCATATACACGGTCCTTACATGTCGGGCTTCCACCACGCTGCATATGTCCAAGGATTGTAGCACGTGTCTCAATACCTGTAGCAGCTTCGATACGTTTTGCCATAGCTTCTGAATGGCCGATACCTTCTGCATTGATAATGATATGGTGTTTTTTACCTTTTTTACGGCTCTCGATGATGTTGTTGATCAGCTTCTGCTCATCATAGTCATATTTCTCCGGGATCAGAACGTCCTCTGCACCGTTGGCGATACCGCACCACAGAGCAAGGTATCCTGCGCCACGTCCCATAACTTCGATGATACTGCATCTCTCATGAGAAGTAGAAGTATCACGTACTTTATCGATTGCTTCCATTGCTGTATTTACAGCAGTATCAAATCCGATGGTATATTCTGTACAAGCGATATCCAGGTCGATTGTTCCCGGAAGACCGATTGTATTGATACCAAGGTTTGCAAGTTTCTGAGCACCTGCGAAAGAACCGTCACCACCGATTACAACCAGTCCGTCGATTCCATGTTTTCTGCAGATTTCTGCACCACGTTTCTGTCCTTCCTCTGTACGGAATTCTGCACAACGTGCTGTATAAAGAATTGTACCACCACGCTCAATTGTGTCGGAAACGTCTTTGGCACTCATGTCAATAATTTCTTCGTTTAACAGACCATTGTATCCTTTGAGAATACCTTTTACATTCAGTCCGTTGCTTAAACCTCTTCTGACAACTGCACGGATTGCAGCGTTCATTCCCGGTGCGTCACCACCGCTGGTAAGGACACCAATGGTTTTTATCTGTTTTTCTGCCATCTTTTCTTCCTCCATCTTATGAATCTATCTCATTTTTACTATACACATATCCGGATATAGTTTAGCGCATTTCTATAAGTTTTTCAATCCTCTTTCGACAACTTTAACATTGGTTTGACCATATTTTTCGTACATCTGGTTCATCCAGGAAGGCTGTATTTGTACATGATAACCAACCGGAAGTTTCTTTATCGCTTTTACGTCTTTCAGATAGATGACTACCGCACTGCTGCCCGGTGACTGGCGAAGGTCTGCCAGAAGTTCCTGAGACATTTTCCCATAAGCTTCTTTATTGTCAAACTGAATCCAGACTTCTCTCGGAATGTCATCAAACAGACGGATCTTCTCCAGGATCAGCTTGCTTGCCCTGTCATCCTCCGCAGACACCCTTCCCTGAATGAAAACTCTGGCTTCTTCATTCAGCAGCATCTGGCTCTTTTCATAATCTCTCGGAAATACCACGACTTCCACAGTTCCTACCAGGTCCTCCAACGTGAGGAATGCCATGACCTTGTTAGTCTTTGTATATTTAATTGTTTTATCCGCGATCATTCCTCCGACGATCACTTTCTGTCCATCTGTCACCTTCGGAAGGTTTGTTTCCTCATCCTGCTGGAAATCAGAAGTCTTCGCTGTGATGGTCTTTTCCATCATCACACGATAATTTTCCAGCGGATGACCGCTCAGATAAATTCCCAGAACTTCTTTCTCATATCCCAGAAGTTCTTCCTTATTAAATTCCTCCACATCCGGCATGCGGATCTCAAATTCCTTCTTGTCCTCTTCGCTTACCAGGTCAAAAAGGCTCATCTGTCCTGCCAGACTGTTCTTTCGTTCCTGACTGATGTTATCTGCGATCTGCTGGTAAACCATCATCTTCTGGCGGCGGTTTCCTTCCAGACAGTCCAGTGCACCGGCTTTGATAAAGTTCTCCACTGCACGTTTATTCATCTGCTGTGTGTTTCGTTCCATGAAGTCTTTCAGGGAACGATACGATCCGTTCTGCTCACGTTCCTTTACCAGACTCTCGATCACCGGACGGCCGACACTTTTAATCGCAGACAGACCGTAACGGATCGCACCGTTATCTACAGAAAAACCATACATTCCACAGTTGATATCCGGTGGCAGGATCTTAATTCCCATCTGGCGGCATACAAGGAAATATTCTGCCACCTTTGTCGGGAAATCAATAACCGAAGTCATCAGTGCAGCCATAAACTCTACCGGATAATAATATTTCAGATATGCAGTCTGATAGGAAACAACCGCATAAGCTGCTGCATGAGATTTATTAAACGCATACTTGGCAAAGTCGATCATCTCATCATAAATCTTATTGGCCGTTGCCTCCGCAATTCCATTGGAAATACATCCCGGAACACCTTCTTCTTTATTTCCGTAAACGAAGTTTTGGCGCTCTTTTTCCATGACAGATGCCTTCTTTTTGGACATTGCACGACGCACCAGGTCACTGCGTCCAAGCGTATAACCGGCCAGATTACGCACGATCTGCATAACCTGTTCCTGATAAACGATACATCCATAAGTTGGCTTAAGGATCGGCTCAAGCTGCGGACAGTCATACCTGATCGTATCCGGACGGTTTTTGCCACGGATATACTGAGGGATAAAATCCATAGGACCCGGACGGTACAGGGAAATTCCGGCGATCACGTCTTCCAGGTTCTGCGGTTTCAGTTCCTTCATGAAGTTCTTCATACCCGCACTTTCAAGCTGGAACACACCGTCCGAACGGCCGGTGCCAAGAGAATCCAGAACCTTCTTATCGTTATAGTCGATTTTCTGCATATCCAGAGTCACGCCCGCATCTTTCTGGATCAGTTTCACGGCATTCTGGATAACTGTCAGGGTACGCAGTCCCAGAAAGTCCATTTTCAGAAGTCCCAGTTCTTCCAGTGTCGTCATGGTAAACTGTGTGACAATGGAGCCGTCCTGCGCTCTGGAAAGTGGTACATACTCCGATACATCCTTCTGGCTGATAACCACACCTGCTGCATGCATGGATGTATGTCGCGGAAGACCTTCCAGACGTCTCGCCATATTGATCAGATAATGAACATCGTCCTGCTCTGTATATGCTTTTTTCAACTCAGGATTCATATTCAGTGCTTTATCAATCGTGATGTTCAGTTCCTGCGGGATCATTTTAGCAATGGAATCCACCTGTGCATAAGGCATATCCAGTACACGCCCCACATCACGGATCACACCACGGGCAGCCAGTGTACCGAATGTAACGATCTGTACGACACAGTCATCACCGTACTTACGGCGCACATAATCAATGACTTCCTGTCTTCTTTCGAAACAGAAGTCAACGTCAATATCCGGCATGGAAACTCGCTCCGGATTCAGGAATCGTTCAAACAGAAGATCATAACGAATCGGGTCAAGCTGCGTGATCCCAAGGGTATAGGCAACCAGACTTCCCGCTGCGGAACCACGTCCCGGACCTACCATAATCTCATGGTCACGGGCATATTTGATAAAATCCCACACAATCAGGAAGTAATCTACATATCCCATATTTTTGATCGTCGATAACTCATAATTCAGGCGGGATTTCAGTTCATCTGTCACCGGATGATATCGTTCTTCCAGTCCCTCGAAACAGAGTTTGTTCAGGTATTCCCAGGATGTGTACCCATCCGGAACATCATATCTCGGCAGTTTTGTCACGCCAAACTCAATCTCCACATGACATCTCTCTGCGATCTTATGTGTATTCTCCAACGCTTCCAGTGCATATGGGAAAAGCTGCGCCATTTCCTCCGGAGATTTCACATAATACTGACCGCCCTCATAACGCATTCGGTCCTGATCTGCCAGTTTCTTATTCGTTTGCAGGCACAGCAGAATATCATGTGGGTCCGCATCATCCGCAGTGGTATAATGCACATCATTGGTGGCTACCAGATCAATCCCTGTCTCTTCATGCATACGCAGAAGTTCCTGATTTACCACCTGCTGCGCCGGAATTCCGTGATCCTGTAATTCCAGAAAGAAATTTCCCTTGCCAAAAATGTCCTGATAACGCAGGGCTGCAGCCTTCGCATCCTCATACATTCCCCTTTGCAGATATCTGGCAACCTCACCGGCAAGGCAGGCACTCAGTGCAATGATTCCCTCATGATATTCTTTTAATACAGCCAGATCCACTCGTGGCTTATAATAAAATCCTTCCGTAAATCCTTTGGAAACAATCTTCATCAGGTTGCTGTATCCCTGATTATTCTCTGCCAGAAGAACCAGATGATAGTATCTGTCCTCCCCGCTTCCTGCCTCACGGTCAAACCGGGAACCCGGAGCTACATATACCTCACATCCCAGGATCGGATTGATTCCCTCAGCCCTTGCTGCGCGGTAAAAATCAATCACACCGTACATGACTCCATGGTCTGTGATCGCCGCACTGTCCATCCCAAGCTCTTTGACACGGGCAACATATTCTTTTATTTTATTGGAACCATCCAGCAGACTGTACTCTGTATGGACATGAAGATGTGTAAACTCCAACTTTTATCCCTCCTGTTCTTTTCCTTTATCTGTAAATATCCTGTAAATATCCCGTAACTGTTCCGTATCTTCACAGTTACGGGATCACTTTATTTTTCTTCTGTATCGTTTTTATTTTGCGTAGATTCTCTTATCCTTAATTTCTACTTTGCCCTCTTTCATCAGATGACCAATGGCACGTTTGAAAGCTCCCTTGCTCAGGCCAAATTCTCTCTGGATCACTTCCGGAGATGCTTTGTCATCGAAAGGAAGAACGCCCGCAAATTCATTGATCACTTCCATAACATTTTCCGCATCCTCATTGATCTGCAGATATGCTTTCTGACGGTCTGTGACATTCATCTTTCCGTCTTCCTTCACTTCGCTGACACGAAGCTCCAGAATCTTGCCCGGACGGTATTTGCCTTTCGCCTCTCTTGCCGGGATCAGTGCGGAATATTTGTCATCCACTGCCACGAATACACCAAATTTGTCGCTGATCTCATAGACACGGCCTTTCACCATATCTCCGACTACATATGGAGTTCTGGTGGAAAGGTAATGGTAAACCTTCATTGTTGCACAGAGACGGCTGCTCTTATCCACATAAAGAGCTACCAGCACGTCCTCTCCTTCTCTCACTTTCAGAGTCTGCTCATGATATGGAAGCAGAAGGTCTTTCTCCAATCCCCAGTCAAGGAACGCACCGATTCTGGTTACCTGAGATACTTTCAGGACTGCTGTCTGTCCCACCTGAAGTTTCGGTTCTTTTGTCGTTGCAATCAGACGATCCTGAGAATCTTTGTAGATAAATACTTCAACACTGTCGCCTTCTTTTATTCCTTCCGAAACCTGTTTTGACGGAAGAAGGACTCTGTTCTTCGCATCCGCATGCATATCCTCTGCCAGATATACACCGAAATCTACGGTCTTTACTACTGTTAATTTCTGTTTTTTTCCTAACTCTATCATATAATCTCCATTTCTGCTTTGTTATTACACTTTTAACACTTTTAAAGAGAATCCAATACGGTTCCATACTCTTTCAGGACATTTTCCTTTATCTTCTGAAAGCATGGAATATATTTTTTTAAATATTTTTACCAGTTTATCAGACACATTTTCTCATAGAAATATATGTTATCCTGCTTTCTGCTACTGGAGCTTTATATTTCAGTATAACACAAACAATAAAGGCGGCACAACTGCCGCCTTTACATTTTTATCATCTTATTTTATCCGTTGTTACTGTTCACTCCGTTCTCAGTAACACGCTTCGATACTTGCTCATTAACCAAATAACTGCTCCGCAGTTTATCAGAAGGCGCTTGCACGCCTCCTGATACAAGCCAGTCCCCACCCACTGCTTATTGCTTTTCGCAATTGAAGCAGGGAACTTACTTGATTTGGTTAAATATTCTGTATCCACTTACATGCCAGCTCAATCCAGGACTGGCATTCTTTCTGTACACAGCCGCCGTCCTCATGGCTTGTCTCTTCATTCGCGAGACTCAGTCCGTGTCCTCCAACCGGATAAAGATGCATTTCTACCGGTATTTTAAATTTGCGCAGAGCATTGAAAAACAGCAGGGAATTTTCTACCGGAACGCAGTCATCTGTCACTGTATGCCACAGGAATGTCGGCGGTGTATCTCCAGATACCTGAAATTCCAGAGACTGTTCTTTTCTCTTGTCAGGATCATTGCAGTTTTCTCCAAGCAGGCATTCAAAAGAGCCCGTATGTGCAAACTCACCGGAAGTGATCACCGGATAGCTTAAGATCATGCCGTTTGGTTTCACCATATCAGAAGCTACGCCAAGTCTCTCTGCAATAAAATCTTTCTTCCAGAAAACACCAAGACTTGCTGCCAGATGACCGCCTGCGGAAAATCCCTGGACTACAATCTTATTTGTGTCAATGTGAAATTCTGCTGCATTTTCTCTTAAGAAAGCAACAGTTTTCGCAAGCTGCAAAAGTGCCAGCGGATATCTGGCAGGTTCTACGCTGTAACGCAGAATCACTGCATGATATCCCTTTGCAAGGTACTGCATGGCAATCGGTTCTGCTTCTCTGTCAGAAGTCATGGCATAAGCCCCACCCGGGCAGATCACAACTACCGGGCGTTTTCTGTTAATGTGCATCTCAACGGAATTATCCAGAAAATAAGTGTATAAATCTGCTGTTTCTTCATAACCATCTACTATTATTTGTATTTTTTTATAAATCATACTCCCACCCTCATACATATATTTTTTGTTTATACTATATGTTTTCCACATACCTTGCAATATCTAAATATGATTTTCCACAAATTCATAATAGTTTTACTCTTTTTCCATATCGAAAAAATCTCCCGGTATCAAGAGCTGGCTTCACTCTTTCCGGGAGACTTTTATCATTTATCCTGCATTTTAAACAATTTTTTATTTATTTCCCTGACCATAGTATGCATTTGCACCATGTTTTCTGTAATAATGCTTATCCTGAAGATCCTGTGGAGCAGGTTTTACCTGTGGGTTGATCATCTCACAGCGTGCTGCCATTTTTGCAACTTCTTCAAGAACTACTGCGTTATGTACTGCTTCGTGAGCATCTTTGCCCCATGCAAATGGTCCATGGTTTTTGCAGAGTACAGCCGGTACTGCTTCATAATCTTTATCTTTGAAAAGATCAACGATCAGAAGACCTGTGTTCTTTTCATATTCGTCAAATTCTTTACCTTCCAGACATCTTGCACATGGGATTTCTCCATACATGTAGTCTGCATGTGTGGTTCCATAGCAAGGAATTCCTCTTCCTGCCTGTGCCCAGCTTGTTGCCCATGAAGAATGTGTATGTACAACTCCACCAATGTTCGGGAATGCTTTGTAAAGTTCCAGATGGGTTGCTGTATCAGAAGATGGATTGTATCTTCCTTCTACTTTGTTTCCTTCCAGATCCATAACAACCATGTCGTCCGGTGTGAGTAAATCATAGTCTACTCCACTTGGTTTGATAACAAAAAGGCCCTTTTCTCTGTCGATTCCGCTGACATTACCCCATGTAAATGTAACAAGTCCGTATTTCGGAAGATCCATATTTGCTTTGTAAACTTCCTCTTTTAATTTTTCCAGCATAGTTTCCTTCTCCTTTTGCTTTTCAGATAGTTGCTGTCCACTTTGTGTACAGTAACATCACATATACTTTGTGAGCACTACAGTTTCTTTTGTTATCTGTATTATATCACTTGTACGGTACATGTACCAACTTGTATCTTTCCATTCTCATATAAATCAGTATTTATCCTTAGCAGGTTATCGGAATTTTACAGTCTGAAAAATATCTTTGCAAAAATCTTTCTTATTTTTCAGTAAATTCCACTACTGCATACGGCTTCCCATTTTCATCATTCAGAGATACCACTACTTTCCCGGCTTCAGTCTTTGTTTTCGGGCAGATGGTATCTCCAAGTTTTGCCTGCATCTTATATTCTGCGCGCATCTGGTATACTTTGAAATCCTCCGGCAGAAAATCTTCTGCCATGCAGATGTACTGACAGTTATTTACATGATGATTAGTATCCAGATGATGCTTCTGCACTGCGAAAGATTCCTGTGGGATCATACTGTCCGGCAGTTTGATTTTCCTTGGAGCATAATCCATTTCCATTTTTTTGCTGAGTACATAGTTGTCTGTATCTGCCGGAGTCAGCCGCGCCGGAAGTCCCGTACTGATTACCAGATGTGTCCAGTTCGAATTGGCCCATGCCAGTCTTTTTCCGTCTGTAGTCTCTATGATAAAGTTACGCATTCCCATAAATCCCTTGAATTCATAAGCTGCTGTTGTAATCTTAATCTCTGTCCCCATCACCGGATATTCATCCACGATCACCTGCCAGGAAGAAAGAACCCACGCCCTGTCCCTCGCTTTCAGCACATCCCCGCCAAGTCCGACCGACTCCGCATGAAATGTACAACAATCCTGAAAATAATTCAAAACCCCAGGTAATGTCAGTCTGCCGTCTTCACCTGTCTCACTGTATCTGACTCTGCTGTTAAAACTGTAGTTCATCTTTCTGTCCTCTTTTCTTATGTCACCGTATTTTGTAATCTTATCCATTTCCGGAAAAATTGCTTCATATTATCTTATCTATTTTCTTTTTACCATACATCTCTTTTTGTAAAAAGAAATCCCATAACAAAATACCTCATCATAATTATCCGCAAATTCATCTGCATACATTCTGTCATTTATCTGTCTGACAGCTTTTTCACAGTCATTCTCCAAATGTCCAAGTATCCTTGAATATTTTTCTTCAAAAACAGCTACTCTGCCATTTCTGGAATCTAATACTACAATATCACTGCGCCCCTCTCCATGTTCTTTGTTAGACTGTACCACATAACCTGCTCCGGCAAAAATCCCTGCCAGAAATGCATGATAAAAATCTTCTTTATAATCATGATAACTGATCGTCATGCGCTGAATATATACTTAAGCAACTGGTTACTATAACATATATCTTATCAGACATGTTCTATACCTGCCAGAATTTTTTTCGACATCTGTTTCTCACAGAATAGTGACCTATAAACAATATCTTTTCCCTTACTCTCATAATCAGACCTCTGAAAAACACCAAGGGCAGGACACACGATAGCAGCTCTCGCTACCACATGTCCTGCCCTGGTTACTGTATTTATTTTCTATTATATCTCATTCTTATTTCTCTGCTGTATCTTTCGTTATATTCTTCGTCGCAAACGTGATCATTACCTTAAACAGATCCCCATCCAGATGCAGTTTAAACTCTCCACCCTGTAATTCTGTAAGACTCTTCGCAATGGAAAGTCCAAGTCCGCTTCCTTCTGTATTTCTCGCCACATCTCCTCTGATAAATCGTTCTGTCAGTTCGTCTGCGGAGAAATTCAGTGGCTGTGCAGAGATGTTTTTCAGAGAAAAGATTACTTTTTTATTCTGGTTACTGATCTCTGCGTATACTCTGGTACCTTCCATTGCATACTTAACTACATTGCCAAATACATTTTCCAGAACACGCCACATTCTCTGTCCGTCTGCATAAATCACGGATGGTTCGTCTGTGAAATGTACCATCATGGTGAGGTTCTTTTCCTGAAATTTTTCTTCAAACTCTCCGATTACCTGCTGCACCATTTCTATGAAATCAATATCGTTCATATCCAGTTTAATGTTTCCTGTGCTTGCCTTGGATGCTTCTACCACATCCTCCGTAAGCACTTTCAGTCTCTGGGATTTCTCATCAAGAACACGTAAATACTCCTGTACTTTCGGGTCTGTCGGATTCTCGCGTTTCATCAGATCTACATAATTGATGATAGAAGTCAGAGGTGTTTTCAGATCATGGGAAACATTTGTGATCAGCTCTGTCTGCATTCTTTCTTTTTTCAGACTGTTTTCCACTGCCGCATCCAGACCATCACCAATGTTGTTGATATACTCTGCCATTTCTTTCTGATCACCGGTAAGCTTATCTGTTTTTATCTTATATTGAAGCTGCCCGTCACTGATTTTCTTTAAACCTTCTTTGATAAGATCCTGACCATCTGCCTTGCGGATTGCATAAACAATTGCTGCTATGTCTGTTGCCATTAGCAAAAACAGAAAAGGCAGAACACCTCCTGCTATGGAAATTACAAAAAGTGCAAACTGTAAGAAGAAAAATACGCCCACTGCCAGCAGAATTTTTATTTTTCCAGCAGTATTTCTGGAGAATATTTTTACAAAATCAGCAATATTTCTGTTGCACTTTCCAATCCATTTCAGGATTTTTCGAAGCAGACTGTCTTTCCAGAGAGTTCCTGCTTTAATCCTTCTTACCAGACTGAGATATCCTGTCAGGAACCATGCCATGGTATAGATTCCACATACTGACAGAGCTATGAGAAACGCATACATATCTCCAATTCCTGAGTTCAGAATCAGTATTGCCAGTCCCATCGTTCCTACCGCCCATGTGCCAAATACAATTCCTGCGGCAATCTCTGTGTACCATCTGTCAAAATGATTCAGATGCAGTTTCTCATCTTCCGGTTTTCTGCCTGCTACGACTGTCAGCCATACCATACTCATCAGCCAGAGGATACTTCCAAGAATCACACCAGCTATCATCGGCAGCATAAGATTTGCATATTTTTCAAAACTTTCTTTCTCAGATGCCATGGTATCTTCGATTGGGAATGTTGTATCTACAGTCACTGCATATACAAAATCTTCTGTATCAAAACTCTGTTTGATCGTATGATTCCACACCTGAAGGTCTGCATTGGATTTCATTCCTGGGACATTTGTGTCACATTCACTCAGTTCCGGGCGAACAATCGCATATGCATTTCCTTCAGATATTTCCTTAAGGTTCTGCTCCAGCTGTGCGTAACTGCTGTACGCTTTTTTATTTGTATAGATTGTCTGTGTTTCTTTATCTGCGAAAAGATATGTGAGGTTGGTACTCCCTTCGGTATAGTCTCCCACGCTGTGAAAGACGGATGCCAGTGATGTTTCATAATCATTGAACTGTTCATCTGACTGTATGGCACGGATGCAGTCCAGAAGTGTGAATAACTCCTTATATGCATCCTCCAGTCTCCCATTCCATTCGCTGCTGTTGTTTACCGCATCGAGGATATTCTCAGCTCCCTGTGGTGCAAATTTCTCGTCCGGCTGACTCAGTTCTACGAAAAAACATCCCGGATATTCTGTGTTTGTTCTGGTATCCGTAACGTTGCCGATATTCTCTGATTGTGAGGTATATCTGTAATAAAGTTCATCTGCTACGGTATCCAGTTTCTCGGACTCGGTCTTTGATTCGAAATCATCTTCTTCAAGAAAATCTGTATTGTAATTAATTTTCAGTGTTCCATCTGCCACCATCTTTTTAAAGTCAGTCTGATAAAAATAGTGGCTGGTTCCGTCAGAAGATTCACATCTTATGACCTGTGAATCTTCGTCATAAACACCTTCATAATAGTTTGCCTCCCAGTCTTTTCCCCACTCCAGAAGATCACTTACAGAGTACGCAAGCCCGGAAGTATTTTTCAGAGAAAGTTCTCTGATGGAATCACGGGTGTTTCCTTTTTCTTCGAATTCTGACAGATCAATTACTGCCGATGAACCGGCATTTTTCAGATAATTAATATCATCCTGAGCTGCCAGACTGCCAAGAATGTCAGATCCTCTGTTACTGATCTGTTTCTCAAATGCTTCTGATTCTGTATAACTTTTTCCTCTGTCATCCAGACGGATTCCGGTCTGGTAGATCATCACAAACATAGCTGCACAGACTGCTGCTGCAACTGCTGCCAGATGCGCGATCACGATCCAGATTGCCTTGACAGAACTGCTTCTGTATCCTTTTCCCTTCATAATGTTTGTCCCTTTCCTTTTTTATTTATAGCAAGTCCCCACCCACTGCTTATTGTTTTTCGCAATTGAAGCAGGGGACTTACTTGATTTGGTTAAATTTTTTCCACCTTATATCCAAGCCCCCACACAACCTTCAGGTATCTTGGTTCTCTTGGATTAATCTCAATTTTTTCTCTGATATGCCGGATATGCACTGCCACTGTATTATCTGCAGCAACTGCTTCCTCATTCCAGATGTTTTCGTAAATCTGATTAATGGAAAATACCCTTCCCTGATTCTTCATCAGTAGAAGAAGGATATTGTACTCAATAGGTGTCAGCTTCACTACATCACCGTCTACCCTGACTTCCTTCAGGTCATCGTTTATGCTCAGACCTCCTGTCTCGTAGATATGAGCATTCTCCACAGGTATTGCTGCTCCCAGTCTTGTATATCTTCGAAGCTGTGATTTCACCCTTGCCACCAGTTCCAGCGGATTAAAAGGTTTTGTCACATAATCGTCTGCACCTACATTTAATCCAAGAATCTTATCTGCATCTTCTGATTTTGCAGAAAGAATGATGATCGGAAGCGGATTCTCTTCCCTGATTTTCAAAGTAGCCCGGATGCCATCCAGCTTCGGCATCATAATATCTATGATAAGTAAATCCACCGGCTGACTGCGCAGTACGTTAATCGCTTCCATACCGTCATATGCTTTGAAAATTGTATATCCTTCCTGTTCCAGATAAATACTGATTGCTTCCACGATGTCCTTATCGTCATCGCAGACCAGAATATTCGCCACTTCATGCACCTCCCTCTTTAAACCTCTTTTTCTCTTTCTGATATTAGAATAATCAACACATCTTAATATGAAAGGGACAAATTCTTAAGATTTTCTTATGATTATTCAGATATGTATCTATTGTATGTGAAATACATACAAATAATTTTTAATACCGCTGTTTTTCCAGAATAGATCAGACCAGATTTCATCGGAGATTACAACACAGTCATTTGCCCTGTAAACTTCCATTGCTTTCTCAATTTCCCACTTTTCCCACACACGTCCGCATGGATTATGAGGACTGCAGAAAACTGCCACATGAATGTTATTTGCCTTGATTTTCGCATCCATATCTTCGAAATCCATTCGCCAGATTCCAGCTTCATCTTTTTTTAACGGACTGTGCACCATCTTAAATCCATTGTTTCCAATACATCCGGTGAATCCGATATAAGTCGGACTGTGAAGCAGTACTGCATCCCCCTGTGCTGCAAAGGCTGTCAACGCGGAAACTACGCAACCCAGCACCCCATTCTCATAACCAATATGTTCCTTTGTCAGTCCCGTCACACCATTCCTCTTCGTCTGCCAGTCAATAACAGACTGGAAAATATTCTTCCCTCGGTGAAAAATATCCATATGCCGGATGCTTCGCACGTTCAATGATTGCCTCCGGAATCGTCGGCACAGTCAGAAAATTCATATCCGCAACCCACATCGGAATCACATCAAATCCTTCCTTCGGTTTCGCAGGACTCATTTCTCCGTCCCCTAAACCATCTACTGTGATAGCATCCATGTTGTGTCTGTCTATGATTGATGTAAAATCGTATTTCATATTCTTTTGTATATCCTCCCAATATTTTAAAAGTCCGGATCACATGACCCAGACTTTATTATAACATTCCATATATACAACTTCTATGCAATAATTTTCCCTGTAAAACTGATATTCACAATAAACATTTTATGCCACAATCAGCGACATCAGATAGAATGGTGTTTTCTCCTTTGTCTCTGTGCATGCTCATAGGCATTGCCTGTCAGCGGCACCGGAAAATCAGTTTTTGTGTCTTCTTTTATTCCTTCTTTTGCTTCTTCTTTTACTTTTTCTAAAAATTTAATGATTTCTGCTGCCACAAGTCCATGTCCTTTATCATTTGGATGCAGTCCATCCGGTGTCAGTTCTTCTCTTGTGTAAACACCAGCTTTCATTTCCTGATATAAAGTATCTTTGATGCTCACATGCGTAACATGATACCAGTCTCCGACTGCAACATGCTGTTCCTGCGCATTGATTCCTGTATCATAATAAACATTATCCAGCAATACCACTGCCGGCTCAGAAGTCCAGGTCAGCACTTTGCGCAGTACTCCCTCATAGGTTTCTTTAAAAAAATCTGTCGGATCATCATTTACGCTGAAATCAATTCCAACAAAATCCGGCTGATACATCAGCACATCGGATACTGCACGCGCTGCTCCAATCATATACACCTCCAATCATATACGCTTCCAATCATATGACTCATCCAAATCTCAACCCTGTCTTGGTAATTTTTTAACAAGTTTACAGACAATACAACTTTTTTTATTTCTTTTACACAAAATTGTTTATTTTTTCTCTTTCCGATGGTACAATACAAAAAAAAGAATCCTGCTTACAGGTAACGCAAACAGGATCACAGACACCTGTCATTCAAATGACACCACACTATTTTTTAAGGGAGGGTTTCTTATGAATCTGGAAAACATGACAAAAGTTTATGCTCGCAGTGACAGCCGTATTCAGCTCAAAGTAATTCCCGGACATTTCGTGACATCTCAGTCTCACATCACACATTATCTTGATCTCACAACCATGAAATCAAGAACTGCGGAAGCACAGCGTATTGCACACGAACTGACTTCCAATTATGAAGTTTCTACCCCGATTGATACCATTATCTGTATGGATGGACTGGAAGTTATCGGCGCATATCTTTCAGAAGAGCTGACCAAAGCCGGTATTTTCTCCATGAATGCACACCAGACCATTTACGTGATCACACCTGAATTCGGTAATGCCGGACAGCTTATTTTCCGTGATAATTATCAGCCAATGATCAAAGGGAAAAATATTCTGATTCTGAACGGTTCCATTACCACCGGTTCCACTTTGTCCAAAACAATCGAAAGTGTCCTGTATTATGGTGGAATCATCCGTGGTGTTGCAGCTATTTTCAGTCGGGTAGACAGCGTTGCTTCTCTCCCTGTATATTCTATTTTCAAGGCTAAAGATGTCCCTGATTACCATTCCTATCCATCCAACAACTGCCCTCTGTGCCAGAAAAAGCAGAAGATTGATGCACTTGTCAGCAGTTATGGATATTCCGCATTGTAAAATACATGACAGCTTAAGTACCTTCGAAGACAATGCTGAAAGCACCTTCTGGAAGTTTTTTTCAAAAAAATAAAAAGAGGATATCAGAAAACAGACATCTAAAATCATCTGTTTTCCCGATATCCTCTTAATCTTTTAATCCTGTAATCTTTTGATCTTATAGTCTTATAATGCTTTGATCTTTTCAGATTACTTTATTCCGATATTCACCGGCATTTCCTGTTTTTTCTTTGGTCACAGTTAAATCTTCTCCATCTGAGTTTCTGTTTCCAACTTTCTTTTTTCTCTGTTTCATCATCTCTTATGGTAATACTACTTTTGACTCCTCCATAGATGAATCAATATCACTTGTAGAAATTGGTTTTAATATATAAGTATACTCATAAGTCTGGTTTGCAGGAATCTGATATTTGTCCAGTGGTTTAGCACCCCATGAGTTGTCTCCGCCAAGACCCATCTGCTTGTAATTCAGTCTCCAGATCACGCTGTCGCTTTCCGGAAGCAGATAAGAGTGAAGGCTGTTTGTCAGTTGCTCAGGTGTGTACTCAAGAGCATTGAACTCAATCGGTGTAGATGATTTTGCAAGTAGTCCGATACCGTCATCATTAGTCATGCTTACCCATCTTACATCTGTACGGTTTCCGGTTTCCTGTGGTTTGATATAATCTACAAAGAAATCTTCCACTGTACTCTGATATAAGCCGACATTGTATCCTGTTTTTCTGTCAATATAGTTCTCTTCCGGTCCACGTCCATACCATGTTACATTATGGAATTCTTTCGGTAATACAAGAAGGTTACCGATTTCAGGGATCATCGGAAGATCTGCACTTCCAGGTGTTAAAGTACTTGATACCTTAACATCTCCTGTACCATATACTGTATAAACCTGCTGCCAGTCGGATTTTTTGCTGGTCGGAAGTTTTGCATTTACAGTGATTACAACTTTGTTTTCTGATTCTGTATCTACGCTGACTTCTGTTATTTTTCTATCTTCACCTGCATATCTCCAGTCAGCAAGTGTATTTGCTGAGAAATATCCCAGGTCACTGTCTGTAGGTGCTCTCCAGAAGTTTGGTGTAGGTCCGTTTTTCAGAAGTTCAACATCCTGATAAGTAAAGGAATCAATCGTTCCGTTTTTCTTATTGAAGTTCAGTGTGAAATCATCACCTGTTACAACTGTAACATCTTCCTGGTCATCTACGCTGAGTGCAGGAATTGCAGTTTCTTCGATCGGATCTGCATAACCTGTATCATACAGTAATGCAATCTGTTCTTTGGCAATTTCATGACCTGCTTCTGCCCATGAAGTATCTTCTTTTAATTCAAAGCTCAGGTTTACAAAGTATTCGGAACCAGTTTTTAATTCCGGCTCTGTAAATGGAATTTCCAGAACTGTTTCTGTAAGTGGTGCAATATTTAACTGATCATCTGTAAACTCGCCGCTCTGGATCGGTTTTCCGTCTTCGATCAGTTCCCATGTACCCTTAAAGCTATTCAGGTTTGTAAACAGATATTTATTCTCAATATTTACTTTTCCATTGCGGATATCTCTGTTTGTAATTCCAATGTTCTGATACAGTTTCTTAACTTCTACCAACTCAGGCTGTGGTGTTCTGTCTGCGGATACAAGACCGTTAGCACAGAAGTTTTTATTGTTTGGATTTCCTTCCGGAATATCCTGCCAGTCACCGCCAAAGCTGTTATACTGTTCTTTGCTGTATGTTCTTTCTGTTGTTTCCTCGAAATCAAGCCATACAACAGCGTCATCATTTGCTTCTCTTGCTGTATCCTTTAACTCATCTGCTGTAAGTGCAGTCTTGTAAATTCGAACATTATCGATCAGACCTTTGAAATTAGCCGGAACGTTTGGATTCTGTGCATCATAAGTTACATCAGCACCGATACCAACTGCATTTCCGCCGCCTGCGATTCCTTTTGCAGATTCTGCTGTTGCTACTTCTACATCATCGATATAGAGCTTCAGTTCTTTTCCGTCAAAGGTACCAGCTACATGATGCCAGTTATCTGCCCAGTCTTCCGGAGTTGGAACAGATGCGGAAACTTTTTCATAAACTCCATTGTTGTCATCCCAGTTGCTGTTGTAAATGTAGAATTCTACATAGTCAGCTGTCTTCTCACCGGTTTCTTCGTCAGTTTCAACCTTTCTCTGAAGACCATAGGATTCTGTACACATCCATTCATCATTACCCTTTGTGATGATCGGGCTTGTCTCTTCTGCTGCTTCTGGTTTTACCCATGCTTCCAGAGTGAAGTCAGATTTTCCTCTGAAGTTCAGAGCCTTATCATTATAGCACTGTGCATATCCGTCTAATGCCTTGCCATCTTTTCCTTCTTCAGAAAGCTCACCCTTAAGGTAAACATCAATGTCTTTTCCTGCATTTGTAAGCATCTGATCTACAGGTGTTTTTTCATAAATTGTCTGATCTACCCAGTCCCAGATAAATCCACCCTGAAGGTTTGGATATGCTTCATAAACATCCCAGTACTCTTTCAGGTTACCAACACCATTACCCATTGCATGTGCATATTCACACTGAAGTGCAGGTTTTGTTCCGTAATTTCCCCACCATACAAGTGGATTTTTGTATTTGTCCATTACTTCTGTATTATTAACACGACGGTACATTCTTGACCATACATCTACTTCCGGAATATCTCTGTCGCCTTCATAATGAACAAGTCGGGTCGGGTCAAGCTCTTTACATAATTTTCCAAGCTCTGCCCAGCAGGATCCATTGTAGGATTCATTTCCAAGTGACCATAAGAGAATAGACGGATGAACTTTACTTCTCTCAATAGTGCTTGTCATTCTGTCTTTACATGCACTGATCCATCCCTCATCGCTCTGTGGAATATAATCATTTACTCCATGAGATTCAATATTAGCTTCATCAATTACATAAAGACCATATTCATCACATAATTCATACCATCTTGCCTCATTTGGATAATGGGAGTTACGAACTGCATTGATATTATACTTTTTCATCAGTTTAATATCTTCGATCATGCTTTCTTCAGTGATGTGTCTTCCACCTTCACCGGATGTTTCGTGTCTGTCTACACCCTTAAACATGATCGGCTGTCCATTAACAATGATCTGTGATTCAGTTGTTCCATTATTAATGATCTCAACTTCACGGAAACCAACATTACATCCTGCTGTCTCCACGATATTTCCCTCTTCATCCTTTAAGGTATATACCAGCTGATAAAGATTAGGATCCTCTGCAGACCATTTCTTCGGATTCTCTACATCTACAGAAAGCTGAAGTTCTGCTTCATTTTCATTGAAAGCCACATCGCCCATGGACTGAGAGAATACTTCATTCTGATCAGCATCAAAAAGAGTAGCTTCTACTGTATATTTCTTAGCTTCATCTTCTGTGTTGTATCTGCGCAGTGTTACTTCTGTATTGATCACTGCATTTTCATAGTTATCATCTAAATCTGTTGTGTAATTAAAGTCAAAAATGGAAGCATCTTTATCTTTACAGAATAAGAATACATCACGGAAAATACCGCTTAAGCGGATGAAGTCCTGGTCTTCCAGATAACTTCCGTCTGACCAGCGATATACCTGTACAGAAATATTATTCTGTTCTCCGGGAGCATTCAGATATTTGCTGATGTCAAATTCTGCTGCTGTATAACTGTCTTCGCTGTAGCCAACAAGTTCTCCGTTAACCCATACATAGAAAGCAGATTCTACACCCTGGAAAGATACAAAAACTTCTTTTCCGTCCCAATCCTCCGGTGTTGTAAAATCTCTTCTGTAAGAACCTACAGGATTATATTTTACAGGCGCCACACCAAGTTCCGGTATTTCCACACCTTCCCATGGCAGACGTGTATCTGTATACTTCGGATGGTCATATCCTTCTGTCTGCCAGTTGGCTGGAACTGTAATATCATCCCAGTTACTTACATCGTAATCGTTTTTATAAAATTCTGTGTTTCGTCCTGCCGGATTCTCTGCAAACTCAAATTTCCACTGTCCGCTCAGCAGCTGATAAAACGGTGAATTTGATTTATCACGTACCTTTGCATCCTCTACCGTCTGGAAAGAGGTAAAGCTTGTATGTGCCTTTTCACGATTTACCTGAAAAGTAGCTCTCTGATCATACCACTCTTCACCCGCAAACTGACTTCCATCCACTTCCTCTAATGCTGCTTCGCCGGAGATTCCGGCTGCACCGGAACCGTCTTTTGTTGCTTCGGAAGCATATACAGCCATGCCACCAGTCGCCATGGTAGCCGCCAGCACAACGCCTATTCCCTTTTTACAAAACTTTTTCATTAGTTACCCCCATACATACTTTGTCATACTTTGTTCTTCTTCATTTTTTGCTGCTTTTGCAATCAATTGCATTCGAGAATTCTCTTAATAGTTTTTCTGTTTTTAAAAAACATATTTTATAAGCGCTTTGCATGACTATATCATTGTTTTGACAATAAGTACATATGATTTCCTTCTGTCTTTCTTAGTTTTTCTTCTGTTTTGCACAATTTTTACGTATTTTTCATTTTATTTTTGTCTATTTATCACATCATCGCTTTGACGCGGTGTTATTCTGTTCTACTAATCTGATAAATCTTCTCATTTATTATCACAGTTTCAGAAAATAATGCAGGCAAGAAAGTCCGGATGCGTGCAGATAAATAATCCTCGATATCTGCAGACACACTGACATTATTTTCATCTTTTCATAGCCGACATCCGTTCTCTGCGCTATAATAGAGCTAACCTAAGTCAATAAAAACAGCAGGAGGAAAAAACGCAAATGGTCAATATCCCTATGAAAAGTAAAAGCCCTGTAGACAGCCAGACCGTCCTCTCTTTAAATCAGGAACGTATCCGAAAACCTCTGTCACGTCAGAACATTTCCGAACTTAACAGTCCGAGTTCTGTCAGCAGTTCCACTGACCATCAGACTGCTTCCAGCAGTTCTGTTCACAATCATCCTTCTTTCAGCAGCCCTGTTCACAGTTCTTCCGTTTCCGACAGCTCTGCTCCTGTAAAAATAAGAAATTCCACACCGATAAATTCTGCCCCTGTCAGTTCCAATACTCAGGCAGCTTACTCCACTTCCACATTCCAGAACATTGCCGTTCCGCAATTAAAAAATAAAGTCCGCAAAGGCCAGAAAGTTCCTCTGAATCTTACCGGACATTCTTCCCATATCAATGTCTGCCTTGGGTGGAATACTCTGAATCCAGATTGCGATGTAGACGTATCCGCCTTCCTTCTGGATGATACCGGCAAAGTTCCCGGCGATGACTGGTTTGTTTTCTATGGACAGAAACAAAGCCCTGATAAAAGTACCAGTTTTTCTCTCAGTCAGGGTGCTGACCGTGAGATGATCTCCATTGACCTGTCACGCCTGAGTCCTTCCGTGAGCAAAATTGTTTTTGTCCTTACCATCAATGAAGCATTGGAAAAGCATCTGAATTTCAGCATGATCCAGGATGCCTGGGTTCGTGTTCTGGACAGCCCTTCCGATCAGGAAATTGTCAGCTTCCAGATGGATGAATATTATTCCAATGTCACTTCTATGACGATAGGAGAAATTTATCTGTATCACGGAACCTGGAAATTTAACGCAGTCGGAAATGGTGTCGCCAGAGATCTTGCAGGATTATGTGAATTATATGGAGTTCAGACTGCTTAAACGACTATCTGAAATCACCTGACTCGCAGAATGCGAATATTCGCAATCCGCTTCGTTACTTACTCATAAGCAAATAAACAACAGGAATCTATATCTATTCCCAAAAATAATACAGAAACATATAGCATCCCAAATATAATAGTAATCAAAATCAGGAGGAACCATTCATGTTAACATTTGAAACCATCAACGAATTAACCCTGAAAGTAACCTGCACCGGAAATGACGTTCTTTTCACAAAAGCCGGTGCCTTTATCGCCGGTGAAAATGCCGGAGGAAAAAATTACAGATTTGAAAAAGTTCTTTTCGGACCACAGAGCAATCTGGGCCAGGCAGTCTTAAACTCTCTGGCAAGACGTGTCACAAAAGAAAACCTTCCATTAATGAAAGTAAATTTAAACGGCGATTCCGTTACCTATTATGCCAATTATGGACAGCATGTCGTTGTCTACCATCTGGAACCAGGCGAAACCATCTCCGTAGAATCAGAAAATATCCTTGCCTTCTCGCAGGACTGTGACTACAGTGTACGCTTTATCGGTGTCGGAGTTCTTTCCCAGAAAGGGCTTGCCACCTCTACTCTCACAGGCAGAGGAAAAGATGCCTATGTCGCAGTATTATCTGATGGAAACCCGATCGTACTCAGCAATGTTTATTCCCGTGATACAATCGCCGTCGACCCTGATGCCGTGATCTGCTGGATTGGAAACGGCCACTGTGATCCTCAGGTCACCGCAGATGTCTCCTGGAAAACCTTTATCGGGCAGGCATCCGGTGAATCCTACCAATACGAATGGCATGGAAACCAGCCCGTCACTGTGATCATACAGCCATCTGAAAGAAAAGGTGGTATTCATGTTGGAATAGATTGAAATGCCAAACCCTGATTATAATACATCAGCTGTTTCGTTAACAAATCATTGCGAAACGGCTGTTATTTTATGCTGCGAATATTTTTTACAAAATAAAAAGGCACCTCATACCGAGGTGCCTCATGTAGCAGGGCTACAAGGATTCGAACCTTGAACTGACGGAGTCAGAGTCCGTTGCCTTACCGTTTGGCGATAGCCCTTTATGTTGTTTTGTTTTCGCTACTTCGTTCGCGACAATTGGTATTATATACTAGGTCTCCAGAAAATGCAACCCCTTTTTTGAAATTTTTTTAATTTTTTTTATTTTTCTTCAAAAACGTGAAAATACCGCCTTTTTCGGGGACTTTTTTTATGTACTGAGGGTAAAATTATGCTATAATCAAGAAAACCTTGCTGATGTTCATTCAGACAGAATCATCTTTTTCAGGATGAGCACCGAACAGTAGCCGAAAACTTTCAGCACTTCCCTTTCTGGCTGACCCCGTAATGAAATACGGTTTCTCCCACCCTGCTCAGTATCAGTTGAAGTGCTGTCAATCATTCCTGACGGAAGACAAAAAAAACCGCAGGAAATATTTTGATCAATATTTAATAATAATTTTCTCCTGACAATGAGACATTATTATTAACAAAAAAAGGAGATCTATTATGAGAGCAAATAATCTTACTCTGCTCACAGACCTTTATGAGCTGACTATGATGCAGGGATATTTTAAAAATCCAACGAACCAGACCGTTATCTTCGATATGTTCTACCGTACCAATCCATGTGGCGGTGCTTTTGCCATCACTGCCGGTCTGGAGCAGATGATCGAGTATATTGAGAATCTTCATTTCACAGACGAAGACATCGAATATCTGAGAAGCCTGAACACTTTTGACGAAGACTTTCTGGAATATTTAAGTAACTTCCAGTTTACAGGTGATATTTATGCAATTCCGGAAGGAACTGTCGTATTCCCGAGAGAGCCACTTGTTAAAGTTGTTGCCCCGATCATGGAAGCACAGCTTGTAGAAACCGCAATCCTGAACATCATCAACCACCAGAGCCTTATCGCAACCAAAGCTGCCCGCGTCTGCTATGCAGCCAAAGGTGATGCGATCATGGAATTTGGTCTTCGCCGTGCGCAGGGACCGGATGCAGGTATCTTTGGTGCCCGTGCCGCAGTCATCGGCGGATGTGCCGGTACTTCCTGTGTTCTCACCGGCAAAATGTTCGATGTACCGGTTCTCGGAACTCATGCCCACAGTTGGATCATGAGCTTCCCGGACGAATATACCGCATTCAAAACTTATGCAAAACTTTATCCAAACGCATGCACCTTACTGGTAGACACCTACGATGTTCTGAAATCCGGTGTTCCGAATGCCATCCGTGTATTCGAGGAAATGCGCGAAGAAGGTATTCCACTTACCAAATATGGAATCCGTATCGACAGCGGTGACCTTGCTTATCTTTCCAAAGAAGCATACAAAATGCTGGCTGCTGCCGGATTTGACGATGCGATCATCTCCGCATCCAGCGATCTGGATGAATACCTGATTGACAGCCTCAAAGCCCAGGATGCGAAAATCAACTCCTGGGGTGTCGGAACAAGACTGATCACCGCCAACGACAATCCAGCTTTCGGCGGCGTTTACAAACTTGCCGCAGTCAAAGACACTGGCAGCGCTGAATTTACCCCTAAAATCAAACTTTCCGAAAATACAGAGAAAGTTACTAACCCGGGAAATAAAACCGTATATCGTCTCTACAGCAAGAAAACAGGCAAGATCAAAGCAGACCTGATCTGTCTTGTAGACGAGAAATTAGATGCAGACCAGAACATGGTTCTTTTTGACCCGATTGATACCTGGAAGAAGACCAAAGTCCTCGGCGGAACTTACGAAATCCGTGAACTTCTTGTTCCTGTAATCAAAGAAGGGAAACGTGTTTATGAATCTCCATCTGTAATGGAACTTCGTGACTACTGCCAGAAAGAGCAGAATACTCTCTGGGATGAATCCAGACGTTTCGTAAATCCGCAGAAAGTCTATGTAGATCTTTCCCAGAAACTCTGGGATCTGAAAAAAGATCTGCTTGAAGAGATGAGTGAGAAATCTCTCGATTGATTTTCGGATTCCTGTAGCATAAAAGCCCCCATTCCCTCATAGACATAAAAGGGAAAGGGGGCTTTTCTTATGAATCTGTATACCCGTCTGATCAACAAAGATCATCCTCTGCCGCCAGACTATGTTCCTGAAAATCTGACAGACATCGGAATTCCATTTGATGCACCCTGTGGCGATCCGAAACGACTCCTGGAATTTCGTACCGCCCATGCAGCCTTCTCACTGATACAGGCAGCGCAGAAAGAATCTCTGAGCATCACAGGAGTCTCCGGCTACCGCTCCTACAAACGCCAGCAACAACTCTCTGCCGGCAACCCTTATGTGGCAGCTCCAGGCACCAGTGAACACCAGAGCGGGCTTGCACTGGATGTTTCATGTCCGTCAATCCAGTACCAGCTCATCCCGGAATTTGCTGAAACTCCTGAAGGAAAATGGCTTGCGCGAAATGCCTCTCTCTACGGCTTCATTATCCGTTACCCGGCAAACAAAGAACACATCACAGGCATCCCCTGGGAGCCCTGGCATATCCGCTATGTAACCCGTCCACTTGCCGGATGTCTCAGACTGACAGGACTTACTCTTGAAGAATATTACACAACTTTCGGTGCACCTTTACAAAATCCGGAGGTTAAGTCAAACGGATATTCGCAATTGAAGTAGGGGGCTTACTTGATTCGGTTAAAATGCATCATAATATCACAAATCTCGCTTTTCGTACCTACTCTCATATTAGGTCCGAAAAGCCCTACCCCGGAGGTAACAATGCTGTGCATATTTCCTTTTTTCAGGTATCCACATGCATTCTCCCACATCAGCTTAATGGTAAGATTTCCCGGAAACAACTGTCCGTCATGAGTATGTCCACACAAGTCTGCATCCACACCCGCATCCGCCAGTTCCTGCAGTTCTCTCGGCTCATGATCAATCACCAGTACAGGCAATGACAAATCCAAATCTTCCGTAATCTCCTGCGGACTCTTTCTTTCATCAATCCCACGTCCCGGTCGCTCATAATCCGGTCTTCCATACAGGTAGAAAGAATCATCAATCAACACGTACTCATCCCGAAGAAGCGTAATCCCTGATTTTTCCAGAAATTCATCCATCTTCACAGAACTCTCCTTCTTCTCCTTACCTCCAAAGGTAAATCCCGCCAGAATTTTCTCCTGAATATCATGATTTCCATAACATGCATACACCCCATACTTCGACTGAATTCCTCTCAGGATCGCCGCCAGTCTGTCCGGATTCTCCAGTGCCTCATACTCATTGTCAAAAATATCTCCGGCAACCACAACCAGATCCGGGTTCTGTGCATTGATCTTCTCCACCATCTTCTCCATATGTCGGCATCCGATATTATATCCCAGATGAAGATCTGCGATCAGCACCACATTCAATGAATCCAGTTTTCCAGCTTTCTTATCAATGGAAATATCATACTTCGTTGTCTGTATATTTCCCGCATTAATCATTCCGTAAATACTGACTGTCGTAATGATCACCGCACAGACCGCACCCACAACTGCAGTCCCCACATTGCTGAAAAGTAATTCTCTTCCTGGAAAAGCAACGTTCTTCAGTGGATATTTTATCAGCAATCTCAGTCCGTCTGCGATTCCCACAGTCATGATCGTATAAACCAGCACACCGAGCCAGTAATTACTCAAAAGCTTCATAAATCTCCGAAATCCCGAGGCCGGTGCCATGAATGCGATCAGGATACTGAACACAACAAAAAAATAAATCAGTCCAATCCCTCTGCACACCCAGACATTCTGAAAAATACTATGTAATACCTGAATCCAGTGTATCGTACGAAATAAAATATATGCACACACCGCAAGATATGCAGGTGCAAGATAAATTGCAACCATAAAAAAGTTCCTCCCTTCCTGCAAACATTCGATACTGCCTATTATACAGAAATTTTCTCATTATGTAAAAAAATCACAAAAAAATCTTCAACAACTTTCTGCTGTTGAAGATTTTTTATTTTATATCACTACTGTTCCATCTGTCTCCCCAAAAAGCCTGTCGCTGTCTGGATCAGCATTTTCTCTGACTCTCCCATCACATCTTTCTCATTCTTTCCCATAAGGATCACCGATCCGACAGCATCTCCTGCACTGATAATCGGCTGCATAATCTGAGAATACAATGGATCTCTCTGTTCCTGCGTGACTGGAATCCTGTGCCTGTCATTCCCGTTTGCAAACACAGATTTTCTTCCGGATATTGCTTCCTCCAACTGCCCACTGATCGCTTTTCCCAGATAATCTCTGCTTCCCTGGCCAGCTGCCGCAACCACCTGATCATGATCCGTAATGCAGGCAACCATCCCACTTGACTGTGCCAGAGCCTCTGCATATTCCTTTGCAAAAACATTCAGCTCCCCGATAGGCGAATACTTTTTCAGAATGATCTCGCCTTCTCTGTCTGTAAAAATCTCCAGTGGAGTTCCCTCTTTTATCCGTAATGTTCTTCTGATTTCCTTCGGAATAACCACACGTCCCAGGTCATCAATTCTTCTCACTATTCCCGTTGCTTTCATCTATCTTTTCCTCCAGTGCTTTAATTTAACTTTGAAACTAGTATGTGGAAAATATGGATGAATTATTCTCTTTTACATCTGATATCACTCTGTTATTTCTGCTTATTTTCCAGAAAGCAGTTCCATCAGTTCCTCTCTGGTGAGGCTGCTTCCATTCAGTCCTTCACCTTCCAGAATCTGGTCAGCAAGCTCACGTTTTTTCTCCTGCAGTTTCATGATATTTTCCTCAATCGTATCCTTCACGATCAACTTGTACACATTCACCACATTCTTCTGCCCGATTCTGTGTGCTCTGTCTGTTGCCTGATTCTGGACTGCCAGATTCCACCACGGATCAAAGTGGATCACAATATCCGCAGCAGTCAGATTCAAACCAGTTCCTCCTGCTTTCAGGGAAATACAGAATACCTGCGTCTCATCTTTATTAAAGTTCTCTACCATCTGTGCACGTTTTTCCTTACTTGTGGAACCAGTCAGCATATAGTAGCTGATTTTCTCTTCCTCCATATGCTGTGCAAGATGATCTAACATTGTTGTAAACTGAGAGAACAACAGAATTTTATGTCCACTCTCAACTGCATTTCGGATCATGTTCAGGCACATCTCTGTTTTTGCCGAATCCCCTTTATAATCCTCGAAAACCAGAGAAGGGTCACAGCAAATCTGTCTTAATCTGGTGAGTTCTGCCAGAATTGTAATTTTTGAAGACTTAAATTCTTCCTCTGACTGTTTGTTAAGCATCAACATCATACGTTTTACATGCGCATCGTAAAGTTTCTGCTGTTCTCCCGTCATCTTGGCAAACATATTCTCTTCCAGTTTGTCCGGAAGATCTGTCAAAACTTCTTTCTTTAATCTCCGAAGCACAAACGGACGTATCATCTTCTGAAGACGCTTCATGGCATCCTCATCTGAATTCTGAACTGCCGGTACTTCTACTTCCTCACGGAATTTTTTATAGCTGTAAAGGAATCCCGGCATCAGATAGTCAAAAATACTCCACAGTTCACTCAGACGGTTCTCCACCGGTGTTCCTGTCAGTGCCAGTTTAAATCCTGCCCGAATTTCTTTCACTGCCTTTGCAACCTGTGTATTGTAATTTTTAATATACTGAGCTTCATCAATTACCTGACAGCGAAACTGATATTTTTCATATTCTTTAATGTCACGTTTCAGCAGATCATAAGAAGTCAGAAGGATATCTTCGTCTCCAGCTTCCTCAAGAATCTGTTTTCTTTCTGCCGCCGTACCTGTCACCATCTTCGGTGCAAGTTCCGGTGCAAAACGAAGAATTTCACTGTTCCAGTTGTAAACCAACGATGCCGGTGCCACGATTAATGTGTTTCTCTGTTTTTCTGCCTGCTGCTCATTTGATGCTACTGTTCCTTTTTCTATTGTTTCTTTTTCTGCTGTATCTTTAGCATCAGCATTCCCTCTTTCCAGAAATTCAGACAGCAGAAACGCAATCACCTGCAACGTCTTTCCCAGCCCCATATCATCCGCAAGTATTCCACCAAAACCATTACAATTCAGCGTTTTTATCCACAGAAATCCTCTTTTCTGATATTCACGCAACACAGAATCCAGTTTTTCCGGCACTTCAAAATCGTTGTCCTCAATTGTTTTCATATTTCGTACCAGTGAGCGGAATGATTTATTCTTTACGGATGAAATAACCGGATTCTCTTTTAACTGTGCATCCAGATATAATGCTCTGTATTTCTGCACCTCAATGGTTTCCTGTTTCATCTGTTTATCTGTAAGCTGAAGCCCTGCCTTGAGTTCTTCAATCGTATCCAGACCAGAATCTGCTGCATTTACAAAAGAACCATCTTTCAGACGATAGAACTTTTTCTTTCTGTTATATCTGGATAAAATATCTATCAGTTCCTCTTTCGACATTTCCCCTGCTGTCATACGCAGTTCCAGAAGATTTCCACTCAAAGAAACTCCTACTGAAATCTTCGGTGCATTTCGTACTTCAATTTTTTTCAGAGCATCAGAAACAAACACTTCACTTACTGTCTGCAGTATTGGAATCCCGTTGGTCAGAAACTCATATTCCAGTTCTTCATCATCTGCAATTACGGCACTCTGTTCCAGAGGATTAAATGCATTTGAATAATTGTGGATCAGATTTCTCATTGCCGTTTCTTTACTCATGTCACGTATCGCCATATCATCTGTACTATATAAAGAAAACGCTCTGTCTCCATATTTCACCATTGTTTTGCAGGTGATCATATTCCGCTGTGGTGCATCCAGATAAATCTTAAATTCCGGTTTGATCATTCCATAATCTTCCGGATGAAATTCAACCATTTTGCATTTAAAGAACTGTTGGATCACAGGCAAAAGCTCCTGACAGAATGCCGGGACATCTTTATTTTCTATAAAAGCTTTTTCTCCCGATATCGCTGTGAGACTATCCAGAAAATCTTTGATCGGCAAAAGTTCTTCCATACTTTCCACATAGATCTTTTTATCATGGAAGCAAATCCGAAACTGCTCCGTGAGCGCAGCACAGGTAAATTTCTTTACTTTTAATTCAATTCCCTGTTTCCATCCTGTAATCGTTATCGCCCTCGGAAGATGTGCCCTGGTAACTTCCCAGCTTGTATTTCTCGTTCCCACAGATTCTCCCTGTAAAGTCCGTCCTTCCATAAGAAGCAGAAACTCTGCCAGTTCATCTCCGGACAGTTCCAGATGTCTTACTTTCTCCATAGCTCCGTCATAATAGCCATAGTAATACGCAGATCTGTGAAACTGTCGGTTATTATCTGCCCATTTACAGATAAATTTTGCCAGCGGTCTGGATTCTTCATCAAACGATTCCTCTGTGTGGACAAACTGAAGATCCTTTCCATATTTATAGTCAACCTGATTTTTCATATAATCATCAAAAGTAAAAGCATCTTTCAATACATACATTCTGGTTGTTCCGATTTTAAACTCTACTGTGAAGTTTCTCCCATTAAACTCAAAATGTGGTTCCAGCTTTACCTTTCCATAAATATTCCCCTGCATCAGTGGAAGTGATTTTGCCACTGCCTGCTTCTGAAGCAGTGCTGCTAGTTCTGGAGTTGTATGCATCTGCACACCTTTTCTGATTGTATGTGTCAGACCACCTTTTACAATCCTTTCCAGATCATCCTCATAGGGGCGGTTTTTCACTCTTTCCAGATACTTATTGTATTCCAGCAAAACAGCTACACAGTGTTTACAGAGTCCGTCATATTCCGAGTATGCCGGACAATCACAGTAACTGGTATCTACCTCTTCATTTTCTTTGTCTATGGAAAAATCAACTTCATAAATATTTCTCCCGCTTCCTTTTACAGAAGCAACGATTTCATCAAAATTTCCCTGTACTTTTTATATCTATGTCCAGAACTTTTTCTCTCTCATACAGTTCCACACCCCGGCTATAAGAGCCCGGACCTGACATATATTTGATTTTTGTTTTGGAGATCATCTTTATCTGTACCTTCCTGTATTTTTCGTAATTGTCCAGTACCTTCATTTCACAAGGTATATTTTTCTTATATCTGTTTTCAAAAAAAGAACCCCTCCACCTGGCAGCCTCAATCTCTGCTCAAAGTGAAGGGATTTCCTCATCCATCGTTATTTATTTTACACGATAACCTTTGCAACTGCAAGACCATAAACTTTAAGTTCATCGCTGCCATTGCCATAGATCCAGCTTACCTCTCCTTCCGGTACAGGAAGTTTTACGCTTTCTGTTCCGAAGTTCTGGTAAATATAGTATTTCACATTTTTATTTTCTCTCACTGTGATTTCCAGTGCATCCGGGATTTCTCCTTTAACTTTACAGAAAACGCCGCTGTCTTTCAGCACTTTTCCAAGGAAATCTCCATAGAAATCTTTGTCAGCATCTGCTGCCACATACCATGCCTTGCCTTTGCCATATTCATTGACTGTCAGGCAGGCAGTTCCTTCGTAGAAATCACTTCCGTAAGTCATTAAAGTACGTGCTCCGCGAAGTTCTACAAGGTCACACAGATACTTACATGTATAAGTCTTGTCCAGACCAAGTTCATTGCCTTCTACCGGAACAAAAGAGTTCTCTTCCCAGTCATAAAGGCCATCAATCTCAGCGCTTCTGATTCCCAGCACATCCATCAGACCATGCGGAGTGCCTTCCAGATAACATCTGTCAGTGTCATCTGCGATTCCTGACCAGTAGCTTGCGATCAGCACACCGCCGTTTTCTACAAACGCACGAACCTTTTCTGCAAAGCCTTCCTTAAACATATAAACCATCGGCAGAGCCAGCACTTTATATTTATCCAGATCACAGGTCATATCGATCAGATCTACGTTAACGCCCTGTTTACGGAAACCTCTGTAGAATTTCAGCATAGCTTCCAGATAATGAAGCCCTTTATTTCTTGGTCCCTGGCTGTCTTCCATTGCCCACTGGCTGTCCCAGTCATAGATCATGGCAACCGGACTGCTCATGGTTGTTCCTGTCAGTTCCTGTAAATTTTTCAGTGTTTCTCCAACTTCAGAAACTTCTTTAAATACTCTTGTATCCTTTCCGCCGTAATGGTCGATCACTGCTCCGTGGAACTTCTCAGAAGCACCTCTGCTCTGACGGATCTGGAAGTAAAGGGATGCATCACTTCCGTGTGCGATTGCCTGCATGGACTGTGCAAAAAGCATTCCCGGTTTCTTTAATTTGCTCACGCTCTGCCAGTTGGTAGAACTCGGGCAGGACTCCATCTGTAAGAATGGTTTGTCCTTCAGGGAACGCATCAGGTCATGGCACATACCATTGTCATAAGCGGTATCGATCAGTGCTTCTTTATGCCATGTCGGATAGGTATCCCAGGAAACCACATCGATTTCTTTTGCAATCTTAAAGTAATCCAGACCTCCGAAATAATGCATCAGGTTTGCAGTTGTCGGCAGATCACTCCCCCCATCTCGGAGTGCTGCGATTTCATAATGAATAAAATCTGCGGTCTGATGAGTGACAAATCTCTTCCAGTCCAGATTCAGTGCATGAAGCTGAGTCTCACCGATCTTAGATGGACTCTCGATCTGATCAAAGCTGTTATAAGTGTGGCTCCAGAAAGTGGTGCACCACTGATCATTCAGGTTCTCGATCGTCTGGTATTTCTCTCTCAGCCAGTTGCGGAATGCCTCCTGACAAAGCGGGCAGTGGCATTCTCCGCCATACTCATTGGAAATATGCCACAGGATCACACCCGGATGTGTGGCAATTTCTTCTGCCATTTTTTTATTAATGATACGAATCTTCTCTCTGTAAACAGGAGAAGTATAGCAATGATTATGTCTGAATCCAAACAGTGCTCTGTGGCGTGTCTCGTCTACACGAAGCACTTCCGGATATTTGTCAGCCATCCATTTGGGTCTTGCACCGGACGGTGTAGACAGGATTGTGGAGATTCCTCTCTTATAAAGTTTATCAATAATCTCCTGCAGCCATCCGAAGTTAAATACGCCTTCTTCCGGTTCCAGTGTAGACCAGGAAAACATTCCCACGCTTACTACGTTACAGCCGGATTCCTCCAGCATCTCAATGTCCTTTTCCAGAATGTCCGGTCTCTTTAACCACTGCTCAGGATTGTAATCGCCGCCATGGAGCAGCTTGTCAGTTCTAAAGTCCATACTTGTTCTCCTCTTAATTCTCAAATAGTATTTCTGTTTTTTCTTACTGTCATATATAAGTTCAAGTACTTATTGGTACTGTTTATGCAGCTTCTCCTGCAGAAACAGTACTATTTTCTTTTTACAGAACAAATTTCGCAATTACTCCAAGCACCAGCAGATGCAAAGGATAAAAAGCATAATAAACATATTTATTGATACGGTCTTTTCTCACACCGTTGTAACACCAGATTCCATAAAATGCAATCGGTCCGGTCACATACATCAGACTGATGATACAGCCCAGCACTGTCTTCAGCACATTTCTTGTATCAAATACATAGAACACTGTCACCAGCAGCACCATGCACAGACCATACTCTGCACGGAAAATACTCACCCACACGATTGCCGCGATCATGATCAGTATCCTCACCATGCTGCCCGCAAATCCCGAAGAATCGCTGAACAGTTCCATACATTTCAGCATGATCAGGCAGATGCACATCGTGATCATTGCATTCTGGCTGGAAAAATCCCACACATTTCCGCATATCGCCAGGTCATATGGAATCTCGCTGACCAGCGCAGTGATGATCATCGTGATCAGATATTTCTTATAATCCGATGTATTGCGAAATCCCTCCACCAGCAGAAACGCAAATACGGGAATCGCCATCCCGCCAATAAGCTGCATGATGGACCCAATTCCCGCAAGTGTCATCAAACGGGAATCCTGGGACATCGCCTGATTCAGACTTTCCTGTGTGTACTGGTCTAAATGAATCAGTCCTTTTTCAATAACAGCAATTCCAACTGTCTGGATCAGCATGATGATACATGCAAACATCTTCAGCCCATCGGCCGTGATGTCCGGAGTTTTCCAGACGATTCCTCTTCTTCCCGTTGTCATATTCATAATATCAACCTTTTACAGCACCGCCTGTAATTCCTTCCACATAGAATTTCTGCATGATCATAAACAGAATAGAAATCGGTATGGATACCAGTACACCACCTGCACAGAACTGAGTAAAGTAAGAGTTGATCAAGCTCTTATCCAGCATCTTGTACAGACCGATAGCAACTGTATATTTGGAAGAAATTCCGGCATTCAGAATCATCTTTGCATACACGAAATCCATCCATGGTACCAGGAAACTGCTGATAACTGTATAAACAACGATCGGGCGGCTCATCGGCAGAACCATCTGGAAGAAAATTCTTGCCTCGCTGCATCCGTCAATTCGTGCAGCCTCGCAGAGCGCTCTCGGAACGGTATCAAAGAATCCCTTCGCGATCAGATAACCAAGACCTGATGATGCAGAGTAAACCATGATCAGACCAGCATAGCTGTTTGTCAGGTTAAAGGATTTCAGTGTGAAATATACTGCGATCATCGCCAGCATACCAGGAAACAGATTCAGGATAACCGCCATATTCATCAGCGGTTTTCTCATCTTAAATCTCATAACAGATGTTGCATAAGCAACCATCAGTACAAACATGGTGGAAATCACACAGGTAAAACATGCAATGATAAATGTATTCAGAAACCACTGTGGGAACTGAGATACAGAATCCGGATGAAACAGCTTCAGGTAATTAGTGATGCTCCATTCCTTCGGGAAAAATGTACTGGTATTCATTCCTGAATAGGCGCTGAAGGAAGTGCATACCAGCCAGATGATCGGAACCAGCCAGATAAATGCCAGCACTGCGATCAATAAATTATGTAATACTATAGAAGAAGTACGACTATCTTTCATCTTTTTCATTATTGATATGTTCCCTCCTTATCTCCCTTGATCATCCTGTTAAATGCAACCAGGGTGAATACTGCACAGATAATAAACACGATAATACCGATTGCTGATGCCATCTTATAGTTGTAGTAATCCTGAGTCAGACGGAACAGCCAGGTAACCAGAAGGTCAACCTCATTTGCCTGTGAGCTTGCCATTGCCTGGTTTGTTGTTGTGTAGACATCCTGTGTAAGCAGGTAAATAACGTTAAAGTTGTTGATATTTTTTACAAAGTCAGTTACCAGCGCCGGACCTGTTACGAAAAGCAGGTATGGCATTGTGATCTTTCTGAAGATCTGGAAGTTTGTTGCACCGTCTACTCTTGCACTCTCAAGCTGGTCAGAAGGAAGGTTCATCAGAACACCTGTTGCGATCAGCATCTGATACGGAACACCGATCCAGATATTAATAAGGATAATCATTACATGTGCCCAGCCCGGAGCAGAAAGGAACGGAATGTAACTTGTGGATACAAGTCCGATACTTCTTAAGAATCCGGTCAGTCCAATGCTGTGACAGATTGTATTGACAATACCGCCATTTGAAAAGAAGTTACGCACCAGCAGAAGTGACACAAACTGTGGAACTGCAATCGTTACAATAAATAAAGTACGCCACATTTTCGGCAGTCTTGTTTTTTTGCTGTTGAGAAGCAGTGAAAGCAGGATACCACCGATATAAGTTGTGAATGTTGCAAAGAAAGCCCATACAAGTGTCCATCCCAGAACCCTCACAAATGCATATCCGAATGTGGATGTAAGACCACCGCCGCCAAACAGATTGATAAAGTTACTAAGGCCAACCCATGAGAACAACTCAGTAGGCGGCATATGTTGCTGATCATAATTTGTAAATGCTATAAAGATCAAAAGCAGGATTGGAATAAAAGTAAAGATAAGAACTCCAAGCACCGGAAGTGTAAGTAATGTAATGTGAAACTTCTCTTCTGTCATTGATCTGAGATCTTCTTTAAAAGTATTGATATGCTTTCCGGCTTCTTCCATTTTCTGAAGTGCGTAAGCATTGATCACATTCTTAAACCACACAACAGCCGCCGCAAACCACACAACAAAGCTAAACAATGAAAACAACAGGATCGTAAAGGAATTGTCATAATCATTAAATTCACTTTTCATTGTTTTCATGTTAAAGACTTTTTCCATCTTTACAGTACCAAGGGTACTGAATTTTGGTACATACTGCATTGCAAATTTCACTGAAAAAACGATCACTGCAATCTCCAGCAATGTCATCAGTGCTGCTTTCACATACTGTTTACGCTTTGCATAACCTGCACCCATCCAGATCAGGGACAGCTTTACAAACGCATCACCTTTCACTACAGCAGTACCAAAGTCAGCGAAAAATCCACCGATAGCTTTAAAGAATCCACTCACTGCCGCTACAGCAGAATTATTTTCCTGTGCTGCCATATCTTTCCTCCTCATAATTTCATATGGTTACTGTCTATCTTTAAAACAGCCCACATGCCGTTATGCATATGGGCTATCTTTTTAGTATTTGCTGTCAGATAGTAATATTATTCTACAGAAGCAGTAGCACCCTCTACCAGATTATCAAGTGCTTCCTGGATTGCATTGTCGTCATCTGCTGCTAATGTTCCCTGTGCAATCAGTTCTCCGAATGTCTTTGCAGGATCCCAGTATTTTCCGCCAACCTTCTGAGCCTGTGCATATTCAGACTGAGCTGCAAGTGCTGCAAGTGCTACATTTTCCTGAACAGATTCAGATGCTGCTACATTCTTGTTGGAAGGACCACTTTCTCTCTGGTCAAAGAACATCTGCTGGGACTCTTCGTTTGTAAGGTACTCTGCAAGAAGAACTGCCCATCCGGAGTTCTCGGAATATCCGTTTACACCAACATATTTGTAACCTGCAACAGATCCCTGCTGAACCTGCTGATCACCAACTGTAAATGTAGGAAGCTTTGTTGCTGCATATCCATCACCAAATGCTTCCTGTGCTGTCATAGCATCCCATGTACCGGAAACACATGCTGCAAGATTTCCTGATGCAAGCTGATTGGAAATGTCACCATCAGCAACCGCCATAAATGCCGGATTGGATGTAATATCAAGCATTCCTTTTACTACATCAACACCTGTATATCCGTCAGCACTTGTTCCGTTCCAGTCCATAGTTGTTGTTCCGTCATCGTTAAGCTCTGTTGTAAATCCTGCTCCATAGAAGAAGGAAGCATTATACCATCCGGAAGCAAGTGTCATACCAACTTTCTTTCCAGCCTTATCAGCTGCTTCAAGAAGGCTGTCCCAGCTTGCTGCGTCTTCCTCTGAGATTACAGATGAATCATAGTAAAGAAAATATCCGTTGTCAGCTGCTCTTGGAAATGCATACAGACTGCCATCAATTGTTGCTGCATCAATAGCGCCTTCAACGTTTGCTGCTTTTACATCATCAAGTGTTGTATCTGCAAGCTGAAGTGCTTCCGCATAATCATCAAGTTTCAGAAGTGCTCCGGCTTTTACAAGATCTGTGAGCTGATCATCTGCGAATGCATATACATCTGCACCAGCTTCTACGTCTGTCAGAATAGTATCTTTTGCAGTAGACTCAGATTCTACGCCAATCTGAATATCAAATTTCTGATCTGCATACTTCTCCTGGAATTTATCTGTCAGTTCTTTTAATAAATCCTGGTCTTCTTCTGCTCCCCATACAGTCAGTTTAATTGTCTCATCCTCTGCTGCACTTACACATACTGTGCAGGAAAGTGCCATAGCTGTTGCCAGTAACGGTGCGATTACCTTTTTTACATCTTTTCTCATTTTCTCTTCCTCCTGATTTTGGTGGTTATGCGCAATCATTTCATAAAGTCCTGCAGGATTAACGCTCATTTATCTTGCTTGCGCAACCGATTGTTCATATTTTTAGTATATTCTATTATCCTGTTAAAGTCAATTAGCCATTATTATCTAATTTTGATGTATTATTTTTGTTATATTGCACAATTCAATACTGGTTTTTCCGTTTTTCTGCGCAATATCAGTTTCATTTTGTGTAACCGTTTTCATTCCATGAAGAGTTTTTTATCTCACAGAAACACCCGGGAATCATTTCCTTTCACGTAAAAAAGTCCTCTGCTTATTGAAATATCATAACTGTTCAGTACCTTCACAGTTACGATATTTCAATGATTACAGAGGACTTTTACTGTTCTTACTGTTCTTACTGTTCTTACTGTTCTTGCTGTTTTTACTGTTTTCTACTGTGTTGACTCCCGAAGTACGACCTGATAATTCAGCGGCCGCGTATCCTCCTGAGGATTTTCCCCAAGGATTTTCAGCAATTTCACACATGCCATCTTTCCCAGTCTTACTGTATCAAAACGAATGCTGGTAATCGGCGGATTATTATATTCCAGGTTTTTGCTGTCATACATACTTGCCACTTTTATCTCTGACGGAATCTGTATCTTCTTTTCCCGCAGACTGCTCAGACACATACTGCAGATCACATCATCCATACAGACAATGCCATCTGCCCCTTCTTCAAGCAGTCTTTTCACAGCATCGGATACTGCTACCTGATTATCCGCATCCATAAAGATCAGGTTCTCATTCACAGGAACTCTCATTTCCTTATGTGCTTCCAGAAATCCCTGATATCTGCTGCCCGTAACATCATAGGACTGATTTCCTCCCAGAAGTGCCAGATTCTTAAATCCCTTCATCAGCATAATGCTTGTCAGTTCTTTACCGGCTTCCTGATTCTTATTGTCCACAAACGCCACATCCGGGCCATGCGAAGGTCCGATCAGCACAAAAGGCTCTTTGCACTGTTTCAGATATTTCTGAACCTTTGAACTGACAACAGCTCTGCTTACGATCATTCCATCCACCTTGCGGTTCGCATCCAAACGCTGGATCTGTGACACATCCTCTCCGTCTACAATAGAAATAATAATATCATAATCATACTGCGATGCCACTTCACAGATCCCGTTCATGCAGTCCTTAAAAAAAAGGAACTCTGTCGCAACATAATCCTTCGGCATCAGCAATGCCAGATTATATGTTTTCTTCTGTGCAAGTCCTCTTGCCACAACATTTGGCCGATAATCATGCTCTTTGATAAACGCAAGCACCCGTTCTCTGGTCGCCTGTCCGATCCGTCCTTTCCCGGAAATCGCTCTTGAAACAGTTGTCTTGCTTACGCCAAGTTCCTGAGCGATATCTTCAATCGTATACACCTTTTTTTCTTCTGTCTCCATAAAAACACCCCATTTTACGCAACCGATTGTTCGCTTTATCATCAGCATAGCAAATTTCATTTTTTCTGGCAAGTCCCAATTTACCCAATCATGCCTTGATTTATAGCGATCCTCTAAAATAACGCATCTTAATCCAATCCATCAGAGGGTGAACTGTCTTAAATGCATTATTTACGAGGATTGCTATAGTTAAATATCTTGATTTTCAAAATAAACACTTGATTTTTTGTATATTTGTGGTATAGTAACCATATACTTAATATATAGTTTTTAAAACTACATTATATTGTTTCTGTTATTTATATATTGGCAGTGTCCTGATGTTACTCTCAATTCGCTCATAATATCCGGAAAAATTTATAACATTATAACATCAACCAGATATTCCAGTGCAATCAAACTTCTCAACCTGCTGATGATTTGAATTGGAGGCGGTTTTATGAAATTCAGATTAAAAGATCCCGGAAGTGCCATCACCCATGGTATCGCATTTCTTCTTGCAGTTGCAGGTGCTGTTCCTCTTATCATTAAGGCAGCCCGCTCCTATGATGTGCTCCACATTGTAGCTTTAAGTGTTTTTATCCTGACTATGATCCTTCTGTATGCAGCCAGCACGATTTATCATTCCGTAAATTCTACAGAAAAAGTAAACCGCAGGCTCCGGAAAATGGATCACATGATGATCTTCATCATGATCGCCGGAAGCTACACTCCTGTATGCCTGATCGTTCTTCATAACCATATCGGTTACATTCTCTGTGCACTGGTATGGGGCATTGCGATTCTTGGCATGATCTTAAAAGGCTGCTGGATCACCTGCCCGAAATGGCTTTCTTCTGTGTTATACATTGGCATGGGCTGGCTGTGCGTACTGGCATTTGTCCCGATTTTCCACGCACTCCCCCGCGCAGGATTTGACTGGCTTCTTGCCGGAGGAATCATTTATACGATCGGTGGAATTATTTATGCGTTGAAAGTTCCGCTTTTTGATTCCAGACATAAAAATTTCGGCTCACATGAAATCTTTCATATCTTTGTCATGCTCGGAAGTGCCTGCCACTTTGTTGTAATGTATTTCTTCGTTGCTCCGCTTCCTGTATGATTCTCCACCTGCGGTGAACAGCCCCGGCAACATAACAGAGGACATCGCCCGATCACATAGCATTATAGTGATCCTGAGGTGTCCTCTGTTTATTTTTTCATAAAAAGCCATTTCTGTTTCGAACTGGCTTTTTATATGTTTTATATCTTTTATATCTTTTTTATTCTTATGAGTTTACTTTATTATATCTTTTATATTGCAACTCTTCTGATTGCTGTTAAGCCATAACTTGCATAAGTTGCTCCATAATATTTATAATAGTTCTTCGCTTCCGCAAATAACGGATCATATACCAGTCCATCTATTTCAGCCCAGCAGTGTCCACTGTCACCAAGCTCATCCGTATCCACACACACATAGACATTTTTATATCCCAATGCCTTCGCAAGATATGCAAACGCACATCCGTCAGAAAAACAGTTTCCGCCTCCGCTTGGAATCAGATAATCATTTGCATATAATGCCGGCCATGCAGTCTGATTCATAAATACTCTTCTGGTTGCATAATAATGTTTGATAACCCAGTTAAAACAGGTTTCAAATTTCTGGCTTTTTGACATGTTTGCGTTTGTAATTTCTGCTACAACACTTCTGGCTCTCAACAGAGTTTCGTATTCATAGGCCTTTGCGGAATCCATCTTCTTCCCATTTGCATAGTAATAATTTCCTCCGATTTTCTGCGCTTCCAAAACTCCATGTTCTGTACAGTAATAAGTATTTTTTCCCTCTGTTACTGTCGTTCTTCTGAGAACACCCTTATCACTGAAATAATAATACTTACCATTGATTTTCTTTACTCCGCTGTATCGTTTTCCATTGGAACCAAAATAATATTTCTTGTTATTATATATGATCCATCCGGTTCGCATAAATCCTTTTGGGCTGAAATAATAAATATCCCCGTGAATCTTACGCATGCCTGTCAGATATTTTCCATTTTTATAGTATCTTTTTTTTGCTCCGTAAATATACCAGCCGTTTTTTACTGCTGACTTTGATGCAGATATTGTTGAATCTGTTTCACCTTCAGATGCTACAGGTATTGCATCAGAATACTCTGCTTCCTGCATCACTGCTGCACTGGATAACTGTGTAATCTCCGAAGCCTGTACTCCCTCAGCTGCTGTTGCCGGAACGCTGCACATCAGACATGCCGCAAACACAGCAACCCATTTCGTCATCTTTTTCATTGCTCTTTTCTTCCTCCTGCTGCAATTATTTATGGTTCATAACCTTACATCCGGTAAGGAATCACCCCTTCTGTTTCTGCCTGCAAGTCAACATAGCAGTCCTTTTACTGCTGTTACCTTGTCAGAAATCCATCAGCTTCCGTTTCTTTTCCCGTGTAAGCTGCTTAATCTGGTATTCTCTGCTCATTGCTTCTTCCTTTGTGGAAAAACCTTCAAAATATACCAGTGTTACCGGCCTTTTCGCCTTCGTGTATTTCGCACCGTTTTTTCCCTCATTATGAGCTTTCAGGCGTTTCTCCATACAGTTTGTCCATCCTGTATAAAGTGTCCCGTCTGCACACTGAACCATATACGTGTAGTTCATGATCGTACTATCTCCATATCAGTCAAATCAAGGGGAAAATCCCCCTTTCATATTCTTTTGCTTTAACATCATATTATGTAAAGGATAATCATATATCCATACATGATCATCCCTGTTTCTATCATAAACAGCCGGCACAAAGCACGTATTTTACCCGGACATACAGATTAATCTGAAAAACTGAATTTACGATTCTTTCTGTATTCAGAAAACAATCATATTTTCCATCCCCTGATCTGTCCATATGTCAAAAAAGCAGGCTGGGAAAACCGACTGATGTTTTCTTTCCCACCTGCTTTTATTATACGTTTATTTTCTTATTTTGTGAACCGCATTCTGCGAAGATTCCAGAGATTTCCCTTAAATTTACCACCCTGTATTTTCAGAAGCAGATCTTCCCGGTCCGGATAGTATCTTGTAGAAAATACGGTTTCTCCGTCATTCAGATAAATCTCTGCTGCCGAAGTATCCACAAGAAATCTGATGTTTCTCAATTCATTAATTTGGGCTTTTCTTACTTTTCGGCCTGCTCCGGTGACTCCCGGAAATCCAATTTCAGCAGTCCCGTTTTCATATCTGAAAAGCATCTGGCCTCCCATACTGATCTGAAAGCTGCTGCCTGTCAGAGCGATTTCTTCCAGGACCAGATCAAAGCCCTCATTCACTTCCACCCGAAGTTCCACAGCAGAATTCTCGTCATTCAGTACAGTCTTTTCCTTGCGAAGGTTCTCCAGTTCCTTTACCGGATACTGAAGGATTTTTCCATCTTTCAGTTTCAGTTCTCTCGGAACTGTCAGGCAGTGCTGCCAGCCTTCTTCAATGGTCTTGTTGACATATTCTTCATCTGCATCCGGCATTCCCATCCATCCGATCAGGATTCGTCTTCCCTGCACATCCGTAAAAGTCTGTGGCGCATAAAAATCAAATCCCATATCCCATTCGCGGAAGTCTTTTACATCTACACTTCCATCCTCTTTTAAAATGAAATATCCGGACTGGTAAATATTCTGGAATCGAAATTCTTCTCTTGTAAGTCCCTGAGGAGATACAGAGAGAATTTTCTCTCCGTCCAGTTCAAAGTAATCCGGGCACTCCCACATATATCCGAAAACTTCCGGTGTAGTGATCGTCCGGAGCAGTTTCCACTCTTTCAGATCTCCGGATTCGTAAACCAGAACCGCTCCTTTGTCCCCTTTCAAGCGTCCGCCAAGAACCATAAAGTATTTCCCGTTTTCCTTCCATACCTTGGGATCACGGATGTGGCAGGTAAATTCCTCCGGATATTCACTGAAAGAAATCACTTCTTCTTTATTGCTGAAATGAATCCCATCTTCACTCTCAACATGAAGTGTACTGGTTTCTCTGCCTTCATTGATGTAATCGTAATCACCGTCAATCTTGACATTTCCTGTAAAAAACAGATGAAGTTTTCCATCGTCCACCAGCGCAGAACCGGAATAAACACCATGGCAGTCATAAGAAGAATCCGGATAAAGAGCAGTTCCTTCATACTTCCAGTCAATCATGTCTTCACTGGTGTAATGTCCCCAGAACTTCAGACCACCTTCTACATCAAAAGGTGCATACTGAAAGAATACATGATATTTTCCTTTATACCAGCATAATCCATTGGGATCATTCAGCCAGCCGACTGGCGGCATCAGATGATGTCCCAGTCGGAATCTTCCTTCTGTCATGTCTGCATTTTTTTCAATTGCTGCTACATTTCTTTCAAGAACCTTTGTTAAAGTACTCATTCTTTCACAATCTCCAATACTTTATCTTCCGGTGTTACCATGCCTTCGTGAAGAATCTTCACGTCTCTGTAGTCATCTGAATTTGTTACGATCAGCGGAGTAGTCACATCATATCCGGCCTCTTTGATCTTATCCATGTCAAAGGAAACCAGAAGCTGTCCTTTCTTTACCTGATCTCCGTCTTTTACGTGAGTTGTATAATATTTACCACCCAGTTCTACGGTATTGATTCCGATGTGGATTAGTAATTCCACACCGCTTTCTGTACTCATTCCTACTGCATGCTTTGTGTCAAAAACAGTCTCAACAGTTGCATCACACGGTGCAACTACTTCACCTTTTTCCGGAATCACAGCGATTCCTTTTCCCAGAACTTCTGATGCGAAGGTTGCATCATTTACCTGGGAAAGAGGGATTGCAGTTCCGGTCAATGCACTGTAAAGATCCGGGATACCGGCTGATTTTGTGTCAGATACTCCATCTGCTGCCACAGTTGTTGTCGCTGTTTCTGATGCTTCCACTGCTTTTGCAGATTCTGCTTTTTCAGAAACGTTATTGTCAGAGCTGCTGCCAGCTTCACCTTTTACATTCTGTCCTGCCTGCGCTGCATCCTTATATCCAAACATCCAGGTAAGCACAAATGCCACACCAAAGGCAATGACAAACATCAGAATGTAAGCAACCGGATTGTTCAGGCAGAGCAGGATTCCAAAGATACCGGTAACGCCAGTTCCTGTAGCGCCCAGTCCTGTGATGGAAGCAAACAGCGCACCTGCTGCTCCGCCGATACATCCCATAACAAATGGTTTTCCGAAACGAAGATTCACACCAAAGATAGCCGGTTCTGTGATACCCATGCAGGCACTCACTGCTGACGGCACAGCCATGGATTTAATCTTCTGATCTTTTGTTTTCAGTGCAACCGCCAGTGTGGCACCACCCTGTGCGATGTTAGCTGCAGATGCAAGTGGCAACCAGTAAGTTACACCAAATTTGGAAATCTGTCCAAGGTCAATGATGGTGTACATATGATGAACACCTGCCACAACCGTCGGTGCATAAAAAGCACCCATGATACAGCTTCCGATACCAAACGGTAATGCGATCAGCCACTGAATACCGTTCAGAAGTCCGTTCTCCACTGCTACAAAGATTGGTCCGATAATGGACAGTGTCAGATATCCGGTTACAAATACACTGACAAGTGGTGTCACAAACAGGTCAAACATGGCTGGTACAACTTTATGAAGTCTTTTTTCAATCTGTGCAAGTACCCATACTGCAATGATAACCGGGATTACATGTCCCTGATAACCAACCATATCAATCGAATAAAGTCCAAACCATACTTTCTGCGTTGCCTGAACCCCTTCTGTTGCAACGGTCCATGCATTCTGCAGGTTCGGATGAATCATGATCATACCGATAACCGCACCCAGATACGGGTTTGCACCAAACACTTTCGCACCGCTGTATGCGATCAGGATTGGCAGGAATGTGTACGCCGTGTTACTGAAAAGCTGTGCAAATGTATAGATGGAGCCACTGGTATCAATATTCAGGAAACCATTGTTAACCATGAAGTTCAGGGCTTCCATGATACCCATCAGGAAACCGCTGGCAACGATCGCCGGAATGATCGGCACAAAAATATCTCCCAGTGTCTTGATCAGTCTCTGTACCGGATTCGCTCTGGAAGCAGCAACTTTCTTCAGGTCCTCCTTACTGCTTTCTGAAACACCGGCAATCTGGATAAACTCATCGTAAACTTTATTTACCACACCAGTTCCCAGAATGATCTGCATCTGTCCCTGCGCAAAGAAAACACCTTTGACGCCATCGATATTCTCCACATACTCTTTGTCAGCCTTCGCATTGTCTGCGATTACCAGACGAAGACGGGTTGCACAGTGAGCAGCGGAAATAATGTTCTCTTTTTTACCGATATGGTCATAGATTTCCTGCGCTGTTTTTCTGTAGTCCATAATATCCTCCTTCTTATTTATGTTATCGTTCCCATATTTTTATTTTTAAAAATCCTTCAATATCTTTGATATCTTTCGGATTTAAACAGATTTTTCTTTTGTTTTATGTGTTCCTCTGTATTTATTTTATATGGAATCGTTCTCATATGTTGATTTCATTATATCCATCCACCTTTTATTTGTAAAGATGTAACTTAGCACAAATATCTCTGGCATTTTTTGTATATAATACATAAAAAAGAGAACAGTTTTGCCCTGTCCCCTTTTTCCTGATCTGCAGTTTATTCTGCTTTTATGTATTTCATTGTCTGTGAGACTCACGTAACACCAGCTCACATCCCATTTTAATTTCTTTGCATATTTTGGTTTCTTCCGATTCCATCAGGTCAACCAGCATGGATGCTGCTTCCATTCCACTTGTTTTATAAAAGAAATGAACGGTCGTCAGCTTCGGCTCCACGATTTTGCCAAGATAACCATCTCCCAGTCCGGCAACCTGAACATCTTCCGGAATCCGGTATCCGTTTTCCTTTAACCAGGTCATTGCACCTACCGCCATGGTATCTGTCGCACAGATCACTGTGTCAAGGTTCGGATTTTCCTGAAACAGTTCTGCTGTCATCCGATGCCCTGACTCCACCGTAAAATCTCCACACTTCACACATTCCGGTTTCAGTTCTTTTTCCAGCTTTTGTAAGGTTTCTTCTACGCCCGCTCTTCTTCTCTGTCCGACTGCTTCATCCTGGTCTGTAACCGTGATATATCCGAAATGTTTCCCGCTTTCTGCCATCTGCTCTGTCAGTTTGGCTGCTGCCTTATAATCATCCTGATAAATACACGGATACCCTTCCAGAAGCTGTCCAAGCAATACGATCGGAACCTTGTATTCCTTTAACATCTTTTTGTGCTTCTGCGTCAGGATTGTCGCAATAAAAATTACCCCATCCACCTGATTATCCTTGAACAATGACAGATACTTCAGTTCCTCTTCAATATCATTATTCGTATTTGCCAGAATAATCTGGTATCCCTTCTTCGTAAGAATATCACTGATTCCGGCAACTTCACGGCTGATCGTGTTGGAATTGATCTTTGGCAAAATTACGCCTACCAGTTTTGTCTTTTTTGTACGCAGCATCTGTGCCTGAGAAGATGGCTGATATCCTGTCTCCTCGATCACCTGACGGATCACCTTTTTCTTTTCCTCACTGACATAGCCATTATTTAAATATCTCGACACCGTAGCCCTGGACACACCTGCCAGTCTGGCAATCTCATTAATGTTCATGCAAAAAACTCCTCTTTCCAATAGATATGCTAATTATACTACATATCCACTTTCCATTGCAAATCATTACAAAATGCCGGGACCTTCGCACACAAAAAACAGAGATAAATCTATCTTCCTGCCTGCTTGGCAGTAATAGATATATCTCTGTTCTGTTTATCTGTTATTATGGAAGATATTCGATTGGATCAATTGGTTCGCCATTTTTTCTCATTGCAAAATAAAGATTGGTTCCTTCTGTACTGTAATATTTGGTTGGCTGTGCAATGTATCCGATCGTTGTTCCTTTCTTAACGGTATCTCCTTCAGAAACAGTTAAATCTGTAAGCTGGCCATATACTGCCTGATAACCGTTTCCCAATTCCATGGTTAAAGTCGTTCCTGTCTGTGCATTCTGTTCCACGGAATAGACTGTGCCATTGACTGCTGCAACCACAGGTGCTCCCTCAACCGCACCTACAGAAATTGCCGGGCTTAATTTATACTGATCCAGTGTAGGGAAATAAGTCGTCTGATCCATACTGTAATCCAGCAGAATATTTCCATTTACCGGCCATTCCATTAAAGTGTCCTCTGAAAAATTTACAACCGGAAGATTAACAGCAGAGGCTGATACATCTTTCGTTTCACCAATCTCATCACTTACAGCAGACTCCACATTTGTTGTTTCCGTATTTTCATTACTTTCACTGCCGCTGCTGTTCTCACTTACATTACTGTCCTGAATATTGCTGTTGTCATTTGTGTCACTGTTCTCTGATGTATCATTTGCATCTTCCTCATCAAAACTTTCTGTATCCGTACTTCCATCTCCTGATGTTTCTTCCGTATTTTCTGCACCGTCTTCCTGTAGCAGCGGCTGATTTTCAGATTCCACCTGACTGGTTCCTGCATCTGCTATGGAGTTTTCATCCTGCTGTGTCTCTTCGGTCTGTTCCTGCGGCGCCTCCTTAACCGGAGCAGTCCCAAGCTGATAAACGGTAATTCCCAATGCAGCTACAGCAGCCAGACCAACTGTGTTGGCAATGATTCTTGTAATTCTGTTATTCATCATATTCCTTTCACCTCTGTTTTCATCTTCATACCTATAGGGTGTCCAGAATATGTCCATCTATTCACTGTCAGACCATTTTTTATAAATATTGTAAAACATCCCGGTAAATATCCACAAGTTCCATTTCCGGAAAATAAAACTCCAAAATTTCCTCTGCCGATTTCTTTTCCTTCGCCATCTCGTTTCCTCCATATTGAGAAAAACCAAGCCCATGTCCTCTCCCTTTACACAGAAAACGGATTTCTTTTCCTATTTTCTGAATCGTAAAATTTGCAGATGACAGCCCCATGCCTTTGCGAAAAGATTCTCCTTCCAGAATATCCCCGTCAGCCAGAATCTCTGTCACATACCCTGCGCTGTCCCTGGATTTGATCACCAGCCTCTCCGGCAGTACACTCTGGTTAATATATACGCTGTTCAGAAAATCCTCTGACCCCTTATCCATATCACTTTCCACGGATTTGAGATATGCATATTCCTCACTGTGCAAAACTTCTGCCCCATCTCTTGTTCTCCCTGCACTGAGTTCATGATAAGGAGTCAACTGTAATTTCCCATCGACTGCAAGCACTTCAGATTCTGTTTCTGTCACAGCCTTCTCATAATTCAGGTTTTCTATAAGTGCCTGCAGAATCTCACCTTCTCTGAACTCTGTTTCCTCGCGGATCTGCGTAAGAACAGAAGAAAGATTTTTCTTCTCCTGCAATTTCCTGTAAAATTCTGATCTCGCAATAATTGTCTGGGCTTTTACTGCTTCCAGCTCATACTCGCTGCCCATCTCGGAAGCAACAATGACCGGCAGCAGCATCTCCACATTAAATGTACGATTCAGCAGCGCTGTATCCAGTCCATTCATAAGTATTACCATAAGATAAGGAATTAAAAACAGAACTAAGACTCCTGACACACCAGGAAAAAAAAATTTTTTCATAGATAACCTGACCGAATTTTTTCTTTATTAATATATGAATCCGCAGACAGGAATATTAGACGGTTCACTCCGCCCCGGTGCCATTATTCCAGGCTTCCGGCATCTTCCGAAGCAGAGCAAACCTTTAGAACAAACCTCTTTCATTCAAAACAATATTAACCCAATAAGATACATTTTCTCTTTTTCTTTTGTCATTTATTCTTACCCTTCCTCATCTGGATCACCCTGTATTGAAATATATCGATTTACTTATCCTGTTCTGGATTCGTGGCTCATCCCAGTAAATAATTTTATTTTTTCTCATATCCTTTTTTCTCTCTCTGTCTGAAACCGGTTCTTTCTTTTTATCCGCACCCTTATCCCTGACAAGATAATCAGAGATCATCTTAGCCTTCGGAGTTTCCCATACGAAGCTCATCCCCAGAGTTCTCCATATCCTGCTCAGGAATCCCACTTTTTTTACTCTGCTTCCTGTTCTGTTTCCGCTTCCATCATATGCTTCTTCTGTTTCACTGTCTCTTTCTTTTACAATTCCCATCATGAAACAGGTAACAGCAGTCACGATCAGTTGAAAATAATTCTTCAGATTCTTTATCGAATTCTTCATGGAAACTCCTCCTGTTCTGCATATGACATATCAGAGATACTGTCAATATTCAATCCATATAAACGGCATCAATATTTTTACAGCCTGTCCGGCCACCAGGACTGCGCACTTCCTATGGCTATCAGGTACTAATACTCTATGCAAAACCATTTCCACTTTAGAACCAGAAAATATTTATCCACTTATGATGTTTTTTCTTCACTCCTTTTTCCACATGGTTATTGTATTTCCACATTATAATTCTTCTACTGTCTTTCTCTTTGTGCTTACTGTTTTTCTTTAAGTTCATCCTTTCACTTCATCTTCATCTTTTTACTCCATCTTCTGAACACAGGAATAACTTCCTGATTATATTTAACATCTATACACATAAAAATAAGCACAAAAAAACTTCCATGAGAAATCTCACAGAAGTTATGAAGTGAAGCATCGGGGATTCGAACCCCGGACAACTTGATTAAAAGTCAAGTGCTCTACCGACTGAGCTAATGCTCCATATTATGAAATTGTCACCTGAAAGTGAAATCTTTCAAAGTGAATGCCCAGAGCCGGAATCGAACCAGCGACACGAGGATTTTCAGTCCTCTGCTCTACCAACTGAGCTATCTGGGCATAGTAGCGGGGACAGGATTTGAACCTATGACCTTCGGGTTATGAGCCCGACGAGCTTCCAGACTGCTCCACCCCGCGATATTAATTTTAAAAGCCGATGATCGGACTCGAACCGATAACCTGCTGATTACAAATCAGCTGCTCTGCCAATTGAGCCACATCGGCTTAGCTGTTAAGCTAAGTGGATGGAGAAGGATTCGAACCTTCGAAAGCGTT